>Ga0180433_10000527_pt1 | contig 65715 bp, 39 predicted proteins | sample SS_ome_8_FD_132980 | JGI IMG/M metagenome (GOLD analysis project Ga0180433, IMG submission 132980) | Hypersaline lake sediment archaeal communities from the Salton Sea, California, USA - SS_1_D_1 metaG | ecosystem: Environmental > Aquatic > Non-marine Saline and Alkaline > Hypersaline >... | reverse complement strand
TCCTTTTTCAACTTATGGAAAACATGATAAATTAATGCAGATTTTCCCAGGCGTCTGTACCCATATAAGGTAATATCCTGATTATTGCTAATTGCAGTAGTCAATTTTTCACTTTCCTGAATACGGTTACAAAAGTATTTATGACCATGATACCCTTTTAGAAAAAATGGATTCATATCATTTTTTTTCAAATATATAAATAATTTTTAATTTCACAATATGTGAAATACAATATGTGAAAAATTTAAAATAAAGAAATTAAAAATCTGTTAGATAATCCAAGTAAAGACAGCTATTGAAAAATATTATGGTATTGAAGTTGTTGTCTTAAAATCTATTGACCTGCCGGAGAATGCTTTTATTAATATTAAGAGTCCCAGATACCGTGCAGATACTTTAATAGAATATTTAAATGATATTCTGCCTGTAGGATATACTAATATTATCGGCCTTACGGATAAGGATATTTCCATTACCAAATACAAAGACCGCAGAAGAAAGATCATAAAAGAACCAGAATATAAATACAAGGATTTCGGGATCTTTGGTTTGGCGTATATGCCCGGGAAAAGTTGTATAATTTCAACATACAGGCTTCAAAAAACGGGGGACAGCCACCTTTTGAATTTCCATAACATATTAATTAGTAGTTTTTTATATAGGGTGCTGCTTCCTTTTATATTATCTCCGTAAAGAAATTCGTAAACAAGTCGTGAACGGAATTATATCGAAATGAACGGAACCGAAATCAAATAATATAATAGGATTTGAATTATTATTTTCAAAAAGGATTTATCTTCATAGGTGCATAATAGCATAAATAGTATAATTAGTATATTAGCAATAAAAAAGAAATGAGAAAATTAGTTTATTTCATCCTGGTCAATATTATTTATTCCGGCATTTCTTTTTGTCAGGATTTTAAATATGAGATAGGTAACAAAAAGGTTGTGATTGGCAGGGATTTAAAAGAAAATGTTGACATAGAAGCTGTTCAATATACTTTCCCGTTAAATGTCTATGAATTTGACATTGACAGTGTCAGGAATGAGGTGCTTATGGTTATACGAAAGATGGGTGAATTAAGGTATCGGAGAAAAGGATATCTTATTAACCTGGATCTGAAAAATGAGAATCCGTTATGGACAAAAAAAATCAGATATTATTACTTTTTAAGTTATTCCGATAATCATATTGTATATCCGAAATCCAATAAATCATATTATCTTGACAGAAGGTCAGGAGATATGTTATGGTTTAGTTATAGTATGATAAAACATATCGATACCAGGCGCAATATAGGATTATTCGGATCTCTGAAAGCTGCTGATATGAATACCGGAAATGTAGTCTGGGAGAGAAATATAGATGATCAATTTGGGTGGGATGATCATTTATATTATAATGATACTACATTTGTGATCGCCGCTTCTGGTATTCATACATTCAACCTTAAGGATGGAACCGGATGGGATCATTATTTAAGGACAGGAAAGGATGATTATACAAAAACCCTTGCAATGAATACAGTTGGACTTGGACTGGCATTATTGACTGGTACCGGATATATATATACCGGGTATGACAGTTATCATGGATTTGCATCAAATTTGCTTATGGATAATGACTGGATATATTTTGTCTCAAAAGACAATTTTGTATGTATTGATATTGCCGGAGAGCTTATATGGGAAAAAACGTATGAGAAGAATTACACCAGTGCTTCCGAAATATTTTTTATTGATGAAAATGTAATAATGATAAATAAGGGATTTGCCTATAATAATAATTATATGGTTAAAAGAGGAGTTTCTTTTATCGCTGCGTACAACAGGAAGAATGGGGAGCAGGAATACTTCAATACAATTAAAAAGAACAGGATCATATATGATTATATTTTGAAGCAGGACACTTTGGTCATTCTAACAGGTGATGGTATATTTAATTATTCCATTTCATCGGGATCGCTGATTAAGGAGATAAGTGCAGATATGTCCAAAACAGGTTTTTTGAAGTACTTCCCGGAACCTGATCTTATCTATATATTGGATAAGGATTCATGTTTCAGGATCCTTACACGGACAGATATAACCAAGTATTATGTTGCTACAGATGATGAAAAGATAGTTGTTTTTGATGAAAGCTTTGAGGATATCAGAAAATTCACTCAGGATGAAATATATTTGAGGTATTTAAGTTCAGGGGATTATAATTTTATTGCACGAAAGAACAAGACATATATACTTGACAGGAACAATAATGTAGTGGCGGAACTGAATGCTTCCGGAAATTCTGTTCTGGTAGGAACCAAACTTTTTTGCGTGGATAAAAAAAATTTCAACGTCATTAACCTTACCGGAATAATAGATTGATTTCAATTATCTAATTAGTAATCAGCAGTTCTATAGTACCTCTGTACAGTTATTTGAGAAACAGATATTTATACTATTACTTTATAAAAACTTGTTTTTTTAGCAAGTTTTAATTCAAACTTCTTGAACATAAGTATTCTCGCAATAATCATTTCACTGGATTTTATAACTCTATATCTACATGTTTTATTTAGTTTCGTAATAATTTTATGTGCTCTTAACTTTGCAATTAACCGACTTATTTTTCCAGAGAATTTTTTAAGGTTAAGAAGTTCTTTTTCAGAAAATGCCCCAAGTTTTATTAATATATGTCTCAAATCTTTATTTTTAAAACCTCTTATTGCAAACTCACCTGAAAGTATAGTCCCCGTATTTTTTGGGAAAGAAAAAGATATTATGCGTCTGTCCCCCTATTTTTTGTCCCCCTATTTTTCGTCTGTCCCCCTATTTTAAAAAGTATATTACAAAAAAACCTGATGAGAAAAAATAGTTTATAAATATGATACAAAACAGATATATCGGATATTTTATTTTATTGGCAGCATTTATATTTTCATCATGTACAACTCCGATAAATAAAAGAAAAGTATGTATTCAACCTTTTGAGAATATAAGTGCTGCTCATATTAAAGAGGTAAAAACAGCTATTGAAAAATACTATGGTATTGAAGTTGTTGTTCTGGAATCTATTGACCTGCCGAATTAAAGGTCGCTGTCCCCCATTTATAAGGTAAACGGAAAGATTTCCCTGTTTTTAGTCACGACGAACAGGGCGGCGTGAACCATGTCTGTCCATTTTTTCCTGAAGTGTTGGGTTCTTTTCATTAATTTTATCCAGCCCCGCCTGAGCATCTGTATTGCCAAGATTAACTGCATTCTTATAATCCGATACTGCTTTTACCTGTAGGTTCAGATTGCTATAGCAATTACCACGAAGATAATAAACATCCGAAAGCTTATACTGATTATCCACACAGACTGAAAAAGCTGATGCAGCACGTTTATAGTCCGATGAATTATAATAATCATTCCCTGTCTTATAGCAATGTTCTCCAATGTCACTGATTTTTTCGATATATTCTTTTGCACTGTTATTACCTGTTCTTTTTGCATACTCTATATCGGCGATCCCCTCATGCCAGAATCCATTATCAATCTGTGCAGTTCCACGTATAAAATAGGTTTCAGCAATTACGTCATTTTTGCTTTGAGGTAATGTTTTTATCAGTGCATTACATTCTTCAACAGCTTTATCATAATCACCTTTGGCACGGTAGATTTCCGGAATAAGTAAAGGGGCTCTTTTGTCTCCGGTTTTCTTTTCAATACGGTATTTTGCTGTTTCTATTGCTTTATCATATTCTTTCAAACCTATACATGCCTCAACTTTATATTCAAGTGCCACATCATTTTCTGGTGAAAACAATAATGCATTATCAAAATCTTCGACTGCAAGCGCATACTTCCTAAGCCTGAGGTCTGCTTCCCCGCGTTTACTATATACCATATAATTCAGAGGGAACAAAGAAAGACATTTTGTAAAATCCTCTTGTGCCTCCTGATACTTTTCTGTTTCAAGAAATAATTTACCTCTTTCGAAATAAGCGGCTGCAAAATCAGGATATTCCTTAATAGCTTTTGTTAATATATTTGTGCGTTCATCATTATTTTTAGAATAATCAGTACCTGTATTTAAATATTCATTTGCTTTAGCATCCTCATATTTCGGGAATCCCATAATAGTGGACATAAGGCTGCGTATCTCTGTTTCTTTCACATTCATATTTTTATAAGTTCTGTAATCATTAAGCGCTTCCTGATACTTTTCAGTAAGATAATATGCCATAGCACGTGATTTGATATAATCTGGATTACCAGGATCTAACTCCGCTGCTTTGCAATAATTGGTGAGAGCGTCTTCATATTTTTTCATCCAGTTTAAAACCTCTCCTTTATTATAATACAATTTACTGTTTCCCGGCGCTATAGCTATTGCCTGATCATAATCCATTAGTGCAGACTCATAGTCTCCCTGTAATCGATGAATTAAACCCCGTAAGTCAAAGGCTTTAACGCATTTCGGATCAATTTTAACAGCTTCATTGCATAATTCTATTGCCTGATTTTTATCTGACAGCATCAGTTTTTTTGCAGATTCGACCTTAGCCATCGCATTCTGATTGCATTGAGTATAACCTGCTAAAAACGAAACCTGCAGCAGAACTAAACCGATAATAAGTAGTTTGATCATTTTTACATATTTTTTAAATGAATATTTTTCAGGAATATATTATCTCAGTATATCAGAAATAACAGTACTGTTACACTGACTACAGAACTAATCCCTCTCAACATATCACAAAACTAAAAAAAAAAGTAAAATTTCGAATAGAGAATATCAAAATGTTACAGGAAAAAAAGAATGTCCCCCAATTGCAGTTCTCTGATTATTTATCATGTTCTCTTTTAAGCCATTTGTTTCCAGTAATATTGATTATCAGTGCGCCTAACGGGGCTGTAAGTATTATGCTCAGTACTGCAACAGCAAGTATCATCTCTCCCGGATATGTATTCATCCCTTTTGCCTTCATTGCAACAAGTGGTGCAGCACCAATTGCAGCCTGTACAGTAGCCTTAGGCAGATAAGCAAATACAACAAACATTTTTTCTCTGGTATTCAGATCCGTACCAAATGTACAAAGGTATGACCCTATACTTCTTGCAATAAGGCCGATGAATATCAGTATTGCTCCGTTCAATCCGGATTGCAGCGCCACTTCAATATTCACCTCTGAACCTACCAGTGAAAAAAGAATAATCTCTGCAATTATCCATATTTTAGACAGGTTTAATGATATTCCCGACGAATATTTTTCGCGTTTTTCAAGAATGATAAAGCCTATTGACATCACAGCGATCAGGGAAGCGAACGGGATCCAGTGTTCGATCAGTTTTTCAATATAAAACAACAGAATTGAGACAGCCATTATGATCATAACACGTTTTGTTGTTACCATATCAAATCGGTCAAATAATCTAATAAGTATAATTCCTATTAGAAATCCTGCAAGCACCCCCAGAATAATAGAGATCGGTATTCCGGCAATTTTCCATAAGATATTCAGCTGGCTACCGGTATATACACCAACTAAAATGCTGTAAACAACTATTACAAAGACATCATCAATTGAAGTAGCAGCAAGAATAAAAGTTGGAATACCCTTTTTTTCTCCTCTTCGCTCCTCAATAAATTTGATCATAAAAGGTACAACAACTGCAGGGGATACAGCTCCGAGAATAGTACCAAGAATGGCACCTTCAAAATATGTTAAGCCAAGGAATACTGGTGATAATAAGGTAACTATTGCTATTTCAAATATTGCAGGGACAAAAGATAATAATAAAACTGTTTTTCCAACCCTGCTTAAAGTGTCCTTTTTAATTTCTAATCCTGCTCTTAAAAGGATGACTATCAATGCGGTAAGTCTGAATTCATGAGATACATTAAGTACTTCAGGGCTTATAATATCCAGGACATATGGTCCGAGAAGCACCCCTGTTAAAAGCATGCCTACCAGTGAGGGAACATGGATTTTTTTGAATATCCATGCTGCAATCATACATGCCAGAATCAGTTCAGCAATTGATATTATCATTGAGTTTATCCTGAGATCCGGTTATTAAATTAGTCATTCAAAATCAGGGGCAAAGATAATTATATGAAATAAAATAATAAACGCCCGCAAATAAAACGATTGAGGTCATTATGTTAATGTCTGTTTGAGAATGCCCGAATGACTCCTACGGAGTGATCCGGGCTTTTTGTTATTTGGATTTATCCCTATTGGACTACGAGACAAACTTAACGAAGAGAATAATCTGCCAGCGGGAGCCGGCAGAGATTATAAATTCAGAATAGCTCCAACCGGGCAATGGTCAGATCCGGTATATTCGTTTAGAATAAAGGCTTCTTTAATATTTTTACTTATATTTTCAGATACAAGGATATAGTCAATTCTCCAGCCGATATTTTTCGCCCTGGACTGAAAACGGTAACTCCACCAGCTATATTTTACCTCGTCGGGATGAACCATACGGTAGGTATCAATAAGTCCTGAATTCAGATGATTGGTTATCCCATCTATTTCCTGTTGCATATAACCTGCTGTTTTGTTATAATTGGATTTGGGTCTTGCCAGGTCAATGGGCTGATGTGCCACATTAAAATCTCCGCATATAATTACCGGTTTTGTTTTTTCAAGGTTTTTTATGAACAAAAGAAAATCACGGTCCCATGTTTGTCTGTACTCAAGTCTTGCCAATTCCTGACCCGAATTAGGAACATAAACACAGATCACATAAAATTTTTCATATTCCGCAGTTATTACACGTCCTTCTGTATCGTGTTCCGGAACAGCTATATCATTAAAAACAGAAACCGGCATTTTCTTCGAAAGAATTGCGGTTCCGGAGTATCCCTTTTTAACAGCAGAATTAGTAAAAATGTGATAGTCTTCGATCTCTGACAGTGCCTCCCGAACCTGGTCATCCTGTGCTTTTGTTTCCTGAATGCAGAACACATCGGCATCCATTTTGTTTAACGATTTTTCAAAACCTTTCTTCTGAATTGCCCTTATGCCATTGACATTCCAGGATATTATTTTTGCCTGCATAATAATTTTTTAAAAGAAAAGCTAAATTTATTAAAAATTATAAGAAAATGGCAGAGAAGGGGGAAAGGGGTACACAGCGACCTTTTAATTATTTGGAAAACAATGAGGATTTCGTGCCCATAAATTACATAGATGGTACAAATTTATAATTTAACATAAATGTCACACTTTTTATTTATATTAGCATAAATTCAAAAATTTATTAATTTAACAATAATTAGTTATGAAGAGAATTGATATTTTAATTTTGGCATTAATACTGAGCCTTGCATTTGTTTCCTGTAACAATGATGATGAAGAAGATGATAATGATCAGGGCGATCCTTCCATGACAGCTTTAATTGACGGCCAACCATGGAGTTCTTCTCAGTCTTCCGGTTCTGTTTATGGAGGGATTATTGGTGTGACAGGGTTGTCGTCTGATGATAAAGCCATAACTATATCATTAACAGGTGAATCGACAGGGACTTATATTTTGGATCAACAGTTAAATCATGCTTTGGCCTATACTGTGGATCAATCCGGAGTAACACCTGCTTATACTTCAAATGGTCATGCAGATGCCGGAGGAACAGTAGTTGTATCAACGATCAATGAGACAGACAAATTGATCTCCGGAACATTCAGTACTATAGTCTATCGTCATACTGACAGCACATTTATTAATATTACAGAAGGAGTATTTACGGATATACCATATATAACTGAAGCTCCGCAAACAAGCAATACAATGTCAGTGAAGATTGACGGTGTATTATGGACTCCGCCAAGTGTACTTGGATCAATTGCTGCAGGAAAAATATCCATTAGCGGTAATAACAGTGATGTAACCCAAACAGTGGGTCTTACTATGACTGATGATATTCAGGCCGGTACATACAACCTGGTCAATTACGGGGATTATATTGGTCAATATAATTTGCCAGGTGTATATATGAGTGCAACATCAGGCACACTGGTCATTACTGAGCACAATACCTCCACCAATACAATTAAAGGCACGTTTAATTTTGAGGCAGAAGATATGTTAAGCACAGCATCAGCATCCATTACAGAAGGTGTGTTTGATGTGACATATCAATAGAATAGTATAATCGCAGACACAGCCTGTTAATCTGCCCGGTAATATTAGTATTAAGATTTATTTTCTGGTAAGTGTCCATACCTCCTGGTATGCGTCATGGTTGTCATACCCATCGGGGTGGTAGTGTGCGCCGTCACGGGTTTCACGGAAATACCAGGTCATGGAATTTTTATTTTGCATATCTACGGTAAAGCAGACAAAATGGCTTAGATCATTGCCTCCGGTAGCTTTAAAGGTTACCTTAACCACTTTTTTACGCTTGGTCTTATCACAGATCCATATAAAGCGGTCGTTGTTGTTTTCGTAGTAGTAAAGCAGCATAATTGTAGCAGGCATTTTCTCCTGGGGGATATCGAATTCCACAACCTTTTCCACAGTGGTATTTGATAAAAGCATAATTCCACCGCCGTTCCATATTTCATCTGTCAGGTTCATCTCACCCACATCTGTTGTTGAGCACAGCAGGTCCAGGTTGCCATCATTATCCACAGCATATTCGTCCACCTGGTTAATTATCCATTCGCCGGATATTTTTCTTCCCATGATAGTATCCTTTGAACAGGATTGAAAGATTACTATCGCGGTAATAAACAACAGACTGTATGTAATAAAATATCTCATATTAATCCTCTACAAACAGTTGCAAACCTATAATATAACGTAACCCTTTCAGGTCAGTCTTTGCCTCATACTCCGACGGTAATGTCAGGTTGGCTTCCATGATATCGTCATAATGGATATAATCGGTCGGCAGGTAGGATGACACATTGTGATCCACCTCCTGGGTCCGCGACTCATCAGGGTCGTATAATTCATCGGGAAGCACATAATGCATATATTCGGCTTTGACATATATGCCAAGGTTATCTGAAAACATAAAAAGTATCCTTGGCCCCATGCTTATCCCACCGTATTGTCCCCTGTACTGGCCATTAAGGAATTTTTCCAGTCCAAAGTCGCAGGTGCCGTCTGCATATTGATAATAAACATCCATATTCATTCTTCCGATATATCCGCCGAAGTCAATTCCGAAACCGAGCCTGTCGCCTCTGATAAGCGAACTTAAATAAATGCCTGCATAAGTCAGGGTCATCACAAAATGACGTTCATCGCCGTTGGTCAGTTGTGCATAATTATCATCATACAGACGGTTAAAGCTGAGACCTGCCCCTGATCCTTCGCCGAAATAATAGCCCAGACTGATACTGTATCCTTGTGTTGAAATGCTTTTCAAAGGTCTTGACAGTTCATTATGATGATAGCTGTTATAGGAATCTTTAAGCAGGTCGAAAGTCTTGAAATCTGAAATCATGCCAGTATATCCTGCTGTTAAAGATAACTGTGAATACAATGCCAGGCAAGTGATCAGCAATAAAAAACTCATGAATAATTTTTTCATGTCATAATTTTTTTCAGGCATTGCGAAATTAAAAAAATGATTTAGATTTGCAATAAATATACACTGATGCTTTCATCTAAAATAATAGTATTCATACTGTTAGCCGGGCTCTTGTTTTTTACATGTAAAAAATATGAATATGATGATCCTTCTTTTCATCTGACTACGGTAAAAAAGCGGTTATCACATAGGTGGAATCTGGAAGAGGTGATATATCACGGTGCGGATGTCACTGATTCTGTTTTGGGGTATTATCCCGGTTATACTATTGATTATCGATTTAACTTTACTTACGAGATCGTTTTGGAGGATATTCCTTCTGACCAGGTATTTATAGGCACAGATAGTATCCTGTCTTACGGCAGGTGGGATTTTTTTGATAAAGATATAAAAGATATGATCGTACGATATCCAAACAGCATGCCCTATAATGCCATGAAGCACCGTATCCTGCGCCTGGATAAAAATGCCCTGTGGACCTGTTCCTATAATTATGAGATGACTGACAGTACCGAATACCGGTATATCAGGGCAGATTGAATATACGGCACAACTATCTATTTTTTTTTGTATTCAGTAAAAAGGGGGGTGCTTTCGTTATTAAAGCCTAATGTGCATAAAGATATATTTTTACTGTAACTTTTACATATACATATTCGTTGAATTATTAATGATTAAACAAAAAGACCATTAAGATAAGATACAATTTTACTGGCTAATCAGTATTTTAACAATTAACAATTGATCAGCCTGCCGGAAACGGCAGGCTGATTGCATGTCAGGCAGAAACACCTGGCAATGACCTGAATGTTTTCCATACCTTAACGGCATGCGGTTTTCTATTGTTTTATGATCTTTCTGACAAATGTTGATCTGTCGGATACTATCATTAAAATATAGTTGCCATTCACGAGACCTGTAAGATCCAGCTCTGTTATGTCGTTTGAATGTAACTGCTGATGAAGTACTTTTTCCCCGACAATGTTATAGATCGTTACCCCGGCACCTGTCAATTCTCCGGGATCCAGTGAGAGAATATCTGTTACAGGGTTTGGGAATATCCTTAATTCATTTTTACAAATATTTTCAATATTATCATTATAACATGTTCCCGGCAGGTTGTTATCCATCCATATCAGGCGATCCTGTATCCATTGTTTTACAAGGTTTATCTCACCCTGGTATGTCCCGGGAGGATCAACAGGGTGTGCCCATGTATATTCATCCAGTATATCCCATCTTTCATAGTTCCTCTGCTGTGCCTCATCCAGCACAGTTGCCATGGAATCAATATAATTTAAAAGATATGTCTCATCCAGAATAGTCTGTCTTTGTTCTTCCCAACGGCACTTCAGATGATTCTGAAAGATAGTGTCCTCCATCATCCTTTCCCACCAGAAAGGCATAAGGTCAAGGTCTTCACAATTCTGTTCATTATATATCCATCCTGATATTTCTCCACCATTACAGTAATCGGAATTATACCATGCAATATCAAAATCCCACACCGGACCGGCTGTAAGAACACCTCCTTTGCTGGTCTTATCCTTATGGATAAATGTGCTTAGCTTGTAACCATCCACATCTTTACTCAGCTCTGCAAGGATTATCATATCGGCAAATGATGATTTGTCCATATATTCGTCATAACGTTTCCCGTAGGAATTCGTAAAATCATTATCAGTCAGTGCCATCTCAAAGCTGTCCACATAAGCTTGTATATAATTTGCCTGTTCAGTAACGATATTTACTGCTTTAGGATATACATATTCAAAATACATATCCTCACCGGCAATGGAATTGTAGTTTGAGTACCATCCAGGATCTTCACCCCAGTCAAGCTTGAAAATGTAGCCTCCTGTCACATCGTCACCACTTATCTCATCAGGATTAAGTTTTGCAATATCCAGCCTGTTGTCATCTCTTTTTATTTTTTCCATAAGGAGATACACTCCATGATAGTCATCATTGATGAATATTTCACAGAATCTTGTTCTGCTGGAGTAGTTGCCCTGCTCCCTTGAGATCTTCATGCTGAGGGCATTACGAAGCATAGCCTTATCTGCCCAGGGACCGTGAAGTACCCAGTCCTCCTCACTTGGAAGTCCCAGCATTGTTGTATCCATATCATTATATAATGAATCCCAGGTCTCAAAACCATAGGATTTTTTATCAAAACCCTGGGAGCTGCTACCACGTAACTCAATGCCGATAATCCCGACATAAGCAGGAGTGTCATCAAGATGATTAAGCAAACCGGGCGCATTGTCAATAACCGAAATATCAGCAGGTATCTTAGGCTCATCAATGATCTCTTCTCCATTGGTATTGATAATTATCAGCGGGAGGTTTGAGCTGGTGAAATTTTGTGAAAAACAATAGTAATTACATATCAGCAGAATTAATATAGATAGATATTGTTTCATAAAAAAATTGTCTATAGGATCAATTTGAAACTTTGAGTATTTGGTTACTGTATTATTATCCTTCCCCTGAACAATCTGTTCCCTTTCATTTCTGCCTGGTAATATCCTGCAGGCAGGTTGCCCCTGTAGAATTCTGTTTTGTCACCTGTTATATTGTCGATGACTTTTACGATCTTTCCCGTGATTTCAGTAATATACAGCGTATATGGCGAATGATCCGGATTGCTGAACTGTATTGTTGTCATATTACTGAATGGATTCGGATATATCAGTAATTGCCCTGGCAATTTTTCGTTTTGGCCTATATCCACAGTGGAATTGTCTTCAAGGTTGGACAGTGACTGGCTGAACGGGCCTGACATTACTTTTCCGTCTCCTGTTGGATAACAGGTGTCGGGTTTGACAACCGTTATCCTGTAATAATACAAGCCTTCAGTAATATAGTCAGTGTATGTTGTGAGCGTGTTCGGCACTGTGTCAATGATCTGGCAATTGTTTTGAGTAGTGCCCCTGGAGATATAGTATGATCCGAAGTTGAATCCTTCGTAATTCTCCCATACCAGGTTATAACAACCTACTCCTGTACTTACTGTAAGGTGCATTGTTTTATGATAATCGCATGAGTCGAGTGATGATTCGTTGCCGCATGTGTCAACCACAGTGATCTTATATTTATATGATCGTACATTCGGAAAAGAGCCGTTATCCAGGAAGATGCTCAGGTTATCAAAAGGCACATTGCCAATGCTGTCATAGACATCGGCAGTTGTAGTTTCCCTGTATATATTATATGATGCGATTTTCTCGCCTTCGGTTTTTTCCCACACCACCAGGTTTTTCCCCTCAGTAGAGTCAACAGTTACCATGCATATTTGTTCCTGTGAATAGGGAAACAATATCTCCACTTCCACAGTATCGGAATCTGTACATCCATGGCCGTCAGTAACGGTTACGCTGTATGTTCCGGGGTCAGTGACATCAATTGTCTGTGTATGAACTCCGGTGCTCCACTCGTAGTAAGTGAAGGATTCGCCTGCATCGAGTGTATGTATGTCGCCGTCGCACAGCACTGCATCATCGCCCAGGTCGGTGACAGGCAGTTCGTGTACTGTCAGGTCAGCGGTATCGCTGGTAACCGTGTCCACAATATTACTGATAACGCAGCTATAGCCACCTATATCGCTAAATTGTGCAGAGGGTATTGTATAGTAGTTGAATGTTGCTCCAAGTATATCGGTACCGTCTTTTTTCCACTGGTAAGTGATCGGTGTTGTGCCTGTTGCGGACACGTTAAATGTTACGCTTTCTTCTTTGCACACTTCTTTATCAACAGGCTGGCTGATTATTTCCACCGGTTCGTCAGGCGGATACCAGTATCTGCCGATCTGATAGCTAACCTTATCTCCTGCAGTTGTAAAATACCCCACTGCATATACCAGGCTGTCTTTTGCATACAGTCCGAAAACATCTGTATTCAAACCTGTTTCCAGTGCATACCAACTGCTACCGTCGTATTTTGCTATGCATTTGGTGCCTGTGATATCACCCATTTCCTGGAATCTGCCTGCTATATACAGATTGACTCCGTCTGTTGCAAGGGCATTGATATATGCATTGCCTGTCATTTCTTCTATTGTGCCTGCACTATTCCATTGCTGACCATCCCACCTGGCGAGTGCTTTTGTCCCAAAGGTCAAACCGGCCATAGTGAAATAACCTCCGATGTAAATACTTGTATCAATAATCACTATATCATTAACCATATCATTTGGTCCTGTGCCCAGAGCAGACCATTCCGAGCCGTTCCATTTGGCAAAGTAGCTGATATCTTCACCGCCTGCCTGTGTGAATTGTCCTCCGACATACACATTATTGGTATCATCAACGGCAACAGCATAGATAGTGTTATTGGTTCCGCTGCCTACATCATTCCAGTTGGCTCCGTCCCACATAGCGAGATTATTCACACTTACACCACCAGCATTATTGAACTGCCCGGCAACATAGATGTCTGTTCCTTTGACAGTCAGATCCCGGACCTGCCCGTTGTCAATACCCGTGCCGATGCCGTACCACATAGAGCCGTCCCATCGCGCCACTCTCTGGTAGTCAAATCCGCTTACATTAGTAAAGCCTCCTGCTATATATACATTGTCCTCATCCACATCAATTGAAAATACAGTATTATTTACACCAAGGCCCAGTGCAGACCATGTTGTGCCGTTCCATTTAGCCACATTATCCACCTGAATGTCTCCTGCATATTTGAATAACCCCCCAACGTAGATGTCTGTGTTTTGCACTGCCACGGCATATACCACATTATGCAGCCCGTTATGTTCTCCCAGGGGAGTCCAGTCAGGATCGTTCCAGCAGGCTATAGCATTCAAAGGAAGATTATTTGAACCGGTAAGAGAAAAATTACCACCGAAATATGTATTCCCGTTATAAACTAATACATCATTGACCGAGGAATTGATATATTCGCCGACATTGTGCCATGAGGCTCCGTCCCACATAGCTTTATTACTTACTGATACTCCGCCTGCGTCATCAAAATTACCGCCTATATAAAGATTATTACCGTCAAATGCCATATCCCATATCATATTATCCGTACCTGCCCCCAACGCAGACCATTCACTCCCGTCCCATACAGCAATGTTATTTGCACTGTTGCCTCCTGCAAGATCAAATCCGCCTGCTGCATATATATTCCCATCTTTTTCTGCAATACTCATTACATAACCTCCACCTGAGCTATATTCTATACCGTTGCCCAAAGGGTACCACATGCTACCGTCCCATCGTACTATAAGATTGGCAAGACCGCCTCCGGCTTCGGTAAATTCCCCTCCTACATATATATCAGTACCATGCACCATGATAGTTCTGACAGATTGGTTTACCCCTTCCCCGAGGGCATGCCAGTTACTTCCGTCCCAACGCGCAATATTATTTACTGCAACACCTCCTGCTTCAGTAAAATATCCTCCGGCATAGACATCTGTACCATTAACCGTAATAGCATAGACATTGCCGTTAACACCAGTGCCCAGTGCATGCCACATGCTGCCGTCCCAACGGGCAATATTGCTTGCACTTACGCTGCTTGCTTCTGTGAAGTACCCACCTACATAAATGTCTGTACCACTGACAACTAAAGTCAGAATAGTGCCATTCACACCGCTTTCGAGGGCAGACCATTCGCTGCCGTCCCATACGGAAATATTGTTCACAGTAACATTATCTCCTGTAATATCAAAATCACCTCCTGCATAGATATTCCCGGTGCCGTCAACACCCATACCATATACAGAACCCATCAGCCCGTTTGTGGTAAAGACATCATCCCACTCGCCCTGGCTTTTTACTTTATTGCCGGCAGGCTTAAAACGGGGCTCTTTGCCCGGATCGCTTATCATCATGTATCCTTTTGCATCGTAGCTGCCATTGGTGTTTTTATCCGTATTGATAGTACCGTCAGGGTTCAGGATCGTCCCCAGGTCCTGTTTCTCAGAATTTATTATTGTATTATATTTTTGAGATATAGTATTATTGCTTAACACGAAAAGTGCGGCAAGAAATAAAATCGTCTTTTGCATGATTGACATATAAAATAGTTTTCAGGTTATTTATGTTCAAAATTACGAAAAAAATACAATCTTTCTTAGTTTTGTTGTTTACGGGATGTCTGTTGAACGAAAATAATTACCAGACCATCTCATTAAACTACTTTACCCAACCAAAGAACAGTATCCCTAATTTATATTATGATCATAAGTTACTATTCCATAAATTTGTATTGCATTGTTCGATTGTTAATGAAAGAAAAGTATTTTTATATAAATAAATTATAGTAAAATGAAAACAAAACAAATATTTCTTATTGCCTGTATGCTGTGTGCATGCACAGTTATTTTTGCGCAAAGTGATTTTTCTTCAACAAAGATCGCAGCGTTCAAGAACGGTACCGGATTTTTCATTAAATCCGGCAAGGTTAATGCCACAGATGGATCATATATTCTGAAAGATCCTCCTGAAGCCCTGTTCGGGACGATGTGGGTTGCAGGAAGAAGCGAAAGGATAAAATCTCTCCGTTCATTGCAGGAGAAAGGTGTAGAGAAAAAGGAAGTGAAATCAATACACAATCTGCTTAAAGGTAATATAAATAAAAATGTGAAGATCATACCTTTTGAAGGGCAATCCTATGAAGCGACAATACTGTCTGTTGAAGAGGATATTGTATCCCTGAAAACAAAAGATAAATGGGTTACAACTCTTGTGTCAGGAATAAAAACACTGGAATTTCCTGCTGAGCCTGAAAAATATTTTGACCAGGAAACGGAGAACAACCAGCTATCAATTGAGTTTAACGGTCCGGGCAGTAAAGATATAGACCTTATGTATCTGCAGAAAGGGATAGGATGGTTCCCTAATTATCTTATTGAGATCCCGGAAGGAAAGGAGGCATATATAACATTAAGATCAACTCTTATAAATGATGTGGAAGACCTTGAAAACGCAGAGATAGATTTTGTTGTAGGAGTGCCGAATTTTAAATATAATTATCTGTCATCTCCGTTAAGCACTAATGAAACGCTGATGCAGATCATAATGAACCTCAGCGGCACAGTGTCGTACGATTACGGAGCTGCAGGGCTGGATAACCGGTATTTTTCCAATGCTATCATGACACAGCAGGCTATGCCTGCAAGCGGATCTATAGCCACGGACGTATCTTCCGGGGAGAATGCTTTCACAGTTGCAGACGGAGGTGCACAGGAAGACCTGTATTTTTATAAGCATAAAAATGTGAACCTGAAAAAGGGTGAAAGGATGACGTGTGAGCTGCTGTATGCCAAAGTGCCTTTTGAGCATATATATGAGGCAGACCTGCCTGTGAACTATCCTTCATATTCTTATGCATATATTAATCAGGATTCAGAAAATACCAATAAGGTCTGGCATTCAATAAAACTTAATAACAATACAAAGATGCCATGGACAACAGGAACCGCAATGGTGGTAAAGCAGGATGGTAAATTGTCGAAACCTATCAGCCAGGACATGATGAAATATACACCTGTAAAAAGTGATACATACCTTAAAATTACCGTATCTCCCGATATCTCGGTAAAGGATAATGACAAGGAAGTAAAGCGACAGGATAAGGTGAAAAAGAGAAGCGGGTATTATTACGACCTTGTAACTGTGGATGCAAGCATAAAGCTTAAAAACTTCAAGGATAAAGATATTAAGCTGATAATAAAAAGAAGCGTTTACGGTGAGCTTAAGGATTGTAATGTTAACTGGAAATATTCGAAGGTTTTAAATACATATAATTACAATAATATTAATCCTTCCAATGATATTAAATGGGTTGTTAATTTAAAAGCAGGTGAGGAGAAGGAGATAAAGTATGGTTATGATATTTATGTGAATAATTAACCCCCGGGTAACAGTGTGAGTGTGAGTGTGAGTGTGAGTGTGGGTGTGGGTCGCGAATAATGTGGATTATAGGTTTATGGTGTAGGTTATTGTGTTGTTGTCGGGTTTGTCCTTTTTGGAGCTTTTATAATTATATTTTATTGACACTTTTTTCTTTGGAAGGTCGAATTTTATCCTGGCTTTCTTTTTTGATGTAACACGTAAGCCACGGTTTCTGGTTTTACCGTATTTCAGGTTACTGATAAGTCTTACAGCTTCTTCATCACATCCGTATCCTATTCCATTTATAATTTCCACTTCATACACTTTGCCGGTATCAGAAACCCTGTATTCAAGGTAAACAGTGCCTTCGATCTTGTTTTCCAGAGCTTTTTCAGGATATCTCAGGTTTTCCTTTATATATTTTTTAAATGCTTCTTTTCCACCCGGATATTCGGGCAGTTTAAGGAATTTTTTCTTTTTGCCTTTTTTCTTTTCCATAATACGAATGACTCCGATGCAAATATACGAATGAATGCTAATTATACGAATAAGCTAATTTGTGGTTTAGTTGTCCGCGGTTTGTTAAATTGTCATTATTTTATTATTTTCATTTTTTATTTAATTAAAAATCAAATATCATGAGGATCATTACATTAGCATTAATATTGTTTTTGTCAGGGGGCACTGCCATTGTTAATGCCCAGGATACAAAGGCAGCGACAATAAAAGAATTCCTTAAGGATGTTATTTCTCTCGAGAATGAGAAAGTAAGCACTGTTGCACCTATAAAAAGCTTTAATGAGATAGCTAAGACAAAGGCTGCAAAGACGATCACACTTACAAAAGAGAATGCAAAAGAATCTATGGCTGAAATAAAGAACTACAAGAATTGTGTTATCACTGTAGGAAGGCATACTATTGTCAAAGTGACTGATGCTGAGAAGTGTGTGAATTCAGGCGCATGGGGTGCAAGTATGCCTTATGGTGAGGGATATATACAAAAAGGAGTACTCACACCTCAGAAGGATTATATAAATAATATTATCGGAATACCTGATACACAGGAGAGGTTGATGTTTTTGTTTAAATAATAAATCAAAATATATAGGTATAATACCTGGTTCCGTTCTTGTTTATATAAGCTTCATCGTTACTTTCCATACTTCCGGTCTTTAGTAAACCATTCATGAATGAGGTGCCTGAGATCGAATAATATACAGGTGGAATTATCGTTTCTCCGGTTTTGTTGATATATTCATAATTAAACAGTTCTTCAGCACCGAAGATGAAATAGTTATCTGATACTGCGGCAAGCCCGTCGGAAAAAGGGTACGCAATCATATATTTTAAAGGGATCACTTCCTTTCCCGTTTTATTGATATATCCCCATTTTTTATCAAGTTCTACTGCAGCCATTCCTTCTGAAAATCCCGTAACCGTGTTGTATTTGCAGGGAATAACAAGCTCAAGGGACGTGTTCATAAACCCCCATTTGCTATCCTGCTCAACAGCAATAAGACCTTGGCTGTAATTTTTCGCCCAGATAACATTATCATCCTGGTATTTTATTTTACCTTTTTTATTCATGATGGTCAATGCTCCGGGTACACATATTATTATTTCATCATCATAGTCAATGAATTCTTCCATTCCTTTAACCACTTCTTTACCTTTATTATTGACAAGATGGTACATCTCCCCTGATTTAATAAGCCCTTTTCCGTACCTGAAGGGTTCAGCCTGGTCATACCTGATCTCTACGATCTTTTTACCGTTATTATCAATATATCCCCATTTGTTACTCAGGCATACAGCTGCCATATTTTCCGAGAAGCATTTTACAGAATCGTATGCCGGAGGAATGACTTCGTTACCTGATAAGTCAATAAATCCCCATTTATTATTGATCTTTACGGCAGCCCGGTCATTTGAGAAACAGAGTGCATTGTCATATTTGATCTCTGTTATGTTTTCCCCTTTTGTATTAATAAAGCCATATTTTTCCTTTTCGAGGTTAAACTTATTCATCACTTTGGCTGCCCCGCATGAGAACATCCATGCCTTGTCATAACGGGCAGGGATCAGGATCTTTTCTTTTTCATTACTGTAGCCGTACCTGGTGATCCCGTTTTCATAAGACGGCTGTTTTGATCCTACTTTGTACGGGATAAGTTTTTTATCCCCTGAATCTGCTGTTTTATTGGTTTTATCGTTAATACTTTTTATATATATGTAATTATCAGATAACAGCTCATAAGTAATATTGATAGTGTCGTTATCATTGAAATAGTCCGGCAGATTGCTTGCACTGTAATTGCTGTCACCAATCCTTATCTTATCAAATTCATCATCTGTTATAACTGCTTCGCCGGTTTTAGTAATGGTGTTTTTGGTGATATGATCAATAAGCAATTCAAATTTTTTATCAGATAAAATCATTCTTGCATCTTCCATTGAATAAAAGTAAATAGGTTTGATCCTGTCTCTTTCAGTTATTACTGCAGGGGCAATACTATACAGGATACTCTCATTCATAAAGTCAGAAGGATCGGCCCTGTACCATTTTTTACATATTATAAAGCTTTTGGTATGTTCCGGTTCGTTTATCCTGGTTGTTTTCAGTTTCTCCCCACCGGTTTCCGGGTCTATATAATACACACTGTCTATATGGTGAGCATTCATTTCGTTTAACGCTACCGGTTTATTCAGTTCACTATCACGATAAGCTACAATAATTCCGTATGTTACATTTTCATAGAGTGTTTTGAAGATACCCCCTATTGTTTTTCTGTCATTATCATTGTCAACCCTGAATCCCGAGCAACTGTTGGTCTTCACTATCTTTTTCCTGTAGTCTTTATTCCTGTAGTTGACAAGAATATCAAACATATCAATATACATGAAGTCATTTTGCAGCATTTCTTTAATATCAGGATATTTTATCCATATTGTAGGATAATACTCATCTTCCGACCTGTAAACTACTCCACCGTCTTCAGGGAATCTTACAGGTGAGATACCAAGTGGTTCTTCTCCGGTTACTTTTGGTTTATTATTCACGAGTTTCCCTTTCCAGAGAAGTGCATAAGCCAGGATATCTTTTTCCAGCAGATATTCAACGGGCTCCCCGATTATTTCGTCATGTCTGTATTCTTTATTGCAGTATATATCCCGAACTTTTTCGTAACCTGCCTGTTTTTCAAAAAGCTCATCTTCCCATATAGTAATCTCACCATCCATTATATGTTTCCGGAAAAAGTTATGAAGTGTTTCAAAGCTGTAGTCAAAATCCCTGTTTATATCTGTATTCATCAGAGTGGTACAAAGGATATCGGCTTCACCCTCAAAGATCAGTTTGTTAAGAGCATTATATTCATCTTCAGTCAGCAGGTTATTTAATTCACTGCCTTTAAAGCATACGAACGGGTACCTGTCCGGTCCGTATAGTGAAAGGAAAAATTCTTTATCATTATCTCCGGATATTACAGCAACCTCATATTCTACATAGCTTTCATAGAAGACAAGTTTTGCCATGTCAGTATTATGGTCATATAAGTCCGGTGTATAACCTCTCACATAGACCAGGTCCCAGAGGTTATTTGCATTATATTTTGTTTTAAGGTCATCAAAATACAGGGAGACATCTCCACCATCTTCGTAATGTCTGATATATTTGAGCAATGTTTTATGTATTTTCAACAGAAACGGCACTGTAATTTTATCAGAGTTTCCGTATATAGTAAAAACCGTATCTGCTGTTTTCAGATATTCCTGTGCGTTTGAAAGATTATTAAGGTAAAAAACAATTAAGACTATTAAAAAGATCCTGGCCGTTATTTTGTTCATAGTATATTTTGTTAATATTGGGGAGTAAAGATAAATAAAGAAGAGTTTATTTTAAAAGTCAGAGGTTTTTTTCTGTTCAGTTTCAAAAGAATAGTACATATTGTTAAGCAGTAATTATTGAAAATGCTATTTTTATAAAAAAAAATATATCTGATAATATGTATAGGTATATATTTGCTTTAATCACATTAATTTATACATTTTCAGGGATTTATGCCCAGAAATATAATTTTCTGAATTATTCTGTAGGTGAGGGATTAACTCAATCTCATATATCTTCTATTTGTGAGGACAGTCAGGGTAATCTTTGGCTTGGATCACCCGGTGGGGGTATAATGAAATATGACGGTTATACATTTACAAGTTACATGGAAGAAGACGGGTTGACCAATAATTTTGTCAGGATCATTTATAGTGACCAGTCGGGCATTTTATGGATTGGGACAGAGGAGGGAGTTTGTTCTTTTGACGGAAAAAGTTTTATCCCTTTGGAAGGTGATGATGGTCCGGAAAATAAAATTGTCAAAGTAATAATACAGGATAAAGCCGGAGATTTATGGTTTGGCACTGAACAGAATGGTCTTTTCAGATATAGTGGAACAAAGTTTTTTCATTATACCGCAGATAACGGTCTTCCTGATAATATGATACATTGTTTGTTTTCTGATGATAACGGTGATATTTGGATAGGAACGAACAGGGGAGCCTGCAGATATAATCACAAAGATTTTCATTGTTATTCAAAAAGGGATGGATTATCAACAAATGTCATAAGGGGAATAACAAAGGACAATAATGGCAATTTATGGTTTGCGACCTTTGGTCGCGGGGCGGATTGTTATGATGGCAATTATTTTGTTAGTTACACTACATTTGACGGCCTGTGTAGTAATACTATAAATACGATATTCAAAGATAATGAAGGGGATCTTTGGTTTGGAACAGCCATTGGTATATCAAGATATGATGGTGTTTCTTTTAAAAATTACACTGAAAAGTCCGGTCTCGCCGGAAATGTTGTTGTAAGTATTTATCAGGATGCATCCCTTAACATGTGGTTCGGAACTTCTGGTGGTGGAATAAGCAAACTTGACAACGAACGGTTTATGCATTTTGAAGAGAATGAAAATATGGGGCGTTGGATTTATGCTATAGTTCAGGATACAAGTGGAAATATGATTTTTGGTACATCAAAAGGAGGGGTTACTGTATATAACGGTAAGGATTACACACTTTTTAAAGGAAGGGATGGATTTACGTATTCAAAAGTAAAATCATTATTATTAGCACCTGACAATTCAATATGGTTCGGCACAATAGGGGATGGGGCATATAATTTTTCAAATAACAAAATTTTTCATTATTCGCGACAAAAAGGATTAAACAGTGACCTGATAACCGGTATTACAACTGACATAAAAGGGAATATATGGTTTTCGACCCTGGATGCCGGTGTGTGTTGTTATAAAAAGGACAGTAGTGGATATATAATATTTGCTGAAGAAGATGGATTAGGTAGTAACAGGGTTTATTCTATAGAAGCCGACAGTATTGGAAATATCTGGTTAGGGACTGCAAAGGGGGGGCTGATCAGGATAAAAGAAATTACTGATGATACAGCTCATTATACTATTACGTGTTATACAAAGAAAGAAGGACTTCCGAGTAATACAATCAGGTCAATTGTTACTGACAGCCTGAATAATATATATTTGGGAACAGCAGGGGGAGGGATAAGCATTTATAGTGGTGAGCAATTTATTACTATTTCAAAGAAAAACGGATTAAGATCCAATAATATATATTCCTTAATTTTTGATGATAATAACAACCTGTGGGTCGGTACCGGGCAGGGAATAGACAAAGTTTTTCTTGGAGAAGGTTTTACAGTAAAGGCATGTAATCATTACGGGAAAAGTGAGGGGTTTACAGGTGTGGAGATATGCAGGAATTCATGCTTTAAAGATTCCAAAGGGAATATATGGTTCGGTACGGTTAACGGAGCAGTCAGGTACAATCCTGTGGAGGATGTGGTTTATAATGTTCCTCCGAAGATCCATATTACCGGTATCAGGTTATTTTTTGATAATATCAGTGATACTGAATTTGCAGATTCTCTTACAGGGTGGTATTTATTACCTGAGGACCTTGTTCTCCCTAATGATCAGAATAACCTGAGTTTTGAATTTACAGGTATTTCACTTCGTAATCCTGATGCCGTAAGGTACAAATGGAAACTTGAGGGATTTGATAAAAAATGGTCTCCCGTGATGTCACAACGCGAAGCAACCTACTCGAATATTCCACCGGGCAGATATTGTTTTAAAGTGATAGCATGTAATGAGTACGGTATATGGAATGAAAAACCTGCATTATTTGAATTCAGGATATTATATCCTATATGGCAAAAGTGGTGGTTTATCACCCTTGCGACAGGTATTTTTTTAGTTGTTATATGGTTTATTTTTTATATGCGTTTAAAGCGAATCAAGAAAGAAAACTGGATCAGGCAGGAAAAGCTGGAAATGGAAAAGAATATTATTGAGTTGGAGCAGGAGGCAGCCCGCCTGCAGATGAATCCTCATTTTATTTTTAACTCACTTAACTCGATACAGGGATTTATTGCGCAGAATGATGCATTCCTTGCCAAGAGGTTTCTGGCAAAGTTTGCCAGATTGATGAGATTAATACTGGAAAATGCCAGGGAAGAATATATTCCGCTTGGAAATGAATTGGAGATGCTTGAAAATTATCTGGAACTGGAGAAGCTTACAACAAATAATAAATTTGAATACGAGGTAAGCATAGAGGGATCGATAGACCCGGAGGCAACAGAGATCCCTCCGATGATGATCCAGCCGTTTATCGAGAATGCAATTATCCATGGCATAAAAAATAAAAAAGACACAGGATCTATCAGATTAGTTTTCAGAGTAAAAGATGAATTATTATATTGTGAAGTCACAGATAATGGAATAGGGAGGAAAAAATCTGCTGAAAATAATGCAAGTACATCTTCAAAGCGCAAATCAACAGGGATATTAGTGACAAAGAAGCGTCTTGAACAAATAAAAGTACAATCAGGATTGAGTGCAGGTGTAGAAATAGAGGATCTTTACGATGAAAATAATAATCCTGCAGGTACAAGAGTTATAATTACAGTGCCTTATGAGATTTATTAACCTCGTACGATCGGGGGATTGATTTATATTATTATACTGGACAAATAAATATTATACAATGCACAGAGCAGTAATCATTGACGATATTGATAATTCAAGGTTAACATTAAATCATGATCTTAAGCAGTATTGTCCGCAAATTGATGTGATTGGTGAAGCAGACAGTGTGAAAACCGGTATTGAGATAATAACCAGGAAAAATCCGGATGTTGTTTTTCTGGATATTCAGTTAGGTGACGGCACCGGTTTTGATATTCTGGAAAAGATAGGAGATTTTGATTTTCAGGTAATATTTACAACTGCACTGGACTCTTACGGAATAAAAGCTATTAAATTCAGCGCACTTGATTATCTTTTAAAACCAATTGATCCGGATGAATTGACAGAAGCAGTAAAAAAGCTTGATCAGAATATTAGAAAGGGTGGTATAAAGGACAATATCAACCTGTTGCTTGAAAATTTAAAAGGAATTCAACCTGGTAACAAACGGATCGCATTAAGCAGCACTGACAAAGTACATATGGTATATATCAGTGATATAATAAGATGCGAATCACAAGGCAGTTATACAATATTATATTTAAAGGATGGCGAACAGATTGTTGTTACAAGAATTTTAAAGGAATATGAACAGTTGCTCGAAGAGTATTCTTTTGTAAGGGTGCATCATTCACACCTAATAAATTTTTCATACCTAAAGGAATATGTAAAAAAGGATGGGGGGTATGCTGTGATGACTGATAATTCACAGGTGCCTGTTTCATTCAGAAAAAGGAACAACTTGTTGGACATGATAGAATCACAATAATTCCAAAGCATTATTTTACCAACATTTTTTTACTATACACTTATACCTGTATTCAATACACTTATAAAATATCCTCTTACACTTATTGTTTTTCCGTGTTTTTAGGGTTTTAGAGCCGTATCTTTAATCTAAAAATAACTAAAAAATGGAGGATGAAAAATGAAAAATTCCGATTTAAAAGAACAAAAAAGAAGACACCTTATACTGGCAACATTGGTGTTAATATTTTTAATGTATTCATTTTCTATGTTTGCTCAGCAGGAACAGGAAGATAAAACTCTGTCACCTTATTTTTTTGTGCTGAGCGATGATCCTGAAACAGATCAGATGCCTTTAAAGAGTACTTCTGCAGAGGTGAATATTGTGGGAGTTATAGCTGATGTTACTATCTGCCAGTCATATAAGAATGAGAGTGACAATCCTCTGGAAGCTGTTTACACATTTCCGGCTTCTACGAATGCCGCTATATATGCAATGGAGATGACCATTGGGGACAGAATTATTAAAGCAAAGATCGAGGAAAGGGGAGAAGCCCGGAAAAATTATGAAAAAGCAAAGTCCGAGGGAAAGAGAACTTCATTGCTGGAGCAACAAAGACCCAATGTATTTCAAATGAATGTGGCAAACATAATGCCGGGTGATATTATTAATGTTGTGTTAAAATATACCGAACTGCTGGTGCCTGAGAACGGCAGATACAGTTTTGTATATCCTGCTGTTGTTGGTCCGAGATATTCAGGCCAAAGCGCTGCAGATGCTAATGAAAGGGACGGTTTTGTAAATACTCCGTATCAGAAGGAGGGAGAAGAATCTTTATATGATTTTGATATTAATTTATTTTTGTCGACAGGTGTTCCCATACAGAATGTTGTATGTCCGTCACATAGGATAAATATCAGTTACCCGGAGCCTTGCGTTGCAAATATAGAGCTGGATGCAATCGAAAAGAAAGGTGGTGATCGTGATTTTGTCCTTGATTATCAGCTTTCAGGAAGCAGTATTGAATCAGGCTTAATGTTATATGAGAATGGGGGAGAAAATTTTTTCCTGTTAATGGTTCAGCCTCCAAAGAGGATAATTGAGGAGAATATACCACCCCGTGAATATATTTTTATTGTTGATGTCTCAGGTTCAATGCGGGGATTTCCTATTGAGGTTTCAAAAAAACTTCTCCGGAACCTTGTTGTAAATCTCAAAAATACGGACAGATTCAATGTTTTGTTATTTGCAGGTACTTCGGGCTGGTTTGCAGAAGAATCGGTATATGCAACTGTTTCGAATGTGGACAGGGCGATTGAATTTATTGATAATCAGCGTGGCAGTGGTGGTACAAACCTTCTTCCCGCCCTAAAGAAAGCTCTTAATTTTCCAAGGAAGGATGAGGCTCTATCCCGCTCATTTGTTATAGTAACCGACGGATATGTTCATGTGGAAAAAGAAGCTTTTGACTTTATCAGAAACCATAGTGACGAGGCAAACACATTTGCCTTTGGGATAGGACGCAGTGTTAACAGGTACCTGATCAATGGGATGGCACATGTAGGGATGGGAGAACCTTTTGTTGTCCTTGATCAGGAGCATGCAAATGAAAAGGCGGAGAAGTTTCGGAAATATATTAACAATCCTGTACTAACACAAGTGAAAAAGTCATTTGCTAATTTTGATGTGTATGATATTGAGCCTGTTACAGTGCCTGATGTCATGGCTGAGAGACCTGTTATTATTTATGGAAAGTATAGAGGAGAACCTAAAGGTACAATCACAATAAAGGGATTTGCCGGTAAAAAGCGTTATAAAAAGATTTTTGATGTAGCTTCGGTAATGCCGGATAAAAGAAATGTGGCTATTCGCTACCTGTGGGCCAGGGAGAGAATTAAATTACTCAGTGATTACGGAAGAGTATGCAGGAGTGAAAATGTAAAGGAAGAGGTAACGGAACTGGGCCTTAAATATAGCCTGATGACAGCATATACTTCTTTTCTTGCTGTGGATGAAAAAAAAGTGGCAGATGGCCGAACCGTAAGAACGGTAAAACAGCCATTGCCAATGCCCCAGGGTGTCTCTAATCATGCTATTGGCTTTGACATGTCTGTCGAAGGAGGTGATATGGATGGATTAACATTTACTTTTTACAGGGATATAAGTATTTTATACGGTGTACCGGATGAAGTTATGAGCGCAATGATAGATAGTATTGAGTCATATCTGATCATTAACTTAAATACATGTTTTGAGGATCAGCATTCATTTCCGGAATCAATAACCGTGACAATTGATACTGAAGGGAATGTTACAGATATAAACATAAATGGAAAAGCAATAGATAGTAAGTTTGAACAATGTGTCAGGGCAATCATCAGTAAGTGGGATTTCTCAGAATATGGATTAACTAAGGAATGGAAATTCAGGATAAATTTTTAATTGTATGAGAAATTCAGTTTTGATATTAATTGTTTATTATCCGGTTTTTATTGCAATGATGCTGTTACAGGCATCATGCAATAAAAACGCCGGAAAGACCGAAATGGCGGTGACCGGATGCGCAACCTGCCTGCCTGCTGTTGTTCAGATACAAGATAAGTTGCCCAGGGAAAGTATAACCTTTATTTTAGGTGAAGACAGAGATACTGAAAATCTATATTATACAAAGGCATATGATTATTACTGTTATAATCCTGAAGGTCGTACAGACCAGATTGTAACTGATTGCAGATCATTGCTTGAGGTAAGGGATTTTCTTATGACAAATCCCCCATCAAAAGGAGAGCCATGGGGCTTAATCAATCTTGTATCTCATGGGAACCAATGGGTCGGACTTAGTGTGCCTGTTGTGCCTGGCGCCAGACGGACAACAGCAGATCAGTTAATTGATCTTATAAAAGATGATGTCTTTAAGGAGTTGCCTGACAGTATTATTGATTCAGACTCAGAGATCAATATCAGGGCATGTGGTGTTGGAAATGATAGTGAATTGCTTAAGGCTGTTAGCCTTGCTTTTGGAGGTGTTATTAACAAACCTCAGACGAAAGCTTCTATGTGTTTTGAATACTATACATCAGAAAGAAGTAATGGTATAGTAACGGGAAGTAGCAGATGTGAAGCACAGACCTGGTTTACTTGTTACAAGAAAGGATACAGACCTGATGACCGCATTTTGTTAAGAAGGTTAAAGAACCTTTATCCGAATGCAAATATAAAATGGAAAGATGCATTAAGCAGAGAGTCGCCAAGGTGGACAGGTGATATTTATCATTATACTTTTGAGGTCCCTGTTCTGTGGGTAGTTAAATATGAGGACAATGATACTTTGCCTGATATTTCTACAAATGATATGAAAATTAAATGGGTTAGGGAACAAACTGATCTTATGAGAACACTGAAAAAAATAAAGATCGAACCGGAGAAATTTAACTGGTGGTTCAGAAAAATATATTGTAAAAATGAAGATGGAACAAGATCACCGGCAATATGGGCTAAAGGATACTGTACTATCCTTTGTGTTTTGAAACCGTTAAAAGATAAAGAAATAAGTATATAATAATACTGGTGCTTTTTTCGCCGGGGAAATGTTAAAAGGTGTGATTAAATCTGGTGTTTTTTATACGAGTATGCTCATAGAATAGAACGCTGATGATTCATCTACTTCGTTAAAAGCAAATTGAATTTTGTTTTTTGAATCCATTGCAAGTTCGATAAGCCCGAGCCCGGAGCTTTGCTCCGGATCTTCTATTTCCTGCCGGACCTTCTTTTTGTAAAGGATAAGGAGTTCTTCCTTTGACAAGGTATTCAGTTCTGTAAGGTATTTTTTAAGTGATTCAACTTTATTTTTATCTATCAGGTTACCTGCCCCGATAAAATAATTATGTTCCTGTTCCCCAAATACAAAGATACCTTCCCTTAGTCCGTTGTCTTCTTTTCCATGCACACTGATATTCTGTAACAGCTCCACCATCATTGTGCTGACTTTTTCATCCATACCAATCCCTTTCACCTTATCGGATATGTTGGCTTTAAGCATTTGTATGACAGGCTGGATTGAATCAGGGGAGAAATCTCCTTTATATATTATTGAAATATCTTCGTTAATAAGTGTTTTTCGCAGTTCTTTTGCTATTGAGATAGGTATATGTTTGCCTTTTCCTTCGTTTTCTTTACCCTGCAGCTTGATCTGCATGTAGTAAAAAGAGAGGTCGTTATTATAAGGTTCGAAGTCGTATTCAAGCTTTTGTCCTGATTTTCTTGCCATCAATATCATTCCCACACCGGCTCCACCTTTTGATGAAAGGCTCTCTTTATTGATAATATTAACATAGAGTTCTTTAAGCTGGTCTTTATTCAGGCTGTTTACCTTCTCCAGCATGGATTTAATATCTTCGATCTTATCATTTTTCACAAGGTTACCTGAAGTAATGAAAAACGAAGGATCAATATGTCTGGTAATGAATATCCCTTTGCTGTCTGCCGAACCGGGTTCATCTTCCTGGTCTATACTGTGTCTGACAATATTCTGGAAGCTTTCTGCAAGTAGGAAGGATACTTTTTTCTTTAGTTTTGTTACTTCTTTTCGGCTTTCAATGTTGTATTCACTTAGATCAAGGATCTTATCAGTCATCTCATCACTGAAATCCCCCTGGTAAATAAGGCTTATTTTATCATCCTCGAGTATCTTGTGTGTATCAAAGATGTTTTTTAGAGCCATGCCTAAAAGATTTGTAAATATTTTACAATATTAAGAAATTATTTTATAAGTCAGTCTGTAATTTTGAATAGTTGTTCTTTAAGGATTTTAAATCCTTCAAATTTTCCTGTATAGTCTGTTGCATTTATCTCACCATTATCACTTTCGATATGAATGCTTAATGGATTATTATGCTTGCCACCGAAGCGCATATTGCTTATTACAAGAATTTGTTTTTCAAAATTTTCAAGTAGCTTTATTTGTTCATCTTTAATTTTGGTTTTTCCGGCTTTCTTGTCATTATAATAAAAAGATGCAAGAAGTTTTCCTTTTTTGTTTTCAATAATGATTTGTTCAAAGTTCTCATCCTTATTTGTTTCGCAGTAAATAGTGTACTGTTCGTTGTCTTTTAGTTTTGTGATGAGAAGTTCGATACTATCATTTAACTTATCTGTACATATATTAAGGTTTTTAATATCTTCATCTTTGACATTTAGCTCAACCTGTTCGTCATGATAGAAGATGCTTTTGTATTTGATAGTATGATTACCTTCAGGCAGGTACTCCAGTAAAAAAGTCCCGTCGTCTCCAACCGGAATGTCCCAACCGTAATCATCATCTTCAATGTATAGTTTAATCTCTCTTCCATATATTTCAGTATCAGGCATTTTGTTTGAGCAGTAACCTATCCATCCTGAAACATGGAATCTTTCCCCTTCAATGATCTCCCCTGATTTATTCACTTTTAACAGCCCTGACCTGTTACAGTCGGCTCCGCGTTCAGCAAAATACATAGTAGCGATTCCGTTTTGGAATTCTTCTCCGTGATAGTAACATCCTGAATAATTATCATCACAATACCTGTCCGGAAGGATAAAGGCGTAATTGCCGGTTTTGTCAATATAACCTGTATTGTAGATTATTCCCGTACTATCATCACGCATATCTGAAGCGTACGCTAACCCTTCCGAGAACTTCCCTGCAGCAAAATACCGGCAGGGAATAACGATTTTTCCTTCACGGTTGATATATCCGTAATTACGTTTCCACTCCCAGTCGATACCTGAATCTTCAGGTCTATAGTGTATCAGGGCCAGGCCTTCGCTGAATTCAAATTTGGGTTTAGTACCTGACTTTATATCAGGAGGAAGATCAAAAACAACATTATTGTCTTCATCCACAAAAGCATAATGGCAATTGATATATTCATCGGTATAGGCTTTGCATTTATATTCACACCGATATACCATAGCAAGCCCTTCGCTGTAGTTTCCTTTCTTAATATTTTCCTCAACGGGCAGTTTGCTGCATGCAGGAGGTATTACATCTGTTTCTCCTTTCTTATTTACAAACATCCATTTATTATTAAGCTTTACCATGGCAAATCCTTTATGCCAGTCGCGAAAGCCGAAATTTTCTATTTCATCATATTTACATGGCACAAATTCTTTGCCCTGCGGATTGATGAATCCCCATTTGCCATTTTTGCTCACACTGATGTAGCCGTTATAATTTCCACTCTGCCCGTCATAGATACATGGCGTGATCTCTTTGCCGGATTTGTTTATACATCCCCATTTGCCGGCTTTTTGAACAAGGGCAATGCCATTTTCGAAATACCTGATATCTTCATATAAAAACGGAATAATAATTTTTCCTTCAGGATTTAAATAGCCCCATTTATCATCCTTTTTAGCCAGGCAAAAACCGTCAATAGAATAGTGCAGCTCATCATATTCACAGGGAATGGTAATTCTTCCTGTTTCAGGATCAGCATGACCATATTTGCCGTTTATTACTATTTGTCCTGACCATCCGTCTGAATATGAGTTGGATACATCTTCCAGCTCTGTATATTCCGGAGGTAGTATCACCTTCCCTGTAATATGTACATAACCATATCTCCCATTTAGCCTTGTTCTTGACAGGGAATGTCTGAATGGTGTCATTTCATCATAAAAAGGAACTATTATTTCTCTGCCTGTTTTATCAATAACCCCGTTTTTATTGCCTCTCTCCACTACCATTGGACCATTATTATATTCCTTCAGGTTTATATTATCATATTTAAAAGGGGTCAGTGCCTGCCCGTTATATTTTACCAGCGCCCAGTAACCGTCCTTTTTTGCTATGGCGGCTTCTTTGATGTCATAGTGAGTGTATCTGTCTTCATAAATAAAATCAGTGATCATTTTTGCATCTTTTCCTATAAGACCCCATTTGCCGTCTTTATTTACAAACATGGAGGAGCTGACAAACCTGTCAACAATACTGAATACCGGTTCGTGGATTATCTTTCCGGATTTGTGAATGAACCCGTATTTCCCATCCAGGTATGTTATCGCAATATCATTATAATAAAAAGGTGTTGCACTTTTTTCCCATGACGTGGAGGAATATATGGCATCATATTTTAATTCTGCCACAGTATTTCCTTTACTGTCTATCAGTCCGTACTTTTCGCCTTTCTTTACCCTGATAACATCCCTGTCCATGCCGTCCATATCATCATACTCAAAAGGTACAACAACACTGCCGTCACAATCCATTGCCCCGTATTTTTGGTCCTGATTCTCGGCAAAGATCAGTTCTTTGGAGTTGAATATAAATACATATACAGGCTCAATAACTACATTCCCGTCCTTGTCTTTCATCCCCTGGCGGTTATATTGTTCTTTAAATTTGTAATAACCGCATGGGTATTGTGCAAATGTCCCGTTCAGGATCAATAATGATAAAAGAAATAATGTGTATTTCATAATATTATTTATTAGTTAATAGCGGTTAATATCAGTTAATACCAGTAAATATCGGTTGCGAAGATATACTCCTATTTTATAAACAGTATCCCAGGCAACTATTGTTAACCATTGTTAACCGTTTTTAACTGTTGTTAACTATGTTATAATTATTATACATTGGATAATTAGTATGAATGAGTCAAAATTACGGAAAAAGAAGAAATCAAAAAAAATAAATTTTTTTTTGTAATAATTTGTGGAATATGTCGGACATTTGTATCAGGTAAATGGAAAAAGATCACCAAATCATTTAAAAACAAAAACTATGAAAACCATATCATTTATTGTTATTGTGCTGGCATTCAGTATTGTAGCTACAACGAGTGCTGTTATTATAAGAAAATGCAATATTGATCATTATGTTGATACTACCCCCCTGGTATTTCCCAAAGGAAGTACTTACGAGGATGTATGGAAGCAGGTGCAGGAGTTTGAAAATAAGAGCCTGCCCCAATCTGCTCTTAAGCTTGTTGAATCGATTTATTTGCAGGCAAAGCAGGATACTAACTATGCACAAATTGTTAAGTCATTGATCTATAAGCAGAAATATAAAATGCAGCTTGAAGAGGATCCTTATAATAAGATAGTGGATGAATTAAAAGCGGAGATAGACTCTGCATATTTCCCTCTTGAGCCGGTATTGCATTCGCTGCTGGCAGATGTCTATTGGTCGTTTTACCAGGTAAACAGGTGGCAGTTTTATAGCCGTTCCGAGACTGTCGGTTTTCTTCCTGAAGATATTAAGACATGGGATATTAAACATATTATTGATGCATCGGTTAAACATTATAATCTGTCCCTGCAAAATACAGACAGCCTGAAAAGGACAGCCCTGGGGTTATATGATGATATCCTTACTCAATATCAGGATTCCCGCCGGTTCAGACCTACCCTTTATGATTTTCTTGCACACCGGGCTATAGATTTTATGATGAATTCCGAGACGGAGATCACAAAGCCGGCAACCAATTTCAGGATTGATAAAGGGGAATATTTCAGTCCTGCAAGGAAATTTATTGATATTGATATTGAATGCAGTGACACTATGTCCCTGAAATATTATGCAATGACGATACTGCAGGATCTACTGGAATTTCACCAGGAGGATACAAGTGTGGATGCGTATGTTGATGTTGATATGAAAAGGTTGTCATTTGTGCATTTTAATTCGGTGCATCCTGAAAAGGATACTTTATATTTTTATGCCCTGAAAGAGCTGGAGCAGAAACACATTGATAATCCTATATCTGCGGAAGTGTCTTATCAGATCGCATTGCTATACCAGGCAAGAGGATCAAAATATCAGCCACTGATCTCTGATGAGAACAAGTGGTTTATGAAGAGGGCTTATGATTACTGTAAAGAAACAATAGAACGTCATCCTGGGTCATTTGGCGCTTCACAATGCAGATCGCTACAGGATATTATTACACAAAAGAATATCACATTCAATATTGCTGCATATAACCAGCCGGGAAAACCTGCATTAGTGAATGTGATGTATAAAAACATGGATAAGATATATTTCAGGTTAATCAAAATACGCTGGCGGGATCACAGGAATGACACCCGCAATATTTATGGTGATGAGCTGCTTAAATATTTTTCAAAGCTTAAGCCTGACCAGGAGTGGGATGAGGAATTTGTCAATGACGGTGATTATCAGAATCATAATGTTGAGATCAGGTTTCCTGAAAAGGAGTATGGTTATTACCTGATACTCGCAAGCGCAGATAAAGAGTTCAGCCCGAAGAAAAACGGGATGGCTTATGGTTATACGCAGATCACGGATATTGCATATACCTACAGAAAAGATAACAAATACAAGTATGATTTTTATGTTTATAACAGGGAAACCGGAAAACCTCTTTCAGGTGTTACTGCAAGGTTATGGAAGGAGAAATATAATTACCTGATACAGAGGTATAACCTTGTGAAATATAAAGTGTATTCTACTGACAAGGATGGTCATTTTCATGTGCCCCCGACATCGCAATACGGTATGAACTATTATGTTGAGTTTGATAACGGGGACGATGAGATACACACTAATGAGCAGTTTTACCAGTATAAACCTTACGATCCGTATTATAGTGACTATGTGACACATTTTTTTACTGACAGGGAGATATACAGACCGGGTCAGACACTGTATTTTAAGGGAATAGTAATGAAAACCGACGGAGAAAAGCATGAGATAGCGACAGATTTTTCCACTACGGTTTATTTTTATGATGTTAATCATCAGCAGGCAGGCAGTGTAAATCTTACGTCAAATGAATACGGGACTATCAGTGGGTCTTTTACAATTCCACAGGGAGTAGTTACAGGGCAGATGTATATTACTGACAGCTACGGTTCTAAATATTTTTCCGTTGAAGAGTACAAAAGACCAAAATTCGAAGTGACCTTTGATCCTGTTGAGGGGAGTTATAAACTGAATGAAAAGGTGACTGCAAAAGGCATTGCAAAAGCTTATGCAGGGTCGAATATTGACGGCGCCGAGGTGAAATACGAGGTTAAGAGAAGTGCCTATTTCCCTTACCGCTGGTACTGGTGGAGCTGGTATTATCCTACGGTTGATGAGACAGTTATCACTTATGGCAAGACTGTCACTGATGAAAACGGGGAGTTTGAGGTTGAGTTTGAGGCTATCCCTGATCTGACTGTGAGCAGGATGTGGAAACCGGCATTTATTTTCACTGTTACAGCGGATGTGACAGATATAAACGGTGAAACACACAGTGCAACACAAAGTATCAATGTAGGATATACGGCGCTGATGATAGGTACAGACCTTAAGGATAAGGTTAACAGAAGTGATACAAAGGTTTTTGAGCTGTCTGCAACAAACCTGAGCGGGGAGGATATACCTGCAAAAGGCAAAATAGTGATCCATAAGCTCAGGGAGAATAAGAAGTTGTACAGGAGCAGGCTCTGGACACAACCTGATATAAAGGGTATTGAAAAGGATGATTATTACCGGTCTTTTCCCCATGATATGTATTCTGATGAGGATAATATCACTAAGCTGAAGAAAGAAAAGAAAGTTTTTGAGAAAGCTTTCGATATTGAAAAGAAGAAGAAGATCAGCCTGGGAAATATAAAAACCTGGCCGCAGGGGAAATATAATATAAAGATCACGTCAAAAGATGTATATGGCAAAGATGTGGAATATGAGCATTATTTTACTCTTTACGATCCTTTGGAACAGGAGGTTGCTGTAAATGAGATATCGTGGTTCACTCCGGTAAAGACAGAATGTGAGCCCGGAGAAACTGCACAGTTTCTGATAGGCAGCGCTGACAAGGAGATGAAAGTGCTTTATGAGGTTGAGCATAAGGACAAGATCACTCACAAGGAATGGATTGATCTCGGCAACAGCCAGAAGCTTATTGAGATACCTGTTGAGGAGAAGCACAGGGGCAATTTTTCCGTGCATTTTGTGATGGTAAAGCATGACCGCAGCTATGAATATAATGAGGTGATCACTGTACCATATACTAATAAGGAACTGGATATTGTATTTGAGACTTTCAGGAATAAGTTATATCCGGGAGAGAAGGAGGAATGGAAGATCAGGATCAAAGGTAAGAAAGGAGAGAAAGTGGCTGCTGAGATGCTGGCAACTTTATATGATGCTTCACTTGATGCTTTTAGGCCTAATAACTGGTTTTTCAATATTTACAAGACATATTATTCATCCATGAACTGGTATGCATCAGGATCTTTCACAGCCACAACATCATATCTTATACAGAACGAGTGGAATGCCTATACTTACCCGCCTGCAAGATATTATGATATGCTTAACTGGTTCGGGTTTTATTATGGTGGCTATTATGGTTACAGGGGAGCATATTATGACCGTCTGAGTTATTCTGCGGATGGGGATATGCTATATGATTTTGAAGAGGTAGCAGATATGTCTGCTGTAGCTGAAGATGTAAAGAGGGAATCGTCGGGTCGTGGTAAGTCTGCATACAAAATGGCTGCCAGCATGCCTGCAAGCGAGACCAGGGCGATATCCGGGGAGGTTGCATTGCTGGAGCAGGCACAGGAAAAGGATAAAAATGTAACTGCAGCTTTCGGCGGGGCAGCAATTAACGGCAGAATGCTTGCCCCTGTGAAGGTGCGAAAGAATTTCAGTGAAACAGCATTTTTCTATCCCCATCTGGAGACAAATGAGGAAGGGGAGGTGATAGTAAAATTCACTGTGCCGGAAGCCCTGACAAAGTGGAAGATGCTGGGATTTGCACACACAAAGGACCTTAAGTACGGATTGATAGACAATGAGCTTGTTACACAGAAGGACCTGATGGTAATGCCCAACGTACCCAGGTTCCTCAGGGAGAATGATAAAATGGTTTTGACAGCCAAAGTGTCCAATATCAGCAAGAAAGACCTTGAAGGAAAGGCACGGTTATACCTGTTCGACGCACTTACAATGGAATCTGTGGATGCGGAGTTTGGAAGTAAGAATGCTGTTAAATCTTTCTCGGTAAAGGCAGGGCAGAGCACTAACCTTAAATGGTCAATAAAAGTGCCTGAAGGGGCGCAGGCTTTGACTTACAGGTTCACTGCCCAGACACCGAAATTTTCCGACGGCGAGGAGAACACTATTCCTGTGCTGACCAACAGGATGCTCGTGACTGAGACTATGCCTTTACCCATACGGAGCAAGGAGACCAAAGAGTTCAAATTTGAGAAACTGTTAAAGTCCGGAAGTTCAAAAACGCTGAAGCATCACAGGGTGACACTTGAATTTACAGCTAATCCCGCATGGTATGCAGTTCAGGCTCTGCCATATATGATAGAATATCCTTATGAATGTGCTGAGCAGGTGTTCAGCAGATATTACGGAAATAGTATTGCGGCGCATATTGCCAATTCATCACCTAAGATAAAAGCTGTTTTCGATTCATGGAAGAATACACCCGGGTCAAAGGCATTACTTTCTAACCTTGAGAAGAACCAGGAACTGAAATCACTGATGCTGGAAGAGACCCCATGGGTATTGCATGGAAAGGACGAAAGCGAAAGAAAGAGAAGGGTAGGATTGCTTTTCGACCTGAACCACATGGCTAATAACATAGGAAGCGCAAAGCGTAAGCTTCAGAAGCTGCAGGCTCCCAACGGGGGATGGGTATGGTTTAAGGGAGGCCCTGACGACAGGTATATAACACAGCATATAATTACGGGATTCGGACACCTGGATCACCTGGGAGTGAAAGATATCAGGCAGGATCATCAGATATGGCAGATGGTTTACAAAGGAGTAAATTATCTTGACAATGAGATAAGAAAGGATTATAACCGGATCAAAAAGTATTATGATAAGGAAGAGATGGAAGAGGATCATATCAGCTATTACCAGATCCAGTACCTGTATGCAAGGAGCTATTTTAAGGATATGCCGATACCGGGCAGGTCAAAGGAAGCATTTGACTATTTTCAGGGGCAGGCTGAGAAGTACTGGATGAATAAGAGCAAGTATATGCAGGGCATGATAGCTCTCGGTCTTTACCGTTATGATATTAAAGAGGTACCGATGGATATTATCAGGTCGCTGAAGGAGCATGCACAGGTCTCCGAGGAGCTGGGCATGTACTGGAAAGAAAACAGTGGCGGCTATTACTGGTACGAAGCGCCTATTGAAACACATTCGTTGCTGATAGAAGCTTTTGACGAGATATTAAAAGATCAGAAGGTGGTTGATGATCTGAGGGTGTGGCTGCTGAAAAACAAGCAGACCAATGACTGGAGGACCACAAAAGCAACTACAGAGGCAGTTTATGCACTCCTCAGAAGGGGGACTGACTGGCTGGCAACTGAGTCGGGGATAGAGATACTTGTAGGGAATATCAAGGTTGACCCCAAAGAGATGCCGGATGTAAATACTGAAGCAGGAACAGGATATTTCAAGACCTCCTGGAGCGGCAGCGAGATAACACCGTCAATGGGAACTGTAAAAGTGACCAAGAAAGATGAAGGAGTAAGCTGGGGTGCATTATACTGGCAGTATTTTGAGCAGCTCGACAAGATAACACCTCATGAAACGCCTTTAAAGCTTAAGAAGCAGCTTTTCAGACAGGAGCAGACAGGTTCGGGTAAGGTTATCAAACCGATAGGCAAGGACAGGGAACTAGCCGTAGGGGATAAAGTGATAGTGCGCATAGAACTGCGTGTTGACAGGGATATGGAATATGTTCATATGAAAGATATGCGTGCTGCATGTTTTGAACCGTTGAATGTGATAAGTCATTATAAATACCAGGATGGTCTTGGATATTATGAGAGCACGCGGGATGTATCAACTAACTTTTTCTTCAGCCGGTTACCTAAGGGAACGTATGTGTTTGAATATCCGTTATGGGTAACTCATGAGGGAGATTATTCCAATGGTATTACAACAATACAGTGTATGTATGCACCTGAATTCGCATCCCATTCGGAGGGGATAAGGGTGAGTGTGGAGTAAGAAGCAGGTGGAGGGAAATATGGAAATAGGGGGCTGTCCCTAATTAATTAGCGCCCCTTGCCGGGTTGGCAGGGGGCGCTGTATTTATCAGATAATATGCTGATCAGTGACTATTGATAAATGATCTTTTCCGTAAATATTTGTTCTCCTGCTTTGGCCTTCACGAAGTATATGCCCTTAGGATAATCTGAAATATCTATGGCTGCATTATTTGAAAAAACTTCAATATCTTTAACTGTTTTCCCAAGCATGTTAATAACCTTGATCTCAATACAGATTTCAGTATTATTGTGAAATGAAGTTGTAAATTTTCCATCATTCGGATTGGGATAAACTGAAAGGATTTCGCTGTTTGATTTCTTATTTTCAATCCCGGGATCTTCATTATCCTGTTCATAAGTATCTGAGGTTTCCCGATATTCGCAATTATCAATTATATCACCGATATATGCATGAAATGAACTACCTCTTTTTGCATGAAATCCATTTTTTAAACCAATCCATACACCGGCTTTAAATACTGTTTCAGCGTCGTCATTCACTCTGAAATAATCACTATTTAAGCATGCTGCACAAACAGAATACCTCCCTTCGAATCCTTTTTCCATACCGCCATAAATAGTAGTATTAGGTAACCATAAATAACTGGCAGGGCAATCAGGATAAATTCCTATTATAGCTCTTTCTTTTGTATCATGATTGTAATCATGACTGCCTGGTGTTAGGTCATCAATATCATAATAACCATTATGATTGCCACCCCATCCCCAGTTGAAATGAAACCTGACGTTGTTGTCATAACCGTCACAAACCCAGGCATGTCCTACTTTATTGCCCTGTGTATCAGTAGATCTGTAAATTACCGGGCGACCATGATCCATTTCATTTTTTAACAAGTCAACCCATTCACTGGTATTATACCAGGGTCTGCATTGATAATCTGCCTGTGAATATTTAAACCTGTTCTGAAGTTGCCATGCTACCGCGTCAAAATTACTAACTCCTGATCCGTTAGGACCAAAATCCGTTGTAAGTGATACAGCGCAATGATATAAGAACTCTGCAGTCGCATCATTATAGTCAGATAGTTGATCCGGCATTTCATCATATCTGTAAATAGTATTATCAAATTCAGCAGACTGTTCTCCATAATCCACATGCCAATAAGAATAAGATCCTTCACCTGTGATTGGTAAACCAAAATATTTGATCACCTGCCCCATAGCAACTGCTGTACATCCTACGTATGTATGTCCGTCAGGTCCGCTTGCATCAGCAGGGCAGGCTGCATTATAAAATTGATTCTGATTCCATAAGGTTGAAAGTATGGGATTAATATTTTTGGACGGATTAATTGTTAATGTTCCGCTTAACAATTGTTCCCACTCTTTACGGACATCTGTATTCCTGTAACTATTCTTCTCAGCTTCAATAATTTGTTTTGAATACATGTTAATCCAGTGTTCAAAAGCAGGTGGGGCATCTTTCTTTGAAGTCATAGAAGTAAAAGAATAAGCCAATACAGGTTTCACATTGTTACTCCCGGAAATAATTACAAAACCTTTGTTTAATATAAATATATAACAGGCTGTATATCCATGGTATATTTTTTCTACGCATTCCTCAACCGTATTACTTTGCGCTTTACTATTAACCTTGATCCACATCTGGGCAGCTTTTTTTGCTGTATCCTTATCCACAGGATCGGCAAAAAGGATGGAAATGGTAGTAAAAAATAATACTAAACAAAATATATATCTTTTTATTATTTTCATTTTATAAATTTTTAGTATTAATAAACGATTATTTTACATAATGACATTTTTCTAGATCTTCTATCCGTTTTCTTAAAGTCTCAATAAGATCTTTTTGTTTATCATTGATCTTATTCTGATCAATTATATAAAGAGTCAGTTCTTCAATTTTCTGTAGCAGGATTTTATTCATATCGCCAAGTTCAATACCATTCTCCTCAACTTCTGAAGCAGAAGGAACATCAGGAAGATGATGATTTTCTTTTATATATTTTTCCACTTGAGGTAAACTCTTCAAGTCATACTTTTTATCAAAAACGAAATCAGCCCAGTCACCAGACAATTTAACCATTACTTCTTCACATAGTATCTCTCCGTCAACTGCTAATTCAACGCCGGCAATATCTCCCTCCAGACCGGAGCATCCGATACCGACCGTACCTCCACCGGCTTGCAGATGTAATATGCCTGCACCTGAACCGGTACGTGCAATTATCTCATTATTATCAATTGCCAGATTAGTTGATGAAGTCGATCCTAAAGTAATATATCCGCCACTTGTATTACTTGCATCATTCCCTCCTTCAATATGCAGTTTGGTTGTCGGGGTTGTTGTTCCAATACCGATATCACCACTTTTTTCAATGGTCATGCGTACATATCTGTTAGTACCAAACTGCAGGTCATAGTTGTTATATGTTCCCAGTAATGTCGCATTACTTCTTGTATCAGTATAGGTCAAACCATTAGGTCCGTTGTTAGAGAAACCTACAAGTCCGAGATAGGATGTAACAGCATATCCGTCCTGTGCAAGATAAAGATATGCATTATCAGATTCATTGTAATTATTCAGATCTGCACAAATATTTACAAATGCATCTCCATTACCTGAATACGTTACAGAAGAGGCTCTTGTCCCGGGATCATCCTTTGAAGAATTGTTTTGCAGATCCTCAGGAGGTACTTCATTTTGTCCGAAGACAGATGAAAATGCGCCATATGTAAATATCAATACTGCGCATACACTAAAAATTACTGCTATTTTTTTCATAATTTAAGATTTAAGTTAAACAATAAATTGATTTAATGACAGGATAAAGAAAAAAAATGCGCGAGAGTTTAACAAGCTTTTTATCAGGCATTTAGAATGCGATAGTAATTATAGAGGAAGTGATGGTATGTGTTGAGAAAATGATTGGAAGAATGGGGGGATGGGGGATTGGGTAAATGGGTGAATGGCACTACACATATTAAGGGCACTGATCAACAGAGACTGACCCGAACAAAGGGGTATGTGCCGGGAGGGGGCTGTCCCTTCCAATAGCATCGCAGTAAATACATTTATGGTAGAGACAAATACACTTAGTTGCTTTTAAAATTGTTGAACAATTGGATAAGATTTTCTTTTTTGCGTTGTGATACAGGTATGGAGATATTATTCTTCATGATAACATTTCCACCCTGACCTTTTATTCTTGACCTTTCAAAGCATTCAACAAAGTTCAGATTGATCAGATGAGTCTGGTGCACCCTGTAGAAATCGAATCCTTTCAACAGGTCGTCAAATTCCTTCAGGGTTTTTGCCACATAGATCTCTTTACCGGATCTCAGGAAGATTCTGGAATAATTATTGTCGGATTCACATCTTACAATTTCCTGTGTTTCCACGATATATATCTTGTCAACAGTCTTCAGAACAATCTTTCTCTGATTGGTTGTATTGTTCTCAAGGTTGGAAAGCAATGTATCCAGTTTGGTCTTGGTGTTCTCATCATTCAGATTATTCTCGGCTTTTGATATTGCGGAGATCAGATCATCATTATCAACGGGCTTAAGCAGGTAATCGAGTGCGCTGAATTTGAAAGCTTTAACAGCATGTTCTTCATGGGCCGTAATAAAAATAAGTCTGAATCCCCGGTTTTTTACCTGGTTGAGTACATCAAAACCGGTACCGTCGGGCATCACAATATCAAGAAGAACAAGGTCAGGAGAATAATTGTTAATGGCTTTCACGCCGGACTTTACATCAGATGCCTGAGCTAAAACATGTACATTTTTACAATATAGTTTCAGCTTTTCTGCAATAGTATCCCTTGCAGCATCGTCATCATCGATAATTATTGTCCGGATCATAATCTTAAAATTAATAAATCAGGAGTACTTATATGGAGTATAAAAAGAAATTTTTGTTCCATGCATTTTCTCATCAAATGATCTGAGGTCAACAATATCAAGTTTTGTTTTGTTTTTATTCCAGTTATTTAGGTTTGCCAGACGCTCCTGTGTAATATTCATAGCCAGGGATCTGTGTTCTTTCATTCCCATCATACCGATCTTTAATGATTCCTCAATGCCAATACCGTTATCGGTTATCTCAAATAATAAACTGTCGCTTTCAAGTTTAAAGCGTATATCTATTTTTCCATCCTCTACTTCGCTCAGCCTGCCATGTTTAATGGAATTCTCAATAAACGGCTGGGCAAGCATGGGAGGGACAGTCATATCATCAATATTAATTTCCTTATCAATATAAATGGAATAGGTAAATTTATTAGTATAATTCAGAAGGTTCTGGAGTTCTATATATAGTTTCAGGTTATCGATCTCTTTTGATAACGGGACATATTCTTCTCTTGAATTTTCAAGTATCAATCTCATAAGTTTTGATAACATGGAAATATAATGGTCTGCTTTTTCTTTGTCGTTTTTCAGAATAAATCCCTGAATAGCTGACAGAGAATTAAATATGAAATGCGGGTTCATCTGTGAGATCAGCAATTTTTGCTCCAGGATAATACTTTTTTGTCGTATTCTGTTCCTGTACTGGCGGATCAGAAGAAATGTAATAATGGCAGCCAGGATAAAAAATCCTGATATTCCTGCAATAATATAGCGTTCCCTTGCAATCTGCAGTTTCTGCACCTCATTTTTTTCAGTGAGAAGTTGTATAGACTGTTCTTTTTTTTCTGTTTCAAATTTTGTCTGAAGTTCGGCCAGTTGTTTATGTTTTTCTTCATCAAACAAACTGTCTTTAATATTTGTATAAAGCTTATGATAATCCAGTGCCTGTATATGATTACCGGCTTGTTCGTGCACATAATAGAGATTATAGTATGCAATCTTCAGGTTATCATACGAACCTGTTTTTTCAGCGTATGTCAATGCTTCATTCATATAATTCAGCGCTTTTGATGTTTTGCCAAGGCGGGCATATAATAGTCCGATCTCTTTTAAACAAATAAACACTCCTCTTTTATCTCCTTCTTCCTGCAGCACTTCCAATGATTGTTTATAATGATCGAGTGCTTTATTGTACTCTTCTTTTTCCCGGAATATATTTGCCATATCTTTCAAAACAGCAGCCTTTTGTACTTTGTTGCCCAGCTCATCAAATATTCCTATGGATCGTTCATAAGCTTCCAGTGCCATATTATGATCACCTGATGCTGCATAAATAAGTCCCAGATTATTCAGGCAAACGGATATTCCATATTTATTGCCGGATCTCTCAGCTAAAGCCAAAGCTTTATTAAAATAGAGTTCTGCATTCGGGTAATCCTTCATATCATTATAGATATTCCCGATATTATTGTAGCAGGATGCTATTCCCGGGATATTCTGTAATTCTTCATATAGATCCAGGGATTTATGATGTAGTCTGATCGCTTCAGGATAGTCTCCTTTATAATAATATATTATACCAAGGTTATTATATCCTCTTGCAAGGGTCAGGTTATCATCTATTTTTTCCCCGATAGCGAGCACTTCATTAAAATATTCTGCTGATCTGTCATAATTGCCCTGTTGCTGATGCACATTGGCAATATTATTTAAACAGGCGGCTGCCATAACTTTATTATCTGCCATTTTAAATAATTCCATCGCTTCATCAAAAATTACCAATGATTCATGTAATTCCCCCTGGTTTTTTTTAACCAGTCCGATCATATTTACAGATTCTGCGGCGCCGTTAATATCACCGGTTCCTTTAAACAGTATTTTTGCTTTTTTATAATAATCAGAAGCTTTATTATAATCATGTTCGTTATAATAAGCAACATGTCCGAAATAGAGCAGGGTGCTGGCTGCTTTCCCATGGTCTTTTATCCTTACAGATAATTTCAGGGCTTTCCGCAGATACTCTGCTGCTTTATCAGTGTCATAACTGCTGAATTCCCTGCCCAGGGCAAGATATGTATCTATTCGTGAAGTGTCTTCTGTTTGCGATTCCAGCCGGGATAATAAACTGTCGGTTTTTTCATTATCGGCAAATGTGAGAGTATAACATCCCAATAATAGCATGGGTATAAAAATAATTTTTTTCATAATGCTGGTTGATTAATTTTTTGATGGTTGAAAAGCAAATGTATAAAATATATTATTTTTTTGATAATAATTTTATACTAATGCTTTATTATTCAAGTATGATAATTGCTGAATAATCATTTGGTGATTTTATGTAGAAATACAGTGAAGCTTTGTATAATTATTTATCTCATATTGGTTTATTGGAGAAAATATTGTTATTTTAGTATTTTAACGAGGTATTTATCACATATTTATGGTATTAATTTAACTTAAACCCCATTGTCATGAAAAAAACTACATTACTAATTGTTTTAGCTATAATATTCTGTTATTCAGGAACTTCCCAATTACCATCATCCTTTGACCTGCGGGATTATGATGGTGAGAATTATATTACTTCGGTTAAGTCCCAGGATGGGGGCACATGCTGGACTCACGGAACTATGGGCGCTATTGAGAGCAACATGCTTTTTTCCAATGTATGGACAGAGCAGGGCGAGTCCGGAGAGCCGAATCTTGCAGAGTATCATCTTGACTGGTGGAATGGTTTTAACGAGCATAATAATGATGATGTTGATCCTCCGACAGGTGATGGTCTGGAGGTGCATATGGGAGGGGATTATCTTGTTGCATCAGCCTACACTTCGAGGTTTGAAGGTGTTGTACGCGATATTGACGGGCAGTCTTTTGACGATCCACCGCTGAGGACAGACCCTTCGTATCATTATTATTATGTGCGTGATGTCGAATGGTTTACAGCAGGGACAAGTCTTGACAATATTAATACTATCAAAGAAATGCTTATGACCCATGGCGCTATGGGGATATGTATGTGCTATTCAGGAGATTTTATTGATGAAGATAATTATACACATTATCAGCCTATGAGTGATGATACTGATCCGAATCATGCAATAACTCTCGTCGGATGGGATGATGATAAGGTGACACAGGCACCTCAGCCCGGAGCATGGTTGTGCAAGAACAGTTGGGGCGAAGGATGGGGATTGGATGGATATTTCTGGATATCTTATTATGACAGGCATTGCTGCCAGCATCCCGAGATGGGAGCAGTGTCCTTTCAGAATATTGAACCTCTGATGTATGACGACATATATTATCATGATTATCATGGATGGCGCGATACAAAAACAGGCACAACAGAGGCTTTTAACGCTTTTACTGCAGACAGTGACGAATACCTGAAATCCGTCAGTTTTTTCACTGCCGAAGATAATGTAAGCTATACTGTTAAGATATATGATACCTTTTCATCCGGGAACCTGCAGGATGAGCTGTCTTCGAAGTCAGGAGATATACAATATAAAGGTTTTCATACAATAGACCTGGACGACCCTGTTTCACTGGCGTCGGGAAACAATTTTTATATATACCTTTACCTTTCATCAGGCGGGCATCCTTATGACCGTACATCTGATATCCCTGTATTGCTGGGAGCTTCATACAGAACAATCTCAACATCCTCTGCAAATCCCGGGGAGAGTTACTATCATAATGGTTCCGAATGGGTGGACTTTTATGGTTATGATGACCCGTCAGGTTTTGATAATACAGGAAACTTTTGTATAAAAGGATTGACAATTGATGAACTGTCATCTGACGTTTTCCTTAATTACATAGATGTTACAGGCGATGATAGTGGTGACGGCATACCGGATGCAGGTGAAAATGCCGATATTAACCTGAGAGTGCTTAATCTGGGTACAGGGGCATCTAACAGTATAACCCTTGAAGCTACGGCAACAGGACCAAATGCACAATATGTACAGGTAAATGATCCGTCAACCGGCATCGGAGTGCTTAATGTAGGAGATACATCAAATGTGGCTGTAAATGTTGATATTGATCCCGGAACTCCTTATGAAACAGTTATAGAGATAACATTTGAGCTTACAGGTGAATCCGGACAGATAGTAAAACAATATGTAATAGGCGACCTGCCTGATTATATTATTGATGACGGACAGGCAACAACGTGCCTTGGAATGTTTTATGATTCGGGTGGACAGGATAATGCTCACAGTAGTGAAGAAGATTATACTATGACATTTTATGCAGAAGGTCAGGATCCGATAATCTTTAACTTTACATTCTTTGATCTTGAGGATGAGGCAGACTGTAATTATGATTATCTTGAAATTTATAACGGGGAATCAACATCTGACCCGCTGATAGGAAAATATTGCGGTACGGATTCCCCGGGACAGGTTGAATCTGACAATCCTGAAAATGCTCTTACTTTTGTATTTCATTCCGATTCCTATGTGAACAATGATGGATGGGAAGCACTTATCACATGCGGACCGACAGAAATACAGGAAAATGAGACGGTTGAAAATATAATTTGTTACCCGAACCCGACAACAGGCATTGTTAATATTGAGGCAGCAGGCAGGGAATTATTAATTAATGAGGTTGTTGTTTTCAATATGCTTGGCAAAGTTGTGAAGAGAGTGCGGAATACAAATATGATCGACCTGAATGACCAGGATAACGGTATTTATTATCTGCATATTGAATATGGCGATGCAGAAACTGTCAGTATATTAAAGATTAGCCTGTTAAAATAACATAAAGAAGAGTATTTGGAAAAAAAGAAGCATTCGTTTTCGGATGCTTCTTTTTTATTTCATATTTTTATATCCTTGTAATTATAAATAATTTAAAAAGCATTATCATGGAAAGTATAGGAGAATTTTTTGATAAGACCTTTTACGGAAATACTGTCTTGCAATGGCTGATATCATTAGGTATTATCATAGGCTCAATTATTGTCGGCAAGCTGCTTTACTGGTTTTTCGGTAATGTGATCAAAAAGCTGACTGCAAAGACGAAATCCAAGCTTGATGATATACTTATCGATATGCTTGAGGAACCAATAGTATTTGCCCTGACCATCATCGGTATCTGGGTAGGGATAAACCGTTTGACCTTCCCTGAGAGTGTTAATGAGTTTATATATCATGTAATAATTGTGTTAATAACCATCAATGTGACATGGTTAGTGGCAAGGCTTGTCAATGCTATCATCAGGGAATATGTGGTTCCATTGACTGAGAAGACCGAAACGGATCTTGACGACCAGTTGCTGCCTCTGGTCAGGAAAGGTGTCAATGTAGTTATCTGGGTTATAGGTATTATTGTTGCTCTGAACAATGCGAATGTGGATGTTGGTGCATTACTGGCAGGTCTTGGTATCGGAGGATTGGCTCTGGCTATGGCAGCGAAGGATTCGGTATCGAATATTTTCGGGGGATTTACAATATTTGCAGATAAGCCATTTAAGATAAATGACCGGATAGTACTACAGGGTTATGATGGCATTGTGCAGGAGATAGGTATTCGCAGCATAAGGCTGAAGACCCTTGAAGGTCGTATGGTAACGATCCCTAACTGCAAGGTTACTGACAGTGCGGTTGAGAATATCAGCATGGAACCGTCACGAAAGATCTCTCTTAAGCTGGGACTTACTTATGATACTGATGATAAGAAGATGGCGCTTGCCATGGATATACTGAAAGAGATCGCAGCATCTAATGATAGTGTGGAGGAAAATGTTCTTGTGGGATTTAATGAATTCGGGGATTTTGCTCTCGGGATACTGTTTATATATTATATTAAGAAAGAAGCGGACATACTGGGTACGCAAACGGAGATGAATATGGAGATACTGAGGAGGTACAATGAGAGCGGATTGGATTTTGCATTCCCGACACAGACCATAATAACTGAACATAATTAAGGGGAATATGGGAATACGGAAATACGGGAATAAAAATCCAAACTTCTCCCGTAGGGATGCCTACGGCAAAACATCAAAATCATAATTACTGCAGAACCAGGGTTGATGTTTATTTGTTAGATCATTAATATGCTGAAAAAGGAGAAATACAGATATTATGCAAACCTTGAAGGATGGGTATCTATTATTTTAAATACACTGCTGTTTATTCTTAAATACTGGGCAGGCATAGTTACAGGTTCAGTAGCCATTATTGCAGATGCCTGGCATACGTTATCCGATTCGGTATCTTCTGTTGTTGTTATTACCGGAGCCAGAATGGCAACCAAACCGGCAGATAAAAAACATCCCTATGGGCATGGCAGGTTTGAGCTGATCGCTTCTTTGATAATAGGGATATTGCTGGTCATTATTGCTTTCCATTTTTTTGTTGACTCAATCGGGGAACTCCGGGATAAAAAGATGACATCTTATGGAATGCCTGCGATTATCGCTATGGTCGCATCCATTGTTTTTAAGGAGGGACTTGCACAATTAGCCTTTTATGCAGGGAGAAAAACAAACTCAAGATCGCTGAAAGCGGACGCCTGGCATCACAGGAGTGATGCTCTGTCATCAGTGATCATCCTGGCAGGTGTTTTTCTTGGCGACATTTTCTGGTGGATAGATGGTGTTTTAGGAATTCTGGTTTCTTTATTTATTGCTTATACAGCTTATGATATATTAAAAGATACAGTAAGCCCTCTTATGGGGGAGAAACCGGATGAAGAACTGGTTACCCGTATCAAAGAGATTGCAGGGACAAATGTTGGGCAGAATATTAATATTTATAATATAAAGGTCCATGATTACGGACATCATACAGAAATGATATGTCATATTTATCTTCCTCCCGATATGAGTTTGGAGAAAGCGCATGATATTGCTACAAAGATAGAAGATGCTATTGAAGATGAACTTAATATCATCACCACCATACATATGGAGCCGGTGATCAATTAAATTTCAAATTTCAAAAGTCAAAAGTCAAATTTCAAAAGATAAAAGTTTGAAGTCAGAATGAAAATTGTAAATTGCACAATCTGAATTTGCAAATTTTGTTTTATGAGTAAATTATATTTGGTGCCTACTCCTGTTGGCAATCTGGAGGATATTACTTTTCGGGCATTGAGCATTCTTAAGCAGGTTGACCTTGTACTCGCTGAAGATACGAGAAAGACAGGCAATTTGTTGAAGCATTATAATATCAGGAATAATCTTCAGTCGTATCATAAGTTTAACGAGCATCAGATTACTGGTAAGATCATTGAAAGGATATTAGGTGGTGAGACAGCTGCCCTGGTTACAAATGCGGGTACGCCCGGCATTTCAGACCCGGGATATTTAATTGCCAGGGAATGTGCTGAAAACGGGATTCCTGTGGAATCTTTACCGGGGGCGACAGCATTGATCCCGGCAGTGGTAAATTCATGCCTGCCATGTGACAGGTTTTGTTTCGAAGGTTTTCTGCCCCAGAAGAAGGGAAGGGCCAAAAGACTGAAGCAACTTTATGAAGAGGAAAGGACAATGATCTTTTATGAATCACCGTACAGGTTACTAAAAGCTCTGGATCAGTTTGCAGGTGTATTCGGAAAGGACAGAAGGGCGTCCGTTTCGAGGGAGATATCCAAGATACATGAAGAAACAGTGAGGGGAACACTGGCTGAGCTGATACGCCATTTCGAAGACAATCCTGTTAAAGGGGAGGTTGTTGTGGTAGTGGAGGGAAGACGGGGAACAGTTGGCAGTCGGCAATAAATAAGATTGTATGATTGGATTTTGAATTTTGAGGTTTGAGGTTTGAGGTTTGAGGTTTGAGGTTTTTTTTGAGGTTTGAGGTTTTTTTTAGGTTTGAGGTTTGAATTTTGAGGTTTATAGATTTCAGGTAATTTGTGATTAAATGAAGTATCCTTTGCTATTAGCACTAATCTTTATCTTGTTTCTTCCTGCGCATTCCCAGTCATTAATAAAAAGTTTTATAAGGTTGAGCTGCCCGGAAAAGATGTGGGTGATAAGCCATCCGTTCATTGCGAAGAAAGCAAGGGATATCTCGATAGAAGCCCGTGATGTTTCAGAAGCCTTGCTAAAGGACACTGTTCTTGATGGTGACAAGTGCGGTGGTCAGGTTGATGCATTCAGGCATGCATTCTGGATGGCTTTGCTTGTCAGGGAGATAAAGCAGAAAAAAGCATACCGGCTTGGATTGTCTCATGAGAAAGGGAATAAAAAAATGTTTAAAAAGAACAGGACAGAGGAAGGGGATATTCCTGATGCCAAAAGCTGTAAGATGGATCTGCTGAATAATGATATTGGTATCAGGATAGGAATTGAAAGCAGTGATGAGTCAGAGGAGAAACTTGTGGAAATAATAAAAAAAGCTGTACTTAATGGCGAATTGTGGATAATAAGCAAAGACAGTGCAGGTAACTTTCTTGATTGCAAGGGCAATGTCCTGAAAAAGGAGGATTATAGCGGCAGGTGGGAAAATGAGAAATGCCTTGTTCGTTCTGATAATAAATTTCGTGAATAATCAGAGAGCTTTATAATGATCGATAAAACCCGAAGCACGAAATTCGAAACCCGAAATAAACACAAATAGTCAAATGTTCAGAAACTCAAAACTTAAAATTAACTAAATATTAATTGTTTTGAGCATTGTAAATTTAATAATTTAAAAATTGTTTCGGATTTCGATATTCGAATTTCGGATTTGTTTAGATATTATTTGGGATTTTCTTCATTTACTACTGCAAATCTTCTGTATATAAGCTCCATGAATGAATTATAGCTGTCATTTGTTTCATCCCATGAGAAATTATTACTGATAAATTCAATAGCTTCATCCAGGTTGTTCATTGCATCCAGTTTGCCGATAGTCTGTTCAAAGCTGTTTTTGTCACCATCAAAAAGTTCATTGGTATATTTATACCTGTCATTTATTCCTATTGCAGATACCAGATTTGTTATCGGAGAATATTGTAGTTTTGTGGCAACGTCCTTCTCCTGTTTATCCTTTGCAAGTTTTTCGTTAACAGACTGTTCTGTGCCGGAATATTTTTCTCCAACAGTTTCTGCTTTCGGGCTTTTTGTTTCCTGCTCTGTTACAGATCCTTTATCAGGGCTTTCAGCAGGTTTATTTTCGTCGAAGTCGAGCAGTTTCTGGTTGAATAGAGTGCGATCGTCTGTATCTTCCGGCTTTTCCTGCTTTTCAATCTCTTCAGGTTCTTCATCTCCGGCTGTATTAGTTTTTTCAGCAGAGATATCACCATTATTATCCACAAGCCCGGGATCATCTTCAGTAGTAGTATTTTCCTTTATTAGCCCTGTGCCGGAACTGATGTTTTTCAGTTCGCAAATCCTTTCGTAAAGATCCCTTGTTTTTGACAGGCACAGGTCAATGTCTATCCGGTGGATCACAGCATCATCATTTGCGTCTGTGACTGACCTGATCCCTTCAATAAGAGATCCGATTTCTTTAATTTCGCTGGTGATGGTTTCTACAAGGTCCTTTTTATCTGTCATAAAGCAATTAAATTATAACTAGTTTGAATTCAATATAATAATTTACTGTATATCAATTAATTTACAATGAATAAATTTATTAGTTGCACGTCCCCGATGCAAATATACTAATGAATACGAAAGATACGAATAAGGTTTATTAGTATAATTAGTATGGATTTGTATATTGGCATCGGTGTTATTTGTATATTTTAGTACAATACAAGAATGTTATATCCTGTTGTTTTATATCAAACTGATGTTAATTAACGAGCTTTTTACTTATTTTTGTATATAAATCGCAGGCGCCCTTTCCACGGGTAATTTATTTATAAACGATAAATTTAGTAAAATCTTATCAGATACACAGGGCAATGTCAGAAGAAAAATGAGAATTTATTAACAGTGCGGATGATAATTTGGAAATGTGATAATTTGGAAATTTGGAAATGGTGGAATACAGGTTAGGAGACATAGTAAAGATTGTTAGGGGAGAGCTTATTGGTGAAGGCAGCGGTATTATCAGACATCTGTTAATAGACAGCCGCACTGTGCATTCTGCCCGGGAGTCGTTGTTTTTTGCTATCACAGGAGTAAGGCATGATGGTCATAGTTTTATTGATGATCTTTATGAAAGAGGTATCAGGAATTTTATAGTCAGCAGAATACCTGCCGGGGTTAAAAAGTATGCGGGAGCAGGTTTTATTGTAGTCAATGATACCTTAAAGGCATTGCAGCAATTGTGTATATATCACAGGAATCAGTTTGATATTCCTGTTGTCGGAATTACAGGCAGTAATGGCAAGACGATCATTAAAGAGTGGATCTGGCAGTTATTGCAGGAAGACAAGGAAATAGTACGTAGTCCTAAAAGCTATAATTCGCAAACAGGTGTGCCATTATCAGTGTGGTTAACGGACAAATATGATGAGATCGGGGTATTTGAAGCCGGGATATCCATGCCGGGTGAGATGGAAAAGCTGGAAAAGATCATTCGTCCGACAATCGGAATATTTACAAATATAGGTGACGCTCATCAGGTTAATTTTTCTGGTATTGATGAAAAGATAAAAGAGAAAGCGCTATTATTTAAAAGATCACAAAAGATCATATATTGTAAAGATTATAAGCAAATTGATGACCACCTTAGAAATACTTATGACAAAGAAAGGCTTTTTACATGGTCATCCCGTACAAAAGCGGACATTAGAATACAGGGAACGGTAAAGGAGGACAAAATAACAGTGATTAATGCATTATTCAGGAAGGAAAATATCTGTTTCAGGGTTCCTTTTACTGATGATGCCTCAATTGAGAATTCAATTCATTGTTGTGCTTTAATGTTGAACCTTGGATACAGTGCAGATATTATTAACAGTAGGATGGAGCAGCTTACGCCGGTAGCAATGCGACTGGAGTTAAAAGAAGGAGTAAATAACTGTACTGTTATTAATGACAGCTATAATTCCGACATAGGATCACTTAGTATTGCACTGGATTTTCTGAATCAGCAACAACAGCATTCTGAAAAAGTATTGATCTTATCCGATATCCTGCAAAGTGGAAGGAGGGAGCAGGATCTTTATAAAGAAGTGGCAGATCTGGTTGAAAAGAAGAATATCTCTGCAATTATCGGTGTAGGGGGAGATATTATTAAATATGCCGGTCTTTTTAATATAAGAAAGAAATTTTACCTGACAACTGATTTGCTATTTAAAGACCTTCCTGTATTAGATTTTAATGATAAAGCAATCCTTATTAAGGGCGCCAGGCAGTATGAATTTGAAAAGATATCTCTGGCTCTTCAGAAGAAGGTTCATAAGACAGTTCTTGAGATAAACCTGAACGCTGTTGTTGACAATCTGAATTTTTACAAGTCTCTTATAAAGCAGGATACAGGAATAATGGCAATGGTTAAGGCAGCCTCTTATGGTGGTGGTACTTATGAGATCGCAAATATTTTACAGCATCAAAGGGTTGATTATCTGGGCGTTGCATTCCCGGATGAAGGCGTTGGGCTGAGAACTGCCGGCATTTCAATCCCTGTAATGGTATTAAGCCCGGATCAAGACAGTTTTGATATTATGATACAATACCGGCTTGAGCCGGAAATATATAGTTTTGAAGTGCTTGAACAATTTGGGAAATATGCCGGGGCTGTTTTAGGTGACCCGTTTCCTGTTCATATAAAGTTGGATACAGGTATGAGACGGTTAGGATTTGAGCCGGATGATATTGACCGGCTTCTGGAGATGATAAACAGATATAAAAATCTCAGTGTAAGATCTGTGTTTTCTCATCTGGCAGCCAGTGAAGATGCAATACATGATGAATTTACACGTTCACAAATAGGGATATTTGAAGATGTCAGCAGCAGGATTATTGGTGAACTGGAATATCCTGTATTAAGACATTTGTTGAATTCGGCAGGCATAGAGAGGTTCCCTGAAGCTCAGTATGATATGGTCAGGCTTGGCATTGGTCTATACGGAATAAGTGAGATAAACAGTAATAAATTATCTAATGTGAGTACATTTAAAAGCACTGTTACACAGGTGAAAAAGATCATGAAAGGTGAAACTGTGGGATACGGGAGAACGGGAAAAGCTAAGAAGGATTCTGTTATAGGGATAGTGCCGGTTGGATATGCAGACGGATTGGACAGAAGGCTTGGTAACGGAGTTGGTAATCTGATGATAAACGGATGTTTAGCTCATGTAACAGGTAATATTTGTATGGATATGTGCATGATAGACCTGACGGGCATAGAGGCAAAACCGGGTGACGAGGTGGTAATCTTTGGGGACAGGTTACCAGTTGCTGAGATGGCGAAGAAACTTGGGACGATACCATACGAGGTACTGACAGGAATATCCGAGAGGGTTAAGAGGGTGTATTATCATGAATAATACAGGTTATTTGTAATATATGTTTTAATCGTTAATATTAACTTCAAAATCCAAACATCAAACTTCAAAATAAATTCCAGATTGTCTTATGTTTTTTGATTTTTGATTTTGAGGTTTTGCCGTAGGCATCCCTACGGGAGAAGTTGGGATTTCTTTTATTATTGGATATGATTAAATTGTCTGTTGTAATAATAACGTATAATGAAGAGCGGAATATCGGGCGTTGTCTGGAGTCAGTTAAGGATATTGCCGATGATATTGTTGTTCTGGATTCGTTCTCAACAGACAGGACGGAAGAGATATGCACCGGATATAGTGTGAATTTCATTAAGCATGAGTTTGACGGTCATATAGAACAAAAGAACCGTGCTATTACCTATGCCCTATATCCGCATGTATTATCCCTTGATGCTGATGAAGCTTTATCTGACGAGCTAAAAGAGTCAATATCCGGAATAAAGGAGAACTGGCAGTATGACGGATATTACTTTCACAGGCTGACAAATTATTGCGGGAAATGGATAAGGCATTGCGGCTGGTATCCTGACAGGAAGTTGCGTTTATGGGACAGCAGGAAAGGGCATTGGGGAGGAGTTAATCCGCATGATAAATATATTCTTGATCCGGGTTCAACACAGTGTTTTCTAAAGGGAGACATATTGCATTATTCCTTTTATACCAGGGATGATCATCTCCGGCAAATAGGGAAATTTTCTGATATATCGGCAAAGGAGAGGTATAAAAGAAAGAAAAAAACCACTTATTTTAATTTTATTCTAAACCCGGCATGGAAATTCATACATTCATATATTATTAAGCTGGGTATCCTGGATGGATATTATGGGTATGTTATAAGTAAAAATTCCGCCTATTCAACCTACCTCAAACACAAAAAACTTATGGAATTTTATAAAAATGAAAAATAGGGACCATTCAATCATCCAATCATCCAATCATCCAAGCTCACTTATCCTTTCCAGTTTACTAATATCCAGTATTTTTATTTTTCTGCCGTCAATACTGATGATATCTTCCTGTGCGAAAATAGAAAGTGTTCTGATAGCATTAGACGTTGTCATATTGGAAAGGTTGGCAATATCTTCCCTTGAAAGATATACTTTAATGGTCATGGAATCCTCTTCAAACCCATATTTGTCTTTAAGTAACAGCAGTGTTTCTGCCAGCCTGCCCCTGATATGTTTTTGGGTAAGCGCAACTGTACGGTCGTTGGAAAAACCCAGTTCTGCAGCCAGAACATTTAATATTTTAAAAGTAAGGCCGCTGTTATTTTTCAATAGTGCAAACAGATTGTCTTTATCAAAAACACATACTGCACAGTTTTCTATTGCAACTGCTGATGCATGATAGTTCTCTTCAGCAAACAAGGCTCTGTATCCAATGAAACCAAGAGGTTTTGCCATGCGTATGATCTGTTCACGCCCTCCAACTCCTTCCTTGAATATTTTGACCTTGCCGCTTACAAGGCATATCAAACCTGTCGGCTTTTCTCCTTCTTTGAAGATAATATCATTTTTTTTGTAAGTCAAACATGTATGGTTCTTGCTAAGGATATCCTTTTCCTGTGGACCCAGATTATAGAATAAAGACTGTTTGTTCTCTACGCAATTGTCATAGCAGTTTTCCACTGTTATTTCATTATTCTTTTCCATTCGGCTGATTTTTAGTTAATTATTGCCACATGCCAAAATAAATAAAGAAAACATGTTAAACAACATCCAAATTTAATACTTCTTGTGAAAAAAAAAAATAAAAACAGGGAAAATGGGTACTTGGTACCTGGTACTCGGTTCTGGGTACCCGGTCCTTGGTTACAGGAAGTATAAAATTAGCTTTGTGATATTTTCCGTAAATTTGTACAACACTATACTTTAAATGTTAAAATATGAGGAAATATATCGTAAAATATGTTGTTGCTTTGATCTTTACAGGAATGTGCATTGCATGTTATTCCCAGGAGGTTTACTGGGATTGTCTGAAAAGAGCCGGGGGAATTGGAAGGGATGAGGCATATTCGGTTGCCACAGATCAGGATGATAATATTATTGTGACCGGATTTATAAACGGGACGGCAGAATTTGACGGGGCTGAGGCCAGCAGTACGGGGGGGGCTGATATATTCATAGCTAAATATGACGATAATATGGATATTGTATGGTTGAAGACAGCAGGGGGAAATGGTGAAGATAAGGGACATGCGGTAATAACTGATGAGTTCGGCAATATATATGTGACAGGTTTCTTTTCAGATACTGCATATTTTGAAGATACACAGGTGATATCAGGACAAGGTATTGATATGTTCATTGCCAAATACGATAATAACGGAGATCTTTCGTGGGTATATAGTGCTTCTTCTGATTCCGGTTCATGTGGAAACGGGATCACAAATTATGAGGACAGGTTATATATAGCAGGATATTTTTATGGTACAATGAATTTTGGAGATACATCCCTGACCTCATACGGGGATGCGGACGTTTTTTTTGCAGCGTATGATATAGCAGGTGATCATTACTGGTCGGAACAGGCAGGCGGTATTAACTGGGACGAAGCTCATGATATAACGGTTGACAGTGACGGCAGGGTGTTTGCAACAGGTAATTACAGGGAGTATGCATTATTTGGTGATTCTGTTATTCCGGCTAATGAGATATGTAATATTTTTACTGTATGTTATAATGATCAGGGAGAGATGCTGTGGGTGAAATATGCAGGAGGACAGGGATCTGACAGGGGATACGGGATATGTACAGATGGATCGGACAATGTCTATATTACAGGCTATATTTGTTTGCTCAGTGATTCTGCATATTTTGATACAACGTTGATAGTAACGAACGGAGGAAGGGATATGTACCTGGCGAAGTATAACAATGCCGGTGATTTCCAGTGGGTTACAAAAACCGGAAGTGCAGAAGAAGACATTGCAAAGTCAGTTGTTGCTGTTGATGAAGATAATATTTTTATTACCGGTTATTTTAATGATACACTGTTTTTTGGAGATACCAATATAATATCCGGGGGTTATAATGATGTTCTTGTCGCTGCATTTAACACAGAGGGCTTAGTGAAGTGGGTAAAGAAAGCCGGCAGCGGTCTGAGTGATTCAGGTGAGTCAATTACAAAAAATAAAAATAACGTACTGAAGGTGACCGGATTTTTCCGGGAGACTGCTTATACAGATAATGATTCTGTTATATCATCAGGTAATGCAGATATACTGATCTTAAGCCTAACAGATACGAATATTGTTTATATTGAACCTGTTAAACAGTCAGCGGTCAGTATTTTAGTATATCCGAATCCTGCCCGAGGCGTATTTAATATTGACATATCAGGTACTGACAAAACCGTGAATATAGAGATTTTTGATATTTATGGCAGGTTAATGCTGAAAAATGAATACAATGACCATCAAAATTATATAAAAGACAGTTTTGACTTTTCAGGATACTCACGGGGGATTTATTTCATAAGGATAATATCTGCAGATTTGATTATCTCCAGGGTTATTAAAATAGCAATTCACTAGAAATATGTAAAATAACACTCCTGTTTTGTTAAAATTGCGGAATATTGTTAAAAATGCATTTTCTTTAACAAAAAATCATTTATAATCTGTTGAAACAGTTTGTATTTATATTAAAATAATGCCTTTTTATGTTAAAATAATTTTGATATAATATTTATTGATTGTTATATTTGCAACATAATTGGATCTACATAATTTGAAATTTAGAAAAAATCATTTATTAACTTAAAAAGATAATTGTTATGAGAAAAGTTACTTTATTAGTTGCTTTAATTGCTTTTACAGCATTTACATTTGCACAGAAAGAATACCCCCGGCATCAGGTATTCCCGAAGGCGCAGAGTAAATATTCCGAGGATGTTCGTTTTTACACTCTGGAGGAGTATAATGAGCTGAGACCCGGTGGTGATGTTATTATGACTGAAGATTTTGGCGGGGGCGCTATACCTGCCGGATGGACAGTAGTTGATAATACCGGCAGCGATTATGACTGGAGATGGGATGATCAGGGTCCGACAGGTCAATATTCGGATAATATGGGACCTATTGAGTCAACTACAGGAGCTAATGGTTTTATGTTATATGACGGTGATGCATTTGACTTAACTACTATTAAGGACGCTTATTTTGAAATTCCTGCACAGGATTTTTCATCTTATACAAGCGTCGTAATTAAATTTGAAGAGCGTATGAGATTTTGCTGTGATGCAAATGCCGGATTCTGGGTAGAAGTCAGCACAGACGGCTTCACTACTGAAACGGATTATGATGTATCTTACGGACTTCAGGGAAATGATCCGTCCGACAATCCGGTTGTTGCTGAGGTGAACATCAGTGCAGTTGCAGCAGGACAGTCATCTGTCGGAATACGTTTCCATTTCGATACGAATATTGCATATTTCTGGATGGTTGATGACATTGTGTTCAAGACTGCTTTTGACAATGAAATGATCCTTGACTTTTTTTATCCCTGGTTTGAAACAGCCGGATTTTACTCTGAAATCCCGATGTTACATAACCATGGCATGAATTTTGGCGGAGAGGTAAGTAATAACGGTGCTTATGACCAGACCAATGTTGTTCTGAGTGTTGATGTTCTGGATAACACTGAAACAAGCATTCATACTGCATCTTCACCGACACCGACCACTGTTGCTCCATTGGCAGAAGATTCGCTTTCAATTGAAGATCTATATACATTGCCTGCCGTTGATACAGGAACGTATGATTTTGAAATTTCAGTTGAGCAGACAGAAACAGACGATAATCCGGGTAATAACTCAAATGGAGTATCTGTTAATGTTAATCCGAACAGGTATTGCCGGGCATTGAACTGGAATGCAACCACAGGGCCGCAGTATTTTGTTGATGGCGCTGACGGCGATGGTATAGGATGTTATTATTACCTTATGGTTGATGATACTGCAGAGTCGGTCTCTATCAGGTTATCTTCAAGCACAACAGAAGGTATAACTCTTATTGCAAGGGTTTACCTGGACGGTGATCCGCCGACAGAAGTGATTGCATCTGACGAATATGTTGTTACAGCCGCTGACCTGGGTGAATGGGTTACAATACCGCTTGTTGAATATGGCGACGGAGAGCAGTTTCTGACAGCCGACACATGGTATATTGCATTTGTTGAAGGTTACTTTGGAGATAATGACTGGAGAGTTGCTGCAGACAAAGAGAGTTACCATGACTTCACTACAGGATTGTTAAGAGTTAGTGATACATGGTATATACTTAGCCCAATGCCTTTTGTGTCACTTGATTTTTACAGAACACCTATACCTGGTATTAACGATGTTTCAGATCAAAGCAATATCGAAGTTTATCCGAACCCGACATCAGGCGAACTGAATGTTAATAATGTTGAAGGCGCAGATATCTTTATTTACAACATGCTTGGCGAACAGGTTGCTGTTGTTAATAATGCAAATGCTTTCAATACAATTGATATGTCTGAATTCGCTGAAGGTTCTTATGTTGTAAAGATCATGACAGACGAGAATGTTACAACGAAAAAAGTAAATCTGGTAAAGTAAGATAAACGAAATACCAAATAATTAAATATAAAAAAAGCCCTGTATGAAATGGGGCTTTTTTTTGTATAATAATTACGGTTATAACTATTTTTACTTTTTGAATTGTAAATAAAGATGTTTAAATTTATGTTTTAAAAATAAATGCCTGTTAATTTATTAACTATTAAACCTTAAAATTATGAGACAAATTACATTATGCCTTATTTTATTGATTATTGCCGGATTTACAATGGCACAAAACACACATCAGTATCTTCCGGAAAAATATATCAATAAAAACGTTGTAGCGCCTTCGGATGTAAATTCATACCAGTATGACTACAGGGATCCCGGAGATGTATTTATTGATGAAGATTTTTCAGATTCTATCCCATCCACATGGACCACCATAGCCACAGCTCCCAATCCGGATGAGCAATGGTTTGGGGATGAAGGTCACGGGAATGATCCTCCGGGAGCATCTGTTCACTGGAGAGCTTCTGAAGAACCACGTGATGAGTGGCTGATCACGCCTACTCTTTCTCTGCCTACAACCACAAATACTATTATGTTTTATTTTGATTTCAGTACAAGTACATACTGGCTTGTGGATGCTAATTCCGATGACCTGAAGATCTTTATATCAACTGATGGCGGAACGACCTGGGATGACCCGATATGGGCTGAAGACAGTACTGAGCTGGTGGAAGCATCCGGCGTTGAAGTACCTTTTGAAAATTTTGCATGGTACACGGCAAGGATCGATATTTCACAGTATAATGGTCAGGATATAAAAATCGGGTTTCATTACAAAACCGTTGATCAGGATCCGTTACCTGATCATATTGGTGTTTCGTTTTATTTGGATAATGTAAAAGTACTTGAATATTATAATAACAATGTGGAAATTGTAAGCATCTATCCCGCCTTCAGCGGCTATGGATTTTATTCACAGTTGCCGGCAAGGCATGTAAATATGGTGGAAGCCGGTGAGAACCAGGAGGTAAGGCTTAGCGCGGATATACTGAATGACTGTCTTAATCCCCAGACAAATGTTAATCTGAATGTGACGATAACTGACGGATCAGGGGAGATTTATAATGAAACCACTGCCACAGGAGTTACATTGCAGCCCATGGAGAGTGATTCACTGGGACTGGATACTTTAGCCCAGCAATTTGTTTTTCCTGATCAGGATATTGATAATTATACATTTACATTTACAGCTACGCAGGATGAGGTTGACGATAACACAGACAATAATGTAAGATCTATTATTACGGAAGTATCACCCGGTACATTCTGCAGAACTTATGATGATATTTTCAACTCATCCCTTGATATCACCCAGTTCGGTGCTGCAGACGGTGATTTTATAGGTAATATGTATTACTTATTCAGTGATGATACAGTTCAATCTGTAAGTGTTAACCTGACAAGCAGCTCTACACCGGGAATTACACTGATAGCTGAAGTATATTACTGGAACGGCACGGAATTTTTCTGCCCGATCCAGTCTGATGAATATGTCGTTGATGAGTCTGAACTGAATACCTGGATAAATATCCCATTGATTGAATATGGGGATGGTGAAGATGTATTAGAAATTCCTGATACATGGCCATATTTACAGGTTCTGGCTGGTGTAAGAGTATATTTTTCAGGTAATCCCTGGGCTGTAAATGCACAGATATTCAATTATCATGATTATCAGAATTCATCTATATACTACCTGGGAGCAGACGCTCAATGGTACTATACAACAAGGGTGCCTGCTGTTAAATTACATACATCCCCTATCCCGGGTATAAATGATTTGGGTGATAATGATCCTTTAATTAAGGTTTATCCGAACCCGGTGAGTGGGGAAGTAAATATTGATAATGTTGAAGGAGCTGACATATTTATCTATGATCTTTTAGGCAAGCAGGTAGCTTCTGTTAACAATGCCGATAAGTTCAATACGATTGATATGTCAGGAATGGCAGAAGGTACGTATATTATAAAAATACAAACTGACAAATATATCACAACAAAGCAAGTGAATCTTGTAAAATAGATTTGTTGAAAATATATTATTCTTTTATAAAAGCCCCGGTATTCACCGGGGTTTTTTTTATTCAAACACTGATTTGAGTATTTTATATGAAGTGACCTCTTTCATGCTTATCAGTTGTATCTGGTAATATTCAATCAGTTTTTCAAGTAATTGTTCCCTCTGCGAATGCGATAGTGATATTTTATCAACTTCGTCGAGTGGCTTTTCCAGCAGCCGGCTGAAAATTTCACTAATTTCCGGGGACATCATTTGACCATGTTTTATCATACCTGAAGTGAATGATCCTTCGAGCATATCGAAAGTGTCTGTTGTTCCTGAGAATTTACCATTAGGAAAAAACCCCAGGTATCGGGTCAGAATGATAAGAAATAATATATGGTAATTATGGATTCCTTTTTCGAGTTTGTCAAGTTTTTGAATGGCATTAAAAAGAAATTCGAATAATTGGGGATTAGGGGTATGTTCTTTCAGAGATTTATACAATATTTCTGCAATAAATAATGCAACAGTGCTTTTAACAGTGTCAAAGGGAATTGAATTGAAGGGTTCGGATATTATTAATTCCTTTATGCTTTGTATTTCACGCTTTTCTTTATAATATACTTCCATATCGAGCAGAAAAAGCGGTTGAATAAGGTTTTTCCTTATACCGGATCTTTTATTTGCAGCACCCCTAAGAATATAGGTTTGTCTCCCAAACTTATCCGTATATATATATGCGATTATCCGGGAATCGGTATATTTTATATGATGGAGGACGATACCCCTTGTACTAGTAAGCATAAGTTATAAGAGATTGGAAAGCATTAATAAAAATTCGAAACTCGAATATCGAAATCCGAAACAATCTAAAAATTCTAATATCAAATGTCCAAAACAATATTATTATAATAATGTTTGAGTTTTTTTAATTTTAATATTTGTATTCCTGACTGCCGTCAGGCAGGTGTTTCGAATTTCGGATTTAGTGCTTCGGATTTAAATTATGTAAATGTAACTGTTTAGTTCTCAATTAATAAACAATAATTTTGTAACATGTGTTTTTGATCCGTCATCATTAGTGCAAAACACAAGATACACTCCTGTATGCACTTTTTCACCGCTAAAATTATTTCCGTCCCAGATAGCCTGTCCTCCTACTGATGTTGTTTCGAATACTATATTTCCGCTAATATCAGTGATTTTTACATTAGAATTTGCTACAAGTCCCGTAACTGTTATCGAACCTTCATAATCCTCTCTGACGGGATTTGGATAGACATACACATTATTATAGTCATCCTCTCCTTCTGTGGCAGTTCCTTTATATGATATTATCCCGTTTTCAGTACCGAAAAACACTTCACCTGTTTCATCGTTAATAGCAAGGCATACAATATTATTTGATGGCAGGGGACTGTTGTTAATATTAAAATTCAGGAGTTGCTCTGTACCGTCTTCGGATACCAGGAATGCCCCGCTTCTTTCTGTTCCTATCCATTTTCTGTTAGCTCCGTCAATTGCGATAGCAGTAACGATCTCTGTCTCAAGGAGGTATTGTGCCAGGCTGTCTATTTCTATGATAATTTTCTGTGCATAGAAATTATCACCGGTAAATACGTTTTCCGGATGGTAATATACCAGGATTCCTTCATCAGTACCTACCCATATTGTGCCGTCGTCATCTTCAGCCAAAGCATATACCTGTTTTGTGATCAATTTACCTTCTTCATCTTCGGGGTCGAATTTGCTGGACTGGTCATCGTCGGTATTTTCTATTGTGCCGTTCTCATTAAAGGCAAACAGCCCATTGCCCTTGACTAAAAGCCATTTATGTCCATAGTCTGTGACAATCACATCGCCAAGGTTCATACTGCTGAGCGTATTACCAAATTCGAATCCTTGCCAGTCCAGTACTTCAGTATTGTTAACAATGTGCTTATATCTGACGGAAATCGCATTAGGTACACTGGAATTGGTCGCCCACAAATAATTATTATCATCAAATGCCAGACCTCCGATACGTGTAAATTCTCCGCCTGGATTAAAAATGTCCTGTAAAGAGCTGTTCAGTTCATTATAAACTTCTACAAGTACATTGTTATTATACTCAAGAATACCTTTTCCCCATGAAGCTATATATACGTGATCCGGATCCAGGGGATCAATCCTTACTTTGACAAGATCCTGTAAACCCAATAATTCCGGGGTTGTGCTATAACCGTTATGAAATCCCCATTCTTCATTGCTGAATGTGTAGATCAATCCTCCATTCCAAAGGTTGTTCCATGAGCTGGTCCTGCCTCCATAAGTAGCCCAGAGATTATTACTTTTTATATCAATATCAACAACATCTTTTTTAAGAGGGCCATTTGGGTAAATTGACTGGACATTGAACGGCCCCTGAAGACGAAGCATGCCAAGTGCTTCATCTGCGACCCAGACAACACCGTCTTTATCAACTATAGCATGACAGGGAGGTTGAGTCTTATATCCCCAATATTCGTGTATATTATGGACAATATTTTCATTTGAATCAAATACATCAACCATTGAATCGTTAACAACAATAAGGTTGTCATAGCATGAGACAAGTGCAAGATTTCTCCATGAATACTGTTTTATAAAATTTGAATATGT
>Ga0180433_10000526_pt1 | contig 65757 bp, 65 predicted proteins | sample SS_ome_8_FD_132980 | JGI IMG/M metagenome (GOLD analysis project Ga0180433, IMG submission 132980) | Hypersaline lake sediment archaeal communities from the Salton Sea, California, USA - SS_1_D_1 metaG | ecosystem: Environmental > Aquatic > Non-marine Saline and Alkaline > Hypersaline >... | reverse complement strand
GAGATGTTGCTCTCCTTTATCTCAAAGGATGAAGCTACATCCCCAGAACGACCGCATTGTAAAAAGCCTGACCTACACAACACAGATCGGATATGGAGAGTAAATACCGATTACAACATAAACCAATCTACTTAATGACAACGCACAGGACAATAATACCGGTAAAATAGCGTTTTAATCCTTCCCCCGGCGCTATCCTCTTTGGTTCAATCGTCCGAGGGGAGTCGAACCCGAACTGCCCGGCAATAAATTGCTTTTCAGTATTTATGCATCGGCAATCGAATCCGGTAATACCGCCTTATGGTAGGAACCATGGGGCGCATCCAGCATAAGGGCAGATATGAGGGTAAAGCTTCCAGGGACCTTTAATGTAGATCAGGGGGAGGGACGAAGAAGGCTTCCTCCTCCTTGCGCTCCCTCCTGGCCAGAAGGGATGCAATGCCGAAGTATGCAGTGGACACGCTGATCGCAACGTACGGAAGTAGAGGGAGCTTTGCGATTTGAATCAAAGACTCGATTACTTCTTGCATGTGCCTACATTAGTGGTTCGTCCTTATAATATCGACAGGAAGGGCAATTCGGCCAATAATCAATTCCTTTCGATCCAGCTGGTCGATAATACCTGACCGAAAAAATCGGGTGAAATGGGGGCGGGCTGGGGCAGGTCATAAGCTGCCCTCGCCTCCCTTTTATAAATCTATGATTTTTGGGATGCTATCAATGGGTTTCGATCGTAAGGGTCCATAATATTTGACTGAAAGGCCAGGAGTGGATATCCACCACTCTGCGGCACTGTTGTTGATGAACTCAAAAATGATTGACCATCGGCCATCTCGGGTGGGTGGCATCGATAACGCTGTACATATTCGGGCTCTCTGTCGGGAAGGGGTTTACAGTCCTACTCCCCTGTAGCTTCTAAAAAATCAGGTTCAATGGGCATCCGACTCCTCCGGGCTATAAAAACAAGGGGGACGTCGAGCAGGGGCTTGTCCGCAACCCTGTAGGCCATGCATATCATCAAACCTGACCTTTTTTCATGGGGGATCCCAGTTATATCGACCGTGTTAAGGGCCCTGCCGTTTTTTCTGTCGGGGCGAGGAGCTGCCAAGATGCGGGGTTATACATTCATGTGACGCTGGATGATCCCATGACGTTGACCAGCATCCTCCCCTCCTGCCCGGTCCAGATGTTAATCAGCTGAATCATTCCCTGGTTCGGGAATATCCTCTCGGCCATCAGCTCGAAGACGATGTGGATCCTGTCGCCCTCGTTTAAATCGCTGATGTGCACGGCTCCGATGGATGGTGCCAGCTCCATGCCGGGTTTCTCTCCACGCAGCTCGGCGGGCATCCTCGGCGATGCAAAGGACTGGTTACCCCTCCCGCCGCTGATCTCCAGGCTGTACATGATTCCCAGCCGGTCGAAGAAGAAATCACGTATACCGGAGAAGGTGGAGACGTTGCCCGAGCTCCCAGCCACGATGGCCCAAACCGTGTCGGTCGTGTTGAGCTGCCCCAGGCCCAGGCCCAGGGCCCTGTAGGCATCCGTATAGTCAAAGATATACAGATCGGCCTGGCTTCCGTTGTATTCAAGGGGTCTTTTACTGATCAGGACTGGCAGTTCCAGTCCATCCTCGAAGCATCGCTGGAACCAGGCCTGGGTTTCCATCAGGAGGGGGATGTTCCCGACCAGTTCCGCTGGTCCCCAGTCAGCGGCATTCGTCTGGTTCCAGGGTCTGACCAGCGCCGGGTGCGTTTTCCTCAGGATCGAGTACTCCACCACTAGGTCGGGCAGGTCGTCATTCGCCATCAGGTCAAGCACGAACCTGGGTCTTCCATATCCCCCCCTTGGCAGGTCCGCCGGGAAGGTGTTAATTAAAACCTGTATCGCATCCTCCGCACCGATCTCGAAAAACAAGAAGCTGAGCACCGTTGTAACGACGGTGCTTACCACCAGAATTCCTGCGAGCTTTCTGTCCAATCTGTCACCTCAGCCTCGTGGTCGCGACTTCCCTGTAGAGCCTGCGCTTGATCATAACACTCCAGAGGATGAAACCACATAGCAATCCCGTGCCCGTCACGACTAGCCACTGCACAATGAAGATCCACATCATAGCTCTATCCCGGGCCTCCATAGCCATCTCGTATGCCTGGTTCAGGGTCAAGAGAACCCCGTCAAGCTCCGAGATGGAGTCGGTCATCTTCAGATCCCTGAAGAGGTCGATCGCCGACCTTCTCTTCTCCTCGGCCTCCCCTATCTTCTCCAGGGCTCTCCCGGAGCTGGCCCCGAATCTCTCGACGAAGTCGAGTATCGAGATCACGTATGATCGCTCGTCGATCACCCTGAGCATCTTCTCCCGGGCGATGTGCACGAGCTCGATTTCCTGTGGGAGTCCTATGCCCGTGGTAAAGTAGACCATATTGGAAATGAAGTCGCCATAGTAGAGCCACTGGGAGAACGGGCCGACGCCCCCTCCCCTGAAAGGGGTGCAGGACGCGTAGGTTCTGCCCTTCCCAATATCCCACCATGCCCACGCCGGGTAGCCTTTCCCGTCGATACGGGCAATCACCCTCGCCCCCTCCTTTTCCCGGGCCGTGTTTGCATCGAAGAAGTTGTACTCGTCGCCGAAGGTCTCGAAGGGCAGGCTCTGTAGGAGGGGGTCATCGGGATCGGTGATTCTGATCCGGACGCCGTTGGGGTAACCCCCGGTCGGGTCCAGGGGAAGAACCTGCCCAACGGGCGTTGGCCCCCAGCTGGGGAATCCTGCCATCCCGCCGAAGGACTCGAAGCCACCCGCCATGAAGAGGCCCAGGCCGTCCTCGATCACCCCGTCCCCGAACCATCCGAGTACCCTGGAATCGATGTTGGCACAGGTCGCATCGTCAATTCCCAGGATGTCATAGGAGGATTCAAGCGATTCGTAGTTGCGTGGCAGGTAGATGCGAAGGGCCTTTCTCACGAGTCCGGCCGGTATCCCGTAGGCATTTCCGTCCACAGGCGTTGCATCTATCAGGGGATCGGCCCTGAGGTAGGGAAAGGGCCCACCCATGAACGGGGCTCCTATGTACATCAACCTCACCACTCCAAGCTCGGGGTCTCGCCTCGGCTCCCTGGCCTGGCAAGAACTGATGGAGGAGAATAGAAGGAGAATCAGAACCACGGATGATGCCAACTTCCCGGAATCCATTTAACCTGCTGGGATTTCAATAATGAAAAATCTCTCGGACCCTACCCGAGCCTAAGGGGACCTGCACTCATAGTGATGCCTAAAAGAATTCCTGTATATGACAACGGTCAGACCGGTAGGGAGCGTTCATATTCGTACAGGCGTCTGGGGTCGTTTTAAATGAGCCCGCATCTTCCCTCGACGTTTGGGTCCAGTCCCAGGTGTTTAGCCCCCCTGAAGACGTAATTTTTGGCAGCATAAGAGAGGCGATTAAGACCGTAAGAACCAGCCCCCATGGGAGAATTTCTGGGATGTTAGCACTTGTCATACCATCTAGGAAAATCTCGCGAATTCTTGCCGCGCCCTCCGGGTGCCCCGGTACCCCGTGACCAACGCCCGCTACCTCAACCCATTCCTTTTCACAGACTATGGTGTCGTAGAACAGCCTGCCATTTTCGGCATATACATCGAACTCCCCGTGTTGACCAGGCATAGTGCAACTAGGTCAGTTCTCGCGGGTCCTCCTGTGAGCACGACCACGTCCAGGATCTCATCGAGTCCATGAACGGCCAGACCATAGGCGATCTGGTTCGCCCCGCCGCTGTGACCGGTGGCACCCACAACGGTTGTATTTTTTGCTAGATCGGCGATTATCCACCTCCCAAGCTCCGCGAAACCGCAGGTAAGGGCCTTGAATCCCCGCCCGGAGTTATTCGTTCCCCAGCCGTGATCCCCTAACCATCTTACCTCGTAGGTCTCGAACCCCTCGAGCAGTATGGCATTGACGGTCTCTGCTCTTTCACCAGTCCCGCCGTAGTAGTTCCGCCCGTACCCCCCACCCACGAAGATCGCGGCACCTCTTGAGTCGTTGAGGTGGTTGGCCCTGATCTTGACCTCCCTGGGTTCTAGGTCCTCGCAGACGACCCTAAGCTGGTAGCATACCTAGTTTTCCCTGCACTCGTAGCATGAGAGCATTTCTACAGTCTGGGGGTATGCTCGGGTTGGAGGTACACGGAACGGGAAATATACTGCCCAGGTAAGACAGATAATTAGGAGCGGAAAAGCAATAACCCTGATGCTCTTCATGTCAATCATAAACGCGATTGCACCGATTTAATTAATATACCATCCCATTACCCATTTTTCACCCATCAATCTGATTGCAATATACAACGGTGAAACCCCCGCATCCCGGAATATCCTGATCCCTAGCAGGCATTCCCAACGCTTTAGACCTAGATCTGGGCATACAGGTATAGCTTTATGACCGCTTTATTCCAGGAGCTATTAGGTGAAACGATTGCCTGAGGAGGATCCCTATTCGGCAACGCGTGGCCAGTCCTTCCCGATGGAACGAATCGACCGCGTCGACCCCGAGACGGGCTTGCTGGTTCGCCAGGTAACCAGCGCGCCAACCGTTAGCCGTCACATGCATTACGAAACGCCGACCTTCACACCGGACGGGGAGGGAATGCTCTTCGTCTCCATGCGGGTGGCTGGCCGGGGATCTCCCTGGGACCTCTTCACCTGCAGGAGCGATGGGAATGAAATCGTCCAGCTTTCTGGTGGCTCCCGCCGGGGAATGTCGAACGCATGCCTCAGCGTTGACGGTCATTATGCCTACTACATGGAAGACGGCTCATTCCACCGCACCCGGCTTGATTCCGCCGAGGACGACGAGGTTGGCCGAATGGATGACGCTAACCACTACGAGTACTACCGGGGAGCGAGATCGTGGGATGATCGGTGGTACATCTCGATGGTCAGGACGGGCAATGGCAGTGTCGCGCTTGTCCGTTGGGATGTGGAGACGGGAGAACACGTTGTGATCGTCGAGGCGGACAAGTTCAACCACCCGAAGCCAAGCCCCGGGGGCCCGGAATTCCAGGTTAGTGCGAAGTACCGCCTGCCGGACGGGGGCCTGAGAGTCGTGCCGATGTGCATCGATGTTGGTACCCTCGAGAAGATCGACCTCGAGTTCAACAGTGGAGGATTTGAAATCGGTCATAACTGCTGGCTGGGCGGGAGTGGAGATTACCAGGCCACGCTGAGGGAGCCATACCATGGGATTATCGTCATGAGGCGGGACGGTGGGGAGCCCGAACGGGTGGCGGAGGGCCCATACTTCTGGCATTCCGGTGCATCTCTCGACGGCCGTTGGATCGTTGCCGACACCAGCTACCCGGACGAGGGGATCTGGCTGATCAACGTCTCCACCCGCAGGAGGGAGCTGCTCTGCTTCGCCGGGGCTTCCCAGGGGAATCACCAGTGGACCCACCCGCACCCCAACCTTAGTGATGATGGCAGCATGGTCGTGTTCACATCGGATGCATCGGGCATCTCGCAGGTCCACGTGGTCTACATCCCGGATGATTTGCGCGAGCGCCTCTCAGGAACCCCCTGATTTATCCACACCGGACGGGGCCAACAATACAGTGATAAGATCAGGGACATCCATCCAGCAGGTGTCCGGACAAACCAACCGCATAATCGTGGCGGTGCTCCTGACCCTGCTGGCGCCAATAATCGCCGGTCAACGCGATGCACCGGAGCGGATCGATGTTTTGGCCATCGGGGCCACCCTGCCACAGATGACGCCCGTGGTACTCTGGCTCACCCAGGAGCCCCTGACCCGGGTGGCCCACGTGCCCAACAGGGGTTTCGGAACCCACCTCCCACCTGAGGAGTACCAGCGACTCGTCAGGATCTACTTTCCCAGGACCTACCAGGTGCTCACGAGACACGACGTCTTACTGTTCGTCGGCGGGTGTGTCCAGTACATGAATCCAGTGCAGGTCTCCTGGCTGGGGAGGGCCGTCTCCGATGAGGGGCTTGGTGCCCTGGGCGATCTGGGAGGCGTGTCAACCACGGAGGAGATCGTGATGACCTGGATCAGCTCCGGGATGTGGGAAATATTTCCGAACGATGCCCCGGAGGTCGTCACCCGCGGGGAGTGGTCACAGGGTCCCTTCTGGGTCCGGGTCTCACCGGGAAAGGAAAATAACCCCATCGATCCCTTCGTCGACCTTGACATAGAGGGGGTACCAGGGGACCAGGGCAGGCTGATCGTCCCGAGGGAGGGATCCACGATATACGGGGAGATGCGGGGCATATCGTTCAAGGGTTTCGATGACCCCCCATTCTTGGCTGCGTGGAACTATGGAAACGGCAGGACGATGCTGGTGGCCGAGTTCTTCAACCACCCCTGGTTCCACAGCCCTAGCCAGGGCGGGGAGAACCCCTATGCCCAGGACGTGTTCGTCAACATGCTGCTTAACGTGGTCGGAAGGCCTGTGTTCCAGGAGATCCTCATCCTCCATGCCGTGAGAATGGGAATCCAGGATTTTCACCAGCGGTACACACTGGTACTGGCCACCCTGGATTTCGTGGAGCGCTTCGACGCCAACACCAACTCCATAAGGTCTGACCTTGCCGGGGCCCTCCAGGTGAAGGAACTTGCATCGCAGAAGTATCTGGAGCTGGATATCGGGGGCTCGATGGCAAATCTCGAACTCTCGATAGAAATGGCAAATGAGCTCATGGCAAGGGCGCTGGACCTGAAGAACAGGGCCTTCCTGTGGATATACATCATCGAGTGGTTCTTCGTGACGGGTACCCTGATGGCATCCGGTACACTGCTCTACACCGTAATGGTGAAGAGGATGCTTTACAGGGAGGCGGTCCACACCAAGCTGAGGTCGAGGGGTTAGATGCCTGGTCTCCCCGCCCTGGCCCGAGAAATGCTTTTGCCCTCGGAGGCCGAGAGGGACCAATGCAGATATAACGTACCGGTAGGAGAATTCAGAGAGGTGTTTCCATGAATGGTAACTCTGATGTGCTCAGCATAGTCCGGGATGGCAAGGCAGTTGGCGTGGTGGTAAGGGCGGATGAACCCACCGAAACCGCCCGGTACGCCGTGGAGGAACTGGTCCTGCACGTGAAAAAAGCGACCGGCCTGGAATTGGAGGTTTTCCCGGAATCCAGGACGACCGAGGGTACCAGGATCTTCATCGGTGATACCCGGGCTGCCAGAGATGTGGGGATTGACCCGGAGGGCATGGAGAGGGAGGCGTATACGATACGTTCTGTGGGTAGCGACCTCTTCATCCTGGGTCGGGAGGGTGACGGCAACCCCCTTAAGCAGGATAACCCCGACGTCGGAACCCTCTTCGGCGTGTACGAGTTCCTCGAGAGGTTCCTCGGAGCACGCTGGCTATGGCCGGGAGAACTCGGGACATATGTGCCAGTGACCAGCGAAATCGCGGTTCCCGCGATCGACGAGACAAGTAAACCGGAGCTCAGTTTTCGCTCCCTGGCGTGGTCCCGGATCGGCTCGGTGCTCGCGGGAAAGGAAATCGATGAGGAGGACGTGCGGCTGGGGTTCAGCCGGGATGGCGCGAAGCGCTACGCACGGGCACTGGAGGTCATGCTGAGGCGCCAGAGGATGGGGGGGATGGACGCCAAGCCGCCCTCGGGACACGCCTTCAGCGGCTGGTGGCAGCGGCACGGGGGGGAGCACCCGGAGTGGTTCGCGATGCGACGCGACGGCACGCGCGGTCACCCCGACAGGGATTTCCTCCACGTGCCGATGTGCGTATCGAACGAGGAGCTGCAGGATTTCATCGTCGACCAGTGGGACGGGGAGAGCGTCCTCAGGCTGGGACCCGTCGACAGGCCGGGCAGGTGCAACTGCGAGGTATGCCGGTCGTGGGACGGCCCTCAGCCGGAGGAACCGCCGTGGTTCGCCATGAGGGTTTACAGGACGGAGCCCAGGGCCCAGGAGCTCTTCGCAGGTGTGACATCGGACCGCTACGCCCGGTTCTGGAGGGCGGTCCACCGGAAGGCCTCGGCAAGAAACCCGCAGGTCCTGGTTTCGGGCTCCTTCATCTACGAGAACGAGTTCCCCGCGCCTGACGGGGAGTTCGACCTGGAGGGCATCTACGCGGAGTTCGTCCAGTGGCAGGATCCCCACCTCCGGTGGTTTCCAATGCCCGAAGAGGCATACGAATGGATCAAAGAACAGTGGCTGGGCTGGAGCAGGACGGGCATCCGAATGGGGTACCGCCCAAACTACCTGCACGACGGCTACGTCATGCCCCACTTCGAGACCAGGCAGTCCGGGGGCTTCTTCAAGTTCGCATACGAGAATGGCATGGAGGGAGCCCGCTTCGACTCCCTCACGGGGCAGTGGGCGGCCCAGGGCCTGAGGCTCTACACCCACCTGAGGCTGATGAACAAGCCGGACCTGGATGTCGACACGATCAGGGAGGAGTACCTCTCCGCCTTCGGGCCCGCGGCGGGAACCATGGACAGATACTTCGAGTACTGGGAGAGGTATGCAATCGACAACATGATGAGGTTCATCGAGCTTTACTGGGACGTCGGCTGGCGTTACAGCAGCTACGTTCGCCGGGCCCACGTTGCATTTCCCGGGAAATGCTTCGAGCCGGCCGAGGAGCTTCTGGAGCGGGCGCTGGCGGAGACGCGTGACCATCCCAACCCCGAGTTCGCCGGGCGGGTCAGTTTCGTCAAGACCGGCCTCAGGCACGCGAGGCTGGCGATGGAGCTCGCGGCCGTGTTTGATGGCGGGGAGGAGGTTTTGGTTGAAAGGTTACAGGAGGGCAGGGAGGCGCTGCGGAGGCTGGTCAGGTTCCGCAAGGAGAACGAGCACACCTTTTTCTCCGATCTCCTGCACACCACGGGCTTCTGGGAACGAAACCAGTACAACCTGGGACCGCTGATGGGGTCGCTGGATGACTAGGGTGGGTGGTTGATCTAGCTTCTAGATCTGTAGCTGGTTTCACCACCTGTACCCGCACTTCTTGCACTCGAAGTTCGGTGCGCCTTCCTCCACAATGCATCCACCCTGGGCGATCTCCTTTCCGTCAGAGTTCAGGACCACCCCGTTTACCTCCCCGTAGAAGCCATCCCTGGTAGCCCCGGGGGCGGCATAACCGTACATGAGGAGAAGCCCAACCGTCCGACCCGCATTCTGGACAGACCTTTTTCCCAGGCATTACCTGCTCTCCATGGTTTTCATCCTAATAGGGTTTTACTGGTTAGAACATGAATTGGGGTTTTCCCGGTCATGGCTCCACGAGCCTGGTCACCATGACCTGCCTGTATTTTTTCCTCCTTACCATCAGGTTCCAAACGGTCAGACCCGATAAGATGGCAACCGAGGTGACCACAAGCCACTCAGATACGAAGACCCAGAGCAGGGCCCGGTCCTTGAGACTGACCGTGTCCTCGGCGATTAGGGATATCTCGCTGGAGACCTGCTCCATTCGGGTGATGGCGGCCGGGTAATCCCTGCGAAGGTAGAGGTCGACGGCCTCCTCGGCACCGGCCTCGATGCTGAACAGCCGCTCGATCAGCTCCCTGGTGTCAGCCCCGAAGGAATCTGCCCAGTCCGCCATGTCCAGGACCACCACCTTCCGGGCCTGGAATGCCGAGATGAGGTGCCGGGCCTCCCGACGGGAGTGAATGTCGCTTATCAGCTGCCTCCCGAGGGAATGCAGTATGAGGTTAGTTGCGAAGTCGATGGCATAGCGGTTGGACTCACCGAACCACTCCTGGTTGAAACCCCCGGGGAGGACCCACTGCATGCCGGGATCTCCCCCGGCCGGCCTCCACTGCACCAGCCATGGAAGCCCGTAGGGAACGATGTCCGCCCAGATGGTTGCCCCCTGCTTGACCTGCATCGTGTGGAAGCCGAGACCCCAGACCTCCTCGAGACCGAGCTCGACAAGGGGAAGGAAGACGGGTTCCCTCTCACGCCTGAACCTCACGGTGTAGGGCCTGATGCCCCCTATCATGTCGTACTCCCTTAGGGGGGTTATCTCGTAGAGGCTGCTAACCTTCCAGACCTCGTCCCAGTCCGGGCCGTGGGTAACTATGGAGGTCATTTCCCCCTCGCTGAAGGCGAAGTGTAGGTCATCGAGCTGCCGTGTCGTGAAGTGGTCAATCCTGGCGTTCCTGAACACCATGAGGTCGTAATCACCGATGAGGGCGTCCCTGGAGCGGGGATAGTAGACACGGTCGAGCTTGCGCTTCTCCTCCCTGCTTAGGGTTGGGTGGATCGGCTCCACGGAGTAGGTGAAAAGGGGGTCAACCTGGAAGAAGGCAGTGAAGGGGTTTATCGCGGGATCAACCCATCCTATGGCGAAGCACGATATCCTCTCCCCGTCCCCGAAGGCGGGGATTGGCACGGTTACCAGGAGGAGCACCGCAGAGGCCAGGACCGTGGAGGCAAGGTGCCGTCTCACTACCGGCCCCAGCACTGGAAATGGCGTCCCGAGGATTTTCTCTCCCTTCATGGCCACTGACCTGTGCATTCATCTTATCTTTGACATCGTCGCGACCTGGCCATACCTGGTTTTACACCTCGAGGCACTGGGCCATATCTTCACGCTCCTCTCCTCGAACTCCTCGATGTTCTGATCCCTCCCCGACAGGTAGGAATCAATCCTCCTCTTCATCTCCTCGAGGCGCACGAGCTGGCCGCCGTAGCGGGCCTGGAGAACCTCGAATCCGAAGGGCTTTCTCTCCTCCCGCCAGATCTCCCCGTGGGCCGCCATCAGGGCCCTCATTGACCTTGTGATCCGCGGTATGTTGGCGGATATCTCCTCGAGTTCAGACCTGTTCCCGCCCTGATAGGCCATCCTGGCACGATTATGGAGATCGACCTTCCGGGCAATGACGCCCGAGAGCTTTATCACGTAGTCGAAAAGCTTTCTATCGGAAGGTGAGGATCTGTGGCTGGCCCTCCTTACTGCTTCGGCAATCTCGTCGAAGTGATCGCCAAGAGTTGTCCTCTCGTAGTGGCGGGCGAAGATGCCCAGGAGGGGATCATCCCAGAGGATACCCTTCCCCATGTTGGTGCGGTACCTTATGTTATCCAAGCCGCGACCGGGGTAGTGGTCGAGCCTGGATGGCAGGGTGTAGATCTCTAAGGGCGTGCCGCAGATGGCCTCCACCGTCAGGGCTGTGTTTTCCCTGTCCGGTTCGGTCAACCAGCAGTCATCGGCAAACTGCGCGATGGCGGGATAGCTTGAGGCAAAGGGAGCCTCCTGGCCGTCATCTCCCCACATCGTCATCAGGGCCTCCCCGATACCCTCCTCCCGGGCCACCCGCATGAAGTGGGGCGCGGAGGCATCCGTGATCTCCTGGGATCCCCAGAGCCTGCCCCAGCTCCAGAGCCCCGGTGCAACCAGGGGCTCGAAGCCCATACTCCGGTACTGGTGGATTGTGGTACGGTAGTACTCCGGGTCAGGGCGGTAGTAGTTCCAGAATATCATCTTCATGTCCGCGGGGAGCTTCTCGGCCTGCCGGTCGGTGAATGCCTCGGTGCCACTCATGCCGATCACGATGTCTCCCCACATCATGGGTTTCAGGCCCTTCTTCCTGCACAGTTCTGCCAGCCAGTTGACGTGGTTCAGGTAGTCCTCCCTGGGGTCGATGGGCGTGTTGCGGACGAAGGCCTTTCCCTGGCTCAGGCCCCAGGTCTCGTCAAGACCGAGGTGGATCCTGTCGCTCTTGTAGGGCCTCGCGGCGTTTTCTATCATGTCCTCGAGGAAGGAGTAGGTCTCTTCGACCTTGAGGTTCAGCACGCTCTCGTTGTCCTGCAGGTGGGAGTAGTTAGGGTGAGACAGTATCTGCCTCAGGTGACCCAGGGTCTGTATGCACGGGAACATCTCGATACCCAGCCCGGCGGCAAAACGGTCCAGTTCCCTCAGCTCCCGCTGGGTGTACCTTCCCCGCAGGTAACCCATCTCGGGGTGCCCCTTCACCTCGTAGGTGTCCTCCGTGTAGAGGCAGAGGGCGTTGTAGCCAAAGAGGGCGAGCCTCACCATGACCTCCCTGAGCTTCTCCGGTTTCATCACTCCGTTGCGGGAGCTATCCACCATCAACCCCCTGAAGTCCATCTCGGGCTCCTCGGAGAAATTCCCCGTTCCTCGGGCAAGCAACTGTCCCAGGGCCCTCATCAGGTCCGCGGTTATCCCGTAGGATATTCTGCAGATCCCGCCCTCGGTCGAAACCTCGTAGCCTGCACCTTCCCTCTTCTCAATCCTGGTCCTCATCCCCTCCCCGGTGCTGAAGGTACCCGGGTACGCTTCCGCGATATGGGTGAAGGGCTTCCTCTTCGGCAGCCTCAGCTTCTTTCCGCTCATTTCATCATCCCGTTTGCTGTGGAAATCTTCCGGTCTGAAGAGACGTCGACCTCCAGTTAAGTGTCTTTGGGGTGGATGCCGATAGGGGACTCGTAAGTAAGGCGGAAAAGGTTATTTTCAGGATGGGTTTTCTTCCGGGAGATCCTGGGATGCCGGGGCCTGCAATCGACACACTGCCCCGGAATTGACGAGAACGGGGAACTGTAGTTCAGGGTTTCTCTTCGAGTGCAACTAATAAGTGGGTAATGAATAAGGTGAAGAAATGCTGTCGGTAGAACGGGTCATCCGTGCCCTGGACCACGAGGAGCCTGACAGGGTCCCTTCGTACGAGTCCTTCGGGCAGGCCGAGGCCGCCGACCTTTTCTTCCCACACGATAAAAGGTGGGACTCCAGCAGGGAACGGGTGCTCGCTGAGACCCGCTGGTGGGGAAGGGACCTGGTGGGGGTGGGCATCAACGCCCCAAACATGAAGAGCGAGGTCATCGTCAGCGAGACGGGCAGGAGGGGGTTCAACATAGTCAGAGAGGCATGGGGGTCCATAACATATAGCCGCAGGATACCCGGTTTCCACAAGGTAATTCACTCACCGGTCAGGTGGCCGGAGGATCTGGATCGAATTGACCCCCCGGGCCTGGATAGGTACGAGAGTGAGATAGAGTCTCTGGCCCGGGACGTGGAGGCCTACAGGGAGGCGGGGTACTTCGTAGAGGCCTTTCACAACGGCCCATTCGTCATGACCTGGCATTGGCTTAGAGGAATGAAGGGCTTCCTGATGGACCTCACCAGGGACAGGGGATTCGCCAAAAAAATGGTCGATTTCGCCATGAACCAACAGATCGAGCTGACCAAGGCGATTATAGACGAGTGCAGGCCGCACGCGGTCCGGCTGGGCAACGATATGGGGACGAATGAATCCCTGTTCTTCCCTCCCAGGGTGTACATGGAGATATTCAACCCCTGGGAGAGGAGGCTGGCAAGGGAGTACCACAGGAGCGGGGTTTTCGTCTTCCACCACTGCCACGGAAACATCAACCTGATACTGAAGGACATGGTTGCAGCCGGGGTCGATGCGATTGACCCCATGGATCCAGACGACGGGATCGACCTTGCAGAGGTGAAGGAAAAATACGGGGACAGGATAACACTACGTGGCGGCGTGAGCAAATTCATAGGAACCTACGACAGGGAGGGCATCAGGGATCACGTACTCGACCGACTTGGGATAGCCTCCCCCGGCGGGGGCTACATCATCCAGTCGGCTGGGGGGCTTCCCCACGACATGCCCCGGGAGTACTTTGATTTTTACAGGGATATCATCCGGAAATCGAGGAGGTATCCACCGAGGGCATTGGATTACACTCGGTAATGATCTCTCGATTCTATCAAGGACCCGGTAAGCTGCCGGGGATACCCTTCGCCCACCCGGCAGACCTTTCGAGCTCTCCCTCGCTGAGGGGACCCTCGGTGTCATCGACGAAGAAACCCTCCGGTTCCTTAGCCGGCTTACCGCCTTTCTTCTTGAGCTTCCCCTCTATCCTCGGAGCCGCAAAGCCGAAGATCTTGACCCACCTCTTCGGCGATCTCGTATCGAAGGCGGCAACTGTTGTTCCCTGAAGGGTGCTGGACTCGATCTTGCCCAGAAGGGAGGAGATCGGCTTGGTCGGCCTGCCCCCGTGGGTCGGGGACCCCACGATAAGGATGTCGAGGGATCCCAGTTTCGCGGGATCCACCTGGTCAGCCTGGGTGACCTCGGCACCCTCCCCGAGGGCCTCGCCAATGGCCTTCGCCACCTTCTCCGTGTTCCCGTAAACCGAGTCGTATATGACAAGGGCTTTCATGCCATTACCTCCATCTAACCGCACCAGTGATATCAAGGCCCGTAAAAAAGATATTGGCGGTGGAATTCCGGGTAGAACCCTCTGTACATATCACGATTTATATGGGAACCCACTCAGGCCCACCCGATGCCAGTGACACCAAGGGAGAGGGTTCTGCGTGCGATCTGCCACGAGGAGCCCGACAGGGTACCGGTACTCGAGCCCTACGGGGTTCTTCCGCCGACGGCCGATGTGGTGCTGGGCAGGCCCTGCGTGGCGACAAGCGGGATCAGGGCGGTGAAGTACCTGGCCGAGAAGGGGAGGCAACGCCTCAGGAAAGCAGTGAGGAGGGACTGGCTGGAACTTGTGACCAAACTGGGCTTCGACGCCGGTCCCCTGGCATCCGGATATCACTACAGGCCCGATAATCAGCCCGTGCTTACCGACGAGAACACATGGTCCATCGGTGGCTCTCAATTCAGGTACGTTCCCGAGTCCGGGGTGACGCTGGAGGTGGATTCCAGAATCAGGAGGGGTGGAATGCCGGCACTCGAGGAGCAGGTAGAGTCCATGGAGGGGGCCAGCGATTCCGAGATCGAGGAGGGAATCCTCGAGTACGGAATAGATGAATCCCTTGCATCGGCTTTGAGGGATAAAGACCTGTTGCTCCACACCGGAGGGGGAACCAACCCCACCACCTCAAGCTGGGTAGCTCTCTACCTTAGGTCCTTCCACCAGCGCCCGGACCTGGTCAGGCGATTTCTAAGTCAGCAGACCCGGAGAGTGATAATTACTGGGAAGGTAGCCGCGGACTTCAACTGCGAGCTGATGTTCATAGGTGGAGACATAGCCGGTAACGATGGCCCAATGGTCTCGCCGAAGATCTACCGGGAGTTCATCCTGCCGGAGATGAGGGCCCAGGCCGACGCCCTGCACAAGCACGGGATCTTCTCCTTCATCTCCTCTGACGGTTGCCTCTGGCCAATCATCGAGGATTACCTGGTTAATTCCCACGTGGATGGAATGATGGAGGTCCAGGTCACCGCTGGGATGGACCTTGGTCAGTTAAAGGAGCGTTTCGGCGGGAGGACATGCTTCGCGGGGAGCGTGGACTGCCAGTACACTCTCACAACCGGAACCCCCAGTGACTCGTCCGAGGAGACCAGGAGGGTGATATCCACCCTGTCCCCGGGTGGGGGCCATTTATTATGCTCAAGCAACAGCATACACGCGGGAGTTAGGCCTGAGAACTATCTGGCGATGCTCGATGAGGCCGGGAAACACGGGAAATTCCCTGGATCCGGCGGATGAGGGAGTGGACGCTGCATTTATTATTGGGTGGTTGTGATGGTGATGCGATGGGCTTCTCCCATTATTACCCTGGAATGGAGTGCGGGGAGTACCATGGCTCCAAGGGACTCTGGTTCATCCCTTTTCTGGCACTTCTACTACTGGGGTTGTTGCTGAGGATGTTGGTCGGCCTTCGACTGGGGTTCATCAGGAGCAGGTATTTACGCCAACTGGCCTACCGATTCATTCGTTCGACGAGTATTCTACTTTAACTTGGCTCGACTACATCCACGTTTTGTGTGGCAATCGGAATTTTTTTAAGTGAAGTCTGGTTCATTGACCCGGATTGTGAGCGAGTTGGGGGTTCTCCGGGAGGAATCCGATGATCTCAGGGAGAAGGCTACAGCGCGCCTCTGGGAATCGGTCAAGATCCTCGTCGAGATGGGTCTCGCGTCAGAACTGGAGAGTGAGATCCTAAGGGCCCTGATCGATGGCCCGAGGAACACCACCGAGCTCGTGGAGATAATCTACGGATCGACCAGGAACGTGCCGGGCTTCGGCGCCGACTACATGAAGTTGAGCCGGGCAATGCGAAGGCTGGAGGGAAGTGGGCTGGTGGCGACCAGGATACTGGGGAGGGACAGGCCCTACCGACTAACGCCCTACGCCCTTGAGAAGCTCTACTTCCTCGGCAGGCCGGGGGAGGCCGCACAGAGGCTGGTGGGGTCATTTGACATACTGATCTACCTGGTAACCCTGTCATCCGGGCTTGGCATGGTCCTTCTCCAGGAATCCCCGTGGATAGGTGCTGCGTTCGGGTTATTTCTCTACGCCCTCGGGATCTCGACCTGCAGGATTTATCGCATGTTGAGGCGCCTGTCATGAGCCCGAAAATAGAGGATATGGGAGTATCTGTTCCCAGTGGGCCGGTTCTATCGCTCAGGCAGAAAGCCGCCCTCGCTTCAGCCTTATATCTCGGGCTATGCATGATCCTGCTGGTAGTGGCCCAGCCAAACCTAGTTGCCATGTGGGGGGAAATCACCTCTCCCCAACCGACCGACTGCAGTGGGGAGGGGGAAAAACAGGAGTTGATGACCATTTACCGGGATGATTTCCAGAAAATCTCGAAAAACTGTACCTACGTTGAAACGGTGAATGGGGAGACATTCCTCGACGATGGCCATGCTTACCTTAGGCTACTGGAGGCCACATCTGAAGAGGCAGCAACAGCATGTATAATGGAGCGCGAAAAAAGCTGGCTATACGTCTGCCTAGATGTGAAGTTGAGACTTTCAGATGAGTTGTAACCGGGCACAGAAAACCCGACATCGGGAGCACTGGCTGCGTGGGGATTATGGGATTACAGCGGGGTAAGTTGCGCTGAAAATAATTCCCTCAGCTTCTTGGTCTACCCCAGGGAGTCAGGAAGGGAATTCGTCGGCCTGGTGGCTATGACGGTAATCAACCATTCGGCCGTCTTCTTATCGAAGGTCAGGGTGGATTTCCGCGAGGAACATAATTACACCATATGCTGGAGTATAGATAATGCGACATTCCTGGTAGATGGTCTGAAGGTCGCGACTACGGACAAGGTTCCAAAGGACGTGGGACTGGGATTCTTCGCCATCGCCGATAACAGCTGCCACCATTACCGGGACACTTCAGTTCCAAAACCGGCAGATGCAGTTCCCTTCTGGGATAATTCATGGGAGATGTCTCTAGGTATCGACCATAACTTCTCCCTGATACTTGACCAATACCAAATTCGCTCCGCTAATTTTACGAATAATTTCACTTCTGCCATTGAAAATGCCCGCGGGAGAATAATAGAGGCAGAGTCAGCTGGTGTGAATGCCTCGTATCTCTGGGAAATCCACGGAAAGGCCGCGGAGGAATTCGAAAATACTGGCTACCTGAAGGCCTCGAGCTACAAAGAGATGCTATCAATCGGTTTAATACTTCCGGATCTGGTTCTTCGTTTTGCCACAGCCAACGATAAGTTGTCCGATTTTAGGAAAATGGATCGGGAAAGGGACCTGAAGAGAATGGGTGCACATTACAGGATGGCAGTCATCTCCCTGACCGAGGGCGATCCTCAGGAGTCCCGAAGGCACCTCGATTTAATATCTTCCATCTATGAATCAACGGAGAAATAATCAAAAAAACGGATATGCAAACCAACCCAGCCCAAACCCCAGCCACGGAGATTGGAATGTCAGGTGATAGAATCTATTGGAGAGGAAGTGGGGCTCCTAGCCTGCCCCGATACTTGGGCTGGATGCCTGATCCAGCATTCTCCTGGCTGAACGCAAACCGCCGCAAAGGAGGTGATAGGAGATGAAAGTGAACGTCAGGAGGAAACCGGCAGTAATGCTTTTGATCGGGTCGGTGGTCCTGTCAATAATTATTGGCGTCAACGCCTGGAGGCCCAAGTGCAAGTATGCCTTCGGGGGAAGCTGGTTGTACGTTGAGGACGGGGGTGATATTGTTACCAGTACCGAGTCACCGTACTGGACCGGCAAGCGATGGTGTGGAACCGTGGGCGAGATTCTTGCGGGATCTGACCCCGCTTTGTTCGGGTTCCCGGGCGCCAAGTGGAGCATAGACTGGGGAGAGTACCACAGCACGGGGAAATATACCTTCGCTGGTACCCACGTCTGTTACCTGAAAGATGCGAGTAATAATCCGATCTGGATAGTCCTCGCGGATCACAGGGGAGAGTGGATCGATGGAAACACGCGGGAGATCGACCACCTGGGCTACATCTACCTGGCTGACTCGGACGGAGATGGGGACGGTTATCCCGATGACCTGTCGGACTACATTGGCACGCCGATACCGCTTCACTACGTGGGAAAGCGCATGCCAGTCCTGGATATGCCAACGGCACCTTGAATGGAGGGAGTGGTTTTTCCACTCCTTTCCACTTTTTTTAAATCCATTTTCGACATACTTATCAAGAACCGCCATTATCCACCCCCAGAGGGATTTCTTGCTCATCAGGCGGGCCGGGGATGGAGACCTCGCAATGGTGAAGGAACTGTTACGGGAGAATGGACTCCCGTCGGACCACCTGGACAAAAACAATGAGAACCTGTTTCTCGTCGAGGACGATGATGGCCGCGTTGGGGGTTGCGCCTGCCTGTGCATCGGCCAGCTCACGGAACTGCGATCCGTCTGCATAAGGGCCGATCTCAGGGGCATGGGATGTGGAAGACGGCTTGTCGGGGCGGTGCTGGCTGAGTCGAGGAGGAAGGGGGAACTGGAGGTCTACCTGAGGACGGAGGCCACGGGGATCTTCAAGAGGTTTGGATTCAGGGAGCTGCCCAGGAACCATCTAGTGAAATGGAGGTACTGTTCCCAGTGCACCAGGCGTGGAACGGAGAAGTGCAGGCACGTTCCCATGATCTGGGTAGCAGATTCCCGGGAGTAGCTTTAGATCCGCTAATTTTAATTCCCAAGAAGAGGGAATAACGTTCCACTTCGTCCCGGTGAACCTTCAAGTAGCGTTCCGTTCAAATGGTTACATGCCTTCAGTGGCTTGAGGTGTTCAAAAAAATGAATGACCTGGATGTAGAGGAACTTGTGCGGGGAGAGGACATTGAGAATGACGATCCGGAACTTTTGGAGCACCGCTCCCGTATAGAGCCCTTTGCCCACGAGCCGAGATGGTCCCAGGGATCCCAGTGGGTGGAGCTCCCGCCCAGCATTGCCGGGAGGGTCCGGGAGGTAACCAAGGTGACGGGCCTGTCCGTGGAGGGAATCGTCTGGGATGCCGTGGATTTCTACGTCAGGGAGAGGATATACGAGTGGGTCAGAACGGGCTCCTAGGGACCTGGGCGTCCCCACTAGGACTCAACCCTGCCCGCCGTCCTTGAGGAAGTGCCCCGACCGCGGGCGAAAACCCGTTCCATCTCGATGTTTGTATCGCTGTCCAGCTCGGTGAAGCTAGAGCTTCCGCGGGCGGAGCCACCCACCTTTCCCGCGAGGAATATCGCCAGCATCCCGTAGGGACAGATGGCATCCACCGGATCGAGGCAGGAGTGAACGTTCCCGGCGAACACACACCTCTCCGCCACGAACCTGAAACCGGTCTCCGTTGGGACCACCTGGAAGGACCCGATGAGGTTGGATTCTACTAGCAGCTCCCCCAGGTTCTCGAGGGTTACCAGGGTGTCATCGGTCTCGACCTCCTCAAGCGACCGGCCGAGCTCAGATTCCCCGAGGCAATCCTCGAAGAATTTAATGAGCTGCTCGTATGGTATGTCTCCCCCCAAGTCGCGAAGTGCCCTCTGGCAGGCGAAGAGCATGCTGTGGTACAGCACAGCGCCATTTATGGTTGGCAATGTATCGATTCAATTCCCGCGGGTTAATAATCTGGCCGGACATTTAACACGGTGGCTGTGCAAATCGCAACTGCACCGATTTATCGGGCCTCCCACTACCGTCGAATGCCCCCCCGGTAGTGTCCAGTTGCTCTATAAGATAATATTTATTACTCAAGAAAATAATTATGGCTTGCTGATGCGTGAGTACCTCCAATGGGAGGTGATCCTGCGCCGGATCTCCGATTTCTATGATCCGGTCCATACGCAGGAGATGGGGCTTTGCCCGCCATACCAGATGAAGTCAAGGTTCGACTCTTTGATAGGAAGATATGCATGAAATGTAACGCCAGAAACCCCCCAAGGGCCCGGAAGTGCAGGAAGTGCAACTACAGGGGTCTAAGGTGGAAGAAGCTCGCCACGAGCCAGCCCTAGGAGCCAGATATTTTTGGAGAGGAGAGAACAGGACTCGGAACGGCGATCATATATCTACTCTGACCGCCTTAAGTACCATAGTAGAAAGGCCTGCAAGGGCCGCGGTGGACATTGGTTCATCACGACCAGGGAGAAACCCAGAGAGGATCGCAAGAGGAGATAATTGGGTGGCCACAAAGAAAATCAGGTGTGGAGAGTGCGGGAAGGAGGTCTCCAGATCCAGGACGACCGAGTGCATGGGATGCTTGAAGCGGTTCCATGCCAGCTGCCTCCACAAGGTCAGGAAGAGGAGAGTATCCTACAGGATGTGCAGCAGCTGTCTGAAAAATGACCCGAGCCCTGCGCGTACCGTACTGAACGAATCCCCCAACCTGGAATCACCCGCGGTTCTTTCGGGCACCCAGATAGGATCGATCAAACCCCAAAATGGGCCCATGCACTAGATTCACCGGCCTCAATCATCCGGTATCACCCAGCAGGTGCAAACCTGGGTACCCTCGGGGCTGCAGATCCATGTGATAAACCTTGGGGGATAGCAACGTGTTTCCTGAAACTCGTCCCGACGTTTGTTCCATTTTCACCTGATAGTAATCCAAAACCCTGTCAGGACGGGTGTGGGTGGGCAATGATCCCGGGACCAAACCCTTCACGGGCCACTCTAGGTAGGATCCCACCTAACCCAAAGCAGACCGGGGTAACTCATTCAGCCGGGGTGGTACCTGCCGTACTTCTTGAAGGCCCTGAACATCGCCTGCACGTTCTCATCGGGGTGGTTGATGACCTCCCCGCCCCCGTAGTACTTTGAGATGAAGCCGCCGTCGAAGGCCCCCAGGGTACCGATCAGCCTCCTGGCGTAGGACGCCACCTCCGAGGGGCTTCCCTTAACCATCGTGTTCTGGATGTCCACGGGACACCAGAAGGAAATCCTGCCGCCGAACTCATCGGCGAGGTTCTCGATACCCATGTTCTCCTGCTGGTCCATCTGGATGACGTCCAGGTTGGCGTCTATGAAGTGGTCAAGTAGCTCGCTAATGTGGCCGCAGCTGTGTAGAAAGGTCAGCATGCCGTACTCGTGGGCCCGGCCGTAGACCTTGGCGTAGCGTTCCTTGAAGAACTTCTCGAATATCTCGGGGCTCATGAAGGACCTGTCCTGGAGACCCCAGTCATCGGCCGAGACGATCCCGTCGATTCCCAAGTCCCTGATCTGCTCCAGGGAGTCCAGGGCGATCTGGGTAAGGTGGTCGAGGAGGTGCTCCAGCCTGTCTCGATTCATGTAGGGATCCACCATGGCGGCCCTGTTGCCCCGAAGGTAGCGAAGCCGGTGGATCAGGGAGAGTGGAATCGAGGCCATGACGAACTTGTCCTCGCTGTTATTCTCGATCTCGCCGGGCATGTGGGAGTAGCGCTCCGGGATGGTGTAATCGGGGAAACGGAGGTCTTCGAGGTTCTCCCAGTCGGCTAGGGGGTGGACCTTCACCTGGCCCTTTGACCGGTCCTCGGGAGAGACCTTCTTCCAAATGCACCCGAACTCGTCCTCTCCCTCCACTGAGGGCTTCCACCCCGGGTCGGGCCCGGGTCTTACGCGAAGGATGTCGTTGCACCACGGATCGGGCAGGGACCCAGGAACCCTCTCTGGGCCGTCGAAGGTCACGGCCCGGGTGACTAGCTCCCTTCCGGTCATTCCCTTACTGCTTCCGATGAGTATCACCGGGTTTTCCCGCCAGAAGGGGGCTGATAAATGAAAGTAGGGTTTAATTCAAATAGGTGCTGATCTCCAGCACTAGGTACGGGCAGTCGTGATTTGATGGGCAAGCTGCATTTTCGCATCGAGGACAGGAAGTACTACCACCACAGGCCAGACGGGTGCACGGTCATCCTGATCGAAAGGGAGGGCTGGCCGGGAAACGAGTTCGGGCTGTGGCTCCCGGAGTGCGCGCTATCCTGGGCGAACTGGGGGGATAACGCGGCACAGGATTGGAGGGTTGGTAATGGATGGGCGAAATGGAGCCACTTGGAGGAGGGGGCATCCCTTGAGACTGAGATGAGGGTGGACCAGGACGATGGATGCATCTGGTACTCCCACCTTTTCAACAACCTCTCGGAGGAGCCCCTGGAGAACGTCACCGCCCAGACCTGTTTTCACCTCGTTAACGCCCCGGAGTTCATCTCAATCCGCGGGGAGAGGATATGGGCCTGCCTGGACGGGGAGTGGATGACGACTGACCGGGTTCCCAGGGAGAGGTCACTGGATCCAAACAGGGTGAGGTTCCTGAGGAGGGGGAGCAGGAAGGACAGGGTGGTGGAGCACATCACCTCCTTCCCCCACTCAATCATGCCCGAGGAGGCTTGCCACCCCCTATTCATGGCCGAGTCGATGGACGGGCGCAGGAGCGTCGGCGTCGCCTGCAGGGGGATGTCATTCCTCTTCAACAACAACGACTACATACTCCGCTGCATTCACAGCGAGCCCGTGCCCATCGAATGCATACCCCCGGGGGAATCGGCTCTGCAGGAGGGCGTCATCCTCTTCTGCGACGGGAACCATGAGGAACTCCTCGAGAGGTACGGGAAGATCGTGCCCGGGGACTGGTGGGGAGGGTAGGCCCGGGACCCGGAACCGAAAATGTTTAAGCCTCGGGTCGATTACTATTCTCGATGGGAAAACCTCCCCCATTCAGGCTTTTCGCCATTTCTCTGGCAGTTTTGACGGCCATCGCCGTTCTTGGCGCCCTTGAACCGGCCTCCTGCCTCGAGGACGGCAGGATAGGGGTCCTTTATATCGGCTGCATGGCCCGCTCCACGCCGATCTGGTGGATGAGGTCCGATCCCCTCTACTCGATGAACTTCGTCCAGGCCACCCTGAGGGACTGGGGAGGCTGGGGACCGACCCAGGTGGCGACGAGCGAGGGGCAGGTCTACAGGATGGTTAGGCTGTACATGCCCCGGTCCGTGAGCGACCTGGTAAACAGGTTCGACGTGGTGGTACTGGCCAACGCCAACAGGCACGCCGTCTCACCCAGGAACGTCGAGATGATAGCCGACGGGGTGAAGTCGGAGGAGGCCGTGAGCCTGGCGATGTTCGGGGGCTGGGAGAGCTTCGGCGGCGCGTTCGGCAACATGCCATGGGGGGATTCATCGGTCGGTGAGCTCCTCCCCACCGAGGACGCCGGGAACATCTACATCCACAAGCCCGCCAACTCCTTCACGCTGGTGATCGACAGGCCGGATAACGAGTTCATGAAGAGCCTGCCATGGGATCAAAAGCAGCCCTTCATGTACAACTACCACCACAACCTGGTAACGGCGAAACCGGGGGCCACGGTCATGGCCCACGTCGAGGGCCCATCCTTCGTGGACCACCCGGGGTTCGTGGAGTGGGAGCTTCTGGAGAACCGGGCCAGGGTCTGGTCTATTACCGGGGAGATACTGGGACCCTCGTCCGAGCCCGGGCAGGTCCACACCATGTGCGCGAGGGGGAATCCCTGGGAGTACACACTGGATTTCGGCGGAAATTTCATGATATACATGGATAAACGGCCGGTTCCCCAGGACCTTGAGCTGGTCCACAAGCTCCGGAAGACCATGTTCGACGTGACCACGAGGAAGGACCTGCTAATAGGGCTTTTGGAGTTCGCGGATTCCTTCGGTGCAAACACCGTGGGCATTAACAACGAACTGGATGAGCTCAACGCCGAGGTAACGGCGGTACTGCCGGCCTACTTCGAGCTGCGCTTCGAGGAGGTCCTGGAGGCATACGAGGAGGTCGTTGAGGGGCTGGCCATCCTGGAGGTCGAGGCCATCGAACTCAAGGACAGGGCGCTGCTCTGGGTATACATAATCGAGTGGCTGAGCGTGACCGGGACGGCCATGTTCACCGGTTTCGTGCTCTGGTCGGTAATGGTACGGAGGAGGCTTTACCGCGAGGTCGGGACCACCAGAATGGTGACCCAGGACCTGTGAGGAAGGGGTGTTGACATGAGTTACGAGGGGGAAACCAACTTGAAGGAACTGCTGGAACTGGCAATACGGGTCGAGAGCACATCCGGGGCTCTCTACCGTAGTGCTTCGGGCGAGATGAAGGAGGGGAAGCTGAGGGAGCTCCTCGAGGCCCTGGCCAGTGCCAAGGATCAGCACATCGAGATGCTGAGGAGTTGGAACGAGGGCCCGGGTGAGATGGTTCACGCAAGGTACAACGCGGGGCTGATCGGGTATGTGAAGAGGGGAGAGGAGCTGTCGTCCAGGCCTGGATCTTCCCTGCTGGTGGTCGAGTTCGCGATAAATTTCGAGGAGGAGGCGATCCACTTTTTCGAGTCGCTCCGGGATGAGGCCGGGCCCGATCTCGGGCGGGTTATCCAGGGGGTTATCGAAGAGAACGGGGAATTCGTGGAGAGGATCAGGACGCTGGCCTACGAGACGCTGGCGGGATTCAGGTCACCCATCCAGAGATGAATGCTCAGACTTGCGGTACTCCTCCACCACCCTGCCTATGGAAATAAACCTCTCGATGGGAATACCGGGAATCCCGTCTGCGGCAGTGCAGAGAATGAAGGGCTGGCCCTCCACGCTGTCCAGGACCTCGATCACGTTCTCCCTGATCCCTTCTTCGGTGAGGTGCTTTGATATCCACCTGGGGTGATCGAGTGCACCGTGAATCGCGAAACCCCTCCCGAATAGATCGAAGACCTCGGGGAAGTCGATGTCGCCGATGGGCGCAGGCGTTAGGCAGTCAATGCCGTCCAGGCCGGTTTGACTTATCAGGTGCAGGAGGCCGTTTACCTTCCCGCACATGTGCACTATGGCCACCTTGCCCGCCCGGTGCATCGCATCGACGAAGTCCCGGACGTGCCCCATACTGTACCTGGCGTAGACCTCCGGGGAGGCGAGCTTGATGTCGGTGTTCTCGACGATGCAGTTGAATTCCAGGGGGGAGTCGGCCATCACGCCGTAGATCTCCATGTTGGCCTCGTGCATGGTGGAGATCAGGTTCTCCAGGTCTGACCTGTACCTGAGGAGGTGGGAGTAGAACCCCCTCAGTCCCAGCCAGTCCTGGATCAGGTCCTGGACGGGGGTTGTGCTCTCGAAGGCCATCAGGGTGCCGGAGCCGCCGAGCTCCGCGTCCAGCTTCTCAAGTTTGGCGTAATCTGGCTCGAGGTCCTGATCCTGCAGGATTTCCTCCAGGATCCTGTACTGGTCCGGGGATGTTATGGGGTAGCTCTCCCTCCTGGGCGCCCCGTAACTTCCCTTGTGTAGAACATCCCTGAGGCTCCCGTGGCTGGTCGAGTAGTCTATCTGAAGGACGCCTCCTTCCCGGCGGGTCACCTTCACCCCGGGCCGGGAGACCCTGCAGGACCTGACCCTCATGAGTACGTCCCCCCCGATCATCCTGGTGAAGGCAACCGGGCCCGCCTCCCTTATTCTCCCGGGATAAAGTGACAGCGTATCCTGGAATATCAGGGGCGCCCAGGGAACCTCCCCTGCAACCTCTCCCCTGAGTGTGGTCTCGAGTCGCTCCCTTCCGTTCATCCCCGGGTTCAATTGGGGTCAGGTATGTAAAGGTCACCCATGGCCTGGGAGCAGCCGAACGGCAATCCGGGCCGAATTACTTCAGATATTAATACCGCCCCGGGACCGGATGACAGAGGATTATCGAGGCTGTGCGTCATGACAACCGTAACGATAGATGGAAACGAGGCCGCCGCGCACTCGGCGTACTACGTCAACGAGGTAATTGCGATATACCCCATCACGCCGTCATCCCCAATGGGGGAGCACGCCGACCAGTGGGCGGTGGAGGGCAAGGAGAACATCTGGGGGACCGTTCCCCAGGTGGTCGAGATGCAGAGCGAGGGAGGAGCGGCGGGAGCCGTGCACGGTTCCCTCCAGGGGGGCGCCCTTACAACCACCTTCACGGCATCCCAGGGGCTGCTGCTGATGGTTCCCAACATGTTCAAGATCGCCGGAGAGCTGACCTCGGCGGTAATCCACGTGGCGGCCAGGACCGTCGCGACACATGCCCTGTCGATTTTCTGCGACCACAGCGACGTGATGACAACCAGGTCCACGGGTTTCGCCCTCCTCTCATCCAACTCGGTGCAGGAGGTCGCGGACCTCGCCCTGATCGCCCAGGCAGCGACGCTGGAGGCGAGGGTGCCCTTCCTCCACTTCTTCGACGGGTTCAGGACCTCCCACGAGGTGGCGAAGATCGACCTGCCAACCAGGGAGCAGATGAGGGCGATGATCGATGACGGCACGGTTGAGAAGCACAGGGAGAGGGCTCTATCCCCGGACAGGCCCTTCATAAGGGGAACTGCCCAGAATCCCGACGTCTTCTTCCAGGGGAGGGAGGCGATCAACACGTTCTACTCGGCCTGCCCCGCGATCGTCCAGGGGGCGATGGACAGGTACGCTGAGGTGACGGGGAGGAGGTACAACCTCTTCGACTACGAGGGCCACCCCGAGGCGGAGCGTGTCATCGTCGTGATGGGCTCGGGGGCCGAGACGGTCCACGAGACGGTGGATTACCTGGTGGAGAGGGGGGAGAAGGTCGGGGTCGTCAAGGTCCGGCTGTACCGGCCCTTCTCCGTCCAGCACCTGATGGAGGCCCTGCCCGCCACGGTGAGGACGATCGCAACACTGGACAGGACGAAGGAGCCCGGGAGCTCCGGAGAGCCCCTATACCTTGACCTGGTATCGGCGGTGGTCGAGGCTACCGAGGGAGGGATTGCACCCTTCGAGGATCCACCCAGGGTAATCGGGGGGCGTTACGGCCTGTCGTCCAAGGAGTTCACCCCGGCCATGGTGAAGGGAGTTTTCGACGAGATGGCCAGGGATGAGCCGAAGAACCACTTCACGGTGGGGATCAGGGATGACGTCACGAATACCAGCCTGGACTATGACCCCGGATTCTCCGTTGAGAGCCCGGAGAGGGTCAGGGCCGTGTTCTTCGGCCTTGGCTCGGACGGAACCGTCAGCGCAAACAAGAACTCCATAAAGATAATCGGCGAGGACACGGAGAACTACGCCCAGGGCTACTTCGTCTACGACTCGAGGAAGGCGGGGTCCCTGACCACCTCCCACCTCCGGTTCGGCCCCAGGCCCATACACTCGCCCTACCTGATAAACAGGGGCAACTTCGTGGCCTGCCACCAGTTCTCCTTCCTCGAGAGGTTCGACGTTTTGAAAAAGGCCCAGAGGGGGGCGACGTTCCTCCTCAACAGCCAGTACGGCCCCGACGAGGTCTGGGACCACCTGCCAAGGACCGTCCAGAGGCACCTGATCGAGAAAGAGCTGAAGTTCTTCGTCATCGACGGATACGGAGTGGCCCGGGACGCCGGCATGGGAGGAAGGATAAACACCGTCATGCAGACCTGCTTCTTCGCCATAAGCGGGATACTTCCCAGGGAGGGGGCGATCACCGCGATAAAGGAGGCCATCGAGAAGACCTACGGAAAGAGGGGCAGGGCGGTGGTTGAGATGAACTTCAAGGCCGTGGACAACGCCCTGGACAACCTCCACGAGGTCGAGGTGCCGGGCGAGGTGACGAGCGACTTCGACATACGCCCCGCGGTGCCCGAGGATGCCCCGGAGTTCGTCAGGGATGTCACGTCAAGGATGCTGGCGGGGGAGGGAGACGAGATGCCCGTGAGCCTGATGCCGGTTGACGGGACGTTCCCGACGGCCACGACCCGCTGGGAGAAGAGGAACATCGCCCTGGAGATCCCGGCCTGGGACCCGGATGTGTGCATCCAGTGCGGCAAGTGCGTCTCCGTCTGCCCCCACGCCGTCATTAGGGCCAGGGTGTACGACCCGTCGCTGCTGAAGGACGCGCCAGAGAGCTTCAAGTCAGCCCCGGCGAAGTGGCGGGAGTTCCCCGACATGAAATTCACCATCCAGGTCTCCCCGGAGGACTGCACCGGGTGCTCCCTGTGCACGCAGGCCTGCCCGGCCAAGAACAAGGCCGAGCCAAGCCGGAAGGCAATCAACATGGAGCCCCAGGCCCCCCTGAGGGAGTCAGAGGTTAAGAACTGGAACTTCTTCAACTCCATCCCCGAGCCCGATCGCAACCTCCTGAACCTGGGGAGGATAAAGGACATCCAGCTGGTCCCGCCCCTGTTCGAGTTCTCCGGCGCCTGCGCCGGCTGCGGGGAGACCCCCTACGTCAAGCTGTTGACGCAGCTCTTCGGCGACAGGGCCCTGATCTCCAACGCGACCGGTTGTTCCTCTATATACGGGGGGAACCTCCCGACGACTCCCTACGCCGCCAACGGTGATGGGCGCGGGCCCGCATGGTCGAACTCACTCTTCGAGGACAATGCCGAGTTTGGCCTGGGGATGAGGCTGGCCCTGGACAAGCAGCTCGAGTACGCCCGCGAACTCCTGGCCGGCCTGGAGGGGGAGCTAGGGGAGATCGCCGGGGAGATCCTGGGGGCCGACCAGTCCACGGACGGTGGAATCCAGAGACAGAGGGGCAGGGTTGCCGCCCTTAAGGAGAAGCTCTCGTCCATGGAATCGCCGGAGGCCGGGCAGCTCCTGGGTATTGCCGACGTCCTCGTCAGGAAGAGCGTCTGGATCCTGGGTGGTGACGGCTGGGCCTACGACATCGGCTACGGCGGCCTCGACCACGTCCTGGCACTGGGTAGAAACGTGAACATCCTGGTCCTCGATACCGAGGTTTACTCCAACACCGGGGGCCAGATGTCCAAGGCCACGCCCCGGGGAGCGGTAGCGAAGTTCGCCGCCGGGGGAAAGCCCACCGCGAAGAAGGACCTGGCCATGATGGCCATGACCTACGGGAGCGTCTACGTCGCGAGGGTGTCGATCGGCGCAAGCGACTCACAGACCGTGAAGGCATTCCGGGAGGCTGAGGCCTTTGACGGCCCCTCACTGATAATCGCCTACAGCCACTGCATTGGCCACGGCTACGACCTATCCCGCGGCCTCGAGCAGCAGAAGGCGGCGGTGAAGTCGGGCCACTGGGTTCTGATGCGTTACAACCCGGATCTCGCCAGGGAGGGTAAGAACCCGCTTCAGCTTGACTCCAGGGCACCGAGCCTCCCGCTGAAGGACTACATCTACAACGAGACCAGGTATAACATGCTGACCAGGTCCAACCCCGGGAGGGCAGAGGAGCTCCTGGAGCTGGCAAAGGGCGACGTGGAGAGAAGGTGGCGCCAGTACCGGTTCATGGCCTCCATGGAGGAGGGAGAGGAGGACGGGGGTGAGTAGGATGGACACGTCCACGAACTACCTTGGCCTTGAGCTGGACAGCCCCGTCGTCGCATCACCGTCCCCGCTCTGGGAGGACGTCGATAACCTCCGCCGAGCGGCCAGGGCAGGGGCCGGTGCCATAGTCCTGCACTCGCTCTTCGAGGAGCAGATAACCAGGGAGAGCATGGAGCTAAACGAGCACCTGTCGCAGGGAACCGAGAGTTTCGCGGAATCCCTTACCTACTTCCCGGAGGTGGAGGATTACCGCCTGGGGCCGGAGGAGTACCTGGAGCACGTCTCCAGGGCGGTGGATGCCGTTGACGTCCCGGTGATCGGCAGCCTAAACGGCGTTTCGAAGGGTGGTTGGACTGGTTACGCCAGGAAGATCCAGGACGCCGGGGCCGCCGCGCTGGAGCTCAACATCTACTACGTCCCCACAAAACCCGGAATGGACTGTGGCCGCGTTGACGACATGTACGTGGAGCTAGCCTCGAGCGTGAAGTCAAGCGTCGACATCCCAGTGGCGGTCAAGATCGGACCATACTTCAGCTCCCTCCCGAACCTGGCCTCCCGCCTTGACGGCGCCGGGGTGGACGGGCTGGTCATCTTCAACAGGTTCTACCAGCCGGACCTTGACCTCGATGGGCTCAAAGCAGTTCCCGACCTGGTCCTCAGCACGCCCCAGGAGCTCCGGCTGAGGCTGAGGTGGGCAGCCATACTATACGGCCGGATCGGCCTTGACATTGCGATAACCGGCGGGGTCCACTCCGTTCAGGATGCCGTCAAGTCCGTCATGGCAGGGGCAAAGGTGGCGATGATGACATCCGCGATACACATCAACGGAATCGAACACCTGTCAGGGGTCAGGGACGGCTTTGCGGGCTGGATGGAGGACCGGGGCTACGGATCGGTCGATGATATGGTCGGGACCCTGAGCCAGAGATCCGTGCCGGACCCTGCAGCCTTCGAGAGGGCAAACTACATGAAGGTCCTGAACTCCTACTAGCCCTGGTCCCCCCTGAGGGACTCTACCAGATCGACCAGCGCATCCATCCTGGTCTGTCGCCTGAAAAGGGGTTTCAGGTCGCCCTCCAAGTAGGGCGCCAGGGAGACCTCAAAGGGTGGCCTGTCCACCCTGTAGATTAACCCCAGGGGCAGCCTCTCGTTCTCGATGGCCCTTTCAAAGGCCGCGAGCCTATCTGCGGGGTCGTGGTCCCCATCAAGGTAGTAGATCCTGTCCTTGAACCACCTGAAGGTGTTGACCCTGTTGTAGGAGACGCAGGGCTGAAGTATGTCGACCAGTGAGAAACCCTTATGCTCCATTGCATCCCTGATTATCCCCCTGGTCTCGTCCTCGTCGCCGGCGAAGGCCCTAGCAACATAGGAGCAGTTCGCGGCCACCGCGGTGGCCAGGGGATCGAGTGGCTGGGCAACGACCCCCCTGGTCTGGATCGGGGTGTGGAAGCCCGGCCGTGTCGTTGGGGATGCCTGGCCCTTGGTCAGCCCGTAGACCATGTTGTTGTGAACCAGGCAGGTTATATCGGGGTTCCTCCTCATGGCGTGGACCATGTGGTTGCCACCCTCGCCGTACATGCAGCCATCCCCGCTCTCGGCTATGACCGTTAGCCCAGGGTTAACGGCCTTGATCGCCGTTGCGGCCGGGAGTGACCTCCCGTGGAGGCCGTTGAAGAAGTTGGTCCTGATGTACTGGGGCATCTTCGCTGCCTGCCCTATGCCGGAGACTATGACTGTCTCCTCCGGTTTTAGGTCCAGCTCAGCCAGTGCGCCCTTGAGCGCCCTGTGGATCATGAAGTTGCCGCACCCGGGGCACCACGCGATGTCCACGTCTCCCAAGTCGTAATCGCCTGCATCCATCCTGATAACCTCCTAGCCGAGAACCTCCCCCAGCCGGCTCGTCAATAGCTCCACGGAGAAGGGCAGACCGTCCCACTTCAGTATCAGTTCGTCGGCAAACATGCCGGTCTCCTGTTTCAGCAGCCTGTTGAACTGCCCAGTTGCATTTCCCTCCACCACGACGGTTCTACCGGCCCTTTCAAGGTGGTCTCCGGTAGAGCCCGGGACCGGGTAGACCTGCCCGAAGTGGAGATAGGCCGCCGCGTCGAGGTCAAGCCGCAGCATGGCCTCCGCTATCATCTCATGTGTCGACCCCCAGCCTATAACCAGGTCATCGTAGTCCCGGTTACCCAGGAGCAATGGTTCGACCGAATCCCCGGCGAGGGATGCTCCCTTGGCCATCCTCTTATCGACCATCTTCCTCCTCACATCGAAGTCCTCCGTGATGTGGCCCTCCTCGTCGTGTTCATCGCTATCGGCGTAGACAAGGCCAGAGCCGTATCCGGGCACCCCCCTGGGGGTTATCCCGTTATCCACCAGCTCGTACCTCCTGTAACCGGGACCCGTCTCCACTATTCTTCTATCCACCGGGGTGGACTTGACGTCGAGGCTGGGAAGGTTGTAGTAAGAATCGACCAGGTACTGGTCAGTCAGGATGATCGCGGGTACCTGGTGTCTGTCGGCGACGTTGAATGCCATCCGGGTGAGGTTGAAGCACTCCTCGATGTTCCCTGGCGAGTAGATTACCCGGGGGAACTCGCCGTGGCCGGCATGGAGTGCGAACAGCAGGTCACCCTGCTCGGTCCTGGTCGGTACACCCGTGGCCGGCCCCGGGCGCTGGGCGAGGTGGATGACCGCCGGGGTCTCCAGCATCGCGGCCAGGCTTAGCCCCTCTACCATGAGGGCAAATCCGCCACCTGAGGTCGAGACCATCCCCCGGCCACCTGCGTACCAGGCCCCGACGACCATGTTGATCGCGGCTATCTCGTCCTCGGCCTGCTCCACGATGGTGCCGAACCTCTCCGAGTTCTGGGCCAGGAAGGTCGGTACGCCCGTTCCGGGCGTCATCGGGTAGAAGGATACGAAGTCGCACCCGCCGGCCAGGGCACCGATTGCCACGGCCTGGGTGCCATTGAGGAGAACGTGGTCCCCGAGGTCCCGGTCGGCCCCGATCTCGATCCTGACGTCCAGGCCATCTGCTATCTCGTAGCCCTTCCGGGCAGCCTCCAGGTTCTTCTCAACGATCTCCCCGCCCTTGTCCGAGAAACGTCCCCGGAGGTATTCTTGGAGAACCTCCTCCCCGACGCCGAAGAGCCGGCAGAGAACTGCCGCGGCAACGGTGTTCTGGTATATGGCCCCCCCGACCCTGGATGCGATGCCAGAGAGCGGGACCTCGATGCCATTTTCACCGTCGTACTCCCCCTCGAATATCGATTTCTCCCCGATGAGTATGGTCTCAGGATCAAGCCTGTCCCTGACGTGGTCCACGGCTCCCCTGGCCAGTGGTATAAGCAGGTCCATGCTATCCGAGTACCCCCTGACGGGGCCCGAGGAAACGCGGATGGTCGTCGAGTTACTGCCGCCCCTGATCCGGGACATGAACTCCTTCGTGGCAAAGAGGTTGTAACCGGAGGCCTTGAGAGTGCGCGTCAGTATGTGCTCGACGGTCAGTATTCCCTGCCCGGCCTCGCCGCACAGGACTATGGATACGTCATCCTTGAGGACCTTCGAAGTGTTGGACATGGCCTACCCTCCCCCTCAATGGGGTCTGCGGGTGAATTTCACCGCTGGTAAGAGGGTTCCGGCTTATTAATCGAAGGATTCGCAAGGCCAGGGACCGTTTTCGGGCAAAGTCAGGGTATCTTCTCCATCTTCCCCCGTGGGTTAACCTCGTCAGGAAGCGTGATGACCGCCCCGCTTGGGGCGGGGACCGGTCCCTTCAGTAAGGGATCGTCCGTCGACCTCATCCAGGTATCCAGCCGGTTCCGCATGTCCTCGAGCACATCCAAGTGAGAGGGATCGCCGGCGAGGTTGTGGGCCTCGTTGGGGTCAAAGACGAGGTCGAAGAGCTCCTCCCTGGCAACGTCCCTGTCTCCCCAGCCGTGATCCATCCAGACCGTCTTGCTCGGGCTGTTATCCACGTTGCAGAGGACGGGCCTATCCCTGTCGCCGAAGCGGCGAATGTACTTCCACCGCCTCGTCCGGACTGCACGCTGGGGCTCGTAGGCCGCGTGGTAGGTGACCTCTGCGAAGATCTGCTCGTTGATCTCGTCGACCTCTCCCCGGATCAGGGGCATCATGGAACGGCCCTGGACCCAGCCGGGGACGTCAAGTTCCAGAAGGTCGCAGATCGTCGGGTAGATGTCTATCTGGGAGACCAGCGAGTCTATCACCCTGCCCCCGCCGAAGCCCCCCGGGCCGCTCATTATCAGCATAACCCCGATCCCCCCTTCGTAGAGCTTGCACTTCATGTGGGGAAAGGCTATTCCGTGGTCGGTGGTGCAGATCACCAGGGTGTTCTCGGCCATTCCCGACTCCTCGAGGGCGTCCAGTACCCTGCCAACTCCCTCGTCAAATATCCTGGCGCTGGCCTTGAAGGACGCCATGTCGGCCCTGGTCTCGGGCGTGTCCGGGATCGGGGCCGGGGGCATCGTGTACCCGGGGTCCTCCGTGGGACCGGGCTCGTGGTAGGCGCGGTGTGTCTCAGAGGTCCCGACCGAGAGGAAGAAGGGCTGCTCCGGGCCTGATTTCAAATGCTCCACCGCCGCCGGGATGACGTGCTCGGCCCTGTTGCTCTCGGCGTCGATGATCCTGTCGAAGCCGATCACACCCGGGTCCCTGTGGATGTGCTGGATCCCGATGAGCGTTGATATGTATCCCGCACCCCGGATGTGGTTTACCAGGTGCTGGCCGTAGTCCCTGAGTTTGAATCCCCTGTGAGCCAGGCCCAGCATCCCGTTGCTGTGGGCCCAGCTGCCCGTCACGAGGCAGGCCCTGCTGGGGGAGCAGGTAGGGCCGCCGCAGAAGGCCTGTCGGAAAAGGGTGCCCCTCTCGGCGAGCGCCCGGATGTTCGGGGTGGGGATCGCGTGGCCATAGGGTTCCACGTACCTCCCGCTGTCGTGGGAGTGTATGTAGAGTATGTTCGGTCGCTCCATGATTAGGCCTTCGACCGCACCGTATAAGAATACTGCCCATCCCGGTCGTGCTCCCGGGACCTTGAGCGGCCGCTTTGCACGGGGAAAAGGCTTTATGTCTGATACCCAGATGGTAGAGGGATGCGACCGGCGTACGTGCTCATCGCCATCCTCCTCCTCGCGGCACAACCGATCAGGGCCGATGGTCCCTCCCCCTCCAAGGTCCTGGTGATAGGAAACCCCCACAACATAGGGACGGTCGCCTCTTGGCTGGAGGGAGACCCTATGATGGACCCGAGGCAGGTCCCGGCCAGAACCCACCTGACGGACCTACAGGGCTCCGACATCCAGAGGTTCATCAGGCTCTACTTCCCCCGGAATTACGAGGCGCTCCTCGAGTTCGAGTACATCATGCTCGTCATGATCGAGGTATTCCACCTCACCGGAACCCAGCAGTTCATGATCTACGACGCTATATACGAGGAGGGCACGGCGGCACTCCAGGACAGGAGCGTCATGAGCATGGCCTCCTACATAGCCCACGAGTGGGCAGACTCGATCATATCGGATGCGTTCCCCAACGACGCGGACGCCGTGGTGGCCCACGACAAGTGGGCATACGAGCAGATGGGGCTGCGCTACGTGATCAACACCAACCAGAACGTCCCCCCAATATTCACCCCCTACAAGGGACTGGAGGGCACGGAGCCCTACCTAGACATCGGGACCACCTGTATCACGGTCCCCAGGGAGGGCGCGGTCGTGACGACTTACTCAATCGGCCGCTACGACGTGGGCTACGCGGGAAGCTACCCCGCCCCCGGTTTCGGGGGGACGGGCTGGCTCCCTCACACCATGTTCTGGCGATACGGCAACGCCACCACCTGGACCCATCAGGACATGATGGGCGGGAACAGGTACTGGGTGCCGGCCCAGAACCCCTACTCCATCGACCTTCTTCTGGCCGAGTTTATGTTCGCCACGGGCAGGGAGCTGCCATCCGACGTGATGCTCGTCCACAGGCTGCGGACCAAGTTCGCCAACTTCCAGTCTGTGAGGGGCTTCATATACTCCCTCCTGGACTTCATCGACAAGTTCGGCGCCAATGACGCACCGGTGATTGGCAGGATGGAGGAGATCACGAATACAGCGGGGGTTGGCAAGGCCCAGTACCTGAGGCAGGAATACGGGGAGTCCACGGTGACGATGGAGGGTGCGATTGTCGAGATGGAGGACCTGAGGTCGGAGGCTATGAAGCTGAAGGACCGGGCACTTTTCTGGGTCTACCTAACGGAGTGGCTTTCGATAACCGGGGTGTCGCTGCTGACGGGGTTTGCAATATGGACTCTCATGGTCAGGCGAAGGCTGTACAGGGAGGTAGAGGTCACCAAGCTGGTGGCAAGGGACTGAGGTAATATTATGAACAAGAGTGACTACGTAACGGGAATCGGGCTTCTTTTCTGGTTCATTGGTCTCGCGGATTCCTACACCATCAGGTCTGACGCAGCCCTGGTGTTCGTCGCCATGGGGATCTTCGCCTTCGCCATGGGACTGGGCATGAGAATCCGTGGCCTTTAAAAAAGAGCGGCACGGTAGCCCAAACTGTAGGAATACACATAAGTTTGGCTCTTTGACGGGATCAGATCGATAATGAAGGATGAGGTCGACATCTCAAAGGTAGAATCCATAATCGATGTTTATGGTTCCGACAGGGAGATGCTTATCACCATGCTTCACGAGATCCAGGCAGAGTACGGCTACCTGCCGAGGGACGCCATGGTACTCGTGTCCAGCAGGCTTGATCTCCCGGTGGGTCAAGTCTATGGGGTGGCCACCTTCTACAAGGCCTTCAACCTGTCTCCGAAGGGGAGGCACCAGATATGCGTCTGCCTCGGAACTGCCTGCCATGTGAGGGGTGCCAGCGAGGTTCTCCAGAGCCTGGAGAACACGCTGGGAATTCGGAGGGGTGAGAGCACGGAGGACCTCGAGTTCTCGCTTGAAACCGTAAACTGCCTGGGGGCATGCGCCCTTGGACCAGTGGTGACAATCGACGGTGAATACCACGGAAACATGACGCCGGCCAAGGTAAAAACTCTCCTTGATAACCACCTTCAGGAAGGTGATGGCGTGTGAGGTGCCTTCTGAGTACAGAGGACCTCAGCGAGGCCAGGAGATCCCTGGAGGAGAAAGGAGGGGACAGGGTCCGCATCATGGTCTGCGGTGATACTGGCTGTCTGGCGCTTGGAGGTGCGGAGGTCAGGAGAGCCCTGGATGAGGAGGTGCAGAAGAGGGGCCTTGCCGGGAGGGTCGAGGTATTGTCCACCGGTTGCCATGGTTTCTGCGAGCGGGGCCCCATCGTCGTGGTAAAGCCCCAGGATGTTTTCTACCAGAGGGTGAAGGCCGAGGACGTGCCCCGGATCGTAGAGCTCACGGCACTGAGGGGCGAGGTAATCGACGAGCTGCTCTACGTGGACCCCAGATCGGGAGAGAGGGTCGTACAGGAGGAAAAGGTCGATTTCTACCGGTCCCAGAAGCGCATCATCATCGGTGAGATAGATAGAATCAGGCCCGGGGAGATAGAGGACTATATCGCGATAGGGGGATACGCCGCCCTGGTCAGGGTCCTGGAGGAGATGGGGCCGGAGGAGGTCATCGATGAGTTGAAACGGTCCGGTCTGAGGGGAAGAGGCGGGGGCGGATTTCCAACGGGCAGGAAATGGGAACTTTGCCGGAGCGCGGCGGGACAGCCGAAGTACGTAATCTGCAACGCGGACGAGGGTGACCCCGGGGCATACATGGACAGGAGCCTTCTGGAGGGAAATCCCCACAGGATCCTCGAGGGAATGCTCATCGGCGCATATGCCATCGGCTCCGAGCAGGGATACATCTACGTCAGGAACGAGTATCCCCTGGCCATCGAGAACCTTCACATGGCAATCAAGCAGGCCAAGGAGTGGGGCCTGCTGGGGAATGACATCCTCGGGTCTGGCCTGAATTTCAGAGTAAAGGTCGTGCGTGGCGGGGGGGCCTTCGTCTGCGGGGAGTCCACTGCACTCATGGCCTCGGTGGAGGGCAAGAGGGGGGAACCGAGGCCCAAGCATGTCCACACCGTGGAGAGCGGTCTCTGGAATCATCCGACCAACCTCAACAACGTCGAGACCTGGGCGAACGTGCCCACCATAATCAACAGGGGAGCGGAGTGGTACAGAACAATTGGTACCGAGAACAGCCCGGGGACGAAGATATTCTCCATGGTCGGGAACATAAACAACACTGGACTGGTGGAGGTCCCGATGGGCACTACCTTCGACCAGATGATATACGAGATAGGCGGGGGAATACGGGGCGGGAAGAGGCTGAAGGCCATCCAGATTGGTGGGCCATCCGGTGGCTGCATACCGGCGGAGCTGACCGGAACCAAGATAGATTTCGATGCCCTCAGGGAGCTGGGCTCCATGATGGGGTCCGGCGGGATGATAGTGATGGACGAGGACACCTGCATGGTTGACATCGCCAGGTACTTCGTCGAGTTCCTCAAGGAGGAGTCATGCGGGAAGTGCACGCCCTGTCGTGAGGGGCTCTACCAGATGGGTGAGATACTGCGGGATATCACCTCGGGCAGGGGAGAGGAAAGGCAGCTGGATCTCCTCCAGGAACTTGCCCGGGTGATGAGGGACGCCTCCCTCTGTGCGCTTGGCCAGACGGCGGCGAACCCCGTGATGAGCACTATCAGGTACTTCAGGGACGAGTACATGGAGCACATCACCGGTAAGAGGTGTCCCGCGGGAATCTGCCGGGATCTCATCAGCTACTCCATTGACCCGGAGAAGTGCACGGGGTGCGGGCGCTGCGCGAGGGCCTGCCCGGCCGATGCGATATCCGGGGGAAAGGGGGAGCCCCACGAGATCGACCTGGCGAAGTGCATCAAGTGCGGCTCCTGCTACACGACGTGCAAGTTCGATGCTGTGATGAAGGTCTGAGAACATGGCTAAAATCAAGCTGAATGGAGTTGAGGTCTGGGCCGAGGACGACTGGACCATCCTGGAGACGCTGAGATTCTACGGAATAAGCGTTCCCACCCTATGCCACCAAGATGGGCTGGAGGAGTACGGGGGGTGCCGCCTCTGCCTGGTCGAGGTCGGGGAGGGGGATCGCTCGAAGCTGGTGACGTCCTGCACCCACCCCGTCTGGGATGGGCTGAGCGTCAGGACCCACTCGAAGTGGGCTGTGGAGACCAGGAAGGTGGTGCTAGAGCTGCTCCTCGCCAGGTGTCCCTCATCCAGGACCCTCCAGGACATGGCTGCCCAGATGGGATTGAGAGAGGTCAGGTTCAAGCCGAGGAACCAGGACTGCGTGCTGTGCGGCCTCTGCGTCAGGGTCTGCGAGGAGCAGATGGCCTCGGGTGCGCTGGGTTTCGTGAACAGGGGCGAGGAGAGCGGGATAACGACCCCCTTCGACATGACCTCGGATATATGCAGGCGATGCGGTGCATGCATGTACATATGCCCGGCCTGCCAGCTGAGGTGCCAGGGACCGGATGCACAGGGAACCCTCTGCGGCGCATGTACATCCCTGAGCCCCTCCTGCCTGGAGATTTACGATGACGTCAAGTGCTACATGAGCGAGACTTCCTGCGGTAATTGCATAAGAGGCCAAGCACCGCGGAAAGAGGAAGGGGAGAAGACCTGAAACTGGAGGATGATTTGAATGTCTCTGACGAGATTGAATAGATCGGCTGCAACTCTAACGAAGAACAGGACAGAGGACTCCATATCGCCAACGAGCGGCATGTGCACAACGTGCGTGGACGGTTGCATAGGCATGTGCGAGGTCGGAAAATCTGCCTACCGTGGGCACGAGGTCATATACCCCCAGCCCTACGGGATTATCACGGCAGGGGCGGAGAAGGAGTACCCGGTGGACCTTTCCCACTTCTCGATCATGGGAACCGCCGTTGGGGCCCACGGCCTGGAGGCCGACAGCGACACGGCGATATTCCCCAACGTTGACCTGGAGGTCTCACTTGGCCACGACGGGGGGATCAAGCTCAGGCTGCCATTCATAATACCAGGGCTGGGCTCCACGGCCGTGGCCCTTAACAACTGGGAGGGCCTGGCGGGTGGTGCTGCCCTGTCGGGAATAGGCCTCACCATCGGGGAGAACGTCGCGGGGATGGATAAAAACTCCACGATAAGGAACGGGAAGCTGGTGGAGTCGCCGGACCTGGCCAGCAGGATCAAGGCCTTCAAGGACTGGCAGAGCGACGACTACGGCGAGGTGATCGTGCAGGCAAACGTGGAGGACACCCGGCTTGGTGTCCAGGAGTACGCGATCAACGAGCTGGGGGTGAGGACCGTCGAGCTCAAGTGGGGCCAGGGTGCGAAGGACATCGGTGGCGAGGTCAAGATAGACGACCTGGAGAAGGCCCAGCTGTTGAAGAGCAGGAACTACATCGTGCTCCCGGACCCCTTCGACGAGGAGGTAATAGATGCCTTCAGGAGGGGTAATTTCAAGGAGTTCGAGAGGCACTCGAGAATAGGGATGGTCGATGAGAAGGGCTTCACGGACCGGGTCAACGAGCTCAGGGAGGTCGGTGCTGAGTACGTGTTCCTCAAGACCGGTGCCTACAGGCCCGCCGACCTGGCGAGGGCCGTCAAGTACTCGTCCAGGGCCAGGATCGACCTGCTGACAGTGGATGCTGCGGGCGGTGGTACAGGGATGAGCCCCTGGAGGATGATGAACGAGTGGGGGATACCACAGGTCGAGATATACTCGCTTCTCTACAGCTACCTGGAGACCCTTTCCAAGAGGGGGGAGTACGTGCCGGACGTGGTCATCGCCGGGGGTTTCACCCTGGAGGACCAGATCTTCAAGGGCCTGGCGATGGGCGCGCCATACTTCAAGGCGATTGGAATGGCGAGGTCCCCCCTGGCCGCGGCGATGGTGGGGAAGACGATCGGGAAGGCCATAGAGGGAGGGCAGATACCGGTCTACATCGAGCGTTTCGGAAAGACAGCAGAGGAGATATTCGTCACCGCACCGGAGCTCAGGCACCGATTCGGGGCGGATTTCGACAGTATCCCCACGGCCGCCCTCGGCGTCTACACCTACATGGAGAGGCTTTCCCAGGGCCTGAGGCAGCTGATGTGCGGGAACCGCAAATTCAAACTGGACCTCATCTCCCGTGACGATATAGCAGCGCTGACGCCGGACGCGGCCAGGATCAGCGGCATCGACTACATCATGGACGTGGACGGGGAAGAGGTTGACAGGATCCTGAAGAGCTAGGTCCGCGACCATCAAGGCCGGGCATCAAGAACGATAAAGTTCCAAAACAGGTATTTAATCTAATATAAATAACTACAAATTAGATTAAGTTAATATATGTAACTTCGGTGAGGTTTTGGATGGGCGGGAGATCATTTCGAGGGCCATTCATTTCGAGTCCCCGCCCAGGATAGGCCTCCGTTACGCATTCGATTGCGCCCGGTCGGATATCGTCGATTTCCGTTACTCGGAGGTCCTGGGGCCGGGGACCAAGCCCGGGGAGGACGAGTGGGGCTGCGTCTGGAGCAGGCTGGGCGGGAGGATAGGGTCACCTTGGGGGCAGGTCATCGAGCACCCGCTGGAGGACTGGGGAGATTACGAGCCGCCCGACCCGCTCGTTCGGGAGCGCTACTGTGGCATTGAACAGCTGGATGGTCACCCGACTAAGTACAGGGCCGGTTCGTTTCCATTCCCGGTTATAAATCGGCTTATGTTCCTGAGGGGAACCGGGAACCTGATGAGGGACTTCTACCGTAATCCCCGGGAGCTCCGGGACCTGGCGGGCAAGATCCTCCTCTTTGCCAGGGGAATAGTGGAGTCCTACGGCGAACTCGGCCTCGATGGCATCTGGTTCGGCGACGACCTCGCGAGCCAGAGGTCCATTATGTTCTCGCCAGAGATATGGCAAAGGTTCATCAGGCCATGGTACGAGGACCTGTTCAGGTGGGCCCACGACGCCGGCCTGGACGTCATCTTCCACACCTGCGGGCAGACCAGGCTGGTCCTGGAGGACCTGGTGGAGATCGGTGCCGATGCTCTGAACCTGAACCAGCCCGATCTGCTGGGGATGGGCTGGATGAGGGAGAGGCTCGTCGGAAGGGTATCGCTCCTCTGCCCCGTTGACACGCAGCTGATCAGCTTCATGACCCCCGATCAGGTCAGGGAGAGCGCCATCGGCATCGTGGAATCCCTCGCAGGGGAGAATGGCGGGTTCGTTGCCCTGTGCGACGAGGGTGGGAACCACAGCACCGTGCCCCGGGACAATCTGGTCGCCATGGGGGAGGCCTTTGAGACCTTCCGGTAGGGAGGAGAGCTGAAGGAAAACTAGAAGTGGACCTTGCCGATCTTGAGCCTGAGCCTCCTCTTGACGTTGCTGGTCAGGACCGCCGTGGCGATCGAGAGCATCTTGGTCTCGGGGCTATCCGCCCGGCTCGTGATGACCACCGGGGCCGCTGCCCCGATGAGCACTCCCGCGGCCCTCCTGCCCGCCACGTGGATGAGGGCCTTGGTCAGGATGTTACCATCCTCGATGGCGGGTACGAGAAGAATATCTGCCCTGCCCGCCACGGGCCCGCCGATACCCTTTCGCGCGGCCGCCTCGGGGGAGATCGCGTCGTCCATGGCCAGCGGACCGTCCATTATGAAATCGGGGGAGAACTGACCCCTGCTCCACATGGTGTTGAGGGCGCCGGCATCCATGGTCGCTACCATCTTGGGGTTGACCAGCTCCACGGCGGCGAGCGCGGCGACCCTGGGCCTTCCCACGCCGAGAATGTGGGCCAGGTGGACGGCGTTAAGCACGATCTCCGCCTTCTGCACCACGTCGGGCCCGATATTCATGGCGCCATCGGTCACGAGGAGCAGCCGGTCCTCCATCTCGACGATGAAAACGTGGCTCATCACGTTGCCGGACCTCAATCCGACGTCCCTGTCGAGGACTGCCCTGAGGAAGTCGTCCGTGTGGATATGTCCCTTCATGGCAATATCGGCCTTCCCCCCGGAGACCAGGGCAACTGATTTCCGAGCGGCAGCGATATCGTCGGGCTCGTGGATGACCTCTATATCCCCGAGGTCAATGCCCAACCCGGATGCGATCTTGTTTATCTTCCCGGAATCACCCACGAGAACGCCCGTGGCGAGGTCCTCGGAGGCTGCCATTGAGAGGGCCTCTACCGAGGCCGGGTCATTAGCGGCGGCGACCGAGACCCTGCGGGGTTCCTCCTCCCTTACCGCTGTGAGAAGTTCGTCGAAGTTCTTCATTGTTGACACCTGGGGATTGTCGATGGAGATGGATAATATCTCTTCCGTAGGAAAAACCTAAAATTATAGATATAAAAATGTTATAATAAAATATTAATAATATAAAACATATACTAAAATTAATCAAGCTTGACCGCGGTCCCATACCAGGTTATCTCCGCGGCCCCGGACATTACCTGAGCTGTTCCGAGGCGTGCGCAGATGATCGCATCTGCCTCGAGCTTCTCGGCCTCCTTCTTCATCTTCACCAGGGAGTCGATCTTGGCGCTCTCGATGAGCTTCTCGTACTCCCCCAGGTGAGCCCCGGCGAGGTTCTTGAAGGCCGCCGTGATGTCGCGGCCAAGGTGGCGGGTTGGTATGCTGGTTCCAGAAACGATGCCGAGTATCTCCTTTGCCTTCCTTCCCGGAATCGATTCAGTTGTGGTAACAATCATGTCCGGCAACTCCTCCAATAACTACTTATCTTTTTCTCCCCTGTACTTCGACCAGAGGAAGAACTGATCCCCGATTGCCACCCATCCCAGAATGATGCCGGTGTAGAAAACTGCGGCGGATACCCCGGTATCGAGGACGACCTCGTTCATCCAGAATGTCAGCGCCAGCCCGGAGGCGATCAGGGCGACGACCATCAGCAGCGGGCTCAGAACGAATCTCAGGTCCGGCTCACTCTTGTAGTCCTCGTACTCGTACCTGAGCATCTCCTCGGCCTCCCTGTCGCTCCTGAGCTTCATGTCGATTATCCTGTCCTGGGCCCTCTCCATCCTGAGCAGGGAGTAAATCACTATAATAATCGAAACCATGCCCCCGATTAGCAGGAGTGCCGTCAGCGGGGTGCTAAGCTCGAGCAGGGTGCTGTACTCCTCGCCTTGGTGATCGATGCTTAGATTGAGCCCGCCGAGAAGTCCCGAGACTCCCACCACGAGGAGTCCGAAGCCAAGCAGGCCAAATGTAGCTATTCTGCTGGCGTGGAGAAATTCTAGCTTGGCCAGTCTAGTCCTGTGCATGTTCTACCTCCGCGAAGATACACGCCCTTCCTACTCAAACGGGAAATAACGCCGTCTAAAATTGTAACTAAAATCCCTCCCTAGGCACTTATCAGCAGTCGGCTCCTCGAGATCATCATCGCTGGCACGGCCAGCAGCAACATTACGATGATGGCCTCGCTTGCTATGAAGCTGCCCTCAACCACGGTCTTTGCCAGGAGCATTATCAGGAACGGGATGTTGAGAAAGAGGAAGGCGAACAGGAAGAGGTCCCGACCGGGCAGCATCGTGAAGCCCAGGGACAGGGACGATGAAAAGAGGAGTGAGACGAAGAGCACGTCGGGGAACAGGAGGAAGACGAGCGGGGACGCAAGTGCGAATGCCTTGCTCCGGCCCTCCAGGTGCTCGGAGCGTACGTTCATGCCCTTGAGGGAGACGTAGCACAGGGCCAGTGCCGACAGTGCCACGGTGATGAAGAGGTGGAGGGGCGCCTCCCTTCCTATCGATAGCATGGTCGTGCCCCTGAACATGTAGATGGAGCTATCCCCGAGGAACCATGTGAGCAGGAAGGCACAGGCGACGATGAGGCCGGTTGCATAGACCACTGCCCACTGGACGAAGAGCACGTTTATGATCCTGCGCTGCGTTTCGTCCACGGGCCTGGAGGCTCTCCAGGCGTCCTGGCCGAGGTCCGTCGGGAAGTAGAGGATGTTGCCCTCCAGGATCTCCTTCTCGATGTAGCCGGACTCCAGCAGGATCCTGAGGTGGTAGGCGAGCTTCGAGGTCTGGTACCTCTTCAGCCCCATCTCGGTGCAGATGTCCCCGAAACCGATTCCCCTCTCCTGGCCCAGGTTGACTATCAGGTCGAAGGCATCCCTCCTCATCTGGTTGGAGAGCAGGCGCTTGAGGGCCCCTTTGGATAAATCCGAGGACATTGGATAACCTGGCCTCGATAGCTTATGGGCGATACGGTAATAAGTTTATCGAGGCCGTCCCGGAGGCAGCCCGATAATTTCTTACCGCTACGGTGGGGGGTTCGCCAGATGGCTCAGGAGTAGGGTCGACCCGGCTTTCATACGCATGAGGAACGGCATCGCCAGGAAGCTCGGGCTGCCGGATGCAACCCCGGAGAACCCCACTGAAGATGAGGCCGATCTCGTCATCGATCTTGACGGGGAGTTCTTCGAGGGTGGACTGTACTGGGGCACATTCGGAAGGGAAACAGCCGGGGAGGAGGGTGCCTGCGAGTGCATCTCGCTCTCTCCCGGGATATCTTCAATGTCCCTGCACCTGGAGTTCGACTTCGACGAGGGAACCGTCGGTGGTTGGATAAGGGATGGAACGCTATCCTACACGGGCGAGGACGGCCTCGAGTTCGCCGATGGCAGCTTCGATGCCACCCTCGGGGGAACCATCACCCCAACCCAGGACGGGAGCTGGGAGTTTCACGGAACTGCCAAGCTCGGTCTCCAGGTTGAGGGGAGGATGATCTGCGGCAGGATAAATTGGGAGGACGATGTCGAATATGTCCACGCGGAGGGGGGAGCGGAGGTCCCCGGGGCGACGGCAACCTTCAGCGGCGGGAGCGAAACCCAGATGGCCGTTGGTGGCGGGCAGTTCTTTTTGACCTGGAGGGATGACGAGACCCTTGACTGTCAGGGAGGTCCATCCATGGAGTTCGAGGTCTTCAACCCCCACAGCATGCCCTTCCCATACGAGTTCCCGCCGGTGCCGGGTGATTGATCACCCTGTGAGGGTTAACGTCCGGTGGGATGCTGCGATGGTCTCGGCCACGGGCAACCCGTGGGGGCACCTCTCCTCGCAGATCCCGCAACCGGTGCAGGCATCGCCCCCTACCCCGAGCTTTGAGTAGCAGTGCCTCGCCCAGTCCTGGGTGTGGTATCCACTCCTGAATCCCTGCACCCTGTGGGGACCGTGCCAGATGTCCTCGAGGGCTAGGACCCGCGGGATGTCGATGCCCTCGGGGCAGGGCAGGCAGTACCCGCACTGTCGGCAACGGCCCTCCAGCTCAGGGGCGGAGTCCAGTATCCTCTCCACCCCGGAGGGGGCCATCTCGTCGAGACCATCAACTACTTCCATTGCCATCTGCATCTCCTCCGGTGAGCCGTGGGGGATCACCGTGGTGACCCCCTGGGACAGGACGTAGCCGTATGCTTCTGAGATGTCACCGATCGTCTGGTATGCCCTTGGCTTTATCGCGACGACGCCGACACCTTTCCGCCTGCAGAGGGGCAGCAGCCCGCCCTCGGCGTTGAAGCTGAACCTGTAGATGTAGTTGATAGGGGTCATCACAACGTCGAAGGGGAACCGCTTGAGGGCCAGTGCAATAATATCTGGCCGGTGGCCGGTAATGCCCAGGTACTTGGTCAGACCCTCCTCCCTGCAACGGGCCAGGGCGTGTACCGCCCCTCCCTCTCCGAGGACCTGAACGAGCATCTCCTCGGTGTCGACGGCGTGCAGCCACATGATGTCGGCGTACTCCATGTTAAGGTCTCCCAGGCTGCCGGTGAGGCGCTCGTATGCCTCCTTCTCGGTCCGGTCCAGGACCTTTGCCCCCACGTGAATTTCATCCCTCCTACCCGGCAGTACCCCGCCAAGCTTCTCGCTGGTGTCCGCGTAGGAGTGGGCGGTGTCGAAGTAGTTGATCCCCGCGTTGATGGCTTCGTTCACCAGCCTGCCGGTCTCCTCGTCGCTTAGGCTGGAAACCGTGATCCCCCCGAATGAAACTGGGGAGAGCCGCAGTCCAGTCCTGCCCAGGATCCGTTTCTTCATGACCTCACCTGCCAGCACCGTCCTTAAAGATCGAATCCCGGGTATCCCCGGCGGGGCTTCTCATCCTCCGGAGCTTGAGCCCAAACGCCCCTGTGGCGGCCATACCCACCAGGATCGCACCGGCCGCCAGCAGGTAGGGCGACCTGAGACCCCAGGCCTGGGCCACCATGCCACCCGACAGGGGACCCAGCACGATGCCAACGCCTATCAGTGCCTCGTGGATTCCGCTGCGGGCCCCCCTGCTCCCCGATGTGTTCAGGCTGTAGTATATGCTGGAGTAGTAGGTGAGCCCGGTGCAGCAACCCATCAGGACCATCACGGGCGCCAGCTGCCCGACACCGGAAAGGGTGTAGACCATGAGGGAGGAGAAGAGGAGGATAGCCTGGGAGGTGAATACAGGCAGAAGGCGGTAGTGCCAGCTGGACGTCCTGGAGAGCACCGCGAAGGTAACGACCTGTGAGAATGTTATCAGGGAGAGCAGGGCTCCTATGGAGGGTGTGCCCATGCCGAGCTGCTCCCCGAGCTTGGGGAAGAGGGACCTCATCACGCCGATGGTGAAGTAGGTGGCGATGTTCGCGATCCATGCCAGGTAGAGGAAACCCCTGGAGATCTCTCCGCCATCGATGATGGTCTCATCGTGCTTCTCGGCCACCGCTCCCCTGCCCCACAGCACCAGGATGGCACAGGAAACCGCTATCAGCCCGATGATGATGGAGAGCGGCAGGTCCACCCCGGCCCTGAATGCGATTCCGGCCAGGAAGGGTCCCGGCGCCGCGCCTATGCTCCACGAGAGGTTGAAGAAACCCACGTTGCGCCTCATGTTCCGGGGGCTCGAGAGGTCGGCCACCCAGGCCTCGATGGGGGGCCAGACGAAGGAGAGGGCCACTCCCGCGGGCAGACCCAGGAGCATGAGGTGAAGGGGCCTGGATGCGAGGCTGACCATGGCGTAGGAGATGGACGCGACCATGGACCCGATGACCGGCAGGATCCACCTCTGCATGCGGTCGGACAGTGGCCCAGCCATTACCGCCGAGACGCTGAATATCGCGGGCCATGCCATCCCGATCACGCCCAGCTGAAGCGGTGTGGCCCCCAGGTCAATTGCGTGCAGCGTCACCGTCAGGACGGCCATGGCAACCCCAAGGTTGAAGAGAAAGGATGATACGTAGAGGGCCTTGAGCCCACGGTCGATTGAAGGCAAGATCAGCCGGAGTCGGGGTGCGGGCTTAAAAATAGGCACATCTCAACCGCGGGCCCCCCTCCGGGACCTGCCCCACTGCCCGTAGTCCCTCCAGCCAGTGTCCACCCTGAGCCTCTCGTCGGGGAAGTCCGTGTACCACTTGACGTGGACGGGCATTCCCCGGTCCCTGTCGTGCCCGACGAAGTAGTGGCAGTGGCCCTGGGGGGAGTCCACCTCGTGGCTCCAGCGAATCCCGTGGAACCTTTCCTCCTCCTCCCTCTCCAGGTAGGCCAGTAGGCGCCCGAGCTCGGATTCGCCCCGACGGGTGGTTCTCTTCCTGTGGGGGAGCTCCTGCCTGTTCCAGGGAGGGAGCTTCGTCGCCCTCCTCTTTTCGCCATCGTAGTTAACCCAGATGGGGCTGCTCCAGGCGATCTCCCCGTCCAACTGGGTTGCCCTGAGGTAGTAGTAGTGCCTCCCCGGCTGTATGCCTTCGTCCCTCGCCGCCGTGGACTCGGTTAACTTCCTGCCCCGATGGACGTGGAGTAGGCGATCATCCCTCACGATCTCCAGCCGGGAGATGGGGGAATTCCCGGCAACCCGTGCGGAGATCCTCGGCGGCCGGTTCGCCGCCAGGATCGACCCCATCCTGAACCCGTCGATCTCGAAGTTCATGAGCATCCTCGCGCCGGTACTTCCGTACGTGTTCCTTCCTGACAGGGACTCCCAGATTCCGGTCCGGTCAAGGGCCGGCGAGTTGAAGGCGGCCAGGGAGGCCCCGCCGTAGGAGCAGTCCCTCCTGTTGAGGTCGCCGAACCTCCCCCCTCCCATCTGGACGTGCCTGGGGTGACCTGCGGTCCTGTTATGACCGTCACTGGAGGCATGGATGCCCACGGCGGCCCCCCGCTGGAGCCCCTCCTGGAGGAACCACTCGGAGTTGCCGTGGGCCGAGGCGATCTCGGCGCTTGGCTCGAGGATGGGCCTGTGCAGTGACCAGTCGCTGGTCCCCCCGCCAACGTGGGGCAGCACCGACACCTCCCCTGGCGATAACCGCCATATGGGCTCCAGTGTCTGGTCCATGTGGGGAGGGTTTCGCCTCTCCTCCCTGAATAGCAGGTTGCGGTCGCCTCCCTGCCCCCGGTACTCCAGGCACGGGAAGGTGACGAAGCTCCCGTCCTGGTTGAGCTCCCGGCAGGAGTCATTCAGGAGGTCCCACCACATGTCTATGGCCCCGGCCTCGGCTGGGAAGAAGTGGGGGGAGGCTGCACAGACGTCGATCAGGTTCACATCCCTGCCGGATAGGAGGACCGACCTGGGGCTCGACATCTCGTCCAGCACCTTGATCTCCGAGGCATCGTAGCAGTGGGCGTGGATGTCACCCCAGTAGGTCCTGGTTAGTGGGTCACTCTCGTGGACACGGAAGGGATTGCTCAACCGGGAGATGTCCCCGGCACTGACCCTGACCCACCTCACTCCGGGTTCGCCGGCCTCGAGGGGGATCTCGACCACGCTGGAGTTCGCCTGAAACTCCTCGCTGAATCCCTTCCCCCCACCGGCGGACTCCACCCGGATCTTTCCGCCGTACTCCTCCAGGAGGTTGTAGTTCCCGTCCCTGACTGCCACCCTGAGGTCGAAGGGCTCACCCGACATCACGTCCGATGGGACAACGACCTGGAGCGTACCGGCGGAGGTCGAAGGCCTTGACCTGAGCCGCACGCCCTGTGAGTACGGGGAGTAGGAATCCTGCCCCGGGCGATTTAGGTAGGACCGGAGGTTGCAGCCCATCCTGGCGACGGGCCAGTTATAGGATCCTGGGCCGCCCCCCGAGGTGTCCCCGACCCTGAGGACCAGCCGTCCGTCCCCGGGAACACCGCCGCCGACGATCCTGACCAGGGCTATCTCCCTGCCCTTTACGTTGAACCTGTTGGCCACCAGCTCGATCTCGGCACCCGCCCCGGCATCGGCGGTTACGAAGTCCACCCCCCTTGGGTTGACTGTCTGGGGCCTGAGGGCGAGGCGGTATCCCTCGAAGCCCCTGCTCGGCAGCTCACGGGCAAATGCCACCGTGTCGCCCGCCACCAGGTCCGAGCCGGGCCTGAGGGTGATGGTCCATGTGCCGGGCTTGCCTGCCTCGATGGCCAGGTCGGTGCCCGCGTCCCCGTCGAACTCCACCTCCAGCTCTCCCCCGACCTCCTCGCAGGAGACGGGGAAGTCGAAGTCCTCGAACAGGTGGCGGTACCTGGGGGGCATCGGGCTCAGGCAGTGCCTAGGGCTTAAGAATGACACGCCGGAGGGCGGGCAGCAGGACCAGAAGTGCCACCGGGTAAGTCACCTCGGGGACTGGGATTCTGAAGAAGTAGACATCCCCCGCGATGGTGTCGGGGTAGACCCCGTACTGGTTGGTAAACGTGCCGATGATGCCCTCGGGGACCAGCTCCCTGCAACCTCCCACGGAGTAGATGGAGTTCGGCAGGGGCTCGCTGATGGCGGCGTCGTGCCAGGTGTCCCCGTTATCGTGGCTGACGAGGGCCCCGACGTGGGTGAGGTTTGCCCTGGCGACGTAGTAGAGGGGGCTGGTTCCCGGCCCCGTGCAGAAGAAGCCGTCGAGGCCGTAGATGTCGATGGTCTCCCCCCGGAAGAATGGCTGTATCCTCAGGTCTATCCGGCCCGTCCCCAGATCCAGCCTGACGTACTCCATCCGCCTCTCCGGCGTCTGGCAGAGGTAGGCGAAGTGGGCCTTCCCGTCCTTCACCACCATGCTGGTGAGCCAGGTGTGGTAGTCGAACTCGTCACCCATTATGACCTGGTCCGATGGCCCGCTGTCGTCGGGCTTGAACTCCCTGGGGAGCCCGGTGCCGTTCGCCGTCTGCCATCTCCTCCCGCCGTCGTTGCTCCTGGCGTAGTGGATGTCCCAGTACATGTACTCGGAGTGCTTCTGTGTGGTCCAGGCGTGGTGCAGAACCCCGTCGGGCGATACGAAGACGTGGGGGTACTGGGTCATGGCGTTGTCCCCGCTGGTCTTCATCACGTCCTTCTGGAGGACGTGCTTGCCGCTGGTGGCGTTCAGTACGATGAGCCTACCGTAGTGGTTGAAGAGGTATATCAGGTCGGATTCCTCGTGGTAGTACATCGAGAACTTGCCGCTGGCGTGGTACTTGGCCGTGGTGACCCTGGGTTCGGTGTAGTTCCTGGCGGCCTCGAAGCGGTAGTAGTAGAAGGGCCTGTCCCGGGGGTCGTTGTAGTCGGTGCAGACCAGGAGGATGTTGTTCTCCGAGTCGGTCTCAATGCAGGGGGCGTTGGAGCCCATCTCGGGGGAGGTGTAGACCACCGAGAAGGTCTTCCCGCCGTCGGTGCTCCGCACCAGCCGCCACCTGGTCCAGGCTGTCTGGAGGTCGAACTGGTAGGTGTAGGTGAGGAAGATGCCGTTCTCGTTGCTGAGGACCTTCTGGTTGTGGCTCTGGAAGGTGGCGTAATGTGTTACGTTGGGGGCTATCGGGTTCAGGAAGACCTCCGTGAGGCATGCCGCCACGGGGATACTGAGAACGACAAGGAGGACAGGTAGGAGGGAACCAGCCCGCATGCCGGGGGATCGCGGCGGGAAACTAATAAGGGTTTCACGGGGATCAAGATTTATACTCACTATTCGAGCGTGGGGCATGCAATTCGAGAAATTCTCCAAGGGCTACGCGGAAATCGATGGCGCCAGGCTGGCCTACCTGGAGCGCCCCGCCCCGGGACCGGTTCTTATACTGATCCCCGGAAGCTTCGGCACCCACGAGGTCTACGCCGACGTGCTGCCCCACCTGGACCCCGGGATCCACCTGCTCTTCGTCAACCTCAGGGGCCACGGCGAGAGCGACCCGCCGCCCGAGGACGTGTCGATCGAGCAGTTCGGCGCCGACGTGCTGTCCGTGGCGGACCAAGCGGGCGTTGGGGATTTCTACGTCGGTGGCCACAGCATCGGGGGAATGGTTGCCCTCGAGATCGGCAGGATATCCCCGGAAAGGGTGCTGGGAATCGTGTCGATGGAGGGCTGGACGAGGTGGCAGGCCCAGAGGGACGCCTTCGGCGGAAACCAGGCCCCGACGTTGGCCCCGGAGCTTGCTGAGAGGAGGATGAGGAATAGGGAGGAGGCCACGAGGGGATGGACGGAGGAACAGGTGAGGGAATTCGCCAGGATATGGAGGCGCTGGGACTGCTACGATTTTCTCAAGTCCACTGACCTGCCCATACTGGAGATGTGGGGGGACAGGGGCCGCGAGAAGCCGGGAATCGACAGACTCTACATACCCGAGAGGGAAAACATACGGGTCGCATGGTTAGAGAACTCCTCACACTCCATCCTCCTGGAGGCCCCGGAAATGGTGGCGGGGCTGGTAAACGAGTTCGTGCTCCAAAAAGGGGGTTTAGCCCGAACTTGAGCCAAGGCTTTATGAGTTTTTAGCCCCAACTATATTCAGGTCGATTTCGTGTTAGCCAGGCATGTTCTCTCCCGGGCCCGAGGACAGCGGGAGGGAAGGGTGATCGCGGGCTGGAGTTCGATCCTGCCGGTCCTGCTGACGTGTATCGGCGGTGAGTGATAATGTCGAATCCATTTCTCGGGGCGATGGTGATCGTCGCTGGCGTCATTGGATATTACGTGGACTATGTATTCGTGAAGTTCCTCTTCCGGCTCGGGTCGGGCGTGGCGGAGTGGCTGGGGGGCCCGGAGATTGTCGGCACCGGAATAGGGCTGCTCCTCACGATACTAACTGGCACGATCGTGCTGGGGATCTTCTTCTTTTCATCCATCGGGATCTACGCGGGGTACTCCATGATAATCGGGCGTCCCTGGGGGTTCCCGAGGATGAAGAGGGGGTAATAAATTAGAGAGGCGGCGGGAACGGTTTACGAGATGGCGGGAGAGAAGGAGCAACAGGGCAGGGAGCTTAACTCCTTTGAGTGCAAGGCCAGCTCTGGGTCGGCAGCAATGACCGTGCTACCCGGCACCATCGCGATCTTCGTGGCAATGGCTAACTTCTCTGAGGGAGGCTACATTTTCCTGCTGCTTTTAATAGTCGCCCTGATACCGGTCCTGGCCCCGATCATCGCAACCATCTTCCCCCGGACGAGGTCCACCTGCACGATATGCGAGAACGGCATCAGGATCAAGGCCATCAAGGGAAGTTCAAAGGCCCGCTTCTACCCATGGAAAAAACTCGCCAGGTTCTCCGCCAAGCCCATGGGCATGAAGGGAGGCAGGATTTCCCTCTACCCCAGGGTGGCCTTCAGCATATTCAGGAGGGAGGCGATAGAGCCGCTGAAGATGTCGGACTACACGCTCCTCTTTAACCACGTATCTTCGAGGGTAGGGCTATACTGACCTGCCTGCCTGGAGGAGCCTGACGCCGCAGTTGCTGGCCTTTGCGAGCTCCCCGGGTCTTCTCAGAAGGTCCCCCTTATCCCTGGCGAGGATCCTGGCGCTCTTGACCATCCTGGCGCCGTAGTACTCAATCCAGCTGAGCATTACGTCCTCGTGGGGCTCGAATCCAGAGGCCGTCGCGACGCTTATGAGGCAGAAGTCAAGCCCGGAGAAGAGTGACCCGGCCCTGGAGGCGTAGTAGCCGTGGCTTCGATCTATCAGGTCCTTCATTTTCCCCGGCGGTCCATCCCAGTAGACCGGGGCGCCGATTACGGCCCCCGATGATTCCCGTAGTACCCCGATCAGCTCCTCAACGTCATCGTCCTGGATCACGCATCTTCCGAGTTTCATGCAGTCCCGGCAACCCCTGCAGCTCCTGATCTCGTGGTCGTAGACCCTGACGAACCGGGTCTCCGCGCCGGCGGCAGAGATCGACTTGAGGGCCTCCCTCACGGCGACATCTGTGTTCCCGTCCTGCCTGGGGCTGCCGGAGAGGCCCAGGTAGTAATCGCCCATCATCCCACCCCCGCCCTCTCCATTACACTGTCCAGCGCCCTCATCGATTCGAACGCGACCTGGTCGGGCTCGCGGCCCCAGAGATCCCTGTTAAAGAGTTCGACCGAGAGAGGCCCATCGAACCCGATATCGCGAAGTGCCCCCAGAAAGCCCGCGACGTCCATGGAACCATCACCGGGCAGGACGCGCTTTGAGTCGTCAAGCCCCGGGAGGTCCGGGGCGTCGTCGAGGTGGACGAGGTTGATCATGTTGCCCGGGATCTCGAGGAGGTCCCCAGTGCTGCAGCCCCCGGTGTAGAAATGGAACAGGTCCACGGTAAGGGCGAGGTTCTTGGCCCCCACGCCGCGTATGATGGGAAGCAGGCTGGCCGGGGTGTTGAGGAAGTCGGCGTTCCCTATGGGCTCCAGCCCGATGACGAGCCCGTGCTGGGCCGCCAGGTCGCATGCCTGAGAGATCCGGTCCGTCGCCACCTCGACTGCCTCCCTCTCCCCCAGCTCGCCCCTTGAGGGTATGAAGAGGAGGGCGTTCTTCGCGCCTATCTCGCTGGCGAAGGCCATGTTCTCGGTTAAAATCGGGATGTTTCCTGCGAAGTCCTTCTCCCCCTGGTAGACGAAGCCGCCCAGTACGAAGCCGACAGGCTCTATCTCCAGGGAGGTGAACATTGATACAAGCTCGTCCAGGGAGCTGGACTCGACGTAGCGCTGGGCAGGCTCCAGGGAGAATATCTCTATGCCGTCGAAACCGGCCCTGCCCGCGGCCAGGACCGAGTCGGCGAAGGGTACCTCGGTTCCCAGGGTGATGTTGTTAAGGCATTTTTTCATGTTTCCAACTCGTCCCTTCACCTTTTTATCTGTTCGCAGGCCGGGGGAAATTTTAGACGTGCCTAAATAATCCGATGTCCGGGCTGGCCTTCAGGGTGATCTTCGTCCTGAAGTATTTGGCCTTCGCCGCTGTCAGGCTCTGGTACAGGCTCCTGGGGCCCCGTGAGGGAAGGTTTCTCCCGCCTCGGGCGGACCAAATATAAAGCAGGACGACCCTGAACCGTGCGTTGTTCGCATTCGTGGCCGGCCTGGGAGCGGGCCTGGTCCTGGACGTGATCTGGAGCAGAACCCCGGGAATGTCGGAGGAGGAGACGCTGAACGCAAGGTGGGACCGCCTCCACGTCCTGGAGCACTACCACTTCGGGGTACTCTCCATGATGGCCTGGCTGCTCACGGGGTGGAACTGGACGCTGGGGCTGGCAGCGGCACTGTTTATAACTGAGTGGACCGGCGACAGGTCCCATCCATTTGGCGTGGGGAAGTCCCACTTCGTTTCCAGTACCGCCGTTGGACTTGCCCTGACCGCGGTCCTGGCCCTGCTCTACATTCTGCGGTGGGGAAATACATAACTGGTAGAACCGGGCCAGATCAACCTGGAGGCATATTATTGAGGAGGTACTCGCTCTACGATCTGAGGAGGGGTGATTTCAACGTTCTCGACGGGACGCTGCCGGTCGGAAGGCTGGTCAATGGTGGCCTGCACTTCTACGAGCCCGGGGAGGTCTCCCATGCCTCCGAGGAGAGGCACGTCCACACTGACCACTACGAGGTCTTCATCTGCCTCCAGGGAGGGGGGATGGTCGAGGTCGAGGGCGTGGAGAACCCGTTCAGGGCAGGGGACGTGATACTTATCGAGCCGGGGGAATCCCACCACGTCAGGTCCGGCGATGACCCCCTGGCAAACCTCTGGATGGGGGCCCTGCACCGTGGTGGGGAGTGAGGGGATGCTGCCTTGAGGAAGACCTCGATATACGGCCTGCCCGTTTCGGAGAGGAACCTGCTCGACTCGATCCTTCCCGTCGGCAAGGTCATCTACGGCGGGCTACACATCTGCAAGCCGGGCGAGACCGCCCACGAGGACGAGGAGCGACACGTCCACGAGGGCCACTACGAGGTATTCGTCAACGTACAGGGGAGGGGAATAGTCGAGGTCGAGGGCGTTGACCACGAGTTCGGGCTCGGCGACGTGGTGCTAATAGAGCCGGGTGAGTCCCACCACGTCAGGTCGGACTCGGTGGACCCCCTGGTGAATCTCTACTTCGGAGCCAGGATGAGGGATGAAAATGGATGAAAGACCAGAGATGGTAGCAGACTACGGGTGCCATTGCGGGGAGAACCCCCTCTGGCACCCGGGGGAGAGGAGACTATACTGGACCGACATCACTACCGGGCGGCTTTTCCACTACACGCCATCCACGGGCGAGCACGAGAACTTCTACAGCGGAGATATCGTGGGCGGCTTCACGGTGCAGTCAAACGGTGACCTCCTCCTTTTCATGGACCGGGGCGCTGTCAAGGTCTGGAGGGACGGCGAGCTGATCCCCGTCATAGACGAACTGCCGGAGGAGCGTGACTCCCGGTTCAACGACGTGATCGCCGACCCCGAGGGCAGGGTCTTCTGCGGGACCATGTCAACCAGTGACAGGGCGGGCAGCCTCTACAGGCTCGAGAGGGACTGCACCATCACCAGGGTGCTTAAGGGAGTGGGGTGCTCAAACGGCATGGGTTTCACCCCGGACCTGAAGGGCATGTACCACACGGACTCGGAGGTGCAGGAGGTCCGCCTCTACGACTACAAACGGTCCACCGGGGAGCTCTCCGGCGGGGAGCTTTTCATGGGCCTCCCGTCGGGGGAGGGCAACCCCGACGGGATGACGGTGGACTCCGAGGGATGCCTCTGGTCGGCCATATGGGACGGCGGGAGGCTCGCGAGGTACTCCACGTCCGGGAACGAGTTGCTCAGGATACCGTTCCCGGCGAGAAAGGTCTCCAGCGTCATTTTCGGCGGGGACGAACTTGATGAGCTATACGTGACCACAGCCGGCGGTGACAGCAAGGACCGGGAGGGTCCGGGCGCAGGGGGCCTATTCAGGCTCCGGCCCGGGGTCCGCGGGGTCCCCGAGTTCCCCTCCAGGATCGGGATCTAGGTCCCTCATCCTGTAGAGCACGAACCTGTTCCGGTGCCCGACCCTCTCCGAGAGACCCGCGTGGTGGAGGGTGTAGGCTATCCTGCCTGCCAGTAGCTTCCCCACGCCGGCCTGCTCCATTATGTCCCTGGTAGTGAAGGGCGAATCGATGACCGAGGGTAGCAGCCCGAGCAGGTCGACGGGGGATTCGACACTGCGTCGTTCTAGTATCGCCACGAGGTGGGTGTTACGGACCCTGTTTCGCCGGGACCTCCTCCTGGTGGCCCTCTCGTGGAGCATCAGTATCTCCACCCCGAGGCCCTCCCTGGGGAGCAGCTTGGCCAGGTAGACCAGCTCCTCGAAGGCCTTGGCCGGGGAGGTCTTCTTCCTCCTCTTCCGGTGGCCGCCCGCGGCGGTCCTGTACTCAAGTATGCCCTGTATGGGGTACACCACGGTCACCCTGTAGCCCCCCTCCAGTAGGGTCTCTATCTTCGGCCTGAGCTTGTGGAAGTGCTTGGTCTGGACCTCGTAGGCCATTCTACCGACGAGGACGTCTATCCTGTAGCCGCAGACCGTCTCCTCGATGAGCCCCCCGTGGAGGTAGGCGTAGTAAGACTTCAGGTCCCGGTGGAGGGTGGACTCCCTCAGCCCAAGCATGTCGGAGGTGTACCTAGTCCTGGTCATCGGGGGGTCCGTTCCTCCACTCGTATACGGGCTGCACGTTGGGCATGCTGTCAAGCCTCCGTATTTTCTTGAGGGTCATGTTGAAGAATGCCACCCCCATTACGAGGCTGAAGACCAGGGGGGCCGGGCAGAGGGCCCCGATATTGCACACCAGCAGGTAGCCGAATGCGAATATTGAGAAGTTATAGACGGCGTGGAGGGATACCGCCCCCAGGTACCCCGAGGCCCAGCCGCCACCGAGGAAGGTGCTTTTCCCTATACCGTGGCCCACCATTGACGATGCGGCCCCGTGCAGGCAGGCGGCCCCGACCGAGCGGACTAATATGATGGTGACCAGCGAGGCGGCGCCGAGGCCAGGGGGCAACAGCAGGGCCCTCCGCCAGGCGACGAAGAAGTAGAGGAGGTTCTCGGTCGCGGCGAAGCCGAAGCCGGCGACGGCGCCGTAGATCAGGCCATCCTCGACCTCCGAGAACTCGGTGCTCCGGCGCATGCCAGCAACTGGCGTTGACTTGGTGTACTCCTCGATGACCGGGGCCAGCACCGCCGCACCCAGGAGGGCGGATAGCATCCCCTCGCCCTCGATGCCCAGCAGGCTCGAGAGAAAGAGCTGCCCCCCGATCTCAAGGACCAGGGCCAGCAGCACCGAGACAGTCATGCCGAGCAGGAAGACCAGGATTATGGAACGGATCGACTGCCGCTGGTTGACCTCGGTGAACCTGGTCAGAAGAGCGAAGAAGAGGCATGGTACCAGGGCCGAGAGCGTGATCAGAAGAATTACGTAATCCAACTTCGCCCAGCTGGTCTGGTATAATTATTAAATCCGAGCAATAAGGTATGTGGGGACTTCGAGATGTCTTTGACACGCCCCGGCGCGGTAATGGTCTTGCTTCTGCTGGCCCTGCCATCCCTCATGGCCGCCCCCCGAACCGACCCCGAGACCAACGTGATACGACTCCTTCACCTGGGGAAGGCCTGGTACCAGGCAGGAACGCCGGGACCGGTGTTCTTCCAGGACCCCAAGGTCAGATGGATCCCCGTGCCGGCCCACGCCTGGTCGATGGGCAAGGAGGCGTTCAGGATGCTCCGGCTCTACCTCCCCAGGTCCAAGGAGAGGTTTCTGGACGAGTTCGACGTGGTCGTCATATGCGGCATGGAGGCCCTGCACCTGAGGCCCGATTTCCAGGAGTGGTTGAAGGAGGGAATGGAGCAGGAGGGAATCGGCTTCGTAATGGCCGACGACTCCTCCTCCTTCGGGACCAGCGGGACCCACACCTCCTGGTACATCGTGCCACTGGGAGACCTGCTTCCAGTCGAAGACAAGCCGGTTGGGGGTTCCCCCTACGGCTCTAGGGAGGCCTTCCACATCATCCCGGCCATTCCAGGCCACGAGTTCACACGTAACATCCCCTGGAACGAGGTCTGGGTCATCGCAAATAACCGGCCCTGGCCCCGCGAGGGGTCAACCGTGGTCACCAGGATGTCGGAGGAGCACGTAATCAACCGGAACGGCGTGCAGATGGTCTACTGGGACCTTGGCCCCGCCGGGGGGAGGTCGGTTGCGTGGATGCAGGCCTGGAATGCCAACCCGGAGTTCTGGAGGTGGAGGTACTCCTACGACGTCATCGCCCACGTGGCATACTACGCGGCGAGGGCCGAGATACCGGAGGATTTGGTCCTGATGCACAACCTGAGGAGCATGATCGGCGACTACTACTTCAACCGGGTCTACGCCATCTCCACCCTGGAGTTTGCGGACAAGTTCAAGGCCAATACCAGGGGGGTTGAGGCCATGCTGAAGGAGGTCGAGGACGCTAAGAAGGAGGCGGACCGGATGTTCGTGGACCAGGAATACGAGGGATCATCCGCCGTCATGTCAGGCCTGCTCGTGGACCTTGAGGGGGTAATCGAGATGGCGATCGAGGCAAAGGACAACGCCCTCTTCTGGATATTCGTCATAGAGTGGTTCGTAGTCACCGGAACGAGCATGGTCGCCGGAGCCCTGCTCTGGTCGCTCATGGTACGGCGGAGGCTGTACCACGAGGTCGGGGAGACAAGGCTGGGCAGAAGGGCCTGATGCCGGTTTGCGCCCCCGGACCACCCCGCTCTCCCCAGAAAAGAGTTAAGAAACCCTCCTTATTAAGGAAAGTTGGGGCCAAGGAGGCTGCCAATGTCATCAGACTTCAAATACATAGTCAGGATGTTCGGAACGGACATCGACGGTAATAGACCCATTATGCTGGGTCTAACGGACATCAGGGGTGTTGGCCTGGGAGTTGCCACCAGCATCGTCAGGAAGCTCGACCTGGACAAGAACAGGAAGATGGGCGAGCTAACCGACCAGGAGGTCGAGGCCCTGTCAAAGGTCGTCCAGGACCCGATCTCCGCGGGCATACCTTCCTGGAAGGTCAACCGCCGGAAGGACTTCGATACGGGAAGGGACCTTCACCTCAACACCTCCCAGCTCATGATGGCGGAGAGGGAGGACGTGAACAGGCTGAAGCGTATCCGCTCTTACAGGGGGATAAGGCACGAGAGGGGTTTAAAGGTCAGGGGCCAGCGCACGCGCTCCACCGGGAGGCGTGGATCCGTGGTTGGCGTAAAGAAGAAGAAGGGCGGCGGAATCATCCGCGAGGAGGGCCCTTCGGAGGAGTGATCCCATGGGCGGACCTAGGAAGCAGCACAAGAAGTACCAAACCCCCAAGCACCCCTGGGACAAGATGAGGATAGACGAGGAGGTTGGCCTGAAGAAGAAGTACGGGCTCAGGTCCAAGAGGGAGATATGGAGGGCGGAGACCGTTCTACGTGGCTTCAGGCACGAGGCCAGGAGGCTCCAGGCACTCAGAGGCGAGCACTCCGATCGGGAGGAGCAGGAGCTCATGGAGAGGCTCAGATCCCTCAACCTCATCGACGAGGGTGCCACCCTCGACGACGTGCTGAGGCTGCAGCTGGAGGACGTGCTCAGGCGGAGGCTCCAGACGGTCGTCTACGAGCGCGGGTTAGCCTCGACCCCGAAGCAGGCCAGGCAGTTCATCAAGCACGGTCACATCGTTGTGAAGGGGAGGAAGGTCAACGTCCCCAGCTACATGGTGAACGCCGACGAGGAGGGCATGGTCGGCCACGCCAGGGGCTCGACGGTGTCGGAGATAGTAATACAGCGGCCAGAGGAGGCCGCAGCCAAAGGGGAGGCGAGGTAGATGTCATCCAAGGAGAAGGAAGGAGTAGCACACATATACTCGAGCTTCAACAACACCATAATCCACATCACCGACATGAGCGGTGCCGAGACGGTTACCCTCTGGTCCGGCGGCAGGGTCGTGAAGCAGGACCGGATGGAGTCGACCCCCTACGCGGCCATGAAGGCCGCCAGGTCCGCGGCCGATGAGGCCATCGAGAAGGGCATCACCCGGGTCCACGTGAGGGTGAGGGCCCAGGGCGGTGCAAAGGCCAAGACCCCGGGACCAGGAGCACAGGCCGCCATAAGGGCCCTGGCCAGGGCGGGACTCTCGCCCGGAAGGATCGAGGACGTCACCCCAATCCCCCACGACGGCACCAAGGGCAAGGGCGGAAAGAGGGGCAGAAGGGTCTAGTCCGGGTGGAAGCTCCATGTTCCAGATACTCAAGCGCTCGGAAACCGAACTAGAGATGCTCCTGACGGAGGCCACACCGGCCCTGGCGAACTCGCTTAGGAGGGCGATGCTCACCGAGGTCCCCACCATGGCCATCGAGGACATCGAGATCTACGAGAACTCCTCCTCCCTCTACGACGAGATACTGGCCCACCGCCTGGGGCTCGTCCCGCTCAAGACCGATCTGGAGAACTACGTCCTGCCGGAGGACTGCACCTGCGAGGAGGACGCGTGCCCCTCCTGCTCCCTGATCTTCATACTGGACAGGGAGGGACCCGGAACCGTGTTCTCGGGGGACCTCCAGTCGGAGGACCCGAGGATATTCCCTGTATCCGACGACATACCTATCGTGACCCTGGCGGAGGGCGAGCGGATAAGGATGGAGTGCAGGGCCAGGCTGGGGAAGGGCGCCGAGCACGCCAAGTGGCAGCCAGGTGTGGTATCGTACAGGAACGTCCACCGCGTGGAGATACCGGAGGACTGCAGCTCGGAGCTTGTCGATGTCTGCAGCCGGGGCGTATTCACCCTGGATGACTACCACGTCATGGTAAAGGACACGACCAGGTGCAACGCCTGCCGCGTCTGCCTCAAGGTCTGCCCCGAGGTCGAGATAATAACCGAGGAGGACAAGTTCCTTTTCATGATCGAGTCCAATGGCTCCCTGTCGGCCGACGACGTGTTCCTGAGGGCCCTTGATGCCCTTAAGGCGAAGGCGGAGGAGTTCGGAGAGAAGATATGATCCAGTGCGGGGGTGGCCGAGCTTGGTCAAAGGCGCAGGCTTGAGGAGCCTGTGACGTAGGTCTGCGCGGGTTCGAACCCCGTCCCCCGCACCATTTTACCGGTAATACTTATAAAGGACTAGATCTACACAGAGCCTAGAATGGTTTACAAGAAGTTGAAGAAGAAACTCGTCTACGTCTACGTTAACTCGGATAAACAGGCAGAGAAATGGAAGAAACTCAGCCGAGAGGCCAGGGTGCCGATCTCGAAGTTCGTTGTTGACCATGTTGAGAATTCTATCTCCCAGGAATCCGAGGAAAAATACGAGCCGAGAGCAGAACTTCGCAAACAGATACAGGAACTGGTGGATGAAAACCAGGATCTGAGGAAAAGCAAGAGGATCCTGGAGCTCGCCCTAGAGAAGTTGGAGAAGGAGAATCGAAGGTATCGTGAAAAGCAGTGGTTAGATATTAAGCAGCAGGGTGTCCGTGGTTTTGAGCGCAGGTTAATTGATCTTCTTAGGAATGAGGGTCCTCTTCGGGATGATCAGATATTGTCAAGGCTTGGGATTGAGCCGAGTGAGGGTGACTCTGTTACAGCTGTGGCGAATCAGCTTACCAGTCTCCAGGCCTGGGGAGTGATAAGAAAAAGTGGGACTGGTTGGGGGTGGGTTAATGAGTAACGAGACCGCCACAGTAACCCGTGGAGATATTGGTGGGTCTCATGATATTCTGTCAGGTTTTGTTGCGGATTGTCAGTTGAGAGGTATGACTGGGGATACCTTGAGGAGTTATAGATCCAATGTTGGGCTTTTCCTTGATTTTCTTCGATCTAGGAAGGTTGATCTGGTTCATGTACAGATAGATGAATTACGATTGTTTCTAGCGGATCTGAGAGAGAAGAATTTGTCTGGTAGTACTATTGCTAATTATTTTGCGGCGATATCCACATTCTATGAGTTCCTGATAATTGAGAAATTAGCGGAGAATAATCCGGTTATTTCTTTTAGGAAGAGGTATCTGAGGGGATTGGATAGGGAGAAGAGGAGAAGATCTGAGTCTAGGAGAAAGCTGCTCACCGTTGAAGAAATGTCCTCGCTAATTAAATCTGTGATTAATATTCGAGATAAAGCAATTTTAGTCTTATTGGCTAAAACTGGTCTTAGAAGGAGTGAATTACTGACCCTTGATGTTGATGATATAATCTGGGAGAACCAGAGTATTAGACTTAAGCCCAAGGCAAAGAGAAGTAGCCTTATCGCGTTCTTTGATGATGAAACAGCCAGAATTCTTCAAATGTGGATAAGTGTTAGAGAAACTCAGACACAAAAAAACGAGTATGCATTATTCATAGGTGACCGAGGTAGAAGAATGGGGAGAAACACCTTATACAAGATAGTGACTGAAGCTGCTGAGCTTGTAGGTCTCCATGATCCTGATTCTCCTCATATTGAAGATCATTTTTCACCACATTGCTTTCGTCATTGGTTCACTACCTGGCTCCTACGGAATGGTATGCCTCGGGAGTATGTCAAAGAACTCAGAGGAGATGCTCGGAGTACAGACGCGATCGATGTTTATTATCATATAGATAGAGACGATCTAAGGAATAGCTACTTGGCTTGCATTCCAGAATTATATCTTTGATTATCCACATACGCAGTTGTTTAGATGAGAAAGGATGGATGGGAAAAAATTATTCAGAGTTAGTGGAAGCATCCAGCCAGGTGTTAAGTCTTTTTATTTTTTGATGAGTCCATTCTCCATCTCTTCCCTGCTCCATCCATTTATGATATCTCTCGGGATTAATGTCTTTTAATTTCCTTGTTAGATCTTGAGTCTTTGTTAGTAGGTCCAGTAAGTCGGATGTAATGTTTTCAGACATCTCGATATGAGACCTGCATTTTAACCTATATCCGACTAATATTTGGTTATTGGCAGATTCAGTGATTAAATTAATTGTTCGCCTTAAATCTTCAAGAGCAAAAAGTCCGGTATCGTCTCTAATGGATCGTGCTTTTATTGCGTAGATTAATATTTGAATCAATCTAATATGGTCCTCGTCAGATCGGAAAGCTTCTGCGACCTTCTTTATATCGTGGTTTAGGAGGACAAAAAGCATATCCCTTATAGTATTTTTCCATTTTTTCCGTATCTCATAGTATGCATGCTTTTCCGTATTTTTAGCGTTGTGCACGCCTCTCAAGTACTTCCCACGATCAAGAGTAAAAATTCTAAGACTTTTTGTAAGCATGGTTACTATATATAGTGACCTAACATAAATATTACTCGGCGATATTAAGGTTAAGTGATAGAAATGGCAATTTTGGTCCGAAAGAAGAAACCCACCCGAACTGCGGGGCATGGTGTACTAATACTCCCTAAAGGGTTCGAGATTGGGCCCGGCACGATGATATGTAATGATTTAGTATTACATGTTCCTGATGAGCTTTGTAGAGACGGTGAAAAACTTCGATCAGCATATAGAGAAGCCCGGAAAATTCTATGTACTTAAAAGGGGATCGACGATGTCCAAAGTCAAAATCGAATCAAATAATCAAAAAATTGTACTGAGGCCTTGGGAAGAGGTTCGAGGTAAACTTGACAAAATTTTCACTGATACATTAGTTCTATCCCTTCGGCGCACACTGGAAATCGAATTACCAAAAAGTGTATTGAGTCAGTTAAGCCCATATCGAGGACATGAAATAGCCATTATACGTATGGATCAAAATTATCGGTGGAAAAAATTTCATTCTCATATGGATAAGGAGGTGTGTCCTGAAAGGCAGTGACACAGCTCTTTACATCAATTTCCAGGGTTAGCATTGGTTGAACCCTGAAAGAAGGGAAAGGTAAAGTAAATTCTCTTTTTTCGGTTACAGAATGCTTACCCTTGGGTGTAATAACTGGGTGGTAGAAATGAAATCAAAATTAGAAAAACCATGGGATTATCGATATGTGTGGAGGTGGCGTATGCCTGATAATCAGTGGCAACTGGTTCATACATCAGAACCACCGAGAGGAGCTGAGGAAAGGTACACACTGCCATACTGCCTCGAGAAAAATAAAAAGTATCTCGGTGATCGAGGAGGTATCGAGAAATGTCAGTGACACAGAATCATGTTTCTGTAAGACTGCAGTCACTTAGGATAATTCGTGATTCTCTTACCGATAAACAATTTGATGGTATTTTACTTGAGAAAGCAGTTGATGAAAGTCTATCACAAATATGTCATTGTATTTCTAACCCTCTTGATGATGCAGAAAAATGGAAAAATCATCAAAAACTTGGCGTTGACCATAAAGCAGGAATCGGGGGTAAAAGGCCTTATTTGGTGGAGGATAAGAATTGGAATAATTATTGGGTCTCTCCCTCAACCGTCAGAAGAGAGGTTTTGGACCGATTTCTTAAGGAGGATCCTCACCATGAGAAACACTGGATTCTTGTGGTTGGGAACTGGAAAATATCAACACTTACAGCCTCACTACTTAGAAACCTCAGAGTATCTGTAATTAAACTTGGTTTAAAAGTTGATGAGGAAAATTATCGGAATACTGAAAGGATATTAAGATACAGATTAACTAAAACTTTAGGTTATCTGTATTCACTACGTGAATTCCTTAACCTCCAAAAACCATTGTTTACTAACATAATACCTTATCAACTTGGTTTAAATCAACTGAAAATAGGGTTAAGAGAAATTATTAGCTCAATTGGTATTGGTCCACCGTGTATTTTCGAGCAAAAAACGAACACAAATTCGAGTACAATCAGACTTTGTCCAGTTGAGGCTTTTCTTGATTATCTGAGTTGTTTTCGCTCTCTTATAAAAAATCTATCGGTTCAGTTGAAGATTAAAGATAGGAAACCGTGGGATAATAGGAATGTAAGACGGTGGCGTATGCCTGAAGATCGGTGGCAGCTGATTCACCAAGTTGAGCCTCCTGAGGGAGCTGAGAATAGGGATACTCTTCCTTATTGTCTTGAGGATAAAGGTCCATTCTATGTTAAGATCGAGGTGATTCGTGAATTCACAGAATGGGTATTTTATCTCGAGATTATTCAAGCGGAGAATTTGGACGAACCCTATATTGGTTATACTCTTCGGCACCCAGTTAGTAATTGTTGGTATCCTGGATCAGATCTTTGGATGTTTTGGGATAATATTACCGATCCTGGGTATTGTAGTCCTAGGATTG
>Ga0180433_10000525_pt1 | contig 65804 bp, 67 predicted proteins | sample SS_ome_8_FD_132980 | JGI IMG/M metagenome (GOLD analysis project Ga0180433, IMG submission 132980) | Hypersaline lake sediment archaeal communities from the Salton Sea, California, USA - SS_1_D_1 metaG | ecosystem: Environmental > Aquatic > Non-marine Saline and Alkaline > Hypersaline >... | reverse complement strand
CTGTAGCTCCTACTGTTCCTTGCTCTCCTTGCTCTCCTTGAGGGCCTGTAGCTCCTACTGTTCCTTGCTCTCCTTGCTCTCCTTGCTCTCCTTGAGGGCCTGTCGCTCCTACTGTTCCTTGCTCTCCTTGCTCTCCTTGCTCTCCTTGCTCTCCTTGCTCTCCTTGAGGGCCTGTAGCTCCTACTGTTCCTTGCTCTCCTTGCTCTCCTTGAGGGCCTGTAGCTCCTACTGTTCCTTGCTCTCCTTGCTCTCCTTGAGGGCCTGTAGCTCCTACTGCTCCATCCGCTCCTGCAGGGCCTGTAGCTCCTACTGCTCCATCTGATCCAGCAGGACCCGTAGCTCCAACTGTTCCTTCTCCCCCTCCATCTATTTGAGACCAAACAGCTACTCCTGTGGCATCATCCACACATATGAAAGCTTCATCGAGTACAGTATCAACCCAAAACGATCCCACAGAATAACCACTTTCATTATCATCTGCAGCAGTGGGTCCTGTAGCTCCAATGAAGTTATTCTTCTTTAGAATATCTCCTACCATATCTCCAACATAGACATAGCAAGATAAAGTACCTGTAGAACCTAAACTTAAATCTGTTTCTGCAGTAATTACACCAGCGTTCTCATCTAAAAACCAGTCATTCGCGGCGGAAGGAGCTACTTCATCTCCATTATCATACAAAATAGGACGCCAAGTAGATCCAAACGATTTAGGAATAATAAACTGCGCCCTATCATCATCATCACTCGGCGTGCCAGATTGCTGAGTATAGTTAACCCCGGTTAAAGGATTTATATAATTGAGTAAATCATGACCACTAGGAATTTGAACAAAATAAGCCTTACCACCTGAAGCACTAAATAAATGTAAGACTAATTCACTATTAGGTTGTCCTGGTGTAGAATTAGTACAATCTAAAATTCTTCCAGATACAGCTCCAGCTGTTAACGGAATCTCTTCTGCAAATATGTTATCTGCATGTATAGTATATCTAGAAGGTTTACCTTCGTTTCCTGGCTCTGCAGCATTAGCAGTATGAGATAATCCAAGCATACGCTTGAATGCTGCTTTTGCTAATGATTCTGTTGTAAAAGCCATGAATTAATCCTAAGAGAAAGAAACCTCTATGCTGTTTATATACCCGGACCAGCTTGAGGAAGCAGTAATTCGAACTACTATAACATACCCAGATGTACTGGTTGATCTAGTACCCAATGTTACACCCCAATCGGTTGGAATGGTAGCTCCTCCACTAGCATTGTAAGCGCCAATGCTGTCATCATCAGTATAAGATGTCACCATGTCCTTCCACTCTATAGTTCCTACTCCATCTTGAGTAGTATTAGGAGCTAATATCTCAGCTGTAACATTATTACCACTAGGACCTGTGGCAACAGATACAAAAGTGGTACTTGATACACTTATATTAAATACAAAGTTTTGTCTAGGAGAGCTATCATAAAAATATCTTAAATAAACTCTGTCACCTGAAGCAGATGAGTAATCTGGATTTCCTGCAGGGCCATTAGTTATTCCTCCAAAATTACCACCGTTAGCCCCATTGGTTGGATAGTACAGTCTACCATTATATTGTAATAGACCGTCATTATATCCTGCCCCTCCAGTTGTTATGCTAGTTGAACTGGTCCAATCAGCAGTTCCGTTACCTGGTCCGCTACCAAATCCAGTATCTGTTAAAGAGATATCAGAAGTTTGACGGTAACCTTCAGCATTGAAGCTTTCACTATTATTATCTTGCCCACTAGCTCCACTAATATATGTGTCTACTAAAAGTCCACTAATAGTTTTATTAGTGCTACTTAAGGTGCTATTTGTAGTACGATCAACTGAGGTTTGAACTTCAATGGTTTGGTTTAAAATTCTACCCGTACTAACTGTTACAGTTCTATTGGTAATAGTAGTAGTGGCTAACTCGTTGCCTCCTGTAGCAGAAAAGCTCAAAGAAGATACGCTGCACCTAGTTGTAGAAAAAGTTATAGCATTTGTTTCTATATAAGTGTTTCTTTGTCCATTGTCTATTACTACATCATAATCAGCATCTCCAGAAGTGTGATAAGTTACTCCTGAGAGAGTACTTGCTCCTGACATAGATAAATTATCTAGTGTTTCTCCTGAGAATGTAGTAGCAGCTGCATTACCATCTACTACCCAATCTACATAATTTGTATCAGTAAAAACTCCAGCAGTTTTCTCATGACGGATTCTAACATAATTCCACCCTAATCTCATATCAGAGCTATCTACTCTCCAAGATCCAGTTCTGTATTGGAATTGAGTAAACGGATCACCATTAGGAAAACTAACAGATGAATGATCAGAGATATCAAATCCAGTTGTAGCAGAACCATCATCTACTGCTCCAGCAGTAGAAAGATCTATAGTACGCTCGGTGACTCCATTAAGCTCTAATATTAAATTACCCTGATCTGCATCTCCAAAAGCATTAGCAGGATAAGCCGCAGTAGGACTCCCAGCTCCTTCATCTACATCTTCATTGAGAGTTCCAGTAACATCAGTGTTTAAACCTATAATACCTGCTCGATCTCCACTATCATTAAAGGCATTATCTACAGTTACTGCAGGACGAGAACCAATACCTGTAACAGCATAATAAGTATCTTCTGCAATTGGATTAGAGCCATCAAAAGAGAGTTTTCCATTCTCTCCATTAGTATCTACATCTACATCATCTAGATCTGGAGCTGGAGAAGGAGCCAAACTGCTTAATACTTCATTTATATCATCTATAGCATCATTAGTCCATGTAGAGCTAGTCCATGAAGAAAACAATCCATCGGCCCAGCTACCATCAGTAGGAGTGCCAAGTTCAAGGTCACCTGCATCACCTACAGGACCTGTGGCACCAACTGCTCCATCTGCTCCTGCAGGGCCAGTAGCTCCAATTGCTCCATCTGCTCCTGCAGGGCCAGTAGCTCCAATTGCTCCATCTGCTCCTGCAGGGCCAGTAGCTCCAATTGCTCCATCTGCTCCTGCAGGTCCAGTAGCTCCTATTTCTCCTTGTGGTCCTGTAGCTCCAGCTCCAGTTGCTCCTGTGCCAGATCCATCTGCTCCTGCTGGCCCCACAGGTCCAGTAGCTCCTACTGGACCCTGTAATCCTTGAGGACCTATAGGCCCTTGAGGCCCTGCGGCCCCTTGATTTCCCTGGCTGCCTTGTGGTCCCGCAGGTCCTTGTATACCCTGAACACCGGGAGATCCAGAAGACCCATCAGCTCCTGTTAGTCCCATAGGACCTTCCGGTCCTGTGGCTCCAATAGGACCTGGCAACCCGTCAGAACCTGCCGGTCCAGCTGGACCAATTAATCCCATAGGTCCTTCTGGTCCTGTTGCTCCAGTTTTACCTGTAGTAGACGGTATTTCTGGATCAAAATCAGATGATAAAGGTACTGCTATATTTAATGTTACTGAAGGTACAGTTTTGGTAAATGATGAATGAAATCCAATTCCAATAGGACGGAATCTACCACTAAATTTGACGATATAAGATCCATCTTCTAATTGAAATGATTGACGCCATATTCCTTGAGGAGTTGATGTGGTTTCTCCTACAATTTCGTTGCTAGTATTGAAAATTTGAATACTAACAGTACCAGATATAGGTACCGCCAGCATTGGTGGAATACCAGCTTGAATTTCGACACCATAATTATGATCAACGGTCGTGGCCATACAAATAATGTGAGATTCGACTCCCTTTTTCCTCTTTTTAAACTCAAATCATTAATGTATGTTCCTTAAGGGGAATGATTTCTTCGACATCAACACCTCCTAAAGCTTTTTGAATTTTTTTGGCTAATTCTTCTGATTCAGGACACGATGCTCTACCGCGAGGACTAGAATCACCTGCTACTTCTATTAATTTTGCATACTTTTCCTTGCACATTTGAATCATTTCTTCTGTTTCTTCTCTGTGCTCAGATTCCCACCATGGATCAGTATCCCAATAGCTCTTCACATGAGATAACGGGCTATCGTGAATTATTGCACCATCTAGCGAAGATATTCGTGGTCCTTGGACTCCGAATTTCGTCAAATGCCATAGTGAATAACGGCAATAACGAGGTTTTAGGGAATTAGACCAGAGATATGGCTCTTTATTGGCTTTGCCTGAATCCGAGAATATTGCCGAAATATTGAAAATATCTGCTTCAGAATCTTGAATAACTTTCTCTTCGATTTCTTCTGCCAAAGCAGAAGTCATCATGAAGTCCGAATCCCATCTAAAAGTATATTCATAATTAGCTTTTAAAAGCATCCAATTTAACAACCAGATAGTAGAATGCACACTATTTACAGGAGTGCATTGATTCTCAATGCCGGTTTTGCCTAATTGAAATGGATAATCATATAAATTAATCGGATAACCTTTATCTATTCTGTCCTGTACAATATCACGGGTTTTGTCTTCGCAATTATTAAGAACTAAATTTATTTCATATGGAATTGTTAATTGACTCAAAGAATCTAGAGCCATTCCAATAGTTCTCTCTTCATTTTTTGCTCTCATTAAGAATGATATACCAGGTTTTCTTTGCTTGTCATACCAACTAAGATCTAATTCGTAATCAGGCTCATTTTCTAACGGAAGAATATTTCTGGTTTCTGATAAAACCGGTTCTGTGTGTAGAGACTCAGACTTTGGAGATGCTTGTGGATATTGCTTGTCTAGCCAGCTCATTTCACTACGCTGACGATTCATCTTATACCAACCTGCTTTTTCTTTGGTATAAGAAAGGAATTCAAAATATTCCTGATACATTTTAGCCACACGATCCATGGCAAAATTATTCATAGCCCATGTTCTGCAAGTTTCCGGAGATATATTTTCTATATTACGGCATGCCCATTCAAATTGCTCTAGTGTCCTACATCGATAACCTGTAAGCCCATGCAAGACAGTTTCCGGAAATACTCCCCAATCTGTTGATATGACTGGAGTTCCACTCATCATGGCTTCAACCGCAACGCCTCCAAATGGTTCTATATAAAGCGTAGGCATAATAACAGCTTTGGCTTTAGCTAACAATTGTCTTCGTTGCTCTACATTTACAAATCCTATATGTTCTATAATTTCTCCACACCGTGAAGGCATTTTGTTAAATTGACCTTGACCTGCCACTTTAAGATGCCCACCAATTCGAGTCATAACATCAACAGCTACATGTATTCCTTTTCGCTTAACAATACGCCCTAAAAACAAGAAATAATCTTCTTTGTCATTAGGGGTATAATCGAAATCATCAGGATCAAAGTAATTGGGAATTACAGCATCAAAAAAACGCCCATTTTCCTGGGCTACTCGTTTGCCTGTTTTAGAATCCATTTGACCTTGACCATAGACATGAGACATCCAATTATATGATTCGAAAACTCTAAAACTACAAAAAGTGTCTTTGTACCCAATTCCGGGTTCCACAACCATTATAGAATCACTTAGAGCAGAAGCTATCGGTTGGTGCCCCCATCCCCAACTACACAGAAGAAAATCGTCATCTGTTCTTCTTTTCTTTATCTCAGTAATAGTTTTATTGAAATATTGTTTATGGCATTCATCTTTAACATCATAGTCCCATTGTTTATCATGCCATTCATCTGGATAATATTGTTTACGAAAATCATCGGTGATAACATCAATATGTTCAGTGCATACCGGATCACTACCTTCACATCCATAGTGAATAATATCATGCCCTAAAGAATGAAGCATATCACATAATTTATAAACTTTTTGAGTAAACGCGCAATGACAAAACTTTTTGTTGGTTACTGTATGAGGCAATCCTGGTATATGAAATCGCATAATAATCTCCATATTCAAGTTCAAGATGATGGTACATTATACCGCAATTGTATGTAATCCGGAAGGATAATTATCCTTTAAAAGCGTATTCCAGTCCATGAATAAATATCTATATAGATTTCAAAAAGCCATTTTCCGATTTATCGGGGATATTAAATGGGGAGGAATCGCACATCCATTCTGGTTTACAATTAATGCCGTAGGATATAGATTAAAAGGAGAACATTATCGAAAAATAATTAAGATAATGCAACCAGGAGATATCCTTCTACGTAGATTTGATGGATATTTAAGTTCATATCTTTTTCCAGGATTCTGGAATCACGCTGGATTGTATGTCGGGAACATAAACGGACAGCCAGAACAAGTAGTCCATGCTGTAAGTGATGGAGTATTACAAGAAGATTTTCTTAATTTTATACGAACAGATCATCTTATCATATTGCGTCCACCCGAAGGACAATTAGATGCGATCAAAAAAGCTTTAGAAGTAGTTGGAAGTCCATATGATTTTGGATTTGATTTCAACAATACAGATAGATTTAGTTGTACAGAATTAATTGATTTTTGTCACCCAGGATTAGTCGAAAGCAAAAAACGATTTGGACGAAAGACCATAGTTGCTGATGATTTTGCTCATTGTGAAAAATTAGAAATAATTTGGAATTCTGTTGAAGACAGTCAAGTTACTAACATGGGCGTAGTAGAAACATATTTCAAAAAATGTGTATAATAATGCATGCAAAAAGGAATAGTTAATCGAGACGATGGAATTTGGCAAGGTCATCCTGATATAGCATTTTTCAATGGAAAATTGTTTGTAGTTTACAGAGAATCAGACCAACATAAAACAGCTAGTGAAACTAAAATTAAACTTGCTCAATCCAAAGATGCTGAAACATTTCTAGATCCAATAACAATATCTACCAGTCAAGATCGCTACAATTGTCCCCGCATTATGGTCATAGAAGATACCCTGTGCGTCCTGTGTGACCGTGTAGAGGCTTCAGAAGACTACATTGGAGCAGAAGATACCCCAGAGCGCACCAGCGTCCTCCTATGGCGTTCTACAGACGGAGAGACTTGGGAAGAACCAATAGATCTAGGAATTTCAGGAATAGTTCCTGATAGAATCTTTCAATTTCACAATAAGTTTCTTATTGCTACTCATACCAGAAGGCGTTCATTAGATGAGCCTTATCAAGAAAATTTAACTCAAAATGTCTGGATTAGTAACAGCCTAGAAGGTCCATGGCAACAACATCCAGTTGCACACAAGTCAGGATTTAATTTTTGTGAAGGCTCTATTTTTTATCATAAACCCCGTTTATTTTGTGTAATGCGAGAAAATTCTGGAATAGGGAGACCCGCATATTATTGTACTTCAAAAGATGGTGTTAGCTGGTCTCCTGTTATAGAAACTCGTATGGCTGGTTGTCATCGTCCTGTTTGTGGTATATTACGTTCTGGGCGTTTACTTACAACATATCGAGAAGCATCACATTCATTTTTTCGAGGATATTGGGCTAAAAACACTTTTGCTTGTTTGACTAGCCCTGATTCTTTTATAAGTAATTTTGATAAATCAATTATTTTGCCTCTGGATCATGATAATAGTTCTCGTTCAGATTCAGGTTATACAGGATGGGTACAATTACCAGATGATTCCATATTCATTGTAAATTATATTACTGGGAATGCTCGAAAACCATATATAAAGTGGTACAGAATTGATGAATCAGAATTCTGATCAAAAAAATTCTTGACATTTTGCTAGAATGTAGTAATATAGCAGTAGGTTTCTAACATATATTAACAAGGACAAAAACATGGGTGGCAGTTCATTGTTCGAAGGAAAGTTTTTAAAAGTCACTTCAAAATATGGATGGGAATATGTAGAGCGAAGTAATACTACCGGAGTCATCGGTATTTTAGCTATCACCGAAGACGATGAATTGTTATTGGTTGAGCAGTTTCGTATTCCTGTTGATAATAGAACTATTGAAATTCCAGCTGGACTCGTAGGTGACAATCTAGAAGGACAGAGTCCTGAAGAAGCAGTTAAAACTGAATTAGAAGAAGAAACTGGCTATCAGGCTAAGTCTCTAACAAAAATCATGAAAACTCCCACTTCGTCAGGATTAACTTCAGAGAAGATAACACTTTTTAAAGCAGAAGGACTTACCAAATGCACTAATCCTAGGCAAGATCCAGCTGAAGATATTGTGCTACATAAGGTTCATTTAGAAATTTTAGATGAGTGGCTTAAAACGAAAGCAGAACAGGGTTATCTTGTAGATTCCAAAATTTATACTTGCCTTTACTTCCTTTAGATCGAGAGAATCCCTCCCCCTTCATTTGTAACATTGATCTCAGGATCAGATCCGTGTTCCTTCTCTACTTATAATCTCATTACAAACTGTTCTGCAGGAAAATCTATTGCCTTTCAGTCTCTTCTGATTGATTCGCCAATTTTTCGGGCATGTTCTAATTTAGAATTGCTACTTTCTTGAATATTAATGATTTTTAGCGTGATATTTCTCTAGTTTGCAATATGATCATCCGACAATATATTGATTTCCTACTAAATAGGGAGGAAACATTAAATAGTTCGATTAATCGTTAATAGGTGCAAAAATATTATGGAAATAAATGTAGTACAGCTTAATTGTGATGTTGGAAATATTGAACATAACTGCTCAAAAATCATAAAATCAATAGAAAAAGCGCAATTAGATAATTGTCAATTAGTAATATTCCCAGAATTATCTGATACTGGATATGAAATGACAAACATATCAGATTGCTCATCGTCATGGTCTTCTAATACTCCGTATGACAAGATTAAACGTAAAGCTGAGGAATTAAATGTAAGAGTAATTTGTGGGCTTTCAGAAAAAACTAACAGCCATTTGTTTAATAGTATGATGATATATGATTTGGAAAAAACAATGTGTTATAGAAAAACTCATTTATTGCACTCTTATCCTGTATATGAAAAACATCATATGACGCCTGGTGATTCACTTCCAATAGTTAATATAAGAGGAATTAAATTCGGTTTTTTAATCGGATATGATATTTATTTCCCAGAAGTAGCAAGAACCTTAGCAGCTAATGGGGCTGAAATAATTATTATCATTGCTGCTTTTACTAATTTAAAACATTGGGAAATATTAACTATGTGCAGAGCAATCGAAAATCAGGTATATGTCGTAGCATGTAATAGAGTTGGACGAGATAAGAATTTAACATTTTGTGGGTCAAGCAGAATAATAGATCCGGATGGCACAATTGTCTGTTCAGCATCCGGTGACACTGAACAGACAATTGGCTCATTTATACATACTTCTAAAATATCATCCATCCGGAAACAAAGAAACATGCTGTCAGACAGACGTAACAGCATTTATTGAATTATACCAATCTTCTGCTTTTTCAAGTAATTCATCAATTTCATCACTAGACATATTGGCTTCCGGAACCTTTTCGGACGTTTCTACTGGACGATGAGAATTACGATATTCTGTAGCAATATCTTTATCGATTCGTATGTATCCTATATTAGAATAAATAACCATATTAAGCCATCTTTGTCCAATAGGATTACGATCAGTATCTACTAATTTCGTGAAAAATATATCACAAAACTGAGGTTCGGGCAATGGTCCTGAAATAGTATATCCGATTTTGTGTCTATTCTCATCTCGCTTCCAAATTTTACGTACTCTATTATGAGGAGCTTTTCTTACCCATCTCTCCCATTGATATGCATAAGTGCGAGCTTTTTGGAAAATTATATTCAATCTTTTAAGCTTTTTGTAATCCTCATAACTATATGCAACATAACCCCATCTAGTTTTAAATGCTTGATCAACAATAGTACTATTCATGATTTTGGCTCCTTTTTATTGTTTGCAACCAGAGTATGAAATGTTCCCTTTGTGCAATTATCCTGAACTAACTGTAAATTTTTAAACAAAGATCGGTGATCATATACTATCTCTGTGGCCAGAGCTGTATATTCATCACCGATATCTGGTTCTTGAAAAATGACAAATTTTATATTCTCTGTTTTTAATTTCTGAGAAAATTTGAATAATTGACGCTCATTACGAACTTCACAAAATATTATGTTAGGATGTCTCTACGGTGGTTTAAAGGACTCTGAAGTGGTTAATTCAAAAATAGCGTGCATTGCCTGAACGGCTTGTTGTGGAGTTGAAAGATCTTTTCGGACTATGACATACAAATACGGCTCTTGTACCTACGTAAAACCCATTGTTTTTCTCCTTAAAATAGACTTAATTATCTACTATTGCGTCAACCAGGACTTGAACCTGGAACCAGTTCTATTAGAGAGAACTGCTCTGCCTAATTGAGCTACTGACGCTACAACTACATTATACATTACAGAAAATCGATGTCAATATCATCTATCGAAAAATTATTACGCTTATTTTGTTCTTTTCTTGTGATGGAATGCAATCTGTTCTGTAAAATGATATCCGTCCAGAATTCGTCAGTCATACAAGTAGATACCAAACATGATTTTTCGAATTCTTTTATTTCCTCCTTGTCCATCGAAGTAGTCCTATTCCTCTCTTTTTCTACAGAATGTAATATATCAACTATCTTTGGCAATAATTCTCTTAATGTATTAATATTATCTTCTGTCAAATCGGTGCTAATAGCATCTAATGTTGCTATTAATGATGAGCACAAACGACGTGGATTATCCTCTATTTTCATTTGTTTGATTCTATTTACAAATACATTCAAGTCAAAATCAGGAGTATGGGGGGCATCTTTGTGTTTGCACTTACAATGTAACTGACTGGGATTTTCTTCAATATCGTGTGATATTTTTAATAGCCTAATTATTTCATCCTGTTCCAAATACTCACTAAAGTTAGAATCAAGCCTATTTCTTGCTAATTCCATTTGTCTGCTATGACGGCTCATAGCATTTTTTATGCCCATCTTCTTGTATTTCATCTTCCTCTGCATTTCCGTTAACGCTTCTTGATCTATTGAATCAGTTAAATTATCAACTTTTTTTACTCTTATTGTGCTCATTGTATTTCTCCATATAGTGCATTTTTATTATACACTATGAAACACATTATAAAATTCTATTTAGAAGAATAGTATAATCCCACAATTTCTCCCATGTAAAATCTGAATTAGTCCCACCAAAATGCCCATGATGTGATGTTTCATAATAAATAGGACGACGAAGATCTAATTCTTTAATAATACCTGCTGGAGTCAAAGGAAATATATTACGAACAATTCTTTCTAACTTATCTTCTTCTATAGAACCAGTCCCAAAAGTATCTATTAAAACACTCACAGGTTCTGCTACACCAATAGCATAAGCAAGCTGTACTTCGCACCGATCAGCTAATTTATTACTAACAATATTTTTGGCAATATACCTAGCCATATAAGCTGCTGATCGATCTACCTTAGTTGGATCCTTGCCAGAAAATGCTCCTCCTCCATGGCGTCCCATACTTCCATAAGTATCTACAATTATTTTCCTTCCCGTGAGACCTGTATCTCCATGGGGTCCACCTATTACAAAACGACCAGTTGGGTTAATATGAATAGAAAAATTATCTTTGGAGAATTGTGGACATTCATGCTGAATAGCAGGCTTTATAACATTCTCCAAAATCTCTTCTTTGGCAATATCACTAATTTCATCTGTAGAACTCGAAATAACATCTTCTGTGTGTTGAGTTGATATTACAATATTATGTATACCCACTGGTTTACCATCTTCGTATTCAATAGTTACTTGCGATTTACCATCAGGAAGAACCCATGGGCAAATATCCAGTTCTCGAACTAAAGCTAATTGTTTGACTAATCGATGAGCCAGCTGAATAGGCAGAGGCATGAGGGATTTAGTCTCATTACAAGCATAACCAAACATCATCCCCTGGTCTCCAGCTCCTTGCTCTGTATCTGGCTTTTCATCTCGTGTAATACCACGACTAATGTCTTCGGATTGAGGATGTATTTTAGAGTCAATTTTGCACGTCTTGTAATCGAATCCAGAGCCTGGTCTGGTATACCCGATCTGCTGAATAGTACGTCTTATTGTTTGTTCTATGTTTTTAAGAGCTTGTTTTGCCGCTTCATTATGAACGGTAATCTCTCCGGAAACAACAACAGTGTCAGTGGTAACCAAAGTTTCTATTGCAGCTCGTACATGCGGATCGGGCTTAATAAGACTGTCTAAAATTGCATCAGAAATACTATCAGCGACTTTGTCAGGATGACCCATTGTAACAGATTCAGAAGTAAAAAGAGCAAGTTTTTTTGACATAAAAATCTCCATAGGTGAGTTCAATTATACACTCTTGATACGACCATTTTCTTGATATCAGGAAAATGGTTTTTAAAAAAGGAGAGACTAAATAATATATGAATATATACTACAAGTCGCTTATCGAGGGAAGTACTATGAAATGGGGAAACAATTGTAGCCATTTTTTAGACAATTTTACTGAGAATTATGCTAAAATCGCTAAAATTGTCATGGAACATGATGATATCGATATTCCTGAATCGGATATTACGATAGCAGGGTACAGTGATTTCTTAGACAAATTTGCAAAGAGCCAATCTAAAGATGTAATTAAATCTCAAGTATTTCGTTTCGTGACCACAGAAGCCAATAGAGATAATTATTCTTGTGAAGTAATACTTAGAAAAATTGCTGATTCTTATAAGTTAAAATTAACACATTATTCAGGAAGTTTCGATTACGCTGCATTACAATCCATATGGAAATTTGCTAAAACCGAAGAGAAGCTAGCTAAACAAGTTTTTGAGACTCTAGTTTATGCTCTTAACGGTATACAAAAACAGCATAATGCTAATATGAAACATCCAACAACAATTGCTCCAATAATTCGCGAAGCAATAAGACCTATTGCAGAAACACATAGATATAAGAAACAAATTCTTGCTCTTGATGAGGGAGATTTACAGCACAGTGAAAAAAATTGGCAACAAACTATTTATGGATCAAAATATCCAGAATTACAAGAAGAATCTAAGCAAGATAAATTCTCTGGAAGACACAATGAAGAAGTTGTTAAACGAACCATGTATACCGGTCGTAACACTAAAATAGTAACCACTAACGAGATCAAAAAATAATGTTTAGACGAAGAGAAGGTAGAGGTTCGGATTCCAACAATGAGACACGAATTGTGCAAAATCTTACAAATAATCCTATTACTCTGGGTGATTTGGATAATGTTGAAATTTTACCCGGTAGCACTTATGATCTATTAAAATCAGCATCTATTCAACGAATTGGAAATTCGACCGATCTCAAATTGGCAGTAGAATTAGGATTATTAAGATTCAAAAATCGCCGCAGAGAAAATATTGATACTTCTGATATTTATGATAATATAATTCCTGCAGTTTTAGCTGATACTAGAGTAGCAGAAGAAGCAGAACGTGCTACTGAATTAGTTCGGAATACTAAAACTGTGTCTTCGGATTACACAGCAGTACTTGATGATGATGTAATACTGGTAGATGCTAGTGCAGGAGAAGTTACAATAACATTGCCTTCTGCAATAGGAATAAATGGATATTGCTTCAATATTAAACGTATAAGTGATGGATCAAATAACGTAATTGTAGCTGCCCCATCAGAAGAAAGCATTGACGGAGAAGATTCACAAGCTATTACTCAGCAGTATATGAGTTTTCCCATAATCTCTAACGGAAGTGGATGGCATATTTTATAATGTCTCATATAATACAACCAACTCAAACAGAAGGAACCAAAACTGAAGTTGCAGTAACTGATGATAACATCCAAGGACTTTTAACTAAAATTTTACAAGAACTTAGAATAATGAACATCCATTTGCAAATAATAACAGATAATGAAATAACTAAAGAGGAATTATCATAATGCCGGATATGATTAGTGATGGAAGAGGCAAAGGGAATCTAGCAGAAGTAAATAGCGAACAACAATTGCTGACATTTGCTACTACTACTCCTCTAATAGCCAAACGAAGTGAATTCGATGGAAATGCTTTTGGCATTACCACTCCTATGAGAACTATAACAACTACAGGTGGAAGAATACTGTTTATTAAAAATTTAGACTCCTCCAAAAATTTCTATTTTACTGATTTCTGGTTTAATTGGAATGGGGGCAACACCAACCATAATAGAGCAATGCTCGGTCAATTAGTATTTAATGACACAGTACCGGATACAAATGTAACTACCGGAAGTGCTGGAGCTACAAATCGCACAATACCATCGTCTGCTGATTTAACAGTATTATATTGGGACGAAACAGGAGATGGCATGACAGGTCACACGCCTGGAACTGCAGGTTTTTATTGGTGTAACGGACAGGGAGCCCAGCATTACCATGTTGGAGGTGCTATTATCATTGGAACTAATGACACAATATCTGTAAACCTTCAAGGAGAAGAAGAAGGTGAAGCTGCTATAAATATTTTGGGATTTTTAAAGTAACTAGGAGGCGTTATGCCAGACTCAATAAAAGATGGAAAAGGACAAGGGAATCTAGCTTCCGTTAATAATGAAAACAGATTGGCTGTAACTTCTATAAGTAGTACGGTAGAACACCATGTAAATCATCATGAAGGAGAGGCTTATATTTTGTTATTTGAGCAATCCCCTGCTGCTGATGATGATTGTATATTGTACATACAAAATACTTCTGAAGAAGACTTAGTTATTGAAGGGATAGATTTGTCAGTAGATGGGGCATGTCAGGTGTATTACAAACTAAATGGACAAGGTACACGAAATAATGCTACAGCAATAACCCCAGCTAATGTTCATGGAGGTATTAACAATGATGCAGATGGGGTATTTGAGCAAGGAGCAGATTTAGATGGCGGCTCTGCTACTTTGACAAATGGAGAGATCGTAGGAAGGCATGTATTCAGAGCAGCTGCCAACACAAGCCATTGTAATTTTCCTCAAGATATAATTGTATCAAAGAGTGCTACATTCACAGTATGGTGCGATACTAGCTCTGTTACTGTTATTGCATCAATACCATTTAATTATCATTCCCTGGCACATCATGGGTAACAGGAGAGAATTATGCAAATAGAAGATGGAACAGGACACAGTTACAAAGTAAAAGTCAGCAATGAAAACATGATTGCGTCATCATGTGTTTCGCAATCTGATCAACATCACGTAAATCATACTCATGGAGACATGTATTCTGTTATGATTGATCAAGTCCCGGATGGTAATGATGCGTGCTTTTTATATATAAAAAACACCGATGATAAAGATCTTTTAATAACATCTGCCCGTATTGGAGTCAATGATGCTTGCGAGATTTATTTCAAGTTGGGTGATACTGGTACTCCTGTAGATGGAACAGATAGTACACCAGGAAACCGAAACGCAGGTAGTGGTAATTTGGCCGATTGTACGTGTCAAGTAGGTACAGATATAACCGGATTAGCTGGAGGATGGGAAATAGATAGGTTATATTTTACAGAAGCTACATCTAGCGCAAAGACCGAGTGGGATTCTTATATTATCGTGCCTAAAAATAACATATTTACTGCCTATTGTTTCGCCGGAGGTAGTGGAGACAGCGTTAATGTAATAATGACCCTTGCTATGTTTTTTCATGAAAAAGTTTAATGTCTATTAAAAATCACATAACAGATCCTTCTACAGGAACACAAGCAGAAGTAGATTGTTCTGAAGGTGAATCTCATGCACTCGTAGTAGCTGCACGAGATCATAAAATATTTACGAATGAAGTTATATTTTTCTCAAATCCAGATTACGGAATAGCTATGAATCAGGGTGCTAGTCCTACAGGAACTCCGGAATATGTACACAATGGAACAGATGACACTTACTGGACAGGATCTTCTATTGTAGGCGTAAAAACTCTATTCAGCAGCGTAGATCAAAGCCATAATGGTACATATAGCATTAAAACAGATAATGCAGATGTAGATGATGTTTACCAATTCGCAAAAGGTAGCGATTTAATACTTTCTAATTATATATCATTGACAATGTGGATATATGTTGATAAAGACTGGAATGCAGGAGATTCAATAGAAGTTTGTGGATGGGATACAGGAACAAATTCACAAATAGGAATTTCCGCAGCTTTGGAAGACTATTTTACTTGGAACTCATTCGATATATGGCATAAAATTTCTATTCCTTTAGAAGATATGAACTTAGTAGGAACTATGAATGCTCTAAGATTCAAACAAGTAGCCGATGAAGGCAAAGCTCCGAAATATTATTTAGATGATATCCAATTCGAGTTATCTGAAGCGGCAGGTGGAATAGCTCCAATATCATTTTGTGTAACTCCTGAAAAAGATAGCTGGCTTCATGTAAGTAGTTTGCATGTTTTTATAGCAGATAATGATTATAATTCAGATAATGAACACGGGACTGTACCTGCTATTCCATATAATTCGTGGCTAGGAGTTGCTGCTTTAGATAGTGGTTTGCGTTATCTTAGAGTCCAAGATGAAACAGTTCGTGAATCTTTAATATTTCGACAGTTGTCAGATATATTAAAACTACCAGGAGTTTCATTAGATAGCTATGGTAGTAGTAATACAGGAATAAATACTTGGATTTCTATTTCTGTAAGAATACACGAACCTGTAATATTAAAAGCAGAAAATCACGATGAATTGCAATTTACTATATCCGATGATTTAAGCGGATTAGATCAACTTACTATATCTGCACATGCCAGAAAAGAATGGCGTCCTAATGGGAAATATTCACATCCTCCATTCTAAATACAATCCGGAATCCCAGGAGTATCCCATCCAGATCCGTTGTGATGATGGTATCCTGGCTCTCCATACCACCCTTCTTCACCTCCACAACAATCACAAATCATTACATCATGATTGTCGTGAGTCTGTATCCACATCAAAATAGCATCAACTCCATCATCTAAAACATTATCTTCATCTATTTGATGAAGATTCAAAAAACCAGTACCTTCACAACGGGTGCATACCATTATTAACCTCCTATTTCCCGCCAAATTTTTTCTTTAAGCGCTTGTATTCTTTTAAATCATTTTTATCATCTTGTTCTTGTTGCTTTTGTAACAATTTTTGTTCTTTAATTTGGTATGGCTTAATCCATTGCTTCGTCATAAAAGCCATTATTCTGTCCTTTTTAAATTAAACAAATCGAATCAACAATAGCACCAATATCACAATCATACCACCCCGAAGTACTCAGAGCATTAATTTCCATCACAGACAATTCACCCTTACTCTCAACTATATCTAAAACAAAGATAGGATCAGGAACCCATTTTATAGCACGAGCCACTTCTTCCGCTTTAATACGTACACGATCTGGAAAACTAGGATCAGGATCAAATCCATATCTCTGGGTTTCTAAATCAAATGATCCGTATTGACACCCTGTTATACATCTATTACCATGTATTATAGTTCTCCATTCGTAATCTATATGACGAACTTTATCAACAATCACCATGTCTTCTTTTTTTAATTCATCCTTAAAAAAATAAATGTATTTATCAAATGTATGTTGATCAAATATACCACCTGAAATAGGACCATTCTTATATCCAGTACAAGGGCGCAAAAAAAGCTTGCCTTCATACTGGTCTAACAAATTTTTGAAATTAGATACAAAATCACACAAAGTCATCATTTGATATGTATCATTAAACAAAAAATCCTCAAAGTAAGGGTAATATACTTGACAATCAAAATTGTAAATTGAACACATAATATTCAATCTGAGATCGTGTATTGTTCGAGCTTGCGCAATCCATTGTAATGACCCGTAACAGAATATATTAGGATCATCAATAGTATTTAAAATAGATGGATCGAAGGGAGCAAAAGGATGAGTAGTATAGGGTATTTTTTTATCTGTTAAAACAGAAATAATACGCTCTTCATTGTCTTCCCAAATTCTAGATTCAATTAAAAAATGCATAATATCTCAATCTATTGTGATTTTTTCGGAAACTTACGAGGCTTAGGATTTCTTTTGTCCCATTGTTTAAGGTCTTCGGAAATATGAGTTTCTGCTTTGATTCTCATCGGTTCGTTCCATTAATTAGTAATTTCTAATTCTACTTTCTTTCTTCATACCATTTGACAGCTTCTATAGTGACTTCTTTCTTACCATGACAAAATTTGCATTTCCTCCAATCGAACTCATTCTTTCCATTACCTTTACACCGTGGACAATCTACTGATTCTGGTTTCATGATTTTTCTCTCATTGTACTTATGTCTTATTTTTGAATTTTTTCTGTAATCGCTCATACTCTTCAAACTCATCATCTTCAATTTGTTTCTTGTGTTTTTCTTGTTCTAATAGAACTGGTTCGATCCATTCTTCGATAAACTCTGCTTCCCAACTACTACCCCGCCATAACCATGAAACTGGCAGATACTCAAGATGAAAAGTATCAGTTAAAGATGGAGGATATATGTCAATTACGCTTATTGTTGTTTCATCATCAATGGCATGCCTATTCCGAAAACTAAAACTAATTTTATTCCGCTGCTTCTTGGTAAGTCTCTTTGAAATTCCTTGCTCAACACAAATCTCATGTATTCGTAACAGAAGAGCTTTAATAGCGTCATAATATATTTCTTCACAATCTTCTAGTTGTTTAATAACCCTAAGGTACCTCTTATACTGTCCGCTTGTCATAAAAACCATAATTCCCCCCGGTTTAAAAGATTAAACTTTTCAATACAATTAATACAACACAACAAATTACTACTTTGCCTTTAATAACAATTCCATTTTCGCATTTTGAACATATATTAGAAATTACTGTAGACTCTTCGGGTACTACTTCTTCGGGAACCAAGCTTATCCGTTCCCATTCCCATTCTTTAGATTTAACAGGTGGAAGATCTTCCTGTGATTTAATCTTTTCAACTTCCTCTCTTTTGTAAAGAGGTGAACCTCCGTCTCTATATTCCATCAAATTCCCACTCACTACTAACTGTTTGATTTCATCTTCAGATTTATCTAGTGTTTCAGATACTTCTTTAATGTCATAAAATCTCTTTGGCATTAGGTTCTCCATAAGTCGGCAAGCATTTTTTAAAAATCTGTTTTAGAAGTTTCTTTGAATTTCTTTAAAAGAATATACGCTCCCGAAGCAATCCACATAACTTCAAGATGAGTTGCAAGAGCAGCCTCTAACAGCTTTTCTGCATTATCCAAAAACCTATCTCCATAAATACTAGGGTAACGAAAAAAATAGCAAGTGTTTTTAGAGTTCGCTATATTCCGTTTAGCCTGTTCTTTATCTATAAACTCTCGCCAAGGTAGAAAAGACCAATAATTATAATCTTCAATATATTGAGCTATAAATTCATCATCATCTTTTTGACGAATAGCTTTAATTTCATTGATAGCCAATTCGCAACGACGAATAACCTCGTCAGTATTCAGACAAACGTAACCCGATGGAGCTTCCATGTTTAGTCCTCACTTTTGTCTAAATAGTCATCGTACAATTTTACTTTTTCCATGAAATCATCTAGTCGCTTATGATCGGTTTCTAATACAACAAACCAAAACAATTTGCAAACCGCGATGTCATAGAGGCGATGAAAGCCTCTAATTCTTATTTCATCTTTGCTCCAACGTTTCCCGCTAGGACTTCTTAAAATATCTACAAAAAAATACCTATCCACATATGGTACTTGTCTGTATCTAATTCTATATCTACCAAATCTAATTGTTGGTGCTCTCATTTTTAACACTCCTCAATACCATAATGGTCTCGCAACTCTTCTACATATTCCTTAATTTTACCATAAATGATCTTAAAAGCTGCTAATGTTCTTTCTAGATCTTCATCATTGGTATTTTCCGGAGCATAATTACGAATTGCATAACATAGTCCTTCCACATCCACTTTGTATAAAAAAGACTCTGCCTCTTCTCTACTGATCATATTGGACTTTTTTGTTTTAGGAGTTTTCTTTGTGGACAAGACAGAAATTAAATCAGCCGCATATTCTGATATATCTATTCCTGTCTCTTTTCGTAAACGTCGATTTTCTTTAGCCTTGTAGCGAATTTCCTCTACTAGTGTCCCTGCAGGATCTTCTATCCACTTGTTCCAGGTATTAACAGCGTTATCTCCTGTTACCTTAACTGTTAAATTACATTGTTTACAACGGACCCAAGCAATATTAAAAGAACTATAACCACAATCATTAATATCTAGATCGTCACTTTCACACCTAGGACAGTTTTTGGCTTTCATTGTTTCAATTCCATTAGTTTATAACCAGAACACAATGCATGCTGTTTACTCTTTTATGACTTTTTCCAACATCATAGCTAAAACAAAAGCATGCCCCATCTTCCTGTCTTCATTGTTGATTACTTCATCCCAAGACATATCTAAAATTCGATGATTATAACCATCAAAATCCCACAACCAAATATCTTTTCCTTCTTCATGAATCTTTTTTAATTTCTGAAAAGCATCAGATTTAGAAACAGCAGATGAATACAAAGGTATATAAATTTCTTTACGCGCCTCTATATAAGATAATTTTTCCTTATTCCACCAAGAATAACACGGAATTCTACCTTTACCCATAGGATAACGATGAGCCCTATGATCCTCAAATCCACTTCTAGCCCATTTGAAATATTCTTTAGAGGGAAATCCATCTTTTGTATGTTCAGGATATACCTTGGTAAATTGCCATGCATTCTCTACATTATAAGAAATACTATTGTTGGCTCCTGTTAATGTAACTGGACCTAAAAAGAAAGGACTTAAACCTCTGCTCCAATTCTTAGAACGAGAAGTAGTATTAATAGCGTTGGGTACTTTAATACTTTTAGGACCAATAACATAGATCATTTATTTTGTCCCTAAGTGATTAACCCAATTGGGTAAAAAATCGTGCATTATTTGAAATTTAACCAATGGTTGTGAATTGTGAGCATACGAACAATCCACCCAAGAGTTTTTAGCTGAACCTAAATTATATTTTAAAAAACCCCACACTTCATCACCATAAATACATCTCCAATCGTTATGTCTAATCCATATTTCATTCCGCCGAAAATACAATAAAGCTTCCAGCATTTTATTTAAGTCATAGTTGTTAAACTTGTTTTCTTCGCTATAATCTGCGAATCTAAGAAAAGGAGAACATGCAGGTGGGCTATAATTAACAGCCTCTAAACACCAATAATTGCGTTGCCAATCCATCCCATCTGTCCATATTTCAGCATAATATCTATCATTAGAAGTGCCAATCCTATGACGAGTAGGAGAAGGCCAATTTTCTGACGGAACTTTATATTTTTCATTAGCTTGACGGATTAACTGTACCCCAGCTAAAAAATGAGTATGCTCATGCGAAGTAGTATTAACTTCAATCGTGTTCGGTCTTTTCGGCTCCATTATAACTCTCCATGGTCTTTCTGGTCGGATCCAAATGAACGCGTTCTCTAATTTTGTCTCGTATATCAATGAGGTTGCAATTTAATCTCCAATCCCAAGATTGATCATTCTCATCATTCAAACTCTGTATAGCTTTTCTGATAGCATCCAAATGCATATACATTATTTCCTTGTCTCTAGGAAGCATCTAATTCTCCCTTATAGCATCTTCTATCAACTCTGCCCATCTATTATCATAATCGTGAGCAGTCCAAGTATCACCAAAAATAGTACGCAAAAAATTCCTTACTTGCATACCCTCACGGAAATGAACAGGATGAGGAATTCCAGGAAATTTAGCCTTCTCGATAGCATTAGCCAGAACAGTCTTATCGGGATCATCCTCAGAACCTTCTAACCAACAGGCATCTACTCGACCATGTTTTTCTTTAATTTCGCGAAAAAAAGAAATACCATCCTTACCAAGCCATTTACGTAACTTTTGACGAACTTTTTGATCTATATATGCTTCCACATCAGAACAATCTAATCTGTCATTAGGGTTTGTCATTTAATTTGCACCTTGGAGCATATGAAGGAGAAATAAACACTACCTTATCAGTATCTGCTCCGTATGGATCCTGTCCTTCGTAAACACTTTCAACAGTGTCATCATTACCTTCAATAACATCTACCCACCAAACTGCCATGTCATCCGGGAAATCGTTCAATTTGTCTTTCAGTTCTTTAACCGTCATGTCGTTCCTTCTCCTTAGTCGTCTCGTAACAAGGACAATTGAACCAGGGATGATACATTTTGCCATATCTCGGCGGTTGATTAGGATCTTTCTCCATGCCTACAAATTCAACGCCCTCAGGAAGATCCATGCTATACCAAGGTTCACCATCGACTAGACAAGTTGCGTGTTGAGTAGTCATATCTTTTCCTGTTCAAAAATATTACACTTCATCAAACTCATCATGCCCTATAGTATACAGCATAATCTAGAGTAAGTCAACAAAATTCGTGAATTTTTAATAATGGGCTCAATCAGGATTTACGATAGTTGCCCCACGAGATGTACTAGTATTAGTCACCGCTGAACCGTTATTAACTATAGTAGCCCCTCGGTTTGTAGCTGTTTCTGTAGTCAATTGAACTACTTCGCTGTTACGATGACCGCGCTTATACTTGTAATCTAAGTCCCTAGTTCGAAATGTGGTTAAAGAAGACCATGAAGACCACGATGATCCACTTTTAGTTCTAAACCGTATTTTATATAAATGATTCATCTTTAAAATAATACCTAGTTCAATAAGAGATAATTCTGATATGTTACCATTGGTCAATAATTCTGTGTTGCTAGATCGAACATCTATTAATGGAGTATCATTAGTTGATACTACATAATCAAATATCTGATATTGAGTATCCGTATGATTAGACACAGAAGGAACTATTATAGATGTGACTTGACTGCGCTCTGCACTTACTGTTGAGCTGGTAGCAAAAGATTGAGAAATAGTTACTGCAGGTTCAGACTGAGTAGTAGATGCAGAAGAATAAGTAAAAGTAAGATACGGACGATATGATGCCGTAGCATATTCAGAGCTATAAAGATAAGTATATGTAGATCCTAGGATACAGCCTGTTTTGATTACAATAGTAAACCAATCAGTTACATCTAAAGTATCACGAGCATATTCATACAATGAGGTTACGTCACCAGACAAAGTGGTTTGATCTTCTGCTGAAATAGTGCTTATGGTAACTAAACCTAATCCATCATCAACATCCCCTCCTGCAGTAGCCCAGTCATCTACTCCATTCCATTTATTCCATGTAGAATCTGTGATATTTCGTTTGTTATATGGAACTAAACCTGCATAAATGAGGATATCTGTGCCAGGAATTTGGACATGTGATTCTTCTACTGTACAATGTAATGTAACCTCAGTAATATTTGTCAAAGCAATTACACTAGATGCATCAAAACGCATCAAAACATTGTATACCGCACCAGGAGCAGCGCTAACTAAATACAACCTATCAGAGGAACTATAATTAGTTGTTGGGGACACGTCCGATAAATACGTATCTTCTATTGGATTTATATTAGAACTCATAATTTTCTTTCGTTTTAGAAACTATGGGGCTTTAGCCCCTGTAGAGGAAAAACGAACACTCGAATAACTCCTAAATGAACATTCCTCTACCTTTACATTCTGAGCCAAACGTACTCCACTTAATACAGAATGTAAACTTAACCTTCCTCTACTACTTCCTCCGACATAACTTAATCCGTATTTCTTATGCTCAACCAACGAACCTCTCTTAAACCCCAAACTCCTAGTACTGCCATAATTCTTTCTTACTCCACCTTTAAAACACTGTAAAGCGTGTAATTGTCTTCTGTGGAATCTAAGAGGTACTATTTTGAGTATTCTGGTATTATCAGGTTTTAAGTGTCCTCCTGTGCGCCAAACTCCAATCATCTACTCCATTCCATTTATTCCAAGTAGTACCAGTGATATTGCGTTTGGCAGATTGGATTAACCCAAATTCAACATCACTGTCCAAAATATGGTTTATATAACCGGTAAAAAATACACTGGCTGCTTGACTAGGGTTAGCAATTTGGGTCATATCAAACTTAAACAATGCTCTAGAAGAATTCAAAGCCACAAAACAAATCTTTAAAGCATTAGAGTTGCTATAATTAGTATTTGGTAAATTTGTATCTATATATGTGTCTTCTGTCGGCGAAACAGTACTCATATTTAAGGTCCCTTTACATATTAAAAATTAGTTCTACTTTTGATGATCTCCAGACAAATGATCTATTTAAAATTACTCAAAATTTGTCTTCATTTCCTGCGATAAGAAGGAAATTACTGATTTTTCTTCCAATTACACAACATCATGAAAACAATAATCAGCAAAAAACTACAGAAAAATACTCCCAAAACAGCATTTTTCTCAAATATAGAAAAAGATACTCTAGAAAATACCAACTACCGCAAAGTCCTATTTACTACCAAAAATAGCCAATTAGTACTTATGTCTCTAAAACCAGGAGAAGAGATAGGCACAGAAACACATGATCTAGATCAATTCTTTAGATTTGAAGCTGGACAAGGAGAAGTGATAATAGAAGGAACACCACACAAAGTAACAGATGGAGATTCGGCTACTATATCATCAGGCACAAAACATAATATAATCAATATATCTGAAACAGAAGACTTGAAACTATATTCAATCTATTCACCACCTAATCATAAACAGGGTACGATACACAAAACAAAAGCAGACGACAAAGAAGAACACTTCGATAATAAAACAGATGTTTCATGAACTAACTCACAACGTTAACATTCCTTAACGTATTTTTAACCTGAAATTAACGCATACTTTCATTGTTTATATTGAATAATGTAAGTAACTTAGGCGCCTATTTAAAAGGAGAAATCATGCGTCAAAAAAGTATTTTCTTTACATTACAAGCAGTTGTGTTGTTCGGAATTGTATCTCTAGAATTATTACATGCTAGACAAGTTCATTACTACGAAGAAGCAATGGAGTTACAAAAACCCGCCAAAGATTTCACATGTATAAACTACTTAAAATGCCCTTCTGATTCACTTCCGGTGAATCCTAATGATGTCGAAACATACGACACATTAGCATTCGCGTACTAGATTCCCTGTATAAGGCTAGTCATTCGTGGCTAGCCTTTTTGTATTATGCATAGTTGAACATTCTCCTCAACTGATAGGACAAATTGAATGAGCTGTTAATCCTCGAAATTCTTGCATTTCTGTAGACATTTTCGACCAATAGTCATCAGACCAAGCTTCTGCTTCATCTGATGATTTAAAAGGACCAAAAACTTCTAAAACAGAATCAGAAGGAGTATTCTCCTCTTCATCAAATAAAATCACTATCCATTGTCTATTCTTCATTGCTTTCTTCCTTAAAGATCCGCTTCACAAAAACTTCTTGTCGTAATTTGTCAACATGTTCTGTCCGCATAACAAATAACTGTACTTTTACAATTTTAAACCGAACATAAGAACACCGCTTGTTATCTATGACAATCTCTAAACCTTCTTGCAATATTACTGACTCATCCTTAACAGTAGAAAGTAAATTAGTGCTAGTTATAGGATCGTCGTCTGACCTCTTCTCAAAAAATCTGGTTAACATTCATGTCTCCTATATGAATAATTTTTCGCGGAAATAAAAACCACCTAAACCTATTACTAATCTATATTACACAAAATACATGAACGCAACCCATCCACCCAACGATAAATTGTCCCACCTGATTTCCACTTACGACAATAATCACAATAAAACTTCTTCCGAGATTTTATATTGTCACTACACCATGGACCTTTCACCTTAGTCTTAACAGTCATAAACATACACATACTATAAACTCCTACATCATACACGAAGAAGTGGGAATTTCCATAACTTCTTCCCACAATTCCAAATTCTACTCAATCCACGCTCAATACACCACTCACGCTCTGTCATCCCCTCAGGACAACCCGTTTTTTTCTTCTGTTGACTCTGTTTACTGTAATATCGATGCTTTTTTAAATCCCAATAAAAATAATCAGGACCATATTCCTGAACTAAATCAAATCCTAATGTTCTATAAATAGCACCCTCAGTCCAGCAATTGTCCGACCATGATACTATATCAGTATACAATTCATCCTTAGCCCAAGCAACCATACTCTTGAATAATTTACTAGCTCCACCCTGAACTGTAATATTGTCTTTAAAACATAATCTGTTCAAAACTATAGACCCATTAGAACTATTCTGACGATGATGCTTAGAGGCTGTCATAGTTGCTACTATTTCATCATTATAAACTAAATTGAAATATTTAATTGTTCCTTGACCATAACCCTGAATGTGATTACTGTTTAAAAAATCTTTACAAACATCATGAGTAATTTGACATTTTCGAGCTGCTATTTTAATCTCATTAGCACCAACGATAGTCCTAATAAAATTTAATAATTGAGATTTACGAGTTTCCCATTGATGCTCAAAAATATGAAATAACCGAATGCCCTTTTCTCTACAAAGATCTGTTTTATGACGATGCTTATTACGAGCCTTTTTGTCTAAACAAGCTTCAGAATGCCAATAATTACCATTAAATTCAATAGCAAAAGATTTCGCGGGAATATATAAATCTAATTCTAAAGGAGAAATAATTTTTCGAGTATTAAATACCACTTTTAATCCAAAATTTTCCACTAAAATCTTAATCTGTTTCTGCTGTTGTTGTCGAGGAAATGAATAATGCTTATAATATTTATCTCTAAATTCATCATGCAAAAGACGACTGGTGGTACTTTGATAATCAATATCAAATTCATCACATAATTCTTTTAAAGTTGAATTACATTGTTTCATTCTATCCCAAAATGAATTATCTCTTAATGTATTAATTAACTTATAATGACCTGTAGAATCTATTTCTACTGCATTCATAAACTTTTGCTGAGAATATGCTTTTATAGCAGAGTCTTGCATAACATTGCCAACACCATATCTGTCTAAATTGGTTTGTTCTGCCTTGTTACGAATATCTGCAGATTGCATAGGATTGTTTACACCATAACGATCCTGATTAGTTTGTTGAGCTTTCTGTTGAACTTCGGCATTTTGTATAGCATGATCACATCCATATTTCTCTAAATTGGTTTCACGTGTCTTTGCTTTGATTTCTTCAGATTGAAACGGATTCTCAACTCCATATTTTTCCAAATTAGTAGACTTAATTTTATCTTTATTACACTGAGTACTTCTAACTGCTGATATGCGCTGAGCTATTTCCTTGCTCTGACAAGCATGTTCAGCTCCATATCGCTCCTTATTCGTCTTCTTTGATTTATCACGTACTGCAGGATCTTTAAACGGAGACCCAGCCAAACTCTGCTCTTTTAATCTACATTCTTTGTGACAAGCAGATCCAGCTTTATTGAAGAATCCTTTACGAATACGAGAAGGCTCTCCACAAAATCTACAACTAGCCCATACAAATTTAGCAGAAGAAGTACCATATTTATCGGGATGATATCCTTCTTTTTCTAAAGTAAGTTCATTTAATATTACAGATTCAAAATTGAATATTTTTCTAGTAGCCATGTGTACTTAACTTATCAAAATCCTCAGACTTCTTCAATAAATCATATCGAGCAAATGCTTCATCCGTCCAAATGTTATACGTTCTACAAAACACAAAAAAATTATGCATATCACCCATAAAAGACTTAACAAGAGCCACATCCATCTCTTGAGACCAATTAATAGTACGATCACCTCTTTGGGCTATCTTGTAATCACTGTCCATCTTGAGTAAAAGCTGTTGATATTCCGAACCAACATCCTCACCCGCAGCTAAACGATTGAGAAGATTAACGATTTTTTCTTGATCTTGTTGTGGAGCATTTCGGAAATATTCCGATTGACCGATAATTTCTCCATTTAGACAAGCTTCAGTATGTGCATTATGTTGTGGTGTTCCAGTTTTTTGATGTGGATCAACAACTCCACAATTAGGACATGTCATGCTCATGTTCAAATACTCCTTATAAAGTTTAGTGTTACAGATTCAAAATTGAATATTTTTCTAGTAGTCATGTGTATCTAATCTTTCAAAACTGTGATGTATATTTCCGGTCTTTTAAAAACTCTTTACATAAAAGATTTTTTCGTTTTATACTAAAACCAACAGTGGTAATATAATTCAACGGAGTAATTGTCCAAAACCACTGTTCTTTACTTTTATTGTACTTCTTACCATTACGCACACTGACGGTTCCTTCTCTGAAAGAGAGTTGACCACAGGATAGTCCAATCTCTATCATTAATTTGTAAATTTCCGAACTTAAAACAGAGCTATTTTTAAAACCCACTTCGTATTTTGTGTACTTCCCATTTTTTCTTTTAGAAATCCACCCATCCGAATCCATTAACCCTCGAATAAATGATTTTTTATGTTCTAAACTAGGGAAGTGAGGTAATCGCGATTTCTTTTGATATCTATCAGCAGAATAATAATTTGTTACAGAACAAGTATGATTCAAAATGGAATCACATAAATTTTTACTGCAAACAATTAATTTATAATAATTATTAACTAATTTAACAGTTCCAGGTTTATGAATATAATTATAAACTATATTTGAACATAATTGACAAAAATCTTCATCTTCAGAAACTATGCTAAATTGATATGAACTTCCATGTTTGCCCTTTATATAATAAACATGACCATCACCCCAATAAGCACCTAATAAATAAAATTGATCTATAGTATTCATGTTTCATTATACATGAATTTGCTCCGAGTATCCTGTATATACTTAATATTTAATGATTTATAAGTCAAATAATTTTCTCGACTAAATCAAAAATATTTGTATATACATTTTTGAGGTTTAGATGCAAGTATAGTTCAAAATATAATTACAGTTACACAAAACACAAACTTATGATAGATAATATAATGTGCTGTCTTGTAAATCGTATATACAAATATCAGATAAGCCCAAGTGAATGTATATACAAAAATTTAAACATGTATATACAAATCTGCAAACTAAAGAAAACAGAACATAATGTACGAATAGGTTAAACAAAAAAGAGCAGGCATTTCTGCCTGCTCTCGTAAAACTATAAAACTATAAGTCCTTGTATCACAAAGGCTTACGTTCCGCTAGTTACCTCAATCTTCGCCAAAGCGTAATCGTTTACGACAACGATGCCAACCTCCTCATAGATGACCCAGCCGAGTCGTAATTTCTTAGGATCATCAGCGGGGAGAACTGTGATGTCTTGGCGAATCGGGAAAGCGCCAACAGTGTCAGGGCTTGCCACAACCATAACTGTATCTGCATCCATTCGTGACGAAACGTGAATGTCTGCAGTCCACACGTGACCAAACAAACCACTGGTCAAAATCTCGCGAGTGGTTGCTTCATCGTAGAAATCCTTACCGAATACACGAATCGAAGCATACTGATTAGCATGAACGATAATCTTGGTTGCTACCAAGTCGTGTTGCTCAATGAAACGGAAAGCAGTATTCAATGAAGCTGGCGACAATGAACCGACGTTGGTGACGATCTGATCATTACGTGTGTCAGCAGCTGCAATAAGAGCACTGAAGATATTCGAATCTTCTTCCTTCTGAATGGCTTCTTTAGCCTTGATTTGAGCCCGGTCTACGATATAGAATCGACGAGCTTTAATCTCGGAAAGACGAACCTGCGGGTTCGCTGCAATTTCGAAAGTCGGGACAAGAATTTCTTCACCTTCCTGAATCTGATCAGGGACAGCTCCTCGACGAGCTATAATATGAGCAATAGCCGAGACATCTCTCTCGTAGCGTGCCAATGCTCCCTGTGGAAGTTCATCCACCAACAGCAGTTTACGACCAACTGCCTGATATTCCAATGAACGACGAATTGGTTCTACCACAATTTTGTTACTCACTCTTATGAGTGGGACAAGTCATTTCTGCTTGTCTCTGCATGTTACCATACAGTTCAGACTATCTCACCATCCTACGAAAGGATGAAACGCATATAGTCGTTGAGGATCCCAAATTAATATATACCTTTTCTCATTTGTTGTAACGCCGTTTTAGTTTCTTTTCCTAATTCGTTAATAGATTTAGGAGAAAGTAAACGGTGTTTACAATACTGTAATAAGAGATTGCATTGTTCTCTCTTAGTTTCTAAATGGTTTACTAACAAGCTGGACAATCTTTCACACCGTTTAACACCTGAAACCATAACATCCCATCTTCTACGATTTGATGTAGTACCAGCTTGTCTAAATGATATATGATATGGAATATTGTTATTTACTAGAGTAGAACAATAGCATTTTATAATAATCTTATCTGTATTATTAAACAGGATTTGTGGAGTGTATCTTCCTAGTGAAGTCCCTGATGAAGCTCTATAATGAATATTTATAGTACCTTCACCATCCAACAGCCCTGCAAAATATTCTATATCATTGAATGTGTTAGTTGTTATATATGAATCTTCATCAGTTAATACTGGTATATCATCATATATTTCAAGTTTTGTGACACCTAATTTTTCCATTACTTTTGTTGAATTAGATATAATCTTATTATTTACCTGGTTAGTAAATTGTATCTTTTCTTTTATTCCATCAAAAGGTTTATTGTACCAATCTTTAATCATTTGTAATTGAAATTGCTTCCCAAATACATATGGTCCAATATGTTTAATAAATGGAATAATTTGATATTCATGTCTTAAAAAAATATCCCATCGTGGTTTTTTGCTGCTTTTTGAGGGTTTTTCTCTAAAATTCATATTTAAATCGATATTTAACTTATTCATCAAATCTTTGATTTGAAACATCGTTGCAGCTGATGTATTTACCAAATCAATATTTGGTTTATAGTTAAAACTAACCGATCCTTCGGCATCAAAAAAACCAGCCAACCATTTAACATTTAGCATATATTAACTTTCTCGGTTTCCTGCGGGTTATCCGTTCTATCAACATCTGTTACCTTGTTAGTGTGTTGAAAGTGTCAGGACTTTCCTGCATATAGCATTTTTTTTCACTGTGAATTATACACAGTGGCGATGGTGTTAATCCTTCGCTTGGGCCAAAGCCGTTCGACCTTCGTCTGTATTGAGTGCCTGTGCGATCACAGCCTCTTTTTGTTCGGACGTAAGACTATTCTTATCAATCATTTATATTCTCCTTAATAGCCAAAAACCATAGGTAAGTTGGCTTAATTAAATTAGACAGTCAATTTAACATGCAGGAACGTACCCCATGCTATCGAGTTTCCACCTTCTGGTAGTGCCGAGAAACCTACTGCATTTGTACCAGTTCCTGGTACACCACTTGGATATGCAGTTGGAGAAGTCAATGTAATACCAGCTCGATGTGATGCATCATTAAGCTGCGTAGCATCTGCACATTCTTCGTCTGTGAACATGCCTATGTTAGCAGCAACCGAAGATGACCACAGAGTGAATCCAGGTGTAAATACAGTAGCATCACTCGCCGAGTTAGTAACTTCATACTGGTCAGTCCAGAATTCTCCACCACTATGATAAACCGTCATCTTGCCGCTAGCAAGAACTTCGTCATAATTATCAGCAGATCGGTTCTGAGTAAATCGCTGTGAAGTACCATACGATCCAACAATTAGTGATCCTGTCAACGAAGTTACCGGGTCTCTACTAAGTGGAGCACCAGATTCCGGTGTATAACTAGTAGTACCAGTTGAATGCGAGTCACCAGCGATTCCTACAGGATAAGGTCCAGTTACGCCATCTGCGTCTGGGCATAGCTGCACTTGCCCATTACCATCCAAAGTCACAAGGCGACCTTGTGGAATGATGGTTGCGCTGCTAGTATCGATTGGGAACTGGCTCGCCACAACATGAAAAACTTCTATAAGAGCCATATTTAAATCTCCTTAATTTAGATTTTTAATGCCACAGCTTATTATCTTTTTTAGCTGCGAATTTTTCGTAATCTTTATTTCTCTCATCCAGTCTAAATAATCCTTGAAGTGAATCTTTCAGAGGAGTATCTTTTCCTTCTTCGCCAACGGGCTTGAAGGAGGATTGCAGCTGGAATGAGGTTTCCGAAGGGCCTACATTAGCCGATTTTTGCAATCCTTTTTTGGTTGATGCTTCTTTGAGCATATTTTCGTAATCATCTAAAATTTCAGAGCTTGCTTTTGACAATTCTGCAATTTTATTTGGTAGTTCGTCAATCGAAATTGTTTGAGTCTTCAACATTTGTCCAGCAATTTTCGTAGCTCGTTCTTTGTTCGTTTCAGCCATTGCGGCTATATCGTTTTCTTTTCCTAATACTTGATCTAATTTCTCGGGTGTATTCTTTTCGTTCTGATCATAATTTTCATCCATGCCTCCACCTGCTGGCACCGAAGGTCCTTCCAACTTATTGTCGTAAGTATGTTCTCTGGCAAGTTGTCCACCTTCTGGAGCTTCGGGTACAGATGGTTCGTCCATTCCTTCGCTCGGTTTCTTTTCGTCTACCCCAAGACTATGTGCTTCGTCTGCATGAGTTTTGCCCGCTCCCGGTCCACTGCTCGGATTAATGTCTGGATCATCTTCTAACTTCTCTACGCTCTTAGGAGAAACAGTTTGTGATTCTTTCGTAATATTATCTACTTCTGTAAGATAGATTATTTTTTCGTTATCCTGTTTCATTGTGTATTCATTATTATCTGCAAGTTTAACTTGGTCTTTTCCCTCAGAAAGCCTAGTGGCTAATTCGTCATAATGCTTAGTTCCGGGTTTTACAGTATATTTTGCAGTTTTCATATTATTAGAAGTTTCTGATTCTGCACACTTATCCTTTTCTGTGTCTTCTTCCTCTTTTTCTTCTAAAGATTTTGTGCATTTTGCTTCTTTTTTAGTTGAGTCAGTACTTGCAGAAGTTTGCATACTGCCTTGATTTCCATCAACGACATTGCCTTTTTCTGCGGGATAGTGTTCTTCGCCATCCATTAATGGTGACCCATGAGGTACAGTTGGTCGATCATTATCATTCACTTTAACTTCTTTGCCTTCATCGCCGATGGTTGCATCACTGCGAGGTACATCGGGTTTATCGGCATCAAATTTATCTTCGTGTCCCATAGGTTTGCCATCTTTATATTTCCCGATACCATCAGTATCTTGTGTGGGAGTTGTGACAAGTTTACTTTCTTTCGCTTCTTTACGAGTCAATGTTTTGACATCACCCTGGGTTTTGGCTGCTTCTTTAAACAACGAAGGGGTACTTTCTGCTAATCCATCGATTAGATTATCAAGAGCGGTAGCTGATTTAGTAATAGTTCCACTCTTCATTCTGTATAGCAATCGATCTAATTCATTAGTTGTACTTGCCTGTTTCATTAGCGAAGAATCATCATTTGTTTCTGCAGTATGAGTTTCTTCTTCTGTTTCTGCAGTATGTACTTCAGTTTCTTCTGTTTCTGCAGCATGTGGCAATCTTTGCTCGGGCATGGGCTTAGCTTCCATGTGTTTTTCCTTCATAGGACTGCTCATAGGTTCTTCGTCTTCGTCTCCATGTTTACCAAAATCTTCTTCTTCCATAACTCCGGGAATTTCTTCTTCGGGAGTTTCTTCAATGCCATCAACATCTGCCACATCACCGACATCGAGATCTTCTTCTGCTTCGGGTTCGCTGACGTTTAATGCATCTTCGGAGATTTCTTCACCTATATCATCTGTTTCACCGAAGTCGTTGGTAGTATCGATCATATCTTCACCAATTACTCCTTGCAGAGCATTTAGTAAATCTTGCAATCCATCGATTAGTATAGTCTGGAAATCACCTTCGTCTTCTAGTCCGGTATCTCCAAAATCTTCTTCGAGACCCATATCATCTTCGAAACCTGTATCTCCTTCAATATCCATCTCTATGTCCATATGTCCATCACCCATCTCTGGGACATCCGTAACTTCTATTGGGGTTTCCATAGGAGCGGCTTCCATAGGAGCTGGCGCTGCTGCTGGCGCTGCTGCTGGAGCTGCTACAGGAGCTTCCATAGGAGCTGGCGCTGCTGCTGGCGCTGCTGCTGGAGCTGCTACAGGAGCTTCCATAGGAGCTGGCGCTGCTACAGGAGCTGCCATTGGCTTAGCTGGAGGTGCAGCTTTCATCTGATCTACGGGGGCTGCCATAGGTTTAGGAGCAGGTTTAGCGAATGGGCTCATTTGGGCAATTGCTTCAATCATTAATTCTTCGTCGGTAGCAGCTGCTGCTCTGAGTCCATCACAGATAGTACATGCTTCTTTGACGTTATAATTATCATTAATAAACATTTTTACGCAGGTTTCACTTGGGCTATTAACCATTGGATCTTCGCTACCCATAACGTGAGCTACCTTGGCAGCCAGTCCGTCTGTGTAAATTCCTAAATTCTCTAATTGTCCACAAACGCAATCTGCGAGAGGTTTACCTTGGCAAGGTCCTGCCATGGCGGTTGCATTTTCTCCAAACCTACGAGCAATTCTTTCCATGCATGAAGCACTTGGGAATTTCTCAAATTTCTGCTTAAATGTAGCCGCATATTTATTAATAGATAGTGGGGCAGTCATGGCTTCTTTGATATTCAGCGTACCTGCCTTATTCATAGCTAAAATAATATTAGCTTTTTCTTTAATGCTATTAAGACTATTAAATTCATCGAATTTCATGCCATAATCTTCCAAAGACTTAACAAAAGAGGTACGCAATCTATTGCATGTAGTACATTTTTCTGCAGTTTTTGGAATCCATGTAAACTGGGCATAAACTTGATGAGCCTTTTTGGTATTAGCTTTCACTTGATAGTTGTATTCTTGCAAGCAATCCCAGCAAATACCATGTTTACCCTTTGTATTTGCGCTCTTGAATACGTCGGTATTATGTCCACCGCAGTTAGGACAAACAGAACCCATTTCGATTTTTTGTTCTGCTACTTTTTCTAACAAACGAGGAGTTACTCTTACGGATGCAGCGATAGGAATATTTGGCATTGTAGTACCTTCGCCTTCTCCACCCATAGCTGGCTCTTCCATTCCTCCGATACCTTGTTCGTCTTCTGCTCCGAGTCCGAATCCTGGCTCTTCTTCTTGTTCGGTTTCGTGGATAGTATCAGGCCATTTCTTGATATCTAATCTAACATGAATATCACCTTCGGCTCCACAACTATTACATCTAAATTCTCCATTATCCACATCTACGTCTTCTGATCCACATACGCTACAGATACTTCCAGGAGGTTTAGGTTCGCCACCCATTCCTTCGTCGGGCATTTCTTCCATAGGAGGAGGTTCTTGTGAGAATGCTTCTCCAGGAGGTGGTGCTCCCATATCTCCTCCTCCAGGAGGTGCCATTGGGTTACCCATTTGATCTCCACCGGCTGGAGGCATTCCGCCACCGCCACCAAACTGAGCTTCTTTAACGAGTTCTCTGCGTTTTTCAGCTCTTGCTTCTAACGAATCTGATTCAAACGAAGCATCTTTCATTTGTATTTTAAAAGTACCTAATTCTTCATTTACATCGATTGATAGTGGATTAAGATTTAATTCTGTATCTACATTAGTAGCAATGACTTCTTTGGCATAGTCTGAAGCTGCTTTTACAAACACGTCTCTATCTGAGACATCGGCTTTAACTTCATCTATTTTTCCGGCATATTGATAAAGTCCGTCTTCTTTGGCGCTTCCTTCGATTTTTGGCTTCTGGTCATCGCCCTTAATAACGCTAGCAAAAACTTCGAGATCTTCATCTGAGCTAACATTATCATTAGTTTGTTCGGTAATATTAAGTTTTGCGGCTTCATCTATTTTGGTTTCAAAATCTTCCGACTGAGCCAAAGAAATAAGACCCTTAACAATGTGTCTGGGGTCTTCTGCAATTTTGGCTAACTGCCGAACTAATATATCAGCAATTAGTGTATCACTTAAATTCTGATTAGCATTAGTTACTAACCCAAAATATTGAGCATTAGCAACCTTTTCATTAATAGTTGTAACATCTGACTGTGCATATCTATTAAGAGTATCTGCTAATACTGGATATTTACTAGCATGTGAGATAAGTTTATTAACGATGTTGGAAAGATTTGCAGGAGTTACTCCAGCAGCAATAATTGTATTTCCTAATGCATTAAGAGCAGAAGTGACGATTTTCTTTGCAGTTTCTGCTGTAATTCGTCCGAGTTCACCATCTTGTTTGGGCAGCTGATCCTTACCTTCAGTAATTGTAAGGGGCTCTGTCCATTCGTGATGTTTCAGTAATTCGGCTAATTGTTTTTCACCAATCATATGTGACTGTTTCGCTAAATCTCCATCAAATTTTGCACTCATTTCTCCTCGTTCTGTCTGTCCTTCATCGGAGTACGTTGCAACGCCTTCGTCCAATTGACCTTCTGTGACAATATTGCGGTCTTCTAATACTCTATGAGATGCATCTAAAGGTTCGTTATAGAAAGTTGTTTTTTCTTGAGCCATCTGGGCTTCGGTTACTTCTTCGTAAGTTCCGGGACGTTTTCCATTTTCAGGAAGTTGTTTTTGAGTGATATTGTTAATATGTTCGTCTTTTCTGGGGTGCAGGGCAGTTTTCTGTTCATCCAATTGCTTTTGAGTAGTCATCTGCCAAGTATGTTCATCTAACGTTTCATGAGCTGCTTCTTTAGTTTGGGCAGCTTCTTTCGTGAATTCTTGAGTGTCGAAAGTGCTTGCAAATGTTTCGAGCATTTCGTGAGCTGCTTCGTTGGCATCAGCATTGATTAGTTCAATTGTTTCGTCATCAAAGCCAGCGACTTTCATTGTGCCAACTTTATTAGTCTTATAAAAGTAATCAATAGAATCTGATGCTACGACAACTTTGAAATCACCTTTTTGGGCTTCAACCTTGGTGGAAATATTCGAACTGGCTTTTTTAACCTTATTTCGAAGCTTTTCCATTAACGCTTGTCTCTGGTCATTATCGAGCATATGTAGGACTCCTATTTTTGTTACTCAACCAAATTATATATTCTTTGTCCACACGAATGTGTGTAGATGTAGACGTATCCCATGTGTTAGTTTTTTAAATGGTTATATCCTGCATAAATTTGGTGTCAAATGATTATTGGTTTATTTTGTGTCCAATTTCATTCGCAAATTTAATCTCTTTTTACGCCGTTGAGACGCTAATTTGATATTTTTTTGACTTATTTGCAGGTCTGGTATTTCAAATTTATGTTCGGTTCGTTTAATTAGATTGGTAGCTAATTTTTGCAATTGCAATAATTTTTTATGAGCCATAGGACCTGTAACAGTTCCTACTTGTCCTGCAGGTCCTGTTTGAATCTTAGATCCGCCTCCTGGAGTAGGATTCAATGGTTGTACTGATCGAGTAACATTATCACCCATAGGTGGTCCAGTTGGTTTTTGAATTTCATCAGTATCAGCACCAACACCACTAGGAGATTGCAACCTTCCATATCCTTGTTCTGTTAATTCATCAACAACGGTTTGCAGATCTGCTAACACTTTTACTAAATCACTTAAAAATTCCAGATCTAATTGCTCTTTTTGAGATAACATAGACTGGGACACAGAACTTACAAGATCTAAGGCTTGGTTTAGGCTATCTAATTCTGCTTGTCCTGCTAATTTAACGCATTGTTTATCTGAGCAGAACATATCTTGTTCGGCAGCCACTTTCAAAAGGTTTGGTAATGCTGCTTGAATGTCAGCAATTTTTGCTAGAAGTTTATGAGGATCAATAACTTCTGTAACTCCACAATCTGGGCATGCAGGGTTGACTACGAAGGAATTCTCGATAAATTTTATCCCATAATTGTACTCAAATGCTTTGCTACTGACTGCAAAAACTTTCTTTTCTCCTTTTCTGCTTCCACAGATTGGACATTGTTCTTCATTGCCGTGTTTGTGATATGCGCATTCAACTTTTCTTGCATGTACTTCTCGTGTTTTTTGTTCTCTTATATGAGAGCAGTACTGATCGGGAGTTTCAGCGTAATTATGGCATATTGAGCATAGTGAGTATTGTACTTGACAGTTTTTAACAGCAACATCTTCCACTACATATGAATTATCTTTTGCTACTTGTAGATTATATACTGGACCCTCATAAAACAGGTTATCTATTTTCTTAATTTTTCGAAGTAAATACGATCCAGAACTTGTATATACATTATTTTTTGAGTCATCAGATTTTGTATATACATTACCGCTATCCAAAACAGAATCACCAGCGCCTAAATCTTGAGCTTTAGTCCAAGTTAAATTTTCTGAAGAAAAATTTTCTGAATCTTCAGGATTTTTCAAAGTTAGAATTGGATGTTCTTTTGTAACTTCTAAAACAGAAGAATAGCCTTCAAATGATATTTGCTTAATAAATTCTTTCTTATATCGAATCTGAGCATTAAGAACTTCTTGAGTTCTTCCTTTGTGTGTATATACCAAGTCGCCATCCTGGACTTCAGAAATGGGTAAATAGGTCCCATTAGCCATTAAAACGCGACACTTCGAAGTAAAACATCCCATACTTGTTCCAACTACATATTCTTCTTTTATACCACGGGCTAATTGAGGATAAGCAGCTGCATCAACCCTTCCAATAATCATAATTCCATTTTGTTCATCATCCCACCACGAATGGACAACTTTACCACGAGCTTCATTTATATCTGAATTAGCATGATTAGTAAATAGTGGCACTCCCACAAAAGTAGGAGTAGCTTTCATAAGTTCTTCCACAGAGAAATAATCACCATTTTCATTAGTTTCATTGGCTTTAATGGCAAAGCATTTTATAAACAATGAATCTGGATGACTAGAAATTTCTGCTTCTAGATCAAATATTGGTGATTCTGCTGCATCACCACTTTTATCACTAGACTCTTTTGATGAATTTGCAATCTTAGTAAGAGTATCAGCTAATACAGTTGCATCTACTTTTAGCGCTTGATCTTTTATAAAGCTTTCACTAAAATTGGGTGTATTTAATGGTTGAGCATCAACCACTTGATAGTCTGCTCGTTTTTCTATCATATTTTTTCTTCCTGGATTTTAGACAATAGTACATCTATTTTATCAGCAATTTTTGTTTCGCCGATTTCATCTAATTTATTTGCGGATCTGATAAATCTCTCTGATACGCTTCCTAATACATGCGAATGAGATCTTAATAATTGACGATTGTTATTTCTATTCTTTCCAACAAAATTTACTGAAGGCATTGATTTAACAACATTAGGAGGTACATTTTCTTCTTGAGTTTGTACAGGCTGTTGATCAACTACTTCCATTTCAGGAACAGGAATTTCTTGAACTGCTGGAGCTGTTGGCTGTGCTACTCCTGGTGAAGTAACCGGAATTTCCGGAGACTTGGGTGCTTCTGTCTCCACTTCAGGAATATCACCTAATTCTAACGATTCTGACTGTAATTGATCACTAGATAATACTGTAGTTTCTCCATCATCATTAGTATAGTGAACTTCTATTCCTTGTCGTACTTTATCAATAGCTCTTTTACAAGACAATTCTAGACGTTGAAGATCAGCATTCATAGGTTCAAATATAACGCCTAATTGGTCGCCAACATCTGGGTACATCAGCATAAATTGATCAATCATATGACGCCAGGGCAAACCATGTCTAATAGTTTTAGCAAATCGACGTTTTCCAGCTGCTTGTCCTAAAAAATATTCCACATTTTCTACAATAGTAACAATAGGAGTTTGTTCATTAGGAAGAGGCTCAAAAATACCCACTTCGCTTTCTGGATCATTAGGATCAGCAAATCTCCCAGTTGGTTCTGCATGTTCTGGGAACTTTGTTTGTCGTTGCAGTCTAGATCGTGCTCTAACATGTCGTTTGCGTTGCTCATCTCTTACTTGTTGGATAATTTTCGGATCTTGACTAAGTTCAGGAGCACTAAACGCATAACGAACAGATAATATAATTTCTCCTCCACGACCCTTACCTGAGCTACCTGAATATTGATGTCCATAAAAAGTTTCAGGATTGCCATCTTCGCGAGTATTGACTTGTTCAACGCAGCAACGAGTCATTACGGCCGATAAGAAATCCATCATTTTTGCTGTAGAATACCCAAAATTCCTAAAAGCTTCAAATCCTTTGGCATCCATTTTATAGGTTGCATCTTCTTGAGTTTGACCAACCCAATTATTAGCTTTGGTAGTATCTTGAGGATTAATTTTAATATTTGTTAATTTCCTAGCATCATTAAGTTGTTTAAGAGCAAGCGTTAAAGTGTCCCAATCCAACTCTTGATTAGAATACAGAGCAATAAGATTTTTATTTAAAGCATCAAACATTTCAGTTGCATATTCGATACTAGATTTAGACAAAGATAACATTTGTTGTGCATATTCATTTACTTGCTGTAATACATCAGAATCAGGATTTGCCTGTATAGGGAATTTATGACGAACCGGAGAAGGGTCTAAATGCTTTTCTGCCTCCAATACCTTCATTCCATTATAAACAGTTCTTATTTCACTGTAAAAAGATTTATCCAAATGATTCTGTTTGAAATCATCCCAGTTGCCTTGTGATTTTGCTATAATATCCAAAACATTTTCTGCACTGGTTCTATTATTAAAAACATTTTGAAACGCATCAAAAGTTTCTGGTGACTGAGTAGATAATGCTTCATTAGCATTTCCTGTGCTTAAGATCTCATACCATTCGTGGCATTTTGGTCCCCAATTACTTAAAAATAATTCTACTCCATCTTTCCAGTTGGACGTTAAATGATCATATCCCATGTTTCCATTGCCGCGATCATATCGAACCTCCCCATCTGGTAATTGTCTCAAAGGAGGCAAAGTTAGCATTTTTTGACGAGCATTGTTAGGTGAAGAATCCCATCCGTTACTATAATATGGGGTTCGAGTAGACAAAGAAAACTGATCAGGTTCTAATGAATGTCGTCCATTGGCTGTAGGAGTTGTTAAATGAGCTAAAGCTAAACGTAATTCTTGAAGTGTTACATCTACATTAGTCGGACTAGTTCCCTTTGTGGCAAAGGCTTCAAACCAAGTTGTAATATCTTTAAACAAAGTAAAATAAAAATATTTATACGTATCAATATATCCTCGTTCTTTAGGATCTTGAGATTGTACATCTAGCTGATGTTTTTGTAAACTTTCATCAATTAGCCCTTTTACAGTTCGGGTTAATTCAGGCATATTGAGCGTATAACCATCTTGTACTTTAAACTGAATTGCTCTAAATAAATCATTAAAAGTAGCAACATTTGGAATGTCTGAGTTGGAGAATATCTTCTTTCTAGCTTGTCTAGTAGATATAGGAATATCCCCTGTTTCATCTAACATTGCTTCATGTTGTCTGTAAAAAGTGGAAGTTTGTGCCCCTTCTAAACCTTGAGAATGCCTTTGGCGTTCTTGTTTAATGAAATCAAAAAGAAATTCTTTTCTACCTTCAGTTAAACCCCCGGAAGCAGTGCTAAAATCACCCCCATAGTGATAAGGCTGCAAAGGCACGTTATTCGCTTCTATTGCATCAGCAAATTCTCGAAATCCGGGAAGAATTTCGTTAAGAGTATTTAATGCATTTTGTGAGACATCATGAGCTGCTTGCTGAGTTGGGTCATCACTTGGCAAGGGAGCTACAGCTCGACGATAAGAAAATCTAAAATAGATAGAACCATCTTGGACATCGTCAGAAGACTGTTTCTTATCATCACTAATAGTGATTCCTGCTTTAATAGGTTTGTGCTTACCATGCAAAATGTCATAAAAATATGGACTAAACTCTTCTTCGATTTCCTGTCGAATTTGTTCTACTCGTTCGCTTGGGAAAGACCAGTCCCAAACGGTATTCCATCCAGAATTCTTTAGTGTAGACTGACCAGCACCACGAGGCATAGCTTCTTTTAATACACTGGCAAATCGATCTTCTGCTTCATGAAACAGAAACTTGTTTATAAACTGTTGTTTTTGGTGCTCTCTTCGATTGTGAGCTTCTTTAAACAAAAAAGTTTTAACTTTGCCTTCTATTCGTTTAGCCATTTGGAGACTCCATGCCTTTCATATGTCGTGGAATATTCAGGGGTTCTAAATCATTCTTTGTATAAGCTCCAGCATCCTGAGGAAAACGAATGCCCCACATTTCTGTTGCATGACTTAATGCTCCACGCAAAGAAGGAAAATACTTACCAGTTGGACTGTATGCTTTCTTTTTAGGATTTTTAGGCATTTTTTTAATGCCCGCAAAAAACATTTTACCATATCTTTGAGAAATAGCTGGTCCTACAACAACATAATAAGGATGACCCGTTGTATGATCCATGCCTTCCCAGCGAAAATATGATTTGGGTAACATTTTCTCGAATTTCTTTTTCATAGCTTTAGATTTTTCGTGATAATGTTCTTCCCAATGAATACCACGATCTCTAATACGTTTTCTAGAAGCTTCGATTTCTAACATTAAACTTTCCTTGCTGTAGCAAAATATTCTTCCGCAGAACGAGACCCTACTGGTTCAGAAGTATGAATTTGTTCTCTGGTCTCAAATCCTTCATAATACTTCTGGGCATTTTTACCTAAATCCTTTAGTGATCCATCTCTATAAGAGAAGTAACCAACTGTATGGTCATTGTCTGTAGATGCCGTTTTAGATGGAGCTTGCATTGCTTTTGTAATATATGAATTAATAGTTGCTTTGACGTGATGAGGAGCCTCTTCTATGACTTTGTCATCAAATCTTAATACTGTCCATCCACGCTGAGCTAATAAATAATCCCTCTCCTGATCATGTTCTGCATGTCCAGCAATCATGTGTAATTCACCATCTGCTTCTATATCTATTTTCAATGGAGGAAGAGCAAAATCCATAGTAAAGGGTTTTCCACCTTTGGGATTTTCAATTGGGAATTGCATGCGAATATTAGCAGGAGAGAAACCCATAGTACTAGCTACTTCTTCTAGCATTCCTGCCATTTTCTGTTCAATCTTGGTGAGTTTTATAGGCATCATAGGTGGAGCTTCTGCTTCCTCTGAAGCTTTACTTTTACCCTTCTTTGTAATTTTTCCACCTTCCGCAACAGCTCCAGGCATGCCACCACCACCCATGTCCATGCCTCCACCCATACCTCCCATACCACCCATGGGGTCCATACCTTCTCCTGGCATGCCACCTTGAGCAGGACTGCCTACTCCAGGCATTCCTCCTCCACCCATAGGCATTCCTCCAGCTCCACCACCGCCACCTAGCATTGCTCCAGCAGGTCCAGCTTGAGCTTGCTCGTGACGCATGCGCATAACTTCTTGATCATAATCAAATCCAAACTCTTCTAATAAAGTTTGAGTGGAAATGACTTGTTTGTCATGTAATTGATTGAGCAACTGGTGGAATTGAGTTTTATCTTTTAATTCTAATTCGTTCCATTTAATAGTAGGATACATGAAGACAGTTTCACCAACTTCTTCACTTTCTTTTTCATTAACAAATCCTTGCATTTCTGCTACAGGTTTAAATATTCTTTCTTCGGCAAATTCAGCTAATGTATGTCGCCATGATTCAATGCGACGAATAAGAGTTTCAACACCTACTTGAGCTGACTGGTAACCGCTATTTCCTTGAATGGTCATTTTCCCATTCCTGCGAGTTACAAAAAATCCAGTTGAAGTAGTAAAACACCAAACTTTGCCTTTATATGAAACTTTATTTATATGATGCTCTTTCAGTCGTGGCTCGTTTCCCTTGCTCCATGTCCCTTTACTGAATTTTACCCTATATAATAATCGACTTTTGCTATTTATGTTTTTGGTCCTATCAACATGAATTGCTTTTCTTACATTATAACCACATTTAAATGCTATTTCTTGCACATCGTCTGCTAATTCTTCTGATATAGTAGTATAAACATGATTCTCTGTATTTTTATGCTTGGTTGTATGTCCATCACCATCAACCAGGGCTTTTAACAGTATATGTAAATAATCAACAGGATAATTTTTCATCCAAGCTGGTATTTTTTTGTTTTCTGCATGAGTTCCAAAATTCTCTTTCATATATTGTACAAATTCCTTATTGCAGATAGTAATAGAATTTGTAGTTCTGTCATCATAATCATACTCGCTAAAATTCATACCCATATTACTAACACAAGATGACATAGTTTGTAAAACCGACGATTTTTTCAACTGTGATATTGAAATCTGATAATTGCTCTTCTGGCATGACATATGACCCTCAGATAAATAATATCCTGCATATTCAAAAAAGTCTTTAGGAGCAATACTGATTGTCTCATCAATTGAAATTCTGTCTTCAGCATAAGAGTTACATTGATACTCAGAATGAGCCAAAAACCTCATTCCAGGTTTTACATCTTTAGCAAGGATAGTTGTCCATTTATCACCATGTGGGGATCTAACCAACATCTTATGATGTGGAGTAACCATAATGTCTAATTGTTCTCCCAAGAAATGAATCAATTCATCATCATAATCGTAGACATGTAATTTATAAGGAGGTTCTAACCTAATACATGAAGAGGTGCTATCAAAACACATAATCTGTTCATTGGTTATTTCATCATATGTTTTGAATCCATCTTCTGTAAGTACCTCAGTATCTTCAGAATGGCACATTTCGCCATTTAAAAGGGCTTGATTAAGCATTAAGCCATCTAACAACTCTTTATCAATGTGTTCCATCTCCTGAGTAATTTGAAGAACTTTTCCAGAAGTCCCATACCAGTCGTACTCGAAGTTATGGTGGGTTACTATTGTCATGTTAGGGTCATTGGCAACATTTGCCAATTGTTGTTGTACATCAGCAATATCTTGAGTAGCAGCAGGACGAGCGTCACTACCTATTTTTACTACTCGCACAGGAAGTATAAGTCGTTCAGCTACAATCCAGTTAGCAGTCATAATCTTCGTTTTGTAAGCCAAAGTAGTAAAAAGTCTTCTGATTATAGAGGTACCATAAGTACCATAAGGCACTGACATATGTTTTAGGTGAGATATTGTTCTATTCGATAATGGAATAGGTGCTCTAGATAAAATAAGAGCTTTTAAGTGTTCTGGTATTCTATCATAGATTGCTTTTGGTTGACGTTTATGTACTATTTGTTGTAATTCTTCGTCAGGTATTAATACAATCAGTGGTTCATCTGTTAAAGGGGACCTTTGTACTTCTATCCAATCTGGATTCATAATAAAGATACGGCTGAGTTTTCCTCCTGGATGATCACATCGTTCGCCAGTATCTGGATCTTCTCCTGTACCTCCGCAAATATCACATTGAATATCTGTATGTACAAACACATCACCGAGCATATAGTATTCGGAAGATATTTCTTTAAATCGTTCATTTAGATGTAATTTTTTAACAATATGATGAGCAAAGAATTTAAGGATTTTAGGGTCAGTGCATTCTAATTTAAAGCCATTCATAGGAAAGCGACTGTTCGAACATGCTATTCCATTAGCTATGTAAGAATGATCATTTTCTATTTCTAAATCATATAATTTACCAACAAACTCAGAATGATTTATATCTCTTATTTCCTGATAAATATAATCACATCCATCTAAATTCTTTACATGTTCACTACCATGATCAAGATTAAGATGATTAATTGGAGTTAAAAGATAATCTCCTACCTTTAATTCTTGTGCTTGTACGTATTTTGTTGAATCATTATCTTCGACTAATATTTTATGACCATATGTTACCCTCAGAATTTCACTAGATCCAGAATAATGAATTTCCAAAATATCTTCAGATGCATCTCTAACAAAAGTTTTAGCTACTTTGTTAATTTTTCCTGAATGTGATACTACTTCATCTCCAGGTTCGATAGATGAAATAGATTTTTGAGAGCCATTAGCCATAAGAATTTGAGTTTCAGGAGCGAAACAATAAAAATCTATAGCAGCAGCAACTTTCGGCTCTCCTTCATAGAAGAATCGACACTGATGAATAGCTATTCCATTTGCCGTGATAGCAAAAGTAGGAGGAGTTCGAATGTCATAAACATCACCTTTATAATCTTCACAAGTGTTTGATACAACAGGAGTTACAACATAATTTTTCCAGAAAAATCTATTCTGAATGCGATGAATTTCATGTTCATCTTTCTTGAAATATATATTGCTTTTGCCCCTGAATTTTGAATCTTTGTATATACTTTTTTCAACTGGCTCATATACATTTTCTGGGATTTTTCCAGGAACATAATCTTTCAACATATATACATATGTTTTAGGAACATTAATCATATAATAATGAGAATTACTAGTCTTGTATCCATTTTTAATCCCTCTTGGCTGTCTACTAGCAAACGCCATAATTCCACATCTATAGAACATTATTTGCAACTGGCTAGCTAAATGTTTTGAACATGTAGTTATTTCTATTTGCTCATTTACTTTATTATATGAACCATCAGATTGTATATAAGCTCCTAATACATGTAACTGTAGTTTCGGATCAAGGAGCATAACTTGATCAGTATATTTCTTGTGTATGTTTGAACCCTTGACTAAACTAGATGCAAAGACATGCAATTGTTTGCTTCCGCTGCGCATTGACATAAGCTGTTTACTACGAGTATCTTTTTGAAGATTCGCTTTGGATCCATATGAATCAAATATAGGCTTGACAGAATCCATTACAAATTCTTCTTCATCTGGATGTAAAAATATACTAACTCCAGATTCCTTTTTAGAAACATAGCCATCTGAAGCCACATGTCCAGCAAACCTAGCTTGTTCTTTAGTTTTTATGACTGATTCTTTTACTTCAGTAGAGAATGGGCATAAAACATAATCACCCTTCCTCACATCTTCGGCATTAACTGTAGATATTTTATAATCAATTGCACGTCGTAAATCACATTTGGCTTTAAGACATCCTGGAGAGTCTACATTTGTACATTTAACATGTTCTCGTTTAATAATCATGCATTTATGATCATGAGTAACTTTTAATGGATGAGAAACACCCATAATTTTTAATGTGTTAACTTGTTTCTCTACATATCTTTTCGTGCATATATCTGGACTCGCCTTTTCACCTTTATTGTTTTGTATATACATAGTTTGGTTATTCTTATGTTTTGTATATACATCTTGAATATCTAATAGTGAAAAATCCCCATAATTAAGCAAATAACAGTGATCTGGTACGAAGCTCCACTGATATACTTCACGTCTCTTGCTGGCTACTTGCCAGTTTTGGGGGGTATGCAAAGGAGAAAACCACATTGGTTGAGTCATCATATTACTCACACCAGTAGATTGGCTAATTTTAGTCATAGAATTTTGCCACGACTCAGGATTTGAGCTAGGCAAGGTATTAGCATACTTAAATATATGTGGATTTTCTGCTCGTTGACGATCCATTTCGGCTTGTTTAGTTCCTGGGGTAATAGCTTGTTTATTAAGATCTTGTGTAGGATCTACTTCAAATGGATTTCCCATAATAATAGGCTTATTAAATTCGGGATCATCAGGTAGAATTATGTTAGACATTTGTTATCCGTTCTCTAAAATTTGTAATAGAAATTTAGCCATCCATTACAAGCGATTTTGTACTTTCCTGCACGTCTGCATCAGCTCGATTTTTTAGAGCCTGTAAAATCTCTAGATCATTTCCGTGCTGTTCAATTATACAGCATTCGTCATCATGTAGGTTTTGCAAAAATTCTTGCATACTTTCAGCATCCAGGAATTCATGAGCAAAATTTGGGTGTACGCCCATTCTTTTGCCTTTAATTTCGATGTTTAAGGTTTGAGCAGACTTAGAGGAACTATTCGCTAAGTTTTTTTTTTAGAATTACTATCTGCGGATTGATTTTTAGTCCACTCAATTAATGAGAATTGAGCTTCTTTATCAGCTTTCGGGGAATCTTCCTCGGGCATATTTTTACTTTTTACTTCTTGTACACAACGTTCAAATTTTTCTTTACCTTTGCTTTTGCCTCCGGTTGATTTATTGCAAATCGCCCATGGATTAACATCCCAGCATTCTCCTTCGTAACAAGTCTTTGATTCTTTTGCTTGTTTTAGATTAAAAGAATGTTTTTTAGCCATAGGTTTACCTTGATCTAGAGTTTGTTTTCTTGGATCTATATCTGCTGGTTGTCTAGCATGAGCAGCTGATGGATTTACTTCTATAGTATGAGTATCAGCTGGATGCGGATTATGTGTTTGTTTTAGATCTTTAGGTTTCTGTGATAATCTAGCTGTTTTCTGGGCTTTCAAATTAAAGGCTAATTTTTTGGGATTATTTTCGCCTTCATTTCTATTAGTATATTGGACTAATTGATGTCCGCTATTTTTTTCGCGGGCATCGCGTTTTGTTTGATTTTGTTGAACATTATTTTGATCAACATCTTTACTCCAATTAAATGGTTTGCTAGTGTCGGAGTTAGGTCGATAGTCTCTAGATTGCCCTTCTTTATTTCGCATATCTTGCATTCTAGACTCTAAATTACCCTGGGATGCAGGACGTGGTTTGCGTGTTTCGCCTGGCTTTAGACGCATCTTATTTTCTTCGGGGACATTTCTATTTATTTCAAATCGTTTATTAAAATAACCACCTTGAATATTTCCATCAGCATCTACATATTCACGAGAGAATTTGTCCATTGCATTTGCTCGCCAAAGTGCTTCTCCGCAAATGGTTTTATTGTCATCTATACAGATTCCATTTGGACAATGATGGCGACAAGTATATTCTGAAACTACATCACCAACACTTAGGTTTTTCCCACGCAGCTTAGGACAAATGCGTTTCTCTGTAGGTCCATACAATAGATATTGCTGACCAAATTGATCAGCTGCGGTTTTGGTCATATTGTTATTAGAGGATTCTTTTGTAACATGTTCTGCTAGATCATGTATGACAATTCCTTTTGGTTCATTTTGACTCATTATGGGCTCCATAGTCTCCATTTCTGGAGTTATTTGAGACGACATTTCTTGAGTTGATTCATTCTTTGCCATTGGAGCTAGCATTACATCATAAATTTTCATAAGGCTCTTTTCGGCATCCGAGTGTCCTGTAATGGGATCCAACTCAATAATAGTCTCTAAAATACTATTAGCTTCTTCTTCAAATCCTGGACTTACTGCATTTCTAATTTCTTCATAAGCTAATTTTGCTAACTGCGATTCTGGTGTTCTTGGATCACCATCCCAAGATAAAAGATCATCAGCAAATTTAGTAATAAAATCTCCTAAATTTACTACCGGGAATTTAGATGATCCCATTTGGGCTTTTTTATATTGTTTGATATTAAAAGCAGAAAGAGGTAAACCTTCTGGAGTTTGTACATTTCGTATTCTGTCATTCTGAGCTTTTCTGGCAGCGTTGAGAATAGCAGATTTCGAAAATACGTTATCAGTAGTCTCATTCAATAATGTAGATGTTGCCTCTATATTGGCTTTTTCCAGTTGATCATATAAAGCTCTAATAGCTGCCGGATTCATTGTGTCTTCTAATGCTTGAATTCCAGACTGAGTTTTTACTGCTTGTATATCAGGGGCTAATTCTGGATGTTCTTGTTCTAGATCTAAAAAATATTGCCAAATAGGAACGTTTGATGCTTGTTGTAGTAATAATTGCTGGTGAGCATCATCTACAGTATCAACAAGTTCATCTGATGTACTTTCGACAGGCTCTCCTTGATATTGTCCCTCTAAGTCATCAAACGCACCGGTTATATCTCCTTCGATGGATTCTGATGGTATTTGGTTGTGTTTTTCCAAATTGAACATTCATCCATCCTTATTACTCAAAAAATTTACCTAAAACATCTTTGGTATTCATGGGCTTTTGAATTTGTGGAGATTCATCATTAGCAATTTTCTTATTTGCTCTAGCTTCTGCTTGAGCGATTATTTCTTCTCCAAGAGTTTGTTCTGGAATATTTTCGAAATCTCTATCAGAGCTAAACATACTCATAGAATTTGCAGCTAATTTAGGATTCGAGGTTTCAGAAGTTTCTGAAGTTCCAGTATTGCTGATACCCTTATGTACTTGCTCTGGATCAGAATGTTTCTCTTGTAATTCTTCCCATTGAGCTGTTTTCATAGCAGTTCTATGCTCTTCGTGTAACTTCTTACTAGCCTTAATTTGTTCGTCACCCAATGCGACTTGAGATTGCTTTTCTAGAGCGTCGGTATCCCATACGCTATTAGGATTACGAATTGATCCCATAAATTTACCTGTCTGGCTATCGTTTGCTCCATGTTGTGGATCGTAGCCTGCTGGGGTTACTTTATGAGATGCCAACTTGTCAATTAATTCTTGACCACTCATGCGTGTAGTACCAGAATATTCGACTTCGCGATTAATTTCATTACAATATTTTTGAGCAGCTCGCTCAATATTTTTCCCTCGTATATTCTGTTGTTGAATAATTGAAGCAAATTTAGCTAAGTCTTCAGCATTAACGGCAATTTTAGCCTTTTCGGCTGCAAAAGACAATTCATTTGCTACGAATTCCAACTGATCTACTTGCACATCGCTCATATTCTCAGCTGTAGTTGAAGAGAAAGAGAACAGATCTTCACTGGCCTCTGGGATAGTTTGAGCATTTTTCTTTAGTTCAACATCTTTGGAAAGTCCATCTAAAAGACTATTAAAGACGTCATTATCATATTTATGTCCTGATAGTTTCATATTATTTATTCCTTATTATCTGCCTGGCTTGGTTACCTTTTCGGGCTCTATATTTGTTTTATAGCTAATTGACATCGCTCCTGTATTCGGATCTGGATCAGAAATCTGTGTAGGATTTATGCCAACCTTAGCGAGACTTTGTAACAAACGCTCATAATGTTCTGGTGTAATTTGCAGTCCTGGCTGTGGACGTAATTTCAGATTAATTGCACCATCTTTACCAGCATTACTGAGATCCATGATAAATCCGCCACCCTGCAAAACATTCATAATTTTTTGACGCTCATGCAATAGTCCTTGATTTACTTGAGCATCTTCATCACTTAAAGATTCACCAGTATCAGTTAAAAATGGACTATGCTGGTTATTTTGAACATTCTGTTCAGGTCGTTTGTCTTGAAACGGATTAGCTCCCATACCACGATCAAAGTTTAGGGTACCTTGATTGGTAGCCTGTTGTAACTCTGTAGGAGCAGTTGGATTTACTGGAGGAGATTCTTTCAAATCCATTTCTCCAGTAATTGCTATTTTCTCGAACAGGTCATTACCAAACAGACTGTCATATTTATAGTCTCCTTGTTTTACCTGGTCTCTTCGTTTTCCTGTAGGAATAATAGACATAAAATCCTCTTTTTTTAACGATCCTTAACCATTTCAGCTACATACGAGTCAGGGTACTGAGTTTCCCAGAATTTACGGAACCATGCTTTTTCATCGTCTTTTAAATTAGCATAAGTAGTTCCAACCATCGCTTCTACGTATTCCATAGGCCAGGCAGGAGCACCTGATTTGGTTTTCTGTGACGTCATATACGCAAACAGTTCAAGTTTCTCTTTATGACCCATTGAGGCTACTTTCTTAAATCCTTTAGATGATGCATTTTTTACAGCGGATTCTTTCTTGTTTTTGCCATCAACTTTACCAGGATCAGTAGACTCGCCCTTTTGATAATTGGGATCATTATTAATGTTCTGCTCTACCTTGGCTTCTCCTACATCTGCACTAGCAGCATCAGAGTGTTCCTCGGTAACATCTCCTGCTTTATTGGATTCACCCATTTCTTTCTCGCAATCAGCTTCTTTGATAGGTGTATCAGAGCTTGCTTCGGTTTCCTTTCCTTTCTTAGATTCTTTCTTAGAACCTTCAGATTGATCTGGCTTACCGTCTACTGATTCGCCCTCTTGGTATGAATGCGCACCTTCCTCGTTATCATTATTGATAACTTGGCCTCTGCACTGGCCACGAGGATCATCTTCGCATTCTGGTTTGGCCTCGGAAGATGTTTTAACAAAGTTTTTTTTGATCCAATCATCAAAAGTTGAACCATTACCTACTGGATTCACAATTCTATGAGAAAAGAATTCCATCGTTTCCTCTCCTATTAAATATTCTACAGACAATCCTGTGTAGTACAAGTTGTGTGCTCACAGTTATCTTTCCTTCTTTTTTATGCTCTTATTTTCAACATACTAGGTTTTTCTAAGTTTAGAGCATTTAATGTACTCGTCAATTATATTTGCAATTCTTGGTGATACCACATCAGCAATATCAGCTATCTTAATTAATGTATCCATTCGAGAAGCAGCTTCTCGTGGATCTTTAATATTATTCCAGTCATCTAGGTCAAGTATCGTATCAGCGTCATATTCCTGTGATTCTGGCACAACTTCTTCAGGAACGCCACCTGAATCTCCTAATTCCAGCTCTTCAGATTCCGGTAAAGTTATATTTTCGGATTCTTGACTAGTTTCTCCTTCATTGGGAGCATTTAATACATTTAATTCTTGAATTAAACTTAATAAATTTTGAGCTTCTGAAGCGCTGCCATAGTCCATTCGAGCAATTTCTCCCAAAACTTCAACAAGTGCATTAGTAAAACCTGGTCCTAATAGCCGAGTCAACTGTTGGGCAGTATCTTCTGTTAAGTCTTCCGAAGGCGATTGAGGTTGATTAACAACTTCGGGGATTTCTTCCCCGGTTTCTGTTTCAAATTCAGGTTGAGGCTCAAATTGAGATTGTCCAGGATGAGTTTCAATCCATTCTTGGAATTCTGGGCCTAATTCTGTTGGTCTCATATTAAGAGCATCTTCCAGTCGCCCATGTAATTTTTGAGCATAAAATAGTGCTTTATCATCAAAAGGATTACGAATTAACTTTTCTAACGCCATTTCTAATTGACCAAATTCTTCTGCAGTAGAAGGCCCATAAGTTCTACCTTTTATAGGATCTCTTTGTCTTAAGTTAAACATATTTCTCTGAATTCGTTCAACTTGACTATATATATTGCTCATATTATTAGAAATATTATAACTTAATTCTTGTAATCTAAATGTACTAGGATCTTGAGTTATAGTTCCTAATGCAGATTGGAGCGATTGTATGGCTTGTAAATTTTTATTCCAATCATTCGAAGATAAATTTTGAGCAGCCGAGATAACGTTAGGGTATTGTCCCAATGATGCTGCTTGATATTGAATCATTGAAATATTATTTCGAATTTGCTGCGTCATCATAGCAATGGATGATATGCCTTCTAGTATATTATCCATTTCTAATTCAGTGTCTTTCTGGACGCCGCGTGCTGTCCCACTTGGAGAGAAGAGTCTACTCCATAATCCTCTTTGAGAGCGGGGAGCTGCGGCTAATTTAAAAGGGCGGGGATCTGCGTCACCCTCCTTAAATAAATTATCCAGCTGGTTTAAATCTGCTTGAAGTGCTTTAAATAAATCATCTTCAACCTCATTATCTACAAGAATACTACTAGCTTCTTTGGCTTTAGTTATATGGTCAGATATATTATTCTCGCTTGCTATGATCTTCAGAAAATCAGCATGCAAAGAATCAAAATATTCTGGAGTCTGCTCAATAACTTTAGCATATTTGGCAGTCCACTCGTTATTACCATACTCCTGTCCATCTTGATATTCTTTTAAGCAATCCAGTACAACTTCTTGCATAGATCCGGAATGAGCAACTCGTTTCTTACGAACACAATTCGACATAGCTCGATTTTGCTTAAGGACATACCCAATGGCTCCTACATATTGAGCAATTTTTATGATAGATTTATTTTGAATCAATCCATCTATTGCATTAGAGCACTGGGTTTTCCCGGCTTTATCGAGGCTATCTGACAGTTTCACTAAGTGATCTGTTATTACTTTGTCCATCAGTATATACCTCTCATTATTTCACCACGAGGCGTAAAATTGACACTCTCATATCTTACTCCAAATGGGTGTATATTTCCTACTATAAAGGCCCGAATATCTCCTTGGTCACGATCATACCCGACTAGTACTTCATTTCCTGTTTCTGTAGCAACAAATGTGTAATGTGGTTCCACAGTTCTTGTTCCGGCATATATTCCAAAACGATTAGTATAATCGAATGAAATAACCTCATTGCTATCTATACCATCATAAGCTAATTGTTTCCCATCATTATATTCAATTTCCTGAGACCCTTCTGGAATTCCTAGCATTTCATTTCCAATGGGAATTTCATCTCTGGCTTCAGGATATAAGTCTGGTTCCATATACGGTTCTATGCCCTGTTCTTCAGCGCTTCCGGGCTCTAAATCTTCAAAAGTCTCGTCTCCAATTACTCCTTGCTGTCCATGAGGTATAGGAGGGGTTGTATCTTTAGTGAGATAAGGACTATCTTGTTTGCGAGCACGGGGATCTTCTCCCCAATCTACATCATCCAATTCATCAATGAATGATTGTCCCAATCTACTTAAATTTGCATTAATAAGTTTTAGCATTCAAATTCGACCGTATTGCCTGAAATTTTTATTTTATTACCGGGTTTAATATTATTTTCATTAAAAAAACCAGCATTAGTTTCTATGGCCACATTGCAAAATCCATCACTATTAACTAAACGTGTAGACATAGGAGTGATTTTTTTAATGGCAGTAATTACATTATTTTTAACAAACGCTATATCTAGGGGGATATATGTATTTTTACCCCAAAATCTTGCTTCTTGTATATTAGGAAATTTAAACAACATACCTGCATCAGAAGCTAATTCAGTTCTGTGCATAAGACCGTTAGCTAAATCCATGGGTGTATCGGCAATTTCGATATTGAGTTTTGCCATTTTTCTCCTCGGGTTTCTTTGTGTAATTCCTTAGTATCATAATCATAAGGAATTTTATGCCTGTATAAATCATCTTCTATATCACCCCAATGCTGAGCATTGACATTAATTACAACAAAATGACCAGGAGTCTCATTGACAATTGTTATGCCTTTTTTACGAAGAAAGGTTATAATATCTTCATATGAATTTTCTAAAACCCATTCTTCAGAATCTACAATTCTAGGAATAGATTTCTTTTTACCCGGATCATAAACAAAAATCATTTTTCCTCCGCGTCCGTGCAATCTCTGTTTAGTTTCTGGGTCATACCAATAGTGGTCTTTAATTATGGGCTTTTTAACTCTCCTATTAACTGATCGTAATATAACTTCCATAGTTAGGCTAAGGACTTTCCGAGCCAATTATTAGCTACTCTGTAGTTACTAGACGCTTTTTTTATAAACGGATCATCATCTTGGGATTCTTTTTCAAAAGCTGACTTTTCTTTATTTAATATAATCTTCTTAATAAGCTCTTTCCCTTTGTCTGTAAATTCCAATAAAGTATCAGAACCTAAATGTGTTGGAATATTACGCACATATCCTTTAGTGGTCAATGTCGCTATTTGAATAGGGTCAACACTATTATCTAAAACATGCCTGCCATATTCATTAGTATTACCTTGTTTCCAAATGTCATATAACACTTGAGCTTCTGTACTAGAAATAGAAGGACGTCGAGTTAAAAAATTAGCCAATGGAGTTGTTTGTAAAAAATCTAAAAGAGATTGATTCTCTTTTTTAACAACAACATCTACTATTTGTGTATCATCCATTTTTAATTCTCCTGAAACCCTTTTTCTAAGTATTTCTTTACATCAGGATGAAATAATATCCTATCTAGTTCTAAATTTTTCAGAATATCTAATCCTTTCTCAGCATTAATTGTCAAAATTTTAACGATTGCTTTTACAATATTTTTTTCACTCAAACTAGCTTTTAGATTATCTACTCCAGCTAATTTTATAGCATGTCGTAATCCAGGTTCTATTCTAAAGTCATACAACATTGCGAATTCTATAGCTTTCAACGCTGCTAATGGATCACATTTAATTAGCATATCTGGAGGCAATAATGATTTTATAACCTTTTTGTCAAAATTCAAAATAGCTAAATCTGTTGGATCATACATATGTTTATTATTAAGAGAATAGATAAGAGAATTGATAGTAAAATCTCTGCCATAGATATTATTTAATAAAGGGATATCTTCAATGCCAGTTCGTTTCATCCAATCCTTTACATCATCAGACTTCATATAAGTTTTAACACTGTCACCCTGAAACTCTATTAAAATAGAACCTATCTCAGATTTGTATTCCATTCTTGTAGTTTTAGTTTTATTATGAAATACTGGAGGAACTTTTATAAATTCAGAAGCAAATAATCCGCCTAGCTGCAATGCCTGATCATTATAAGCAGAAACAACATTTATATTAGGAGTTTTCCAAACCGATCCTAAGTAATGCTCTCTGCAATAATCACCAACTACAAAAAGAGAATCTATATCATAGAAATTAGCAAAACGGCTTAATTTAGAAATTGCTTCCTCAATTAATGCTTGCCTAGTACGCTGATTGTTTTGTTCTTGTAAAGGCAATATTAGATCCTCTATTGGCTTATCAAGGAATTAGTAGTTGTCTTCTGGATTTATAAGGAGACTGTTCCTTCATGTCTGTAAATTTATACGGATCTCTGGTAAGATCATTCCAAACAAAATAAAATCCCGAACTAGTAGCATTTTCGGGATTATATCTTATCTGATTACGTCTAGAATCTTGACGATCTTTAAAATATGAATCTTCACCTTCGTTCCAGTCCCATACTCTCTCCTTTATAGGCAAGTCTAAATTAGCCCACGGTCCAGAGATCTGAGCACATTTTGTTAAATATCGATCAATTAGCATACATCTGTACATCTCAGACATAATCAAACGATGCATAGAACGAATTTTAAAATACTCTAAATTAAATTGTTTAACAAGATAATTATCAACTGTTTTTATATCTGTGTCCAAAAGAGCAAGCAGTTGATCGTGTGCAAAATCTAAGTCAGTGAACAGCAGAGAGAGTGAAAATGATTTTTTTGAAGCATTTAAAAAAAGAATATTATTTAGGCTGCCTGAATTGTGACCTGGTTCATCACTAATTCGGATAGATAATTGAGCAAGATCCTTCCAGGACTCCCATAATTGTTCTCGAATTTCCTCAATGCCACGCAATATATGTTTTTTAGCATCCTGCAAAGATGAGAAATCTAATGTTTCATCACCTATTTCAACCCAATATCCTTGTTTGGTCGGAATAATATCACATTTCTCTAACTCATACCTGAGAATGTCTGACTCATCCGTTGTGTTGTGACTCTTTAAATTGAACATTATTTTCCAGATAAGCTACAAGCTTTTTAACATAATCCCGTGGATACAATGTGGAATAATACCTCTTCAAAAAGCTTTTCTCCTTTGGATTAAGTTTTGCAAAAACATAAATCCAGTGATTAGGACTTTCGAGATCGAGAATTTTAGATGAAATCAAGCTCGTCATTATTATCTTTCTGAGGTTTATCTTTTAAAATAGGATGAGACTCTTGTTTTTGTTTATCCTGCTCATTGTCTACAAATGAGATTTCATCCCCTAAATTCACATCAGATTCTATTAATGGATCAACTTCTCCAATTTCTCCTTTTCTAGCACCTACTGAATCCATTTTATTGCGAGTATGGGGAATAGGATCTTTATTTGGGTTCCAAACTACTGATTTCTTCTTAGGATCAGGAACATCTAATTTAGTCACAGGGTCTGGATCTTCGTTATCTATTATATTGGCAGGCTCTTCTTCAATGACATTAGGAGAATTTAATTCGTCGTTAGTTTCAAGCATATCATCGTCAGTCTTATATTCTAATATTGATGCTTCTTCTCGTATCGGAGGTATAGGACCAGGAATAGCCTCATCAAACAATCCACCTATTTCTATATCAGATTCCATATCTGATTCTGATGATCTAATGGTCGATACAATCTCAAGCATACCCTTTGCTAGTGCTCCCTGAATATCAGCATTATTTATTAATTCTTCAGAAATACCAAACGTCTGTCCAGGACGCACATCAGAATCTATTGCATTAATAGTAATAGATCTGTCATAAATATTTCGTAATTCAACAATGGTATCTGATTCTGGATCTGGAACATTATTATTGGTATAAGTAATGAATTTCATTTTAAGAGCAACTTGTACCCCGTGTTTATAAAATTGATCTCCAGAAAGAGAAAATGTATCACCCGCTTTTATTTGCAGTCCCACATCATTAAGATCTAAAACGCCTTTAATTTTATCCGTTCCTTTAATTACTATCATATTCATGCTCCTTTAAGCAATTACAAGTTCATTATACCAAAAATTTTAACTATTACGCCAAGAAAGTGTGTTTCCAAGAAGCAACTCTTTTTGGTTGTACTTTTGGACGTCGTTGCAGACTCATGAGATAATTATTAGAATTACGATCTCGCTTACGGCTTTCTTCATTTAATGGACTTAAAGTACTTGATGTATCATAATCGTTTTTAAATGCCAAATCTGATGTCATATGATCTGTAAAAGTTTGCTCAGGGTCAGAATTACGATTGTTCCCAGGACCGGTCTCATCATCAGCTCGACCCCCAAATAAATCAACATCTTTATCGTACCCTGATCCTACGTTATCATGAGCGCCTTTATTACCTTGTCCCTTAGAAATCTCTTCAGGTCCTGCAGGAGAAAGATCCGGGAATACTTCTCGACGTTTCCCACTATCATGATTTTTAGTAGAAGAAGACATAGGATTAGTTCCACTTAACCACTCTTGAAGACGATCAAATGGTTCTTGATATATCCTAGGAGAGCCCCGTAAGGCTATAATTTGTTTACTAATTATAGTTATCATGTTCCCATTAATTTGTTAGTTCTGGCAATTTTTAAATCTACAATTGTTCGTCGTTCTATCTCTGTTAACTCGCGTCTTTCATCGTTAGCGAGTCGCAAAATAGCCAACATGGCAGTATCATAATCAGCAGAACGTCCCGTCTTGATACCATGAGCTACTTTATCAACATCAGCAGTTGTAATGTTGCCGATCAAAGGTTTAATATCATTTTTCGTTGTTGAAAAACGCTGAGGGTCATTATTTAAGACAGGTTTATCATGTTGGGGCGCATTCTTTTTCCACTTAGGAAGAGAACCCTGTTGTTTTTTCTCATTAAATGTATGACTCCAATGAGGATCTTTATCTTCTATGTAATCAGCTGAACGTTTTTGACGAATTTGTTCTACTATTGCGTTAATAGGTGGAACGGACAATTCGGCTGCATCACTGCGATGATCTACCAACGGTGATGAAGCGGATTCTAACTCTTTCTCAACTACCTGAGCTGTTGTAGAATCCGTTAATTTTTGTTCTGAACTCAACTGGTCTTCTGTTATAGTTTGCTCAAATCCATCACGATGAGGAAACTTTTTTTCCGGAATAGATGGATTTTCATCAGATTTTGGGCCAAGTTTGTTTTCCTGGTTATATTTTTCCTGTATTTGTTGAGCTATTGTACGTTTGCGTTTCTGCATATTAAACATGTCTATCTCCAAGAGAAAGAATTTCAACACTAATTATACGTATCACAGTGCATAATTCCTTCTAGTAGCCAAACTTTTTATTCATGAATCGCCATTGTGAGTCATTGTATACCCCTTGTCCTATCTGCCACGACTGATTTGATCCCAATGTAGGAGAATGCGGCATATTGACTGTAGTAGATTGAGGATATCCCGTATATATATTTTCAACAGCTATTGCACAAGCACCTGCAACACAATCACATAAATCATCAGTGGTTTTCTGAGCTTCTAAATTAGGTTGTATTTTAAAGCCGACAGGAGTGTAAATTCTTTTTAGGCATTTTAACTCCATTATCATAGATTGAGCATAAGGTCCCTTAGGAGGTAAAGCTAACTGATGATTAACCAACAAATAATGCAAATTATCATAAATGGACATTTTATATTGTTTGCGGAAAGGAGTAATTTTAGTAGGAATACCTTTTCTTCGTAATTTTTGAACACTAGATTGAGAATTCCAATTATCATAAGAAACCATAGCAAATCTAAACACCTTGGCTAAATCAGTAATGTATTTATCTACTTCAAACACATTAATCGCTTTACCTGCTATAGGTTCCCATGCCATAATATGGTCAATTACAAACATTTTTGTTTTTTCTTTTATGACTCGTCCTTCACGCTCTGCTAACCGAACTCTTTGTTCTACATGTAATACAATTAAAGCATAATTATGACTGGTTGCAGCAGGATCTAAATGAGCATAATAAATCATACCAGGCACGCCACACGTTCGTTGCTGTAAATTTAATTCTGCTCCAATTTCAACGGCTTCATCTACATAATGGTCAGCAATGAATTTTTCTCCAGCAGTTCCTGAGAATTCAGCTCCAAACTCCATGTTCCACTCATCAGGACTCATATGTTTAAATTCCATACGCAAAGAATCTTCAGAAAATGCAGTATTTACTTTCCAAGTGGGTAACTTAACTGCTAATCTAAATGGATCTTCATGTGCAGTTTTATATAGTTGAAATAATTTCCCCTCTTCTGATCTTGGCGAAGAAATACTAATCACTTTAGAATCACGCACTTTAACTGGATTACCTTTGTCGTCTAATTCTCCAGTTAATCTTTGAAAGTCTGCAGTAGCTGGAGTTAGAGCAGAATAAATACGATCACCAGAAGTCGATCCACCCGTACTTTTAAAAGATGCAACTTCGTCCAATAAAAGAGTGTAAATACGTTTACCTAACAATGATTCACTATTACTATGTCCAGACATAATAACAACGCTCCCCTTAGTACGAGCAGCAACATTTTCAACTCCACTATCTAATATGGATTTATTTTTGTGTTTATCTTGAGGAGTAAGAAGATAGATTCTATCAGCTTCTACAAATCCAATTTTATCTTTAAAATAATCTGACGACATCATTTTTTCTTTAATTTCAGTAAACAAAATACGAGCCTGGTCAGAAGACGTAGCAACTGTTAAGATAAAAATTGGATTTCCTTCAGCGAGATTATAATACTTAAATGGACTCCCTCCAGGCATTTCTAAAAGTCTCATTGCTTCATACAAAGCAATCAATGAAACCATAAAATCTTTACCGCTATTATGCATTTGTAAGCCATTATGAATCATGAAGTTACAACAAGTTTCCTTGTTAACCTCTTCGTGTATTATAGATAAGTCATATGTATTTTTTATTCCAATATGTTCTATAGTTTGTATCTTTGTAAATTCTATTGGTCTTTTAGGTTGAGAATTTGGAGTTTGTACGTAATTGTTCTGAGCTATTTCATCGCCTGGTTTTAATTCTTCTGTATTAACCCAACCATCAACAGTCAACAATGGATGATTGGGTGTGCAATCTACATAATCTGAATTTTCTAAAGTAACTCGTAAACATTCTCTTTCGCCTTGATCTATAGGTTCTGCTAAATGTTTTTCAAACTGTGACAATTCTTCATTCCATGCCCATACAGTAAATTTTTCCCCAATCTTATGCCACTCTTGAATGCTTTTAGATTCTCCTGTATTAGCATCAAAAATTAATGTATCTCCACTAATACATCTACGACCAAGAACTAATACTAAATCTCTAAAAAGGCAATTACTATTATATTTCTCTAAAACATTGTCCAGTTTGTTAGAATAAAGCAACTGTATTTCATCTTCAGTAAGCCGGAGATTCTCATTTCCAGGTTGTCCTCGATAGAAACACTTTAAAGTGGTTCTTTGCATTGGATATAGATGGACATTTTTGCTAGGAAGATTAAGATATGATTTAGACTCACAAAATTCAATAAAATCTGGAATATATTGTTCTCCAGATTGGGCTTTTACTTCGTAACGAATCTTATCCATTAAATCCGCTATATCATCACCTTTACTAATATTACTATTTTGTTTCATGTTACTTCACATTTCCAGTACTTATATCAGTTTCTTCAAAAATGTTATGTATTTGCGCATAAGTTGATTCCACCTGTATGCCTTCTTGAGTCAAATAGTCTTCAACTTCTAGTCCGCTTTTCTTTCTAATATATTCACTTAAACCAATAAATGATCGTTGCATAGGTGTAGTATTCTGAGCATCACTCCAAAACCACTCGTAACTTGTCTCTAATTTATTACTTAGGTTTTTTATAGCAGAATCAGCATTAACTGGGTTAACAATTGTAGAAGTATCAGCAGAAACACTAGTTGCGATAGCAGGAAAAATTGCTCTAGATCTATTGAGTCCTGCTTCTGCAATGTATGCAAAATAATCTGAATAAAAAATCATTTTTTCGTCTGTCATGTTGAAATCACCATAGTTTGAATATCAGACACCACTAAAAATGGCAATCCATCTACGTCAGTAGGAGTCCATCTTATATAGTAAACTTCGGTTGTCTGTAAATAATTGTCTACAGGAGACTCAAAACGAATTCTTCTGCCACTAAAACTAGCTAAAAGACCAGTATCAAGCATTGGCATAAATACATAAGGATTGACTTCGTATTTCCATCCTGATACATTAGTTGTGGTAGTTAAATCAACTACTAAATCACTAAAATCTGAATTTCTAGATACTTCTAAATGAAAGAAAATATTATCCAAACTTAATAAAGGATGAGTATATTCAAACTCAAATGACCACCAGCCAGTGGGATAAATATAATCATCATCTATTGGCTGAGTACCAGTTTGATTTATTACATTTTTCAAATATCTTGTTATTTTTTGATCATTGGACTCTAGCCAATCAGATAAGGCCGTGTTAGTAGTTTGTAATATGTATTGGAGCCAAGTTGATACTAATGAATAATATAAATTATATTGCGATGATGAATTTTTACTATTTAACCACATATTAATAGGATTTAAAAGCTTTATTTCTTCATCCATATCCGCACTAATATATACACTTTCTTTTACATCTTCCAACAAACGAGATTGACGTAATCCCCAGCCTAATGATGATTCTATATTCTGTTTTATTCTTAGTATAACCTCATTATTTGGTATTAATGTATATGAAGTATTTTGATCTGATGGTAAATTCGACGGAAAATTCACCACCATCAAAGGATCACCAATAAGAACTGTACTACAACTTACATATCGAGAAGCAAATAAAAACGCCTCTCCAAGAGTAGCTCCTTGATGTAATGCCCTGAAAAACGGAACTGGACGCAAATAAGAGTCAGATCCCACTTCTCCTACAGAGCCTGCACATGAAGCGTAGCCAGAAGGAACGTTTATCGCTAAATTACACCAATAATCACTTCCATTCTCATCAAATGGTGACGAATTAATATCGTCATAATAATGAATATTACATGCAGACCTATCATCTGCATTATACAGAAAAACTCTTCGTTCATTTTGATTGCTGAATAAAGATTTGGAGAACGTGGGATTAAACCAACCCCAATAAAATGAATCTTGCGTTAAAGTAGATACAGTTGGCTCCTGATAAGGGCTATCAACATCCACTGTTATAATACCATCTAACCCCAAATTAAGAATATCATTATTTGCAAAATCCAAAATATCATCTTGATAATCCAAATCATCAGATGAAACTTTATTGCCGTAAGGATCTACATAAATTTTACCGGTAATAAAAGTCTGATTATCGACATCTAAAGATCTGTCAATTAAGGTTTTTACAGAATCCACATTCGGTCCATCTAAAATCGCCGTTAAGAAAACATTAGAAGCATCACTATGATCAAAAAATTGAAAAATTTTACGATCAAATGTATGATTTGGAACATGAGTACTATTATCTTTACCTAATCTATGCAATCTACTTGCTATAGCAATATTATTACCATAGCCATCATCATATGATAATGGTATACCATATCCTAAAATTATTACCCAAATCGGATTTTCTCCATCTGAAGAAAAATCAACACCAAATCTTTCTAATTCTGATATCAATGGCAATTCTATAAAATATGTAAAATCTTCTTCTGTAATTGGAGATTCACATTCAAGACCGTTACTACCAGCTACAGGAATAGGTATATTTAATCCAATTAAATTATCAACCGGAATTCTTCGTTTTTCTTGGTAATATTGGGCGACTTCTAATGATCCAGATATATTCGTATTATAAATAAAAACCACACGATCTGTAGTTATATTGTGAGATACAGACTCATCTCCGTAATATAGATTTAATGAGCTACTAGAACTAGATTGAGAGCTACTAGAACTTTGAGAACTACTAGAACTGCGCGAACTACTAGAACTGCGCGAACTACTTGAACTAGATATAGAACTACTACTGCTACTGGAGCTTTGAGAACTACTTGAACTAGACAAAGAACTACTACTAGAACTTTGTGAACTACTCGAACTAGAATGAGAGATACTACTGCTACTGGAGCTTTGAGAACTACTAGAAGAAGTTACTTCGAATTCAACAGTAACAATGTTACTTCCAGTAATTGTAACTTCGTTCGTAACTGATGTACTGGCATCATTATCCGTTCCGGACCATTCTTTTACTTGCCATCCCGGATCAGGATATGCCGTTAACTCAACTACTGTTCCTGTGCTATATGTACCTGAAACTACATCAAATGACCCGCCTTGAGTGAATTCTTGAGAATATACACCACCTGCAGTGGGATCATCAACACCAATTAATATTTTCTTCGAAAATCCACTATTATCAGGAATAATAGTGATACCTTCTACATATGTCCCTCCAATATCCGAAAATTCTTCAATTAAAGTTAAATCAGGATTCGTGGGGTCTTTACCGATAGAATGAACGGATATCTTATTAGAAGATCCCCATTGACAATAAAGAAGATTAAAATTTCTGTCATAATGAATTCCAGATAAATCTGTTCTACTTTCTATTATTGTTATATCATTAGCTAATTCTTCGATATCTTGAGATACAGAAAAATTAACATCATATATATAAAGAGTGTCTTCGAATTGGCATGCAGCATAAAATACTCCACCATGTTCATGTCCATCTATAGGTATAAATTCTAATGCTTCCATACCATCACTGGTAGATGTTGAAATAGTCGTATTCCAGACTTTACCAGTAGCAGTTTGTGTGTCGTGATTGTATTCTCGAATCGCCGGAGGAATAGAACCGGCATTTCGCCCTTCTTCTCCAACATATAGATAGTTAGAATCTTCATCAGTAAATGTAATATTTTCCAGATCTAAACCATTAAAAGCAACAGTGTCTTCAATGTCATTGGATCCGTCTCTGTCCATGGACATAACAAAACCGCTGTCATCTACACTCCAAATTCTTTGTTGGTATTCATTCCAATAAAGACCACTTACTTCGTCTTGTTGAGAATTAATTCTATTGCCCGTTAAAGAACTTTCAAAGTTACCAACAACGGCTATTGTTAAATATCCTAAAGATGCAGACGAAGACGAACTAGATTTAGAACTACTGCTGGAACTTTGTGAGCTACTTGAACTCTGCGAGCTACTAGAGCTGGATCGAGAACTACTGCTAGATTTATAACTACTACTAGAACTTTTTGAGCTACTAGAACTAAATTTTGAACTGCTACTAGAACTAGATTCAGAACTACTACTAGAACTTTGCGAGCTACTACTGGATTCTGAGCTGCTACTAGAACTCTGTGAACTGCTACTAGAACTCTGCGAGCTGCTACTTGATTTAGAACTACTACTAGAGCTTTTAGAACTACTTGAACTGGATTTAGAACTACTACTAGAGCTTTTAGAACTACTACTAGAGCTTTTAGAACTACTTGAACTGGATTGAGAACTACTACTAGAGCTTGATTCGCCTGAATATGTTAATACTACTTCTGTGATTTTAGGTGTAGTATCATTTCCTGCAGTCCAGTACACTTCTGTAGGACAAGTAAAACTAGCTATAAATCTAGCATAACGAGCATTTTGTAGAGGAACTCCAGATTTCTCTATTACATACAACTCATCTGTTGTAGGATATCCAG
>Ga0180433_10000524_pt1 | contig 65814 bp, 72 predicted proteins | sample SS_ome_8_FD_132980 | JGI IMG/M metagenome (GOLD analysis project Ga0180433, IMG submission 132980) | Hypersaline lake sediment archaeal communities from the Salton Sea, California, USA - SS_1_D_1 metaG | ecosystem: Environmental > Aquatic > Non-marine Saline and Alkaline > Hypersaline >... | reverse complement strand
TTTACTGTTACCCAGGCCTCACTGCGTTCGACCTGGGCTGTAACATCGTCGTCCCTTCGGGACTTAAGACCTCGCTCATCACAACCCTAACTACCTTTTGAGACTACTTCAAAAATCTACTTTATTATATCTTTTTAGAAACCTAGAGTTTTTAACCTGAATGTTGGGTTTACCTCCCTGATAATCAGAGGAGATTCCTTTTAGATTTTTGTCGTAAGTAAGGGCATGAGCCCTTGCTAAGGCAAAAAGTGCAATAAGAAAAAGTAAGATTCCTGAGAATCTGGGGGGATAAACCCAATATTCAGGTTTTTTAGGCCTGAAAGGCCGTGATGTTACAGCCCAGGTCGAACGCAGTGAGGCCTGGGGTATAGGATGCTCGGGGCGGGACTCGAACCCGCACGCTGTTACCAGCAAGGGATTTTAAGTCCCTAGTGTCTACCATTCCACCACCCGAGCAAAAAGATGGCTATAAAATAAAAGCTCCACGGATATCAGTCAAGATGTTCGTCAGAAACTGGCGCCTTTACCACTAAATCAGGCGTCGGTATCGATAACTCCACCTTCTCCACTTCAACAGGCTTTTCAACAGTCTCCTTCTGCTCCTTCTCAATCTTTTCCGCAATCAATGTCGCAGGAGGGGGAATCAATGTGCGAGGCTCACTAGGAACACGCTCGCGACCCTTCTCTTCCACCTTTGGGGCACTCTCTTCCTTTGTATCCTTGGTGACCTTCTTCTTCTTTACACGCTTCTTGTCACGCTTCTTGTCATCAGAAGAATCAGACTCCTTACCAGACTTGGCACGACCAATTTTAACGTCACCTTCAACATCAGATGCCTTTAATGTCATGCGCGCCTGCTTAGTCTCCACAATCTCATACTCAGAACAGGGAAGTAAAAAAACCGTAGGCTTCTCCTGAGACCTGAAAAAAATATGCCCATTAAAAGAGACTACCTCCACAGACTCCACAGAAAATACCTCACTCTGCTTTCCACTGCGCAGCGTAAGCTTGTACCCCTCTCGCGGAGTAATAATTGTCTCTATTACTGGCTCTCTTGTAAAATCCACCTTCATTACTCCAATTAAATCATTAACTCAAAGGTACTTTCGCATTCTCTAAGTGAGATTTTGACGCACTATGCGCATAACTCACTAAATCCACAACTCTTGTGGCATACCCCATCTCATTATCATACCACGCAACTAACTTGAAAAATGTCTCAGATAATCCAATGCCAGCCCCTACATCAAAAATCGAAGAATGCTCATCCCCTATAAAATCAGATGAAACAACCTTCTCGTCACAATATCCAAAGATCCCCTTCATCTCCCCCTCCGATGCAACCTTCATCGCAGCACAAATCGACTCGTAGCTTGTTGGCTTACTCACACGAACCGTTAAATCCACAACCGATACATCCGTCACAGGAACCCTAAAAGCCATCCCTGTTAACTTGCCCTGAATTTCAGGAATACATAAACCCACGGCTTTTGCAGCCCCCGTAGAGGAAGGAATAATGTTTTGCGAAGCCGCACGGCCCGCTCTCCAATCCTTGTGCGAAGGACCATCCACAGATGGCTGCGTCGCAGTCATCGCATGAATCGTTGTCATCAATCCCTCTTCAATCCCAAAATTATCTAGCAAAACTTTAACCAATGGTGCCAAACAATTTGTCGTGCAAGAAGCATTAGAAATAATACGGTCAGATCGAGGGTCGTACTTCTTATGGTTCACACCCATAACAAATGTAGGAACATCACCCTTAGCAGGAGCCGTGATGACTACGTTCTTTGCGCCCGCATCCAAATGCTTCTGCGCACCAACTACATCAACAAACAACCCCGTAGCCTCAATCACATAATCGACTTTTAATGAAGCCCAAGGAAGTTTTGAAGGATCTCGCTCACTACAAACTTTGATCTGTTGACCACCAACAAGAAGGGAATCCCCTTGGCATTGAACATCCTTATCGTATTTACCCTGAACAGTGTCATACTTCAATAAATAGGCAATGTTGTCCGCAGGGACAAGATCATTCACTGCCACTACTTCAAAGTCAGCCCGCTCAAGAATCTTTCTTAAGACTAGTCGGCCTATTCTTCCAACACCATTGATCGCTACACGTATCGCCATGATCAATCCCTCCCCAAAATCTGTTGTGTAGTGATTCAATCACTACGTCGCTGTCAGTTTACTCGCTCAAATATTCGATCATACATTGTGGCGCATTGTCACCCAGACGATTGTTCATCTTGACCAATCTTGTGTAACCCCCTGCTCTTACAGCAAAACGAGGGCCCAATTGGGTAAATAGCTTTTCTATTACCAAACGATCCCCATTGTAAGCACTCTTGTCTCCTGCTTTGGCAGCACGCGCTTCCTTGGGCGTTAATGAATTAAATCGAATCATTAACTTTGCAATTGCACGCTTGCGTGCAGCCAAATCGTTTTTCTTGGCAATCGTAATCATCTTGTCCGCGTGTCGTCGCAACTCCTTAGCCTTCGCTGTAGTTGTTACAATGCGCTCTTCGTTGATTAACGATTTTAACATATTGGCAATCATGCACCTACGGTGGGATGATGTGCGCCCTAATTTGAATGTTCTTTTGTTATGTCTCATGTTCCTAGATTCTTCTCTTGCTCTTCGCGGAATTTTTGTATTTTTTCTCTCACGTTCTCCTGCGTAATGCCAAAGCGTGTTAAGTCCATACCTAAGCCTAGACTCATCTCATAAAGCTTTGCTCTTATCTCATTTAAAGACTTTTTACCAAAATTTCTAAACTGTAAAAGTTGTGGCTCCGGCATTACAACAAGCTCTCCGATTGTCTCAATGTTTGCACCATTTAAACAATTAGTAGAACGAACAGAAAGCTCAATCTCATTGATGCCTAATGCAAGCTTCTGCATTAATTCACCCTGATCACTGTCCACAATCGGACGCGCTTCTTCAAAGGCAATCTCATGCTCATCCATTTTTTCGAAGACAATTAAATGCTTCGTTAAAATTTTAGAAGCAAAAGCAAGTGCCTCCTGGGGAGTAATACGCCCATCTGTTGTAACTTCCAAAATCAAGCGGTCAAAATCTGTGTCCTGGCCAACTCGTGTATCCTCAACAAAATAATTCACCAGTCTTACAGGTGAAAAAATCGAGTCTACTACAATCTCTCCAACAGACTGAGATAGTAATTCATGTCTCTCTGAAGAGACATAGCCTCTGCCTTGAGAAATTTTAACCTCAACGCGTTTGTGCATAGGAGCTGTAACTGTGAAAATTGGAAGCTCTGGGTTGACTACTTCATACAAACCACTTTCAACCAAATCACCAAGTGTGACGACCTTCTGACCATTTTCAGCTAAATCAGCTTGTGTGATCTCTAAGTCCTTGAGGACAATCTTCTGCTCTCTTGTGTTCTCGCACTCCTCATCAAGAATAATACGACGCAAAAGAGCCCCTTTTAAATTAAGGATGATCGTTGTCATATCCTCAATCACACCCTCAATCGAGCAATATTCATGCGGTACACCTTCAATAAAGATCGAAATGATCGCAGGAGCTTCGATCGAAGTAAGCAACATACGTCTTAACGCATTACCTAATGTATGCCCAATCCCTCTCTCCAAAGGCTCAGCTACAAAACGAGCACTACTTGCTGCCTGTGGCTCACCAGCTACTTTAATTGCCTCAGGCATTTCAAACTTATCATACAGTACATCTGTCATCTGATTTTTATCTCCTTAAACTCTACGACGCTTTCTTGCCCGACATCCATTGTGAGCAATCGGTGTGCGATCCCGAATAATAGTAACCATTAACCCCGCACTAATAAATCCACGTACAGCAGACTCTCGTCCAGATCCTGGACCCTTTAAATTGACTTCAATTTCCTTCATTCCCATTGTCATCGCTTTTTTTCCTGCATCCTGCGCCGCAACTGTGGCCGCAAAAGCGGATGACTTTCGAGAACCAGAAAAATTTACCTTTCCAGCAGATGCCCAAGAAATAACATTTCCACTTGGGTCTGTGATCGAAACAATCGTATTGTTAAATGTTGCCTTTACATGCGCAATCCCTGCGGACACATGTCGCAATGATTTCTTTTTAACTTTGGCTTTTACACCTTTTTTCACTTGCTTTGTTTGTTTAGCCAAAATGACTCCTCCCGAAATTACTTCTTCTTGCCTGCAACAGTCTTCTTTTTACCTTTTCTTGTACGCGCGTTGGTAGATGTGCGCTGCCCACGAACAGGCAATCCTGTACGATGACGTAAACCACGATATGAATGGACACTGATTAATCGCTTGATGTCATTTTGGACACTGCGTCGTAGGTCACCTTCCACTACATATTCAGATTGCAGCAATTGATTTAAACGACCTTCCTCTTCTCCTGTTAGCTTATCTGCACGCATATCAGGATCCAAGCCTAACTTCTCAATAATCTCTTGCGAACGAGCAGGACCTACACCAAATAGGTATGTTAAACTGATCACTAATCTCTTCTTTCCCGGTATATCAACTCCAATCAATCTGGGCATAATCTCCACTCACTTACTTTTTAAAAATGAACACACGAATTTATCAAACACTCCACTTAATAGCAAGCGGATTCGTTGCTCTTGATTTGAAATAATCTGTTACGAATAAAATTTATAATCGAATAAAACCTATCGACTTCTGGCCTTACCCTTCTTCATGAAGCCTTCGTAGCGCTTCATGGTTAGATGCGACTCGATTTGCTTCATCGTATCCAACACAACACCCACCAAAATCAATAGGGCTGTGCCACCAAAGAAATAGCTCATTCTTTGATCTATGTGCAAAACCTTACCCACAATGGTCGGCAAAATTGCGATTAAACTTAAAAAAATAGCACCAATTAAGGTGATACGATTCATCGTAGACTCTAAATAAACCTGTGTAGGCTTTCCCTGCCGCACGCCTGGAATAAAGGCACCATTTTTCTTCATATCAGAAGCTATTTGCTCAGGATGAAACTGGGTAGCTGTCCAAAAATAGGTGAAGAACATGATCAACAAGACAAAACATGATGTATAGACCCAACTGCCAGGCGTCAGTGATGCAGCAATCGAGCCAAAAAAGGAGCCTCTACTTACAAATTGGGCAAGCGTTGCTGGAAACATCAAAAGCGAGGAGGCAAAGATCACAGGAATCACACCCGCGTAATTAATTTTCAAGGGAACAAAGGAGCCGCCCCCTTGCACCTCACGCCTACCAACCACTCGGCGGGCATACTGAATTGGAATTTTCCGGACTCCTTGAATAATCAAAATAGTGGCAATCGTTACAAGCACAAAGACACCAAAGAGTACCACCAAAGAGGAAAAGGAGAGTTGTCCAGGCTCCTGAGAATCAAGATTTAGTTGCTTGAAGACCGAACCGATGGTTGATGGCAAAGAGGAGATAATCCCCAATGTAATGATTAAACTCATCCCATTGCCGATTCCTTTTTCCGTAATCTGCTCACCAATCCACATCAAAAAAAGCGTTCCCGTGGTCATCGCAGTTACCGTAACTAGATAGAAGAGCCACATAAAACCAAAGATCTGCGCATTAGCCATCTCAGGCAAGATGATGCCCGGATTGGATAAATTCATCCCTATCGCAAAACGGGCAAACAGAGTCGATTGAACAACCGCTAGCCCTAAGGTCAGGATGCGCGTATACTTGTTGACCTTACGCCTTCCTGCATCTGGGTTCTCTCGGACCTCCCTCTGCAAATTAGGCATCAAAGCCATCAATAACTGCATAATAATGGAGGCTGAAATATAAGGAACAACACCCAATGCAATGACTGTCATTTGGGCAAAGGCACCACCAGAAAAAATATCCACTAATTGAAATAAATTTTGACCGCCACCCGTCATTTGCTTAAAGTAAGCAAGCGCTTGATTCCCATCAATGCCGGGTACAGCAATAAAGACACCTATGCGGCAAATGCACAATAATAAAATCGTGTAGAGTATTTTGCGCTTTAACTCTGATATTTGGCCAATTCGTCGTACTGTTTCAAACATAAAATAATCGTCTCAAAGTTTACTTCCACTGTGCAAAATATACAAGAAACTGAAATTGTTCCCTAGCGCAATCAAAGAAAAATTACGCGCTAACCAAAATTTTTGCTGCTTCTAGCTTCTCACGCGCACCTGCTGAAAAAGAAACCTTTTCAAAAGTTACTTTTTTAGTGAGTGTACCCTCAGCCAAAACCTTAAGGCCATGACTTGTCCCTTTAATAAGACACTTCTCGCGCAAAGTCTTTACAGAAACCACTTCACCATCTTGAAACATCTTTTCAATCAAGGCTAAGTTGATATGATCTAATCGTTTACGGAATCTGGCATTAGAGAAACCGCGAACAGGAACCCTTCTGTACAGAGGAACACCGCCGCCTTCTTTACCATAACGCCTTTTGTATCCAGAGCGAGCTTTGGCACCCTTTTGGCCACGTCCAGATGTTTTGCCCAATCCGCTTCCCGGACCACGCCCTACAATCTTGCGAGATTTTTTGGCGCGTGTTGTATTAACAAGGGATTCTAATGTAATTGTCTCGTTGCTACTCATACTGCATTATTCCTCAAATTCATCACCTCTTCCTTGTTACGCAAAGAGAGAAGCGCTTTAAAAGTTGCTCTTACCTGATTCATCGGGTTGTTGGATCCAAGACTCTTTGCTACAACATCTTTAATGCCAGCATATTCTAAAATCGAACGAACTCGAGATCCAGCCACAACGCCTGTACCCTCTGGTGCGGGTCTAAGTAATAGACGGGCTCCATCATATGCCACAAAAACCTCGTGAGGAATTGTAGTTCCTTTTCTCTGAAAGGAGATCATATTTTTACGAGCCGATTCGCCGCCTTTTCGAATTGCATCCGTTAATTCGTTGGCTTTTGCAAATCCAAATCCTACTTTGCCTTCGCCATCTCCTACTAAGATCAAAGCTGAAAAGCTAAATTTCCTACCACCTTTCACAACTTTTGAACAGCGGTTAATAAATAGTACCTTCTCTTCTAGAGAATCTTCAGGTTTCGTACGCTGTTGTTTAGATGACATCCCTTTTTCCTTATTCATAATTAAAACCGCAATCCGTTTTCACGAGCACCCTCTGCAAGAGATGCAATCACCCCGTGGTATTTAAATGACCCTCGATCAAATCTAACAATTTGAACTTCTTTTTCTTTTGCAAGCTCCGCAATCTTAAGGCCCAATTGTTTGGCTGTCTCTCGAGATTTACCTTTTTCCTTAAACTCTTTTGAAAGAGTAGATACAGAGCAAATTGTGCGTGCATTCTCATCATCAATCAGTTGAGCATAAATATGTTTTGCACTTTTTACAACACATAATCTAGGCTTAGCCGCGCTTTTGCGTAATTTCTTACGCACTCTTAATTTACGCTTGTACTGCTTTCGTGTCGTATTTTTTTGACTGCTTTCCATTACTTCTTACCTGCCTTTCCAGCTTTTTGTCTTACATATTCACCATCATACCGAATCCCCTTGCCCTTATATGGCTCAGGTGGTCTTTGAGAACGTATGTCTGCTGCAAATTGTCCGACTTTTTGCTTATCAATCCCCTTCAAATGTATCAGGGTGTTTTTTTCAACTTTTACCTCAATTCCTTCAGGAATCTTCATTTTTGTGGGATGCGACTTACCAACTGTTAAATCCAAAAGATTCCCTTGCACAAGAGCCTTATAACCAACTCCACGCATCTCAAGTTTCTTTTCAAATCCGTTGGAAACACCCTCAACCATGTTGGCTATAAGAGACCAATACAAACCTACAAAATTCTTTGCATCTGATCCCTCAGATAGAGCTACGCTGATTTTATCGCCATCTACAGCCACAGTTACATCCTTTAGAAAAGGTTGTGTGAGTGTGCCCTTTGGACCCTTAATTGTAATTTCGTTCTCTACCACTTTCGCCTCAACCTTTTGAGGAATCATTACTGGTAATCTAGCTTTTCGTGACATAATCTATCGCTTATTTTTATATTTATTCGTTACCAAACTAAACAGAGCAGCTCTCCGCCACTTTTTGCTTCCCGTGCAGCCTTCCCATCCATAACTCCTTTTGAGGTAGATAGAATCGAAATCCCCAAGCCACCAAAAACCTTAGGAATCTCTTCAGAGCCGACATATTTTCTTAAGGAGGGCTTAGACTCTCTCTTAATGCCTGTGATTACAGGTTCCCTATTTGCCGTATACTTTAAGAAGATGCGGATCGTTGAAATGCCCTTTTCTTCCTTAATTAAATAATGAGCAATAAAACCCTTGTTCTTTAAAGTCTTAAGAACATTTTCCTTCAACTTGCTATGGCCAATATCCACATATCTATGTCTTGCCATGCAACCATTTCGTATTCTTGTAAGTAAATCTGCCAAAGGGTCATTAAATGATCCCATAAATCAATCTCCTATGCGCTTTATGCAGCCTTTTCATCTTTTTTAAAGGGAAGCCCTAATTGCTTTAATAACTCAAAGCACTCCTGATCACTATTAGCGGATGTGACAAAGGTTATGTTCATTCCCTGTGTTCTTTTCACCTTGTCTAGATCGATCTCAGGGAAAATTTGTTGATCCACAATACCTAGTGAATAACTGCCTCTGCCGTCGCACTTTACTGAAAAGCCGCGGAAGTCACGAATTCTAGGACAGACAATGTTGAAAAAACGATCCATGAAATCATACATGCGCTGGCCCCTAAGAGTAACCTTAGCGCCAATCGTTTGCTTCTCTCTAAGCTTAAATCCAGCAATCGCCTTTTTAGAAAGTGTCACCAAGGGCTTTTGCCCAGAGAGTACCATTAGCTCGTTAAGTGCATCCTGAAGGGCATTTTTATCTTTTGCAGCCTCAGCAAGCCCCATGTTAATTACAATCTTTTTTACAGATGGCACCAACATGACATTTTCATACTTGAAAGTGTCCTTTAAGGTCTTTTTGATCTCTGTATTATACTTTTCTTTTAATCTAGACATTACCAGCTCTTATTTTTTACTTTTCTTGGTTGATCTAAAAGGAACTTTCTTTTTTCCATCTAAGTAGTATAGCTCTTTTTGACCCTTCTCATTAAATTGTGCACGCAGCTTTACACCTTTTCCATCCGCATAAGGCTTTACATTGGAGATGTGAACTGATTTTTCAATCTCAATGATCTGGCCTTTTTGGTTCTCTTGTGTAGGCTTCATATGCTTCTTACAGATATTTACACCCTCAACAACCACACGCTGCTTCTCTAACTTAACAACTTTTCCTACCTTGCCTCTATCATTTCCGGCAATGACGACAACCTCGTCGCCCTGTCTTAATCGACGTAACATATTAAATTACCTCCGGTGCAAGTGAACAAATTTTAATAAAGTCGTGATCACGCACTTCTCTGGCAACGGGGCCAAAAATACGCGTTCCTCGAGGATTTTTTTTGTCATCAATTAAAACACATGAATTTGTGTCAAATCGAATCCAACTGCCATCCTTTCGGTGGATATAGCTAGCTGTTCTAACAACAACAGCCTTCACAACCTCACCCTTTTTTACATTACTATTTGGTTCTGCTTCTTTTACAGAACAGACAATTACATCACCAACACCAGCATAACGTCTTTTCGAGCCCCCTAGGACCTTAAAACATTTTACCTTCTTGGCACCTGTATTATCGGCTACTTCTAATTCGGATTCCTGTTGAATCATTATTCTTCTCGCTTAAATCAAGTTGCTTCTCTGAACACACGCCACTTCTTCATTTTTGAATAGGGGCGAGATTCAATAATTTTTACTATATCACCATCGTTTAACTCATGAGACTTTTCATCATGAGCATAGTACTTTTTTGATGTGCGCATCACCTTTTTATAGACGGGGTGTTGAATCTTTCTTTCGACTTTTACAACGACCGTTTTTTCCATCTTTGTCGAGACAACGACACCCTCACGGATTTTTCCTTTGATATTTTCCTTGCTCATCAAAATCTCACTTATTTTTTCTTTCATTTTGGATCGTCAAAATTCTAGCTATCTCTTTTCTCTTCTGAGAAATTTCATGTGTTTTCTGAGATTTAGCCTCTAAATTTTGGCTCCTGAGCGCAAAAATTTCTTTTTGTCTCTCTTCTAACCCAAGCAACAGATCATCGTCGCTTTGCTCTCTAAAATCTTTTGCTTTAAGCATTATTTTCTCCTAAACCCTTTCTACTCTCTCAACAAACCGTGTGCGAATTCCAAGCTTGGCAGCTGCTCTTCTAAGAGCATCCTGCGCCTCTTCCTTGGGAACACCGGCTACTTCAAACAAAACCTTGCCAGGACGAATAACCGCAGCCCAATGGTCTGTGGCGCCCTTACCTTTACCCATACGAGTTTCAGCAGGCTTCTTACTAATCGGCTTATCTGGAAAAATGCGAATCCAAACCTTTCCTTTTCGTTTGAAGTGACGGTTAATCGCCACCCTACACGCTTCAATTTGTTGCGCAGTAATTCGTCCGCGTCCTAATGATTGCATTCCAAATTCGCCAAACTCAATGAAGTTTCCACCCTTACTAATTCCAGTGTGTGTGCCTTTTTGCTGTTTGCGATGTTTTGTGCGCTTTGGTAGTAAAACCATGAACTTACCCTTTCTTATTGTTTGTAACGGTAGCTTCTTGCTCGCCCTTGTTGATCCAAACCTTCACTCCAATGACACCATAAGTGGTCTGGGCACGCGCAATCGCATAGTCAATGTTTGCTCTCAAGGTATGCAAAGGAATTTGTCCTTCCTTATACCACTCCGTTCTTGCAATTTCAGCACCGCCTACGCGACCTGAGATCTGCAATTTAATTCCTAATGCTCCCGCATCCATCGTTGCCAACAACGACTTCTTCATCACTCGTCTAAAGGCAATACGACGCTCCAGCTGTCTGGCGATCATATTTGCAACCAGACCAGCATCTAAATCGGGTCGTTTGATCTCTTCGACTTCAATCCAAACGCGCTTGCCAGTAAATTTTGACAATTCGCTTTTCAAGAGCTCAATTTCAGCACCTTTTTTACCAATAACAAGACCTGGTCTTGCAGTATGAATGGTGATTTCAATCTTATCACTTGTACGTCTAATTTTGATCTGAGATGCACCCTGGCAAGACTGTTTCTTTTTTAATTTTTCGCGGATCCAAAAATCCTCTACGAGTAAATTGCCAAATTCTCCCTTTTGACCGTACCAAAGCGAAGCCCATTTCTTAGTGACACTCGTTCTGAACCCAATTGGGCAGACTTTTTGTCCCATACTCTATTTCTCCTCTTTCTCAGCTACCACGACTGTAATGTGGCTTGTTCGTTTAAGAATGGGTGCACGTCCACCTCTACTCTTCGATTTGGCACGCTTCATATGCGGCCCCTTATCAATACGTATTTCGCTTACCACCATACCATCACGGCGCATATCGTGCTGCAACTCGCCATTGGCAATCGCACTATCCAAGGTTTTTTTAATATGCCTTGCAGGCTTCATGGGACAAAAACTTAGTTGAAATAGAGCATCTTCAATAGGAAGTCCTCTTACTAAATCTGCCACTAGTCTCGCTTTTCGAGTCTGTATGCGTATAAATTTACTCTTTGCTATCGCTCTTTGCATAATTATCCCTTCTTCACAGGATGCGTTTTAAATAATCTAGTTGGTGAAAATTCGCCTAACTTATGGCCCACCATTGTCTCTGAAACAAAGACTGGCAAAAATTTTCTACCATTATGTACTTCAAATGTATGTCCAATCATCTCAGGCACAATCAGTGATCTGCGTGACCAAGTTTTGATCGGGTTTTTTGTCCCTTCGTTATTTTGCTTCTCAATTTTCTTTAACAAATGATGATCAACAAAGGGCCCTTTTTTAAGAGATCTTCCCATAATTACTTCTTCCTACGGTCTTTTACAATCCACTTCTTCGTTTTACTCTTCTTGCGGGTTCTCATACCCTTTGTCTCTTTTGCCCAAGGGGTTTGAGGAATGTAACCATTGTTACGCCCTTCACCACCACCATGTGGGTGATCCACCGGGTTCATCGCAGTACCACGCACTGTTGGACGAATTCCCTTCCAACGCTTACGTCCCGCCTTGCCATCTACACGCAAATTGTTTTCTGGGTTAGAAACTGTACCAAAAGTTGCACGGCAATTTTCATTCAGTAATCTAAACTCGCCAGATGGCATCTTAATCGTTGCATACCCAGCGCTTCTAGCAACAAGCTGTGCTGACAACCCTGCAGAGCGCACCAACTTTCCACCTTTGCCAGGCTGCATCTCCAAGTTATGGATCACAGAACCCAAAGGCATTGCCTTAAGCTCCATGCAGCAACCAGGTTCAAAAGGACTCTTAGCTCCAGACAAGACTGTCTGACCACGAAGAACTCCTTTGGGGGCCAAAATATAACGCTTCTCTCCATCTGCATAATGCAAAAGCGCAATGTGCGAGGTGCGATTTGGATCGTATTCGATCGCCGCTACCTTGGCTGGGATATTATCCTTTTTACGAGCAAAATCGATAATTCGGTAATGCTTTTTGTGGCCTCCACCCTTGTGGCGACAGGTAATATGACCATTGTTATTACGGCCAGAACCTCTCTTTTTAGGGAGCAACAATGCCTTGTGTGGCTTTACTCGCTTTCTAGACTTTGTATTTTCAGCTTCACCCTTGCGCGTTAGCTCTTCGGTACTTGGCAAAACTAATGTTCGCAATCCGGGTGATGTGGGCTTAAATTTTTTAGCCATGACTTATTCTCTCTCTATTTTTATGCGCTCTCGAGCACATCTCCTTCTTCCATTGTGACAATCGCTTTCTTAAATGAAGCAGTAAATCCAGGTCGTCCCTTACGCTGCCTTTTTGGCTTTCTCTTTACCCTAATTGTATTGACATTCAAAACCTTCACTTCACTCTTGCTGTAAATTTGCTCAATCGCTCTTGCAATTTCAGGCTTTGTTGCATGCATCGCAACTTCAAATACATATTTTGGATTTTTACATTTCGCCAAGGATGGATTGTTTTCTGCATTGTGCAGACTCTCTAACATCGTTGTCTTTTCAGTCACTCGGCGCGCTTTAATTAAACTAAAAGGGGCTTTCATTTGTTACATCTACCTCACGTTTTCCAATGTTTGCAAAAATGCACTCTCTGTAAAGACGATTGCATAAGCTGCAAGCAACTCATATCCATTTACATTTTCCGCCAATGTGTGCTCAGCTTTTGGTAAATTTCTTAAACTTTTTTTATACATTTCGTGGCGATCACCTTTCACACTTACGCTCACTTTCTCACCATCTTTCATCTCAAACTCATGAAACTGACCATCTAACACAAAGAGCAGACGACGTCCGAAAACACCCTTTTTCTTGATGAAATTTGCAATCAACTTTGTATTTGGCTTTTCTAACTGAGAATGAAAGAGCTGATCATCAACAACCAACACAGCACCCGAATCAATCTTTTGCTTCAAAATTGTGCGAATTGATGCCTTCTTCTCTTTCTTGTTAACCTGTTGCTTTTGGTCAAATTTTGGCTTAGGACCAAAAACGACTCCACCACCTTTAAACTGAGGAGCCGCTAAGCTACCTTGTCGTGCGTTACCAGTACCTTTTTGCTTAAATGGCTTTTTACCAGTACATTTAACTTCGGAGCGTCCCTTCGTATTAGCTGACCATTGTCTTAGATTGGCTCTAATTGCGACAATATAATCTTTTACCATTTGCGCATTTGCGCCAGATGCAAGAGCTGCCTCGTCATACTCAAAAGAGCCAGCTTCCTTGCCATTGATGTCATGCTTTTGTAATTGATTCACTTTGGTTAACCCTTCTTCTTATGAGTTTTCTTTTCAGCAGGAGCAAATGTAACCCAGCCATTCGGCGCGCCAGGAACATGACCCTTCACAATCAAAAGGTTGCGTTCAGCATCCATCTCGACCACGCGAAGGCTCTGCACAGTTACCTGCTCACCACCCATACGTCCAGCCTTCTTGCCTCCTGGTAAACAGCGACCTGGAGTCGAACGCATACCGGTAGATCCTGCATGGCGATGAAATCCCGAACCGTGAGAGGCAGGACCACCACGGAAATTGTGACGCTTCATCACACCCTGAAATCCCTTACCACGAGAGGTTGCTGTCACATCAACAAACTCAATCCCTTCAAACATAGAGAGCGTGAGCTCAGATCCTAATGTAAATTGGTCAAGGTTTTCAGATAGACGCATCTCAAATAGACGTTTTCTTGGCTCGACACCCGCCTTTTTGAAATGGCCCATCAAAGGCTTCGTTACCCGCTTTGCCATGGTGCGAGGATCTTTGACCACACGCTTACCACTGGCAATCTGTACTGCCTGATAACCATCAGTTTCGTTTGTTTTGATCTGAGTAATGACATTAGGCTCTACCTCGATCACTGTACATGCGACCACTTGCCCAGATTCATCAAAGCGCTGCATCATACCGCGCTTTCTTCCCATTAGCTTCTGCTTCATACTATTTTCCATCCAATGGCTCGCTAAATGTTGCGAGCTTGTCTATCGTTACCCTATTTTTGGCTCATTTCTGCAAATTGAAACTGCAATAAAATAGAAAGGAGGAGGTTAGCAAACCTCCTGGATTTTCTACAATAAAAATTGCATCCAATCCAATTTTAACGCTTTTTTAACCGCCCCGAGCATCCCTACGCAGCAGCTGACCCACCTTATCAGAGCGCTTTGCCCACTCAAGACCCAACTTACTAGTTGAGACAACAAATTTTATCGAAACTATATAGATGATCTCTACCCCACCAGTAAATCCGATAATCACAAGAGTCAAATCCAGAATGCGCGTCGCCATTTTGCCAACATCTTGCCGCGAGACCTTGATCTCACTAATGTCTTTTCCTAATGCCGAAGCAAACCCCTTTCTTCCACCTGCCAACTCAGCTGTTGTAGCAATAAAATTAAGACTTACTCTTACCGCATTGACAACGGCTGCCGCTGTGGCTAACTCATCGCATATCTCATAGTCGTCTTCGCATAACTTGCTAATCAACTTGCAAGGTTTTTCTAGAACCCCTCCATAAATCAAGATTCCATCAACACCTAATTCAGCGCCCTTCTGTACAACAGCAAGGCCACTCTCCAAGGTGGTTGCAGGCTCACGAGGACTGACACCCTCTCCTTGATCTATCTGTCGCCTGCCTTCTTCAATAACAGGCTGAGATGCCCCCTTAAGAGCCTTGCTTACTTCCTTGCAATCAATCGCACACTTAATAACCGCGCCAAACGCTCCAACAATACCCAATACCAGTACAACATCTTTGGTGATGTCAGCAAATGCATTTAAATCGCTAGCAAAGGCTGTATCTTGACCTCCAAATTCAATGTAGTAGACTGCAATTAAAGCAAGTGTCGCAGCAGCCACCTTGAGCACTTTAATATTAATGGAGCCACCACTATTAATCCGCATCCACTCATTTTTGTCTTTCTCTAAAATTGTGAAAATTGTGAAAGGCTTGCTCGTTATAATACTCGGACTACCAGCTTGACTCATCTATTCGCTCCTGCTCGATTGCGAAATTAAAATAGGTCAAGAGCATGCCCTAGCATCAGGAAAATGTAAAGAAGAAATCCATCATAACCAATTTAAAATAAAAAATTTATGTCGGTTTTTGCAATGCCATTTAAAAATTGCGCTACCGCCATTTCTTTTTTGGATTCCAACTGGATGCACAAAAGTTGAAGTGCTCCATCGGCACACGCAACCAAAAGGGTTTTAGAATCACCCGCCAAGAGCGTACCAGGAGTTTGTTTTTGACAAGCAACAACTCGCGCTTGCTTGATCAGTAATTTCTTTTTTTTGCCCTTAACCATGACCCAACACCAAGCTCCCGGCTTAGGTGTCATCGCGCGCACATGGTTATAAACAAGGTTAGCAGGCTGATCCCATTGTACTTGGCCATCTACCATTTTTAATTTGGGAGCTACACTTACCTGACTCTCATTTTGCACTACAGGTGTCGCTTTTCCAGCCTCAATTTGTTCAATCACATCCCACAAAGCATGCGCCCCCAAGTCAGCTAAAATTTTAGTTAATTCGCCCGAGGTCATCTCATCGGTAATGGGCGTCCTGGCAATCTTGTACATCCTCCCTGCATCTAGCTTAGGAGCCATTTTCATGATCGTTACGCCACTTTCTACCTCTCCCTGCCAAATTGCATAGTGGATGGGCGCCGCACCCCTGTACTTAGGTAAAATACTTGCATGCACGTTGATGCACGCAATTTTTGGAGCGGCAAGTAGGTTGTCTTTAAAAATTTCACTGTAGGCTGCCACCAAAAAGAGATCAGCATCATGTTTTTTTAACTGCTCCACAAATTCTGGAGCAGATGCCTTTGCAGGCTGATATACTAAAATTTTATGTATTAGAGCCACCTCTTTAACGGGCGGTGCAATGGGAGCTTTGGACCGTTTTTGTGGACGATCTGGTTTTGTCACCACTGCAACAATTTCAATGTTTTTCTCTAATAAATAACCTAAAATTGTGGCGGCAAATTGGGGCGTTCCAAAAAAAATAGCCCGCAGTGTCATCTTCTAGCCCTCGCTGCCCACTTCCAAAAGAAGATCTGCTGAAGTTCTCTTCTTTTCTGCAAAATTATTTTTGACAACGGTTGGAGCACTATGTTTCTGCCCCACGCCAATAAGCCCTCGCTTGGAACGGCGGCAAAATTCAACAAAATGTTTGATCTCTGGGCAAGAGTCTATCTCAGCCTCAATCTGATCAAGTGCCTCCGTTAGGTGCAAAGAGGAACGATATAGCAGGCGAAATGCCTTTGCTAAGGCACGGCGCGTCTCAAAGGCAAACCCTCGGCGCTTTAAACCAATGCGGTTGATCCCTCCTAGTAAGTAAGGAATGCCGCCACCGAGAGTGTAAGGAGGGACATCGTTGGTGACACGACTCATGCCACCCACCATCGCATGACAACCAATCCGTACAAATTGGTGTACCGGAGTCATTCCCCCAATAATTGCATAATCCTCTACATCCACATGGCCTGCCAAAAGTGAATTATTGCTCATGATCACATGATTTCCCACAGTGCAATGGTGCGCAATATGACAATAACTCATAATCAAACAATGATTACCCACTCGAACTGTGGTTCCCTCCTGAGTCGAGGAGTTAATCGTTGCAAATTCACGGATATGACAGTGCTCACCAATCTCTACAAAGGTCTTTTCACCACTAAATTTTAAATCTTGCGTCTGCGTGCCAATACTTGCTGAGGGCCAAATGGTCGTATGCTTTTTAATGGTAGTATGACCATCGATATATGCGTGAGATTTGATCGTCACATGATCTTCTAAAATGACATTCTCTTTAACAATTGCGTACGCTTCAACTGTCACCCCGTCGCCCAGTTGCGCGCCCGGTTCTACAATTGCCATTGGGTGAACGTTTGTTTTAGACATAATATTCCATCTTTAAATATGTTCTTTATTTACAAGGGCAAATCCAAGCTCAGCCTCTACAGCTACTTTTGATCCCACCATTGCCTTTGTTTTCACGCGCCCCCCCTTACTGCTGAACACAGTACCTTCTGCGTAAAGCAATAAAATATCGCCCGGCTTAACAGGATGGCGAAATTTTGCGTTTTTCACTGTCAAAAAGAGGGCTATTTTGTCTGTAAATCCCTTTTCATGCACCAAAATTCCACCTGTTTGCGCAAGAGCCTCCAAAATTAAAACCCCCGGCATAATAGGAGCATCAGGAAAGTGCCCCTGAAAAAATTCTTCATTAATCGAGACATTTTTTTGCCCCAAAATAGATGGTTTATCCAAATCAACCTCTAAAATCCGATCTATCAATAAAAATGGGTACCGATGGGGTAAAATCTCACGGATCTTTTTTATATCAAATAATGGCGGCTTGTCCCACGCCTTCTGCATACACTCATCCATTGCAATCCCCTTTGTAAGAAGAAAAATGTTTCATCAACTTTTCACCAAATTTAACGTTTGTACGATGCCCCGAACAGATAGCAATGACATGCGCAAAAAACGGCCTACCTACGAGAAATAAATCCCCTATTACATCCAAAACCTTGTGTCGCACCATCTCATCCTCATAACGCAAGCCCCCCTCATTAAGGATAACATGGTCTTTAATCACAACTGCATTTTCTAAACTGCCCCCACGAATCAACCCACGCGCCTTTAGCGCCTCAATCTCCTCGTAAAGAGCAAAGGTGCGCGAAGAGCAGAGCTGCTCCTTAAAATTTGTACAACTTAAAGCCATCGAAAAATATTGTGAACCAATTTTTTGCACCTTAGGATAATGCAAGGTATAACTTACACGAAATTCCTCTGCAGGAAGTGCCACCAGGTGAATCCCCCCCTCTGAAAAATAGATGGGCTCCGTGACACGCAAAACCTCTTGCTCCGCTTCCTGTTCCACTGCACCCGCTTGCTCAAGCAGCGTCACAAATTCGCGAGAACTGCCATCCGAAATAGGGGACTCGGCAGCCGTAATTTCAATACATAGATTGTCAATATTGAAGGCACTCACTGCCGCTAACAAATGTTCCACAGTATGCACGCAATGCTCGCCTACGCCAATTGTCGTGCTACGACTTGTCTGCTGTACATTTTGAATGGTGGCTGCAATTTCTGGTTTTTCTGGTAGGTCGATGCGTCGAAAAAAGACACCTGCATTTTCTGATGCAGGAGATAAATGTATTGTAACCTCTTGGCCTGTATGTAGTCCCAAGCCCGAAAAGCTCACCTGATTTGCAATGGTTCGTTGGCGGCGCGTTGACATCTCTTTTTATCCGATAAAAAGCAGAGACCTTAGCGCATAAACCTTTTTTAGGCAAGAGTAAATTCCTTAATCGGTCAATTTTGAAAACCGTAAAATGATCCACAAGAAAACAAAAAAAAGAGAGATAAATAAAATCAACCAATCGCCGAAATATGTGTATAAAGTTGAATAATGGTATCCAGATAGTTGTAAATGGCAAACTCCAGCAGAAGAGCACTGCTTGCCGCAATCAAATTCCAACATCCCCACAGTGCGCCCCAAACTGTCAATGCCACAAGTCACCCCCGTATTACATGCGCGAATCAAGGGGATCCCACTCTCTACAGAACGCATGCGCCCATGCAGATAGTGCACATAGGGCAGGCGGGAGCGCGGGTACCAGACATCATTTGTTAAATTAACCAACAGATCTGCCCCCTTCAATCGATTTTGACGCATTAAATGACCAAAGGTCTCCTCATAGCAAATCGAAATCCCAAGGGCTGCACGTTCTGTTTCAAAAACCTTTGCCTCACGCCCCCTCTCGTATGAATCGCGAATGCCATATTTAAGCAAAATTTTCTTACACCAAGCAAAGGGAATATACTCTCCCATTGGCACCAGGACGCGCTTTTCATACCTCTGGTTTTCATCTGAAAAGGGCGAGAGAACAAAGGCGGCATTATAGATCGTCGGTGCCACTTCTGTCTCTGTAAACTCAGCATCCTCGAGTCCTATGATCACGCTTGTATCAAAAAAATTTGCTAAATTCTGTGCCCAAAAGCGATTCCCTACTCGCTCTTCATAAGCTTTTGCTGTATAGAGTGGATATTCAAAAAAATTTGCCAAATACTTTTCAACTAGCTGTCTTTGATAGATGCGATAATTTGCTCCATAAGGAACAGTTGCCTCCGGGAAAAGAATAAAATCAATTGGTTGCTTTGCAAATGGCTTGAGCATAGAGAGGATTTTATCCCATTGCTCCCAGGGAGAAAGGGGGCTATCCTCTGGGGTATAGGCAACTTTTTGCTCAGGATTTAGAGCTGTTTGCACCAGCAAAACAGAAAAGTTGTCTGCATGAGCTTGCATCCTACCTTGATGATACGCCAAGTGGGCTCCTCCATATAAGTAGGGCATCAATGCGACCAAAGCCACAGCCCCCCATCGGATGGTTTTAAAGGGCAGCGAGCTATATTTATAAACCAGTAGGTTGGTCAACATCACCCAAAATGAGAGAGCAAAGATCCCTCCAACGGAAAGAGCTTGCATGCCCAAAAGGGTAGCGGTTAGCGCAAGGCCGCTTGGATTAAAGGAGAATCCAGATAGAAAATAGAGACGACTCCACTCGCTGAGTGCCCAAAATGAGCAAATGGCTAAAATTCTTAAAAGAGTCAACTCTCTGGCAGCTTTTACAAAGAGGGTTAAGATTGCAAATTGAAGAGAAAACCATAAACAGAGGAAAAGATAGACCGGGTAGATATAGATTCCCACATAACGGTCTGCTGTAAACCAACTGAGGTGGACCATCTGAATCAAAAAAAACCAACCCAAAGCCAACAAAAATCGTGCCCGCTTGGAGTGCAGCCCCAGTGCTGCTTTAAAAAAAAGGGCATAGCCCAAAATAGCTGCCAAAATTGAGGCCAGTGGGCTGAAATCAGGCTGAGCTAAAAGAAGGATAAAGAAGGAGGCAAAAAGAGAGCAGGCTCTATTCGACGTGCTTGGCATCGATGCTCCATTTCCCCGGTCCATAACTTAATAGGAGAATCAACCCCCCATAAATCGTTAGGTTTTTTAAAAAGAGAGAAAACTGCAGCGCCGCATCAGCCCCCGAGAAATTCCAAAATGCATGAAAAATAAGTGTTGTAGGCAACATAAAGATCATTAGCAACCAACATCCTATGCGGGTATGCCAACCAAGTAAAATCATGAAGCCACCAATTAATTCTAGGAGTAATCCAACTATAATAGCGACAGTACTCCCCTGAACCCCCATATGCTGCAGACTCGCCACGGCTCCTTCAAAATCGATAATCTTGCCAATTCCAGCAATAATAAAAATTATACTGAGTAAAGCACGTCCCAACAGGGGCAATCCCTGGTGACATTGATGTGGCTGTCTAGACATTTTTTCACTCCTTGATTAAGCGTCTTATTTTTAGTATCCTTTTTTAAGAAAAAAAATAAAGTTTTTTATGAGACTAACATTTAGAGAATACCACCTCTTTGCTCTGCTAAAACAATTTGAAAATCAATATCTTCCGCTAGATACATTTTTAAATCAGTACTTCCGAGCACACAAAGCCCTGGGCTCTAAAGATCGCGCCATGATCTTAGAGTCGGTCTATGGGATGACCAGGTGGCAGCTTCTACTCGATCATCTTGCCAATGGCAAGCCCTCGTGGGAAAAGAGGTGGTCCATCTTTCATGCCTTTCAACCAAATAACTATCTTTTTGCCAACCATCTTCCCCTCAACGTTCGCCTCAGCTGTCCCAAGGTGCTCTTCGATCGGCTCTTGGCCGCTTACGGTGAAAAAAAGACCATTGAAATTTGCCAAACCTTAAACACGCAAGCCCCTCTTTGTGTACGAGCCAATCCACTCAAGACAGAGAGGGATAAGCTATTTGAAATGTGGAGCGATCAATATGAAGTCTCCAAAACAGAGCATAGCCCCCTCGGCATCCAGTTTAAAAAACGTGTGCCCCTCAGAGGTCTACCCGAATTTAGAAGTGGCTTCTTTGAAGTACAGGATGAGGCATCACAATTAGTCTCAGCTCTTGTCAAGGCGCAACCCAAACAGCAAATCTTAGATTACTGTGCGGGAGCCGGAGGCAAAACCCTAGGCTTTGCTCCCAACATGCAAAATCAAGGACAAGTCTATCTGCATGATATTCGCCCTGCTGTCTTAATCCAGGCAAAAAAAAGAATGCAGCGCGCAGGCATACAAAACGTACAGTTTCTCGATCCTCTGCACGCCCAGCTTGTGAAAATCAAAAAGCGGATGGATTGGGTTCTAGCAGATGTCCCCTGTACAGGAACTGGAACTCTGCGCAGAAACCCTGACCAAAAGTGGAAATTTCATGACCAACTCCTGGAGCGCTTGATAAGCCAGCAGCGCACAATTTTTGAAAAGGCGCTCAGCTTTTTAAAACCTGAGGGAAAAATTGTCTATGCTACCTGTAGCATCCTACATGAAGAGAACCAAGCGCAAGTGGACCATTTTTTACAGACCTATCCAGTAAAACTTGAAGAGCCTCCCTTTCAAAGTCTCCCCACCCCCAATGGGATGGATGGTTTTTTTGCCGCAACCTTTTCAAAAACTCACTAGAACCGGACAGTGCGACTGCGCCGACGCCCTCTTGTAAAAAACTTATATAAAATAAAAATCACCACCAACGCCGCAATCACAAACAAAAGACGCTGAGGAGAAACAAATAGGAGGCGGATATAGTCCCAAAAAGTTGCGCGTACCTGCGCAAAAGCAAAAAGCGGATGCGATGCAACAAGTGCCCCCGATTCATCCCGAATATGAATCACCCCAATTTCCTGCCCTTGTTCCACGGGCAACACTAACTCATGGTACGCAATCGAGGCCACAACACGTGAGCGCTCCGAAGGATAAAAATCATAGTAGAGTCCGCTAGGTATGTAACCCAAAACAGAACGCTTTCTACCCTGAATTTCTGTTTGATAAGTACGCGGCTTTGCATCCAATAGTTTTCTTCGCATCAAAGGCTCACCAAACGCTGTGTCAAATAGCTGCCTCATATCTTGATAGAGCGCAGAGCGAGACTCATATCCAAAAAGAGCCGCTATCAAGAGACGCCCTCCTTTTTCTGCCGCCGTAATCAAACACTTGCCTGCGGCCCTAGTCGTTCCTGTTTTCCCTCCAAGAGCATAGGGGTAAAAATCGTTGCCTTTTCGAACCAAACGATTTGTCTGCTTAAGAGTACGCTCGTACTCCAGGTTTGTTTGTGGCACCTGATAGTAACTTCTGCAAACAATATCTCTAAAAAGAGGATCCCGCATCGCCTCTTTCGTTAATGTTGCCATCTCAAATGCTGTTGTTTGATGCAACGGGTGGTGCAGGCCATGCGGATTCTCCAAATGCGTAAGCTTACATCCCAAGCTTTTTGTAAATGCATTGACCCTTTCCATAAAAAGCGGGATTTTCCCCTCACCAAAATGTTGGGCCAGCACATTGGCTGCATCGTTTGGAGAGTTGATTAACATGGCGTAGAGTAGATCTTTTAAAACAAACTCCTCACCACTTTTAATCCCCATATGACCACCATCAGTTTCGAGCCAATAGGAAGGAGAGCGATAGCCAGATTCATGTTTCGCACTCGGTGAAATCGTTGCAAGAGCCGCCGAATGCGCAGTCACTAGATCATCTAATCTATCCTGATGCTCTTTAAGGATATAGAGCGCTGTAACAACCTTTGTAGTGCTGGCTGGGTAAACAGCTAGATCCTTCTCACTTTCAAATAGGATCTTTCCCGTTGTGCCATTGATTAAAACAGCACTGCGTCCACTTACAGAGCAAGAGAGTGGTTCGCCCTTAAGAGAAGGGGCGCAAAAGAGGAAAATAATCAAAATGAATCTGTGCACAGCTCATTCTCCAAAAAGAATTCATTCCTAACAATAACAAAAAAAACATTTGACAAAGCACAAAAATAGGCGTAAGATAAAAACAGGTGAGGATAAAGTAATGATTGATCCAAATAACTTAGAACAAGTGTATCAGCACTACATTGCAGATCTTGTTGGTCATGCTCCTGATGGAATTTTCGAAGTTGATCTACAGCTTTTACACGATCTTGATTTATTAGCTGAAGAGGATGAGAAACCAGAAGAGGACGACTTTTTAAATGAGAGCTTTTATGTAATTGAATCCGATGAGAAGCTTACTCTTTTTAATCAAAAATATGTGGTTTGGATCGTTCCGCAAATATTAGAAAATCAGCCAGTTACAACAACTCTTATCGCCTTACAAGAACAAGCTCTGCCCCGCTTAGAAATGGTCTTTACAACCTCTGGGGTCTATAATAATTCTGGCCTTGTGCTACGAATTTTAGAGCGCTTTTTACATGAAATCGATGAAAATGAAGAAGAGATTCTGCGATTCAAGCCGCACTAAAAATAAGCTTTAGGACATTTTCGCCTCCAACACGCTCATACTCAATTTCATCGACAATCTCTTTCATTAAAAAGATGCCGAGACCTCCTACTTTGCGTGTCTCAATTGGTTCATCATCTTGAAAAACTGTCTCTGCAAGCTTTGGATTAAAGGGGCAGCCCTGGTCTCTAAAAGTAATGACAAAGCTCCCCTCTGGCCCCCGATCACACATCACAACGACTGTATTTTCTCGGCATTCATCATTTTGATAGGCGTAATTGATAATATTTACAACAGCCTCTTCTGCAGCAAGCTCTACTTTTTGCAATTTTGCAGGATCGACCCCCTGCTGACGTGCTTGATTGCCGACAAAACCTAGAATCTCAGAAAGATGTGTCAATTGAGCAAAAAATTTCATCGCCGTTTTCACGTAAAAATCTACCTATTTGCAATCCTTTTTAGAGACTACCAGCAAAAAGTTACAACGTCTACTATCTTTTCGGCCAATAACTTTGCCAAAGCATCCATCGCACTGCTCTTTGCCAAATTATGCATCTGTATTTGGCCGATTGAGAAATCATCAACCCCTTGACGGCTAAAATCAGATTCAAAATCGTAGTCTAGGGAGCTGCATACCTCCGTGGGCCCTGCAACCCTTTGTCCTGAGGCACACTCGATCAAAGTAAGTGTTGCGCAAATAGAGAGTCTGGCTTCTCGAGAAACTAAAATATTGGATTTGGAGAGATTTTTTTCCTTGGCGTAATTAAATCCAATATTTGTATCCGTAGGCGGCAACAGACAGACACGCAGGGAGTAATCTGCACACCCCTGCTGCATCCGAAGATGGCCATTGGTAGCAATTGCATGCACCAACTCATTGGTAAAAACGCCTCGTCTATCTCCTTCGATATAGGGTACAGAGACCGTTTTCCCTTGCTCTATGCATCCCCCCTGGCCAAACTGATAACAACATCCAGAGGTAAGCAGTGCAACCACAAGTAGAAATGTCCCCCTACCTAATCGACTTGATAACCTATCTAATTTCACTTGTTGGCAAGGAGGTCGAGTTGGGGCTGAAGTGCTTCAATGCGTGCGCGTCCCTTTTCAGCAGCCTCTGTAGCGGGAAATTTATTAGCCAAATCTCTGTAATAGATTACAGATGATTGAGGCTTTTTCTTGCGCTCATAAAATTTACCCGTGGCAAATAGACTCTCTGCATAAATCTCTTTCATCTCAGCAATCTGATCTTTCACAAGATCCAATGTGGGATCCGAGGGAAATGCCGCCTTAAAATTGCGTAAATTAATCTCAGCCAAAGCGATGAAATCTGGATTTTGCGCCTCGCGCTTCACTTGATCCAAGTAGATTCTTGACATGAGCGCAAAACTCTCTGCCGCCAGCGAATGTAACTTATGGCGACGTGTTAAGGTTTTTAGCGTTTCAATGCTATCTTCAAATTTTCTCTGAATGTAGTAGATATTTGCCTTTCCCCATAAGGACAAAACAGCAAGCTCTTCACCTGATAATGCAACAATCACTTCGTCATAAAGAGTAAGGGCATCCTTTTTACCATTCATGATCTTTGGCATAAACTTGAGACCAAACATATGACGGCGCCACGATTTGCTATAGTAATCGGCAATATAGTATTTAAATTCGAGAGCCTTTTCAAAATGGTTAAGCTCGCCCTCCTCACAACTTAAATACTGCGAAAAATAACGATTGGCAATATCAAAATCAGACTGAAAATAGTAGCTGATCCCAGAATAAAATAGCGCCTCTGCGTAGTATGGGGAATCCTTGCAATGGTTTACAATTGCAAGGAAATGGGGAAGGGCTTTTTCCCATTGATTTTCGTATACTAGATTGTATCCCAACTCGTAATGTTTCTCATCAGAGAGCGTAGGCGCGTGTTTACCAGTCACCCATTTTTTTAAATGAGGACTATAGCTTGCATCCAATCTACATACTAAAACAAAACAAGTGGCTAAAAAGAGGAATTTTTTCATACTAGAAGAATAGTCTTACCTGCAGGATTTGTCAAGAAAGCTGAGTTATTTGTGTATATTTCTATAAATTGTTATACTCCGGAACATGAAGATAATGATCACTGTATTGATTCTTGTGAGTGTCTCTGTAGCCGGTTGGTATACGTGGGACAAGGTAGATGTTGTAAGAAATTTTATAGAAGAGAAAGTCAGCGGCAATGACTTTCAAACATTAGAGATTCGCTATAGCTCAGACGAAATCATCCAGAACCACCGAGATGAACTACTTAAAGATAGTTCATATACCCTAATTGAGCCCAAGCTTCTCTTTTATCCCTACCTTTTGATGGAAGTCAAGTATACAAAATCCAGTGGTGTTACAGGAGAGGGAACCCTTCTGTGGGGCCTCTCAGATGGAGAGATGGTTTTAGATACCCACAGTTGGGAAAAGACCCATGGGTTTGAAGATTGTCTGCTGGCAAAAGCCTCTAAAAATGATTTCAAAGTGATTACTGCCTTGGTTGAGTCAGGGGGAGTGATTGATCGCGAGCGCCTTTTTCATCGTTTCAAGGTAGATCATGACATTTTGGATGATTGGGTAGATAGCTGTAGATCCAAAAAATTAATCGCGCTAACGGGCAATAAAATGCGCCTGCATTTTCAAAGCCCCAAATTTGGCACCAACCCAATTACAAAAATCGGCCACTCTTTGGTGACCAATAGTGCCAAATATGCCTCAAAATGCAAGCGGCACTATTCGCCTGCACAAATCAGACAATTAACACAGATTGTCTTTGGCAAAGATTTTGGTATTCGCAAAACAGAAGAGGTTTTTTTACCTGTGCATCGGATTGCGATTCAAAATCCAGACGGTTCCATCTTCACAACCTACTGGAATGCACTTACCGGTAAACGTCTCGATCTTTCCTAAAACTGGAGTGTCTCATTAATTGGTAACATGGCCTATTCAACAGCCATTTTTTTTTCGAAACACCTTAAAACAAAAGGCATCCAATCCTTTTTTTCCAAAAACTCAATGATTTGTGTGCGCTCTTTCTTATACCGCTCAACCTGCTCATCACACAGACCAAAAGTGACAAAACTTGGGATTGGTAAATCTCGTATCGAGACATGCGTTTTTGCAATACGATGTATATTTTTTTGCCACCGTTGATTATCAGAAAAATGATTAAAAGAGAGCTCCTTTGATTGTGCCCAATCAAATAGATAGGCATTTTTCTGCCCAAAGCCCAACAGGAGACCATGCAAGTAGTGACTTGCAAAAACCTTTTTCCAAAAAATAGAATCCTTGCACTCAATTTCATCTAAAATAGTTGTTGGATCAAAATGCATTTCGGTGACCGATTCGATCTCCTGTTGGTATTGCTTGAGATGGTGCACCATTTGAGGCACATTGATAAAAAGGCCAGCTTGATACGCGCCATTCCATTGTACCAATTTATAACGAGCGGTTGAGACAAGGCCCATTTTGCGAACCCAAGCCTCCCATCTTCTTTTACGATCAAATATATGGCCACCTGGCTTCGAATTGTTATCAAGCGCATGTTCTCTGTAATCTGCATAACTTACACATGAGGTTTTTTTCTCAAGAGGCAATGCTGCCACATACTGTTTGTAGTCATTCTGTAGCCCCTCCTCCGAGGTGTCAACCATCTCTGTGATATCAAATTCTGTCATTGGTTTAGAACCCAACAACGTATAAAAGCCACAATCTCGAATCATGAGATTATCTAAAAAAATCGCAATGTCAGGATCAAGTTCGGGATGGCACGCAGCAGGCAAGGTGTGAGTGAACAACAAAAAGAACCAAAATGTTCTCAAAAAAATATAACTCATGAGACGCTTGAGGCTCTCTCGACAAAATCCAGCGCATCTAGGGCTTTAGTGAACTCAGGCCCATCGGTTACACCACACTTGGCATCCAAAAAGAGCGTCCCCTTTTTGCGGTGCTCTGTTTTAAACAAGAGCTGCAATGGACAAGATCCCGCATGCTGATTAAGAACCTCTTTGAGTTTTAAAACCCTGCTTAACGTTAACTGCGATAGATCTAACTCGATCAAAACATCTTTTGGCATCTGCTTGTCTGCTTTTTTATCATTTTGCTTTTTGTAGGCCAACATTTGCTGGCTCTTGTGCTGCATTAATTTTGCCCGGTCAAAGGCCTGATCCGCCTCCGTCATCATGCTCTCATTGGCCTTTGTCAAATCATCCAACCAACGGCAATTCATGCGAAGTGCACCATCTTTATGATCTAACTGAATCACAGCATAAATCATCTTGTTTTCCAACAAGTGCAGATGCTTCTGCTCGTATAGCTCAGGCCAAATAGGCAACTCAAAACTGTCAAGCTTGTCGCTAATTCTCAAAATTGCAAACTTACGCTGACTCTTGGAGGCAATTTTTACCTGCATTTGCTCAATCAAAAAGGCTGTGCGAATGACACAATTGTCACTTAAATTGTTAATTTGTCCAAGCTCTACGCACGAAAGACGCTTCATTAATTGACGATAACTATCCATTGGATGGCCCGTTAAAAAAAAGCCCAATAACTCTTTTTCACGGATTAAAATTTCATTTTTTGAGGGCGCTATTTTAACCTCTGGAGGCTCGGCAAATCGATCCTTCTTTTCATCCTTAATCAAGGTGAAAAGAGAAATGACCCCCGCCTTATCCTCTTTTTGTTCGCGCTGTGCTTGGTCAAACATCGGTTCAATGCTTTGCACTAACTCCTCTCTCTTCCAGCCAGTAAAGTCAAAAGATCCCGCATGTGCCAACGACTCTATCGCCTTTTTACCAACACGCTTTAAATCGTTGCGCTTGAAAAAAGAGTAAAAGGTTTCAAAAGGACCATTTTTTTGGCGCTCTTCAATGATCGAATCGACCACCTGCTCCCCCACACCCTTAATGCCCGTCAAAGCAAAACGGATGCCCTCAGGTGTGGCTGTAAACTTGCGACCCGATTTATTGACACTCGGTGGCAAAATCGAGATGTTCATGCCCTGCGCTTCTCGTATGAATTTACCAACCTTAGAAAGATCATCACGGTCGCACGTCATTAAAGCCGCCAACCACTGCATCGGGTAGTTTGCCTTCAAGTAGGCCGTAACATAAGTTAAATAGCCATAACCCGCAGCATGCGCCTTGTTAAAACCATAGGCTGCAAACTTTTCGATCTTGTCAAAGACCTGCGTGGCCAGCTCTTCGGGTAAGTTGTTCTCTAGAACCCCCTTTCGAAATTTATCGCGCTCCTTAGCCATCTGCTCGACTTGCTTTTTACCCATCGCCTTGCGCAATACATCACCCTCACCAAGCGAGTAGTTGGCAAGACGGCTGGCAATCTGCATCACCTGCTCTTGATAGACCATAATGCCGTAGGTTTCGGATAAAATCGATTCCATCCAAGGATGCTCGTACTCAATGGGCTCTCGTTTGTGCTTTCGATTGACAAAGGTGGGAATCATCTCCATAGGACCAGGACGATAGAGCGCGCCCATCGCAATGATCTCCTCAAAACGGTCGGGAACTAGCTGTTTTGCAAGCTCCTGCATACCACCTGATTCCATCTGAAAGACACCGAGGGTTTTGCCCTCCTGCAAAAGTTGGAAGGTTTTAGCATCATCGAGCGCAAGTGATGTCCAGTCAATTTTCTTTCCACACTCTACCTCTATCGCCTCAACCGCCGTGGTAATACTGGTTAACGTCTTAAGACCCAAAAGATCCATCTTTAACATGCCCACAGCCTCAACCGGCTTCATGGAGTATTGCGTGGCTGCCATTTCTGCATCTTTTGCAATGCAAATAGGGATGTGATTGGTTAAGGGCTCACTTGAGATAATAATACCCGCAGCATGAATCGAGGTATTGCGAATCGATCCTTCAAGCCGCTTTCCAAGATCAATGATGCGTTTGGCATCCTCATCATTTGTATACATCTCGTTGAGGTCAGGATCGATGTCAAGCGCCTTTACAAGGGTCATATTAAGCTCTTCGGGCACAAGCTTTGCAATTGCATTTACTTTAGCAAGCGGCACCGAAAGCACACGGCCCACATCCTTGATTGTCATCTTGGCCTTCATCGAACCAAAGGTGATAATCTGGGCAACGTTATCCTTACCATACTTATGAACTGCGTAATCAATGAGCTCCGAACGCCTTGACATGCAGATGTCCACATCAATATCGGGATAGGAAATACGCTCTGGGTTAATAAAACGCTCAAAAAAGAGGGAGAAGCGCAAAGGCTCAATATCGGTAATCGCGATAAGGTAGAGAATAATCGAGCCTGCACCTGATCCGCGCCCTGGTCCAACTGGAATGTTTTGGCTCTTTGCCCAATGAATTAAGTCCCACACAATCAACAGATAATCACACATTCCTTTGCTTGTGATAATCTCGAGCTCCTCCTCCAGGCGACTGCGCACAAGCTCCATTGGTTCCTTGTCCGGGTATTTTTCCTGAACAACAGCAAGTACTTCTGGTGTATAGCGCTTAGGAATCCCCTCCTCACACAGCTTTCTTAAAAAGGCCTCGCTCTCTTGCGTTCGCTCTTGTGTGGTAAATGTTTTGCCATCTAAAGAGGGTGGGATGTAGACAGGGTAGTGCTTCTTTTGAAAATCGATCTCGAGATTGCACTTTTCAGCAATTTTTACACTATTACTAATCGCCTCGGGTTGATCAGAAAAGAGCTCTGCCATCTGCTGCGGTGATTTAAAGTAACACTCCCTTGAGGGATAGACGCGTCTTTTGGGGTTAGGAATTCGGAAACGTTGATTTCCGTAGCTATCGACTTCCCAAATTTCAACAGGTTCACCTGTTTGAATATTCAGTAAAATTTCGTGTGCCTGCCAATCTGATTGCTCGATATAGTGCACATCATTTGTTGCCACAAGGGGAATCTTAAATTGGTTTGCTGCAGCGATCAATTTTTCATTTACAAGGTCCTGCTTGGTGACCATCTCATTGTAGGCTTGCTTGAGCCACGGCTCACTAAGTAGGTTTTCCTGCTCTACGGACATCCGGTGTCGCTGCAGCTCTAGGTAGTAGTCTTGCCCAAAGAGGTTGTGAAACCATCTGATCTCATCTTCTAAAATTGCGGGATCTTTTTGCTGCGCCGCCATAGAGACAGAACTACCAAGACAGCCAGAAAGACAAACTAACCCCTCAGAGTGTTTTTGCAAGAGCTCTTTGTCAATACGCGGATTATAATAAAAGCCTTCCAAAAAGCCTTTTGAGCAGAGGCAACACAGGTTGTGATAGCCCACTTGATCCTTAGCTAATAGGATAAGATGGTAGGCGCTTTTGCCCTTATCATCTTTTTTTCTATCTGTTCTTAGGCCTGGGGCAACATATACTTCACAGCCAAAAATGGGCTTAACCCCTGCCTTTTGGCATGCTTGGTAAAAGTCGATCACCCCATACATATTGCCGTGATCTGTTAGGGCCAGAGCTGGCATCTGATATTCGGAGGCCTTGTTCGCAATTGCCTCAACCGAACAGGAAGCATCTAAAATGGAAAATTGAGAGTGTTGATGAAGTGAAACCCACATGACCACCACTATAGTGGATTAAATGGAAATTGCCCACTTCAAAGTTAAGGTAAATCGACTATATATACCCAAAATTAGGTGGAGACCGGCTTCTGCTCGCCTTCAGCCAAAAGAGCTTCGGATGTCGCAGTTTCTGTTTTGGCATTCCACATTGGCACAAAGAGCAAAAAGGTAATAAAACAACAGAAAGTCAAAAGCATAAAGTAACCAGACCAACCAAACTCCTGCGCCATTTTTCCCAAAGGATAACCAGCAGATGCAGCACCAAAATAGGCAAACCAACCCGCAAAACCACTAGCCGTACCCGCTGCCTTTTTATGCGATAACTCCGCAGCTGTTAAACCAATTAACATCTGAGGACCAAATAAAAAAAAGCCCATCACAAACAAAAAGCTAGAGTCAATCCAAAGATTGAACCCCTTATACAACCACAGGCAAGCCACAGAGGCCAACATACCCAAAGAAAAAATGACATTCATGGGACCACGACGCCCCTTGCTAATCTTGTCAGAAAGCCAACCTGCAACCAACATCCCAAACAAGCCGCCAATTTCAAATACCGCAACACAGCTACTTGCCTTAATTACACTGTGCCCCTTGGCTTCAATCAAATACAAAGCACTCCAGTCATTGATCGACATACGCACGATATAGACAAAAAATGAGGCAAATGCCAACAACCAAAGCCACTTGTTGGTTAAGACATAATCAAATAAAATTTGACGTGTTGTTAACTCCTTTTCCTTACCCTGCTCATCATGCTTCTCGTCCGCTGTATAATCCTTACGCCACTTTTCAACCCGAGGTAAACCCAAAGATTGAGGGGTATCACGCAGACGATTCATTAAGAAAAAGCCCATGATGATACATAAAGTTCCAGGTATATACATTGCCCAACGCCAGCCATACCACTGCGCACATAATGCCGCCAAGATCGGAATCAAAAATCCACCAATATTATGCGATGTACTCCAAAAGCTCCACCATGTCCCTCGCTCAGTTTTGGAATACCAATGGGTTAATAAGCGCGCACAAGGGGGCCAACCCCATCCCTGAAACCATCCATTTAAACTCCAAAAAAGAGCAAATAGAATAAATGAAGAACTCATCCCAAACATGATGTTGGCGATACCTGTAATAATGAGCCCTATTCCCATGAAAAAACGAGGATTTGATTGGTCACTCATCACGCCACTGGCAAACTTGCTAATGCCATAGGTAATATAGAGCAGACTCCCAATGATCCCCATTTGAGACTTAGTAAATCCCAATTCATTGATCATAAAGGGCATCGCAAAGGTAAAGCTTTTTCGCGTAAAATAGAAAAAAATATAACCAATAAACATCCCGTAAAAGATGCGACATCGCCAATATTTATATTTTTTATTGATAGCATCAGTTCCATCAATTTGCTCAATTGGTGCTGGTGGCTTAAGAAAGTCGAAAAAGAAACTCACAAGGATCCCCCTAAAATATGAAAAGATGCTCTGTCACATTACAGATTAACACAATATCAAGAAAAAAACACTATTTTTTTGATCCCTCTTTTATACCTCCCCTGAGCGCTCTTTTTTTAAATTATTTTTTAACAAAAATAGAATAGGGAGCATCATCCCCAATTTGACAAAGAACCATTTGACTGATATAAAGACCTCCAATAACACGGCAACAGTGCATTAGAAGGTCATGTCTAAAGATTCAAAAATATCATTGTCAAAGCAGGAGCTCGACTCCTATCTCTCTGAAATTGGAGTAGAAAGCAGCAAGGAGCAAAAAGAGGCTATCGATACAATCGTATCAGATATTTGCATTGATCCCTCGGAGGAATCAAAGACGGAGTCTCCTTCACCTCGGCCCCAAGAGCTTCCTATCGAGCAAAATCAAACTGTTGAATCTCCTAGAAAAAATTTTAGAGCTCTTCTTTTTCTTACACTCTCGATTTTTCTTTTTTTTACTGGTTATACCGTCGGCTCTGTCACAGGCAGCTACCGGGGTTACCAAAAAGTAGACCAGGAGCTTACAGCAATCAAAGAGGTACTCGATCGCCTCAACCCGCAGAGTGCACCTAGTGAAATCATAGCACCACTTGTGCCCCCAAAAGAGGTCATTCGATAAGTGAAGTACCGCATTGCTAAAGGGGTGTTTGATATTTTGCCCACAGATCCCGACCCTAATGGAAGTTGGAGAAGTTCCTATTTATGGCAATTTGTTGAGGGTGTTGCCAGATCGCTTTGCCGAGACTTTGGCTTTCAAGAGATTCGCACTCCCCTTTTTGAAACAACGGCCCTCTTTCAAAGAAGCATTGGTTCAGATACAGACATCGTCCAAAAGGAGATGTACACCTTTCATGACAAGGCAGAGCGCCTTTTAACACTTAGGCCGGAAGGCACAGCTCCTGTCATGCGAGCTTTTATCGAAAAAAATCTCTCGCAGCAAAAGCCGGTTCATAAACTTTACTATCTGGCCCCCATGTTTCGCTATGAGAGGCAGCAAAAGGGGCGTTACCGCCAACACCACCAGTTTGGTGTAGAGGTGGTAGGCAATGAAGGCCCTTATCAGGATGTTGAGGTTATTTCTTTATTGCACCAATTTTACACAACTCTTGGTCTCAAAGATTTTACTCTTCATATTAATTCGCTTGGCACTGAACAGAGCCGCAAAGAATACAGAAGTGCTCTCAAGGATTTTTTAAAACCGCACCTACCTGATCTATCCGAAGATAGCCAGGCCCGTTTTGTCACCAACTGTTTGCGTATCTTGGATTCAAAAGATGCAAAAGATCGTGAGATTTTACAAGGCGCCCCAACCTTAGAAGCCTTTTTAGATGAAGCAAGTAGAGAACACTTTGAGACCGTTTGTCGTCTGCTTGAGCAAATCGAGATTCCTTACCAAATCAATGCCTCTTTGGTGCGCGGGCTAGATTACTACAACCATACTGTTTTTGAAATTACATCGGATGCACTGGGAGCCCAAAATGCCCTTGGAGGCGGGGGACGCTACGATGGCCTAATTCAGCAACTCGGGGGTGCTCATCTACCTTCTGTAGGATTTGGCACAGGCATTGAACGTGTCATTCAAACGCTGCTGGCCCAAGAGGTGGCCCTTCCGCAATCACCGGCCCCTCAATTGATGATGATTCCTCTTGGTCCTAGTGCGGAGCAGTGGGCCTTTAAACTACTTTGGCAAATGCGGCGCCGCCACCTATCAGTCGAAATGGACTTTAGCAGCAAAAAGCTTTCGCAAAAAATGCGTTATGCCAATACAATTGGCGCCTCTTTTGTTGCCGTAATTGGTGAAGAGGAACTGGAGAAAAAAACGCTTCTTCTAAAAGAGATGGCCTCGGGAAAAGAGGAACGCATTCCATTAGACAATTTAATAAACTACCTAAATAGAAATGACAGATAAACAATATCGCTCGCATACGTGCGGAGAACTTAGAAAAGAGGCCATTGGAAGCGAGGTCATTCTTGCGGGTTGGGTCCACCGCAGACGAGACCATGGTGGCGTGATCTTTATTGACCTGCGCGACCGCTTTGGTCTCACCCAGGTCGTCTTTCGCCCCAATAAGGATGCAGAACTTCATGAGGAGGCAAACCATTTGCGCTCTGAGTGGGTTATAGGCGTTGTTGGCAAAGTGATTGCGCGTGCAGAAGGAATGGCAAATTCCAATTTGGATACGGGCGAAATTGAAATTGAGGTAGAAACACTTACTATTTATTCGCGTGCAAAAACGCCTCCCTTTTCGATTGCAGAGGATCTATCCATTCATGAGGAGCTCCGTTTAAAATACCGTTATCTGGATATGCGTCGAGGAGAGATCATCAAGCGCCTCACAACCAGAGGGCAGATCTCTTTAGCGATGCGCAACTTCTTTGATGAACACCAGTTTACTGAGGTTACAACGCCACTTTTGGGCAAGTCAACTCCTGAAGGGGCGCGCGACTACCTTGTCCCCTCTCGCATCTATCCTGGCTCTTTTTATGCCCTACCACAATCACCACAAATTTTTAAGCAATTGCTGATGATCGGTGGCCTCGATCGCTACTTTCAACTAGCTTCTTGTTTTCGAGACGAGGATTTGCGTGCAGATCGCCAGCCCGAATTTATGCAACTGGACCTAGAGATGAGTTTTGCAAGCCAAGATGCTCTCTATGCCCTCATCGAAGCGATGATGGTCAAGGTCTTCAAGAAAATTAAAGGGATCGAGCTACAAACACCTTTTAGGCGCATGACACATGCAGAAGCAATGGAAAAGTATGGGACAGACAAACCCGACCTTCGTTTTGGCATGTCTCTTCATAGAATGAATGAGATTGTTAAAGGGTCTAATTTTTCTGTCTTTTTAGAGCAGATCGAGCAAGAGGGCGCAATTAAGGGGATCAATGTCAAAGGAGGCGCCGATGTTTCCAGAAGACAAATTGATGAATATACCTCTTTTATTTCCAAATTCCACGCAAAGGGCCTTGCCTGGATGAAGATGCAAAAAGAGGGCCCTACCTCGAGCATTACGAAATTTTTTGATGCTGATATATTAGATCAAATGTGCAAGGAGCTTGACGCAGAGGAGGGAGATCTTCTTCTTTTTGTAGCGGGACCAGAAGAGATCACCAATAGTGCGCTCGATCAGCTGCGCCGCCGCATTGCCAAAGAACGTGATCTAATTTTTGCAGATCGCTTTGAGTTTTCTTGGATTACCAACTTTCCCCTCTTTGAATATGATGCGCAATCTCAAACTGTTGCCTGCGCGCACCACCCCTTTACCTCTGTGCATCCCGAGGATCTTTCGCTTTTGGATAGTGAGCCTTTAAAGGCACGCTCTTTAGCCTACGACTTGGTTTTAAATGGGTATGAGCTGGGCTCGGGATCTGAGAGAATTTATGATAATAAGCAACAAACAAAAATTTTCTCCTTACTCAAACTAGAGCCAGAGGAGATAAAAAAACGTTTTGGATTTTTTGTAGAAGCGCTACAATATGGAACACCTCCGCACTTAGGGGTTGCTCTTGGGCTGGATCGATTGGCAATGGTTTTAACAAATGCAAGTGGCATTCGGGATGTCATCGCCTTTCCAAAGACCCAAAAAGCTTTCGACTTGATGTCGAGTGCCCCCTCAGAGGTAATGAAAGAACAACTAACGGAACTTAAGATCCATGTACACGAAAATACGTAATTTATTTCTAGCCACTCTGCTTCTATTGATCTCGGGATCAGCTTTAAAGGCAAATGAGCCAGACCTAAATTTGGTCTCAGAATCACTAGGTCATTTTTTAGTAAGGCACTTAATGGAGTCTGAGGGGTTTGATTTTAACTGTGAACTGGTTCTCAAAGGTATGCAGGATGAGTTAGCCAAAAAGCCCTCCCCCTTGACAGAAGAGGAATATGAGCAGGCGCTGGGACAAATCCAGGCAAAGCACTTTGAAGAGGTAGCCACAACAAATTTAAAAGAGGCTAACGACTTTTTGCAAAAAAACAGAACGCAAGAGGGCGTGATTGCACTGGATGAGAAATTACAATATAAGTTGGTTGAAGCTGGCAAGGGGCCGCTTGTTACCGAGGAATCCACTCCCTTAATTCATTATGAGGGCAAGCTCTTAGATGGCACTGTTTTTGCAAGTTCTATGAGTTCTGGAGGTCCTATCTCTGTAGCAATTCAGGATACAATTGCTGGCTTTAGCAAAGGCCTTGTGGGTATGAAAGAGGGTGAAAAAAGGCAGCTCTTTATTCACCCAGATTTTGCCTATGGTGCTGAGGGCCATCTTCCTCCCAACTCTCTTTTAATCTTTGAAGTGACGATTGTGCAGGTAGAGACAACAGAGTCTGAGTAATGGAAATTGTTCTCTTTTCTCCGGATATTGCACAAAATGTAGGCAATATCGCACGCACCTGTGCCGCCACCGGCACGCGCTTAGTCTTGGTGCGTCCTTTAGGGTTTAGTCTCTCTTCGCGCCAAATGAAGCGCGCAGGGCTAGACTATTGGGATCAGCTAGAGCTTGAAGTTGTCGATGACCTCGACACCTATCTAGAGCAAACCCCTTGCCCAACCTATTTCTTTTCGACCAAAGCAAGTGATTCGTATACCTCGATTGCCTTCGAGCCGAATGCTCGTTTGGTTTTTGGTTCGGAGAGTGCTGGACTAAATGAAGAGACGCACCAAAAATATAGTTCTCAATTTTATACGATTCCGATGCGTAAAGAGACGCGCTCTTTAAATCTATCGAATTCTGTTGCCATTGTCCTCTTTGAAGGACTCCGACAACAGAATTTTTCATCTCTGTAGGCTGCTCTACATTGCCTCAGAAATCATTTGACGTAAAGCATCCAAATCCTTGAGACCTACAACTTTTTTAAAAACAGAACCATCTTTAAAAAGAATAAGAGTTGGAATCGAAGTAACCTCGTACTTGGCAGCTACGTTAACCGCTTGGTCAGTGTCAACCTTGGCAACCACTGCCTTGCCACTCATTTCCTGAGCCAATTCTTCAACAATCGGTGTAAGCATACGGCATGGACCACACCATTCGGCATAAAAATCTACCAATACAATGCCTTGAGCAATGCCATTTTCAAATGTCTCGTCGTCTAAATGCTTCACAAATTCTGATGTTCCCATGCTAAATCTCCTGATAAATTGTTCGAGACAGACAATACCAAACCCCCCAAAAAATAACAATGCCGGGGGTATAAAATGGTCCCCAAGAACTATAAGACTTGAGGGGAAAATGAGAATTGAGGTATGCTTGATGTCAATTTATTCTTGATATTAGAGGTTCAAATTGGCTATCGCTGAAAAGATCAAAAAAGATTTACTTGATTTCCTAAGTAATCAACGCTCGCCCGAGCTAATCGCGGCCTATTTGTTTTTCCTTCAAAAGAAATTCAAATTAGATCCTGTCGTCTATGTACACGAAAAGATGATCTACCAAAGCCTAAGCGATGCACTGGCAAAGCTAGAAGAGGCTGGAAAGGTGTGGCGTGAAACAGAGATTAAAATCGGCTACGGCCCCCCAAGCGTCAATAATGAGACAAAAAAAATCTATATTTGCCCCTTTACAGGCAAGGTCTTTGGGGATAATACACACCCAAATCCACAGGATGCGATATATGATTGGGTCTCCAAGTGTCCCCAAAATACAGAGCGTTTGGGTGGGGTAAAGGCGAAGAGGTTTTTTGTTTCTGAGGACCCCGAGGTAATCAAAAATTACATTAAGCCTGTCAAAAAAGAGATTTCTAAAATTGTCTTTTCATCAGCTGTCACTGGTAAATTGTACAATACTAAAGAGGCTGTTCTTAAAGACTTTAAAACCAGCTACTTTAAGCGCATGAATTTGGTTGAAGTGCAAAATCAAAATCGTTTTCAGCTAGAAGATAGTTTCTTAAGCTTTTTAGAGAATCAACTTCAAGAAGATAAAATTGCAACCTTTGTAGAAGAGCTTGCCGAAGATGATCTCTTTATGCCATTTGTTACCAAGTGGGTAGAGTCAGAGGACTAGTGCACTTACCAACACCGGAAGAAATGCATCTGTTTGGTCTCGACTTTTCTAAGAAATTGACAGATGGCCAAATCGTTGCTCTTTTTGGGCCGTTGGGCGCAGGAAAAACAACACTTGTGCAAGCAATGGTTGCGGGGTTATTAGGAAAAAATGCACCACCTGTGAGCAGTCCTACCTTTGTCTACTTAAATGTTTATGAAAACGCAGACCAGGCACCCATCTATCACTTTGATCTCTATAGGTTAAAAAATAGCCGCGAATTTATTGCATGTGGATTTGAGGAGTACCTAAATTCTGGCTCTCTCTGTATTATAGAGTGGGCAGAGCGCATTGAGGATCTATTGCCACCGCAAGCAATCAAGTTGCATATTGATTATGCAGAAAATAAAGGTCGAACCGTGAGAGCTACCAATCTATGACGCTACTAAAAGATACCAGTTTCATCTGCCTGGACACCGAAACCACAGGATTAGACCCCGAAAAGGATCGCATTGTAGAGATTGCAGCGTGCCGTTTTACCCTTGCAGAAATCGTTGATTCTTTTGATTCCCTAGTGCAGCCACAGATGGCTATTTCCGAGGAGTCCCTGCGCATTCACCAAATCACACCTGAAATGGTTAAAGATTCTCCCACATTTGATCTCATCGCCAAGGAGTTTCTCGAGTTTGTTGGAGATAGTATCATTGTTGGCCATGGGATTGCCTTCGATATCTCCTTAATTATCCATGAGGCAAGACGGTACAACGTGCTCTGCTCTTTAAAGAAAAACCGCCTATTTGACACCTTACGCTTGGCTCGCTTTTATGGTGACAGCCCCAATAATTCGTTAAAAAACCTAGCCCACCACTTTAATGTGGAGCAGATGCAGGCGCATCGTGCGATGCATGATGTAAAGATGAATATCGAGGTATTTAAACATTTGGTGGCGCGTCAAAAAACCGTTGAGGATGTGATCAAGATTTTAGCACGTCCCATCAAGATTAAATACATGCCCTTGGGAAAGTACAAAGGCCGCCTCTTTTCGGAGGTGCCGGTGCACTATCTTAAATGGGCATCGAATATGAAATTCGATGAGGATCTACTTTACTCCATTCGATTAGAATTAAAAAAACGCAAAAGTGGAAATCACTTTTCGCAAGCATCAAACCCCTTTCAAAATCTTTAAAAGGATACTTATTTATGCGTGAAGAAAAAAAGATCGCGACACTCGAGGTCAAATTGGGACTCTCCGAAATGTTAAAGGGGGGTGTGATTATGGATGTGACGACTGTGGATCAAGCCAAGATTGCAGAAGATTCGGGAGCGGTGGCAGTGATGGCGCTAGAAAAGATTCCGTCGGACATCCGTAAAGAGGGAAAAATTGCTCGTATGGCCTCGGTAGAGAGGATTGCATCTATCCAAGAAGCTGTCACGATTCCTGTGATGGCCAAGTGCCGCATCGGCCATTTTGTAGAGGCTCAGCTTTTAGAAGCGCTTAAAGTAGACTTTATTGATGAAAGCGAGGTGTTAACACCTGCCGATGAGGAGTTTCATATCAACAAGCACGAATTTAAGACGCCTGTTGTTTGTGGAGCGCGTGATCTTGGAGAGGCCTTGCGCCGTATTGCCGAGGGTGCTGTTTTGATTCGCACCAAGGGAGAGCCGGGTACAGGAAATATTGTTGAGGCTGTGCGTCACATGCGAGCTTTGATGCAACAGATTAGAAAGTTAAAGACGATTGATCGTTCCGAGTTAATGGTTGAGGCAAAAAAGCTCAATGCCCCCTATGATCTGCTTGTAAAAACTGTGGAGATGGGACGCCTGCCGGTGCCCAATTTTGCAGCGGGCGGCATTGCGACGCCTGCCGATGCAGCGCTCATGATGCAATTGGGAGCGGAGAGTGTTTTTGTGGGCTCTGGGATTTTTAAATCTGAAGATCCGCAAGCGCGCGCCAAAGCGATTGTCTATGCCACCACCTACCACTATGACCCCGAAAAGGTGCTCGATGCGATGCGCGGGCTTAAGGAGCCCATGAGTGGCATCGAGATGCGCACCATTGCGCAAGAGGAGCGGCTCTCTCTTCGCGGTGTTTGATGAAATATGTAATTCATTGTATCCCAGGCACACGGCAAGCGAGAGATCGAACAAATGAGGGAAAAAGGTTCAAAAGCCCCATACAAACTATTGTTCCCAAAGGAGTGTACTCGTGATTACAATTGGTGTCTTGGCCTTGCAGGGTAACTTCGCAAAGCACATGCAAATGGTTGAGAGGCTTTCATGCCGATGCAAAGAGGTACGCACAGCGGACGAACTCTTTGCCTGTGATGCGCTCATTATTCCAGGCGGCGAATCGACTGTCATCTCGCGCCTTATCCTGAAAAACGAGCTGAAGGAGCTCCTCTTTTTATTTGGAAAATCAAAGCCTATTTTTGGTACCTGCGCTGGATTAATTTTGCTTGCAAAAGAGGGCCTTCTCAACTTATTAGATGTAGAGGTGAAGCGCAATGCATATGGAAGGCAAGTGGACTCTTTTTTAGCCTCCTGCGAGGTTTGCTTGCATGGCGAAAAAAAGAGTGCTGAGGCTTTTTTTATTCGAGCCCCAAAAATCACGCGCCTCCTCTCAAAGGAAGTCGAGGTATTATCCAGGTTTGAAGGCGACCCAGTTTTTGTAAAACAGGGTCATATTTTTGCCGCATCGTTTCACCCAGAGTTAACCAATGATCTAACCATTCACAATTTTTTTGTTGAAGAGGTACTGTTATGCAAAAGAAGAAAAAAAGTGTCGCATGCTCGGCAGTAGAGAATCACATCTACAAAATTTTCCCCAATGATCTCAATACCAACGGCACCTGCTTTGGCGGCCTTGTGATGAGCATTTTGGATCGCATTACCTTGGTTGTGGCCGAGCGCCACAGCGAGCGCATGTGCGTAACGGCAGCGGTCGATGCCATGCACTTTTTGGCCGCTGCACATTTAGGAGAAATCTTGATTTGTAGCGCTGCCATCAACCAGGTGTGGCAAAGCTCAATGGAAATAGGAGCAAGGGTTGTCGCTCAAAACCCCAAAACATCCGAGCAAAGACATGTGGTCTCTGCCTACTTCACCTTTGTTGCCTTAGACGAAAACAATCGCCCCACAGCCATTCCTGCCTTAATTACGGAAGGTGCAATCCAAGATCGGCGCCAAGAGGAGGCCAACATGCGCAAAAAAGCGCGCCTGGCCTTGGCCCACGAGCGCGCCCTCAAAAAGAAATCCAGTTGATTTATTAAGACTTTTTTTCATATCCTCGTTGATATGAAACTACCTACACTCGACCATTTGAACTTTGCCAATCAAAAAACACTGGTGCGCCTCGATTTGAATGTGCCGCTTGATGCCGAGCAGAATATTGTCGATGAAACACGCATTCGAGCCGCCCTGCCCACCATCAAGGCCATTCTTGCCCAAGGCGGCTCCCTCATTATCATGAGCCATCTGGGCCGCCCAAAAGGCAAAGTAGACCCCAAATACTCCCTAAAACCATGTGCAGAGGCTCTAGGTAAATTATTGGGACAAGAGGTGCAAATGGCGCCCGACTGTATCGGTGAACAAACGCGCCAGATGGCAGCAAATCTTCAACCAGGACAAGTGCTCGTCTTGGAAAATTTGCGCTTCCATGAGGCCGAAACAAAGCCCGAAAAAGATCCCTCTTTTGCCAAAGAGCTTGCAACTCTTGCCGATCTCTATGTAAACGATGCCTTTGGAACAGCACATCGCAAACATAGCTCCACCTACACCCTTTGTGACTATTTTAATCATCAAAAGGCAGCAGGCCTTTTGATGGAAAAGGAGGTCCACTTTCTAACCAATGCCTTTGAAGAGCCCAAACGCCCCTTTTATGCCCTCGTGGGAGGGGCAAAAATCTCGACCAAATTGGGCGTGATCTACTCCCTTTTGAGCAAAGTAGATGCCCTTTTTATTGGAGGCGCCATGGCCTACACCTTTTTTAAGGCACAAGGCATCTCGATTGGCACATCATTATTTGAGCCAAATCTAGTAGAAGAGGCCAACCGTATTTTAGAGCTTTCCAAGCAAAAGCAAATTCCCCTCTATTTACCCCAGGATATCGTCTGCGTCCAAGAGCCAGCACTAGATGCCCCCACTCAAATATTTACTCCTCATACAGGCATTGCCGATGGATACGAAGGAGTAGACATTGGCCCCAAAACAATCGCACTGTATTGTGAAAAATTCTCTAACGCAAAAACTTTTTTTTGGAATGGACCCGTTGGGCTCTATGAAATGAGACCCTTTGCGCAAGGGACTCGCTCTTTGCTTGCAAAGGTGGCCCAATTAAGTGCTTCGACTATTATTGGCGGGGGAGACCTTGTAGCGGCCTGCCAGGCAACAGGGGCCTCAGAAAAGATGACTCATATCTCCACCGGTGGGGGCGCCTGCCTCGAGCTCATTGAAAAGGGCACGCTACCTACAATTCAGGCTCTACTCAAAAAATAATTTACTTGTCTATTTGTAATTAATCTGCTTGCCTATTACTTATAGATCGATTACCATTTAACCTTTCTTCAAGGAAAATTTGACAAAATGTCAATGGCACCAAAATTATTCTATCTCTTTGGTATTACTTTATTAATGGGCAACCCCCAAGGAGCCCGATTTAGCCAACATGTCTAAAAATCAAGCTAAATTCTCTCCTATTCGCTCTTACCTGTGGCCTATCCATGGCAATGAATTACGTAAAATTTTGCCATTAGTTGCTCTGGCCTTTTTCATTGGCTTCAACTATAGCATCTTGCGCAACATGAAGGATGCACTTTTAATCACTGCCGAGTCATCGGGCGCTGAGGTTATTCCCTTTATCAAAGTTTGGGGGATTGTTCCTGGGGCCTTTTTGATGACCTACATTTATAGTCGGCTCAACAACAGATTGAAACGCGATCGTGTCTTTTATGCAATGGTCGCAATTTTTCTTACCTTTTTCACCCTCTTTACCTTTGTCATCTACCCGATACGAGATCTATTGCACCCCCACCAGACAGCCGACTGGCTCCAGGGCCACCTACCTCCCGGCTTCAAGGGTTTGATCGCCATGTTCCGTTATTGGACCTTCAGTATATTTTATATTATGAGTGAGCTGTGGAGTAGTGCGATTTTATCGATGCTCTTTTGGGGCTTTGCCAATGAGGTGACGCGTGTCACAGAGGCAAAACGCTTCTACGGCATCATTGCTGTGGGTTTAAATATGTCGAGTATTGTCGCCGGGCAAGTCTCCGTATTTCTAACAGGTAATTGGTTGAGGTTCTCCTTTCAGCTGCCCGTAGATGCTTGGCATCAATCTATTATTTTGCTAACGACTGTAGTTCTCAGCTCTGGTCTGGTCATCGTCTCCATCTATCGTTATTTGACTAAGAAAGTCTTAACCAGAAGCATCTACCAAGAAAATGTTGCAAGCCAGAAGAAGGCCAAAATTAAAATGTCAATGCGGGAAAACTTTTCCTACCTTGCAAAATCAAAATATCTCATTTGCATAGCCATTATTGTTTTGTCCTACAATATTTGTATTAATTTGGTGGAAGTGATTTGGAAGGATCAGGTCAACATGCTCTATCCCAATCCAAATCAATACAATGCGTACATGAGCCAAATTACCACCTTTACGGGTATTATCTCATTTTTCACATCTATCTTTATCTCTGGGCAGATGATCCGTAAATTTGGATGGTCAGCGACATCTCTTACAACACCCATTATCTTTCTTGTAACAAGCATTGGCTTTTTCATCTTCTTTTTTGGCCATAGCACCTTTATGGGGATCCTATCCCAACTAGGCACTTCCCCGCTGGTACTTGTAGTCTTATTTGGATCACTACAAAATTGTTTTGCCAGAGCTGCCAAATTCACCCTCTTTGATGCTACAAAAGAGATCGCCTTTGTGCCTTTAAGCCGAGAAGGGAAGTTGAAGGGCAAAGCGGCCATTGATGGTTTTGGCTCTCGCCTTGGAAAATCTGGAGGGGCAATCATCCACCAGCTCCTACTTGTGATCTTTGTCACTATCTCTGCCAGCGCCCACATTGTGGCTGCGATTTTAGCCCTCGTCATCGGAGTATGGATGGTAGCAGCCCTGGCCCTCGGCAAACAGTTCAATACCCTCGTTGCCACCGAACCCACTGCTTCTGCGCCTTCAGAGGCACCAGCTCCCTCTGAAGAAGTGGCCGCCTCCCCTAACTAAAATCTTTATTTTATCTTAATTTTAATCTGATATAATAGAATTTAAATTATTTTAATAAATAGATGACTATGTGTGTAAATGCTATTACTTACTTAACTGTGGATGGTACGACTGCGGGTAATATAAGCAGCTGCAGAGCAATGGCAGTGGCTTTATTCACAGTCGCCCTAGTAGGAACCATCTTAGGTGCTTCGAGCCTCGCAGGCTCGGAGCAAGCATCCCAATACTTCTCGGGTTCGTATACAGCGGCATTAGCTACCTTTAGCGCAAGTCTCGCCCTGGCAATTCTGATTCCTTTGGGCCTCAGGTACTGCAAAGCCTCTCATCCAGCACAAAGAAGTGTGGTGGATGAGGATGATTCTGTCCCCATCAGAAGGCCTCCTACCGCCCCCCGTCCTAAAGACTGGGCGGCATATAATCGATTAAAAGAAATGGGACACCGAGGCACTGTTCAGGTCGTTTGTGAAGATGGCACACGGAGCGAGCCGATTTCTTTGAGTTATGAAAATCGCTTGGGCAAAGGCGGCACTAAAAGTGCCTATGACTATGATGAGAATCACGTAATATTACTTCCTAATATGGATGCAAATTCCCCTGGGCAATATACCGGTGGCCGGTGGGAGCGCATGATTGATCATGAAGTAGCTACCGCCCAAAAACTTAGCCAGAGCGGTTTGTTAACACCGATTATCGGAAAAGTATGGGTGGAGGTGCCCTCACCCAATCCTTCTGGAGCTCTATTTAAGATACCAGCCCTTCTTTCTAGAAAATTTACATCGTTTTCCAAATACAAGATCTATATTTGGGACACTAAAAACCCCTACAGCTCTACCCTTAAGGAATCTCCAATGTTTTCGTCTGAGAACGCGCGGTTAGAAGCTCAAAATTGGCTCCCCCATTTAGATCTACTGCTAAAGGATATCGCGCACCTATACCTTCTAAGTATTCCAATAAAACGTGACACGAAAAATTTAGCCATGCAAAAAGAGTCTAATGGCCCATGTAAAATTCGATTTTTTGGTTTTGACTGCGTCACAAAGAAGGGTATGAATCATGGGCATCCTATCGATAGAGAGGAAGTCAAAAATATGCTGGTCCAACTTATTGAGGAGGTCTTTTTTATGGAATACGCCAATGCATCTGAACACGGGTGGTGCATGTTCCTACCAGAAAACACACAAGCTGTGAGGGCCCAGCTTGTAGAGCAATATACCCAGATTGTCCTTCAAAAGATCGGTGAGATTGAAGCAGGCCAACGCTAACTCTGCTTCCTGTAGCGCATGAAGAGCTCAATAAAGGCAAAAGCTGCCATCACAAAAAAGGCCCAATAGACAAAGTTTGGAAGCGCAACCTGCAAGGTAATAAAGATTAACGCCCCAAACTGAAGCGCTGTAATGATCTTTCCCCAAATCAGACTGCGACACTCATAGCGCTTCCAACCACCCACAACCACCAAAAAGAGACCAAAGAGACAGATAGATATGTCTCTAGAAATAAGCGCTATAAACTCCCAAAGGTGCAGACTACCCTCCATATACAAGACACCACAGACAAAAAAGACAAAAAATTTGTCCATAATTGGATCCAAAACTGCACCCAATTGTGTTGTGTTTTTTTGCATCCGAGCCAAAAAACCATCTAGAAAGTCGGTCACCATCGCCAAAATGATCGCCGTTAAACGAATCCAGATGTTCTCTTGTAAAAACAAAAGAGCCCAGCCCGCTCGGGATAAAGAAAGTACATTGGAAAGAGTTAACATTGCCACCGAAATTTCCTTGTTCAACCTGAACTTTGGGGCTATCTTCTTGATAGTCAGAGGAGATAACCCCAAAATTCAGGTTGTTCAACGATCCAAATCAGTCGTCTTATCTACTGAACGCACCTTAATTCTCTTATACCAAAAAAAGGCAATAATCGCGATCAAAAACAAAGTAAATATTATAATATTAGCCCATTTTAAATGGGTCCATAATAGCTGATGATTCTTACCACAAAGGTAAGAGATAGTAAAAAGGGTAGCGTTGGAACAGAGGCAGGCAAGGCCATCACAGATTAAAAACTTGGTAAACGAGAGGTTTGCCATACCAGCTGCCGCAAAAAGACAGTTGCGCACCCCAAAGGGAATAAAACGACCCACAATTAGGGTAAGGACTCCATAACGTGCATAATAGGACTGAATCTGCTTGAGCCTCTCTGGCTTAACCATACGCGAAAAAAAACGCCTCTTCCAAAGCCGTACCCCCAACAGGCGCCCAATCCAATAGGGAATCCAATCAGAAATATAGGCCCCTAAAAAAACTGCAATGAATAACTTCCATAGATTTTGCGGCACAATTGTACTTGCAAGTACGCCACTTACGATGATTAATAGATCCTCACTAATCGGAAAATTGAGCCCCGCAAGGATAAATAAACCAAAAATCGCAAAGTGTGCGTACTGCGCATGCTCGGTAATAAAAAGTAACAGTGAGTCCATATTTTTATATATTAACAAAACCAATAAATAAATAAATCCAAATTTTACACTTGAAAAAGTATAAAAAAACCTTTATTAATATTAACAGGGGGAATTAAGTAGGCAGAGGTGCTGGAGCACCTCTGCCTACTAGACAGATTTAGATCTATGCTTCGAACGATTTTAACCATCGCCGCTATTTTGGGGATCATCATAGGTGTTACCGCAGTTGTTGTCAGTCGAAAGTCACTGCCTACGCCCCCTATTGTATCTCCCCCTCCCCATTCTCCCTATGCGCATGCTATTGCCGCTGCAGGGATTGTAGAGGCTGCCAGCCAAGACATCTCCATTGGCACCCCCTTTACTCAGATTATAGAAAAAGTCTATGTTAAAGCTGGCGACTATGTTGAGAAAAATACCCCCTTATTTAAGCTCGACACCCTCACTCTAGAGGCAAAGCATACAACAGCCATCGCCAAACTGGCTGTAAAACAGGCAAACTATCAAAAAAACTTAGCTCTTCCACGCCCAGAACAAATCCCTATCAAGGAGGCAAGTGTTAAAGAAAAGGAGGCAAACTACAAAGATTTTATTAGTCGATTTGATCTTGTAGAAAAGATGAGTAATCCCAATGCAATCAGTCGAGACGAGTACAATAAAAGGCAGTATCAGGCAGATATTGCCAAAAACCAACTCGAGCGAGCTAAAGCAGAACTTGATCTTCTGCTTGCCGGAGCATGGATCAAGGATCTAGATGTTTTAGAGAGTGAAATTGAGGTAGCAAAGAGTGAGGTCGCACAAATTCAGACAGAAATTGAGCGCTCTATGATCCGAGCTCCTCTCAATGGTGTCGTGATGCGTGTAAATATTCGTCCAGGCGAGCTTGCTCCAGCACGAGACCTAAGTACTCCCCTCATGCTCTTTGGTGCCCTAACTCCTCTTCATATTCGAGTAGATATCAACGAGGCAGAAGTGTGGCGCGTGCTAGAAGGTGCTGAAGGCACAGCCTTTGTACGAGGAAATAGCTCCCTATCTGTCGATCTAAACTACATGCGACTCGAACCCTATTTAATCCCAAAGCCCTTTTTAACAGGGAATGCAAGGGAGCGCGTGGATACTCGTGTTTTACAATTAATCTATGAATTTGATCCAGGCGATCTACCTATCTGGCCAGGACAAATTATGGATGTATTCATCGAGGCAAAACCAAACTTATGAAAATCTATCCATTGCTATTATCTATGATTTTCTTGACTGGTTGCATGAGTGTGCGCAAGCCTTGTGTCACAATGCCCTCCATTTATCAACAAGAGCAAGAGTGCGATGTTTGTACCAACGAAACTCCTAGTTTAGATTACTGGTGGGAAAAGTTTGAAGATCCAATGCTAAATCAATTGGTAGAAAAAGCCTTAACTTGTAACTACGATCTAAACATCGCAAGAGAAAAGATTGTAGAGGCACGCTCAATCATGGGCATTGAACGCTCCAAACTACTCCCCCATATCGATGGAGAACTTCTCTACTCTCGTGTTCGAAATAGTGAAACAATGACAGAGTCTCCCTTCTTGGGAGGTAGATTTCTAAATTTGTTTCAATCTGGATTTGATGCCATCTGGGAGTTTGACCTTTTTGGGAAAAACCTAGACTATACGCGCGCCTCCATCTATGACATCTGCGCTACAGCTGAAAACATGCGAAATGTCCACTTAACCGTTGCAAGCGAAGTTGTACGCGTCTATCTAAGGATGCGCACGTTGCAAAGTCAAATCGAGGTTACAGAAAACCATATTAAATCAGAAGAAAACCTGCATAACCTGATTAAAGAGCGCTATGAGGCAGGACTTACCCCTGAACTGAATGTCTACACATCAAAAGCTCTACTTGAAACACGTAAAGCAGTTTTGCCATCCTTTCAGGCCGAATTTCAGGAGAGTGTTTATACGCTAGCTGTCCTTACGGGTGATCTGCCTGAAAATTTAGGACACACCTTCGATACAAAAAAACCAATTCCCCACATCACCCCAAACATTGAAGCTGGGATTCCCTCCGAACTTCTCTGTCGCAGGCCAGATATTCGAGACAAGGAATTTTTATTGCGAGCAGCAGGAGTTCGTTTGCGTGCCTCCAAAAAGGAGCTTTTCCCAACAATTTCCATAGGGGCACTTTATAGCTGGGCCTCTGGATTTGCAAGTAAGTGGTTTAAACCGGACAGTCGAAGTGGCAATTTGACCCCCTTAATCTCCCTCCCTTTATTTCATGGAGGGGCGATTTGGTCTAATATTCATGTCGAGAACTCAAGACAGCGACAAGCAGTTCTTGCATATGAACAAACAATCCTGACTGCCCTCAAGGAGGTCGAAAGTTCTCTGATTTCCTATATTAAACAACAGATTCGACACGAGGCATTGATACGGGAGGTCGAGGCCAATCAAAAAGCTCGCGACCTTGCCCAAGTACTCTATATTGGAGGTTTTGTCGATTTTTTATATGTTTTAGATGTTGAGCGCGATCTTTTTCTCTCTAAGAACCTTTTGATAAGAAGCCAGGAAAACCTGATGGTATACCTCGTGGCCTTTTACAAATCACTAGGTGGAGGTCTGGAATGCTCCGCTTTGCCATAAAAATGATGATTGGGGATCGCATCAAATTTTTGGGGATTCTCTTTGGCCTCATTTTTTCTACCTTTATCATCACCCAGCAAGCAGGCATTTTTATTGGTCTGATGCAGCGCACCTATGGATTTATTGCAGACACCTCGCAACCAACAATTTGGGTGATGGATCCAGAAGTCCAGCATGTAGATGATATTAAAACAATGAAGGCTACCGACCTCTACCGTGTGCAAGGCATTGAGGGGGTACAATGGGCTGTTCCCATGTACAAGGGACTTATAAAAGCTCGTCTGCCATCTGGCAGATATCAAATCTGCACTGTCTTAGGATTAGATGACGCCTCTTTAATAGGGGGGCCCCCGATTATTACCGAGGGATCGATTGAAAATTTACGAGCTCCCAATGCAGTGATCGTGAATCAAGTAGGTGCTCAAAAAAAACTCTCTCACAAAAATCCTAATAATCCTTCCCAAACGATTCCCATGCAATATGGAGAAGTCTTTGAAATCAATGACAGAAGAGCACAAGTGATGGGATTTTGCAAATTAACACGTACTTTTTTTTCTCATCCAGTGATCTACACCACCTTTAGCAATGCCATTGACTATGCCCCGAAGGAGCGTAACCTACTTACCTTTGTCTTGGTGCATCCCGAAGCAGGAATTAAGCCAGAAGTGTTGGCGAAAAGAATTCGTAAGGCAACAGGCCTTGGTGCCTATACGAGCAAAGAATTCAAAAAATTAACAATCAAATATTACATGACTGAAACGGGAATCCCTGTTAATTTTGGCGTCGCTGTTTTGTTGGGCTTTATGATTGGAACTGCGATTGCGGGACAAACTTTTTATAATTTTGCCCATGACAACCTACGCCACTTTGCCACGCTCAAGGCGATGGGAACAACACATCGTACGATTACCAAGATGGTCTTGATACAGGCTACTCTCGTGGCCTTTTTAGGTTGGGGTATCGGAATTGGCTTAACAGCTCTTTTTGGATTTATCTCCTCGAGTAGCGAGCTCTCCTTTAAAATGCCGTGGTGGCTCTTTGTATTAAGTGCCTTATCAATCTTTACGATTACTATTTTGGCAGCCCTTATCAGCCTACGCAAAATTTTAAAATCAGATCCTGTGGTGGTATTTCAACAATGAGTAAGACAATTGTTACCTGCAATCAGCTAAAAAAGAGCTACGGCGATGAAAAGGAAAGTCGTGTTGTTGCCCTATCAGGGCTCGATTTGACGGTGCAGGCTGAAGAGCTACTTATGCTTGTTGGCCCCTCGGGATGTGGGAAGACGACGCTGCTATCGATTATGAGTGGCATCTTGACCCAAGATAGCGGGGATTGTATCCTTTTTGGCCACGACCTTAACAAAATGAAAGATGATCAAAAATCTGCTCTACGAAAAAACAAAGTAGGCTTTGTCTTTCAGGCATTCAATCTCATTCCAATGTTGAGCGCACTTGAGAATACAACCATTCCTCTTATTTTAAATGGGTTTGATCCGCAAGAGGCAAATAGTATTGCAGCAAAACTGTTGACACGTGTGGGATTAGGGAGCCGTCTAGATGCTCTTCCCTCACACCTATCTGGAGGTGAGAAACAGCGTGTGGCAATCTGCCGTGGCTGCATCCACAAACCTGGGTTGATTGTCTGTGATGAGCCAACAAGCAATCTGGATCATCAAACGGGGATTCAGGTACTTAAGCTCTTAAAAGAGCTTGCAATTTCAGAAAAAAGTGCTCTTGTAATTGTGACGCATGACCCGCGTATTTTTGATTTTGCGGACCGTCTTCTCCATATGGATGATGGAAGGATTGTCCGCGAAGAGACTAATGGCACCTAGTTGGTGTTGACTTCGTTAACCACGCCCACGTTGCTGCCCACAATGGTTGTAAAGGTGCCGCCTACAGCATTATCTAGGCGGTAGCCGGGCACTCCCACACTGTCGCTCACATTGCCAGTCAAAAGAACAGCACAAGCCGCCGTTGCATCTGTAGTTTGAATCGTAATCGAGCGCACAAATGTTGGGCTCTGCGAGTTTACCCATTGGTTATTCGTCACAGTAAATTGCAAATCAGCTACCTCCCGCACCCGCAAGGCCACGATCGAATTAAAGGGTTGAGGCGCCCCCCCATAGCAATCATCAAAGACATTATTCGTTAAGAAAATTTGACCACTACCTCCAAATCCATACCCACCGATAGCTTTAGCAGGATCCTGAACTCCGGGAGTTTGGTCCCCCATCCTAAAAAAACGATTATTTGTGATTCTAAGCGTTTGGAAATCTCCCACACTCACCCTTCCAAAAAAACGACCTAAACCAAATTCGATTCCTGTTACACCAGAGACATTTTCAAATGAGGTAAATAGGTTGTTCTCGATCAAATAATTTGCATCAGGAAGAGTGGAAATCACGTGAATCCCAAAGACAGGTCTTCCAAAATTGCTTAACTCAAAGGTATTGTTGACAATCGAAAGATTACCTCCACTATTGGTAAAGCGCACCCCCTGATTGAAAAAGGCTGAAGCTGGCACGGAATTAACCTCAAAAAAATTATTGTGCACCAATACATTTGAAACATCTGTAATATCAACGCCCCTTACATCGTTTGCAATCAGGTGAAATCCGCAAATTTCGGTATGATTGGCCGCCAAAACGATTGGATCTACAGAATTTGTAATCTGAGGCATTGTTCCCGATGCAGGCAATTCAATCGGGCCACATTCAGAGGGTAGATCGCAGCCACTGGCCGCCCCAAAAAAGTATTGGCCATCCTTTAAAACAATTCCTTGATCCATCCCCGTTGTGGTTCCATCGCCTGCAAATACATAGATTACATCGTTGGCAGTGGAGGCCACCTCAGCCTCATTTAAAGTAGCGTAGGGGTGTTGGAAAGTTCCCTGGCTATCTGTGCTTGTATTGTTTACAAACAAAAATTGGTAGGGCAAGCCCGTGGCTGGATTGATAGCAAGCTCACGATCTTTGCTTCTTTTGATCGGAATAATCTCACGACGCTCCACCCTTTGTAAGACACTTCTTTTAAAGCAGCGACCACGACGACACCCCTTAAATTTACCACCAAAAGGGATACGCAAGCTCACTTGTCCCTGAATAATGCCACCAAAAAGCTGATCGTAGGAGCCCTGAATCTCAAAACGAATATAATCGGAGAGATCACATGCAAGACGCGCCTGTCCTCCCCAACTATTTAAATTCTTCCTTTGTAGAAAGTAGGGTCCAGCAGCAAGATATAAGTCGCTATAGGGAATCACACGCCACGGCAGATAGAGTCCCGCCTCTGCATTAAATCCACGCAAGGCAATGTCTCGTTGTTTAAAACAAAAGAGGGAGTTGCCAGAAAAATTTGAAAAATCTGCCCAACACGGCGTAGATAGATCCAATGGAAAATAGCCATTGGCCCGAAAGTCCCAAGTGCACCCTAATGATTCCACTCCAAACGAGAGCTGTCTAAACGCCTTGTGTGCATAATCTCGGTAGTCAAAATAGCCATTGATGCCCCACACTCGATTTTTTCCAATATGACGCACGCCTACGCCTACATTTGAGGCAAATTCACCATTATCAAAGATATGGCCGCGCAGGTCCAAAAAGGGAACATTGTAACCTGAGATTGCAACAGGAAAAAACCCTTCAATCGACGTATAGCCATTGTTATACCCGATGCCGTTGCCCTCGATGTGCTTGAGAGTGCCCAAGTTAGGCAAACACTCACGCTCGATTGCAAAGCTTATACCGGTAAGGCAACAAAAAATAGTCAAAAGGAAAATGCGCATACCTAATATTTAATACAAGACTTTGAATAAATCATCGATAAGATTTATAGTAGCCTCTCATACTTTTCTTACAGAATGCCCCACACTATGCAAAAAAAACTCTATGTTCTAGATGTTTCTGGTTTTATTTTTCGTGCCTACTTTGCTCTGCCACCTATGACAAGCCCCTCAGGCGAGCCCACGCAGGCACTTTATGGCTTTATTCGATCGGTCTTTAAACTCTTTAAGGATTTTTCGCCCGACCATGTGGTTGCAGTATTTGATGGACCCGATAATAAAAAATCGCGCACCGACATCTACCAAGACTACAAGGCCAACCGCACCCAAGTCTACGAGGACCTTCCGGGGCAGATTGCGCGTGCAAAAGAGTTTTGTACCCTTTGCGGCATTGCGCAGCTCGAAATCGATGGGGTCGAGGCCGATGACACGATGGGCAGTGTGGCCAAGTGGGCCAAAAAGCAGGCAGAGGCGATCTACTTATGCACAAGCGATAAAGATTTGTGCCAACTAGTCGACGATAATGTTTTTGTACTCAATCCTTGGAAGGATAATCTGATCTTGGATGCAGAAAAGGTCCAAGAGGTCTACGGCGTTGCCCCTGAAAAAATCATCGACCTACTTGCCATGATGGGAGATAGCTCCGACAACATTCCGGGCTTACCGGGTATCGGTCCGAAAACAGCAACAAAGCTCTTAAACGAATTTGGCTCCCTGGACACCCTTTTGGCTCACCCCGAAAAACTAAAAGGTAAAAAACGAGAAATCTTTGAAAATGAGCATGAAAAAGCGCGCATGAGCAAGCAGTTGGCGACCATTCATACAGAGGTAGACTTTACCCACTCGCCCACGCTCTTTTCGTTAGAGGAGCAAGATGGGGCGGGGCTCAAACAATTCTATATTACAATGGGCTTTACTACCCTGCTCAAAGAGCTAGAAAAGAATTTGCCCGAAAACGCAAAGGAACAAGTCGAATACCACCTTGTAGAGAGCATGGAGGGGTTAGATGATCTGATCACCCTCTTGCAATCCCATCGAGAAATTGGCTTTGATACCGAGACCACCGAACTCAATTTTATGCGTGCGATGCCCGTAGGCATCGGCTTTGCTGTTGCACCCGGTTCGGCCTACTATGTGCCCTTAAATGGAGCCTTGCACCCTGATGATGTCTTAGGCAAATTAAAACCCCTTTTTGAGGACGAAAGCCATGCATTTTTTGCCCACAATCTAAAGTATGACCTGCATGTTTTAAATAATGTGGGCATCGAGGTAAAAAATCTTGGCTTTGACACCATTTTGGCCTCCTATTTGCTCAACAGTGGCTCCAGGCGCCATTCGCTCGACTACCTGGCCCTTACTCTCTACGGCAAGGTGAAAACTCCTATTAAGGAGCTCATTGGTAGTGGTAAAAAAGAGATCAGCATGCAGGATGTTGCCATTGAAAAGGTAAGCAACTACTGCTGTGAGGATGTCGATTACACAGTACGCCTCAAACAAGAATTTTCTCCCAAATTAAAGGAAGAAGAGCTAGAAAAACTCTTCGGTGTAGAGCTTGCTCTGCTACCCATTTTAAAAAAGATGGAGCGCGCAGGGGTATGTGTGGATGCAAACTACTTGCAAAAGCTTTCCGAAGAGGTCTCGTTGGATCTGCAAGGGTTGCAAGAGACCATTTATGAGATGGCGGGTGAAACCTTTAATCTTAATTCACCCAAGCAGCTCTCTGCTATCTTGTTTGAAAAATTGGAACTTCCCCCACCTAAAAAAAAGGGGGCCCATCTCTCTACCAGTGCCGATGTATTGCAATATCTGGCTCAAGAGCACCCCATTGCAAAAGAGATTCTTTCCTATCGCTCCCTTGAAAAGTTACGCAGCACCTACCTTGATGCTCTTGGGAAAACGATCAATGAAAAAACAGGGCGCATCCATCCAAACTTTATCCAATTTGGTACAGCCACAGGCAGACTTGCCTGCCAAGATCCCAACCTACAAAATATTCCGGTGCGCGGAGCTTTGGGTAAGCGCATTCGCCAAGCCTTTAGCCCCAGCAAACCCGATTGGAGCTACCTCTCTTTTGACTACTCGCAAATCGAATTACGTCTTCTTGCCCATTTAAGCGAAGATCCGGCCCTGATCACAGCCTTTAATCAGGGTGAGGATATCCACACCTACACCGCCTCATTGATGTTTAACCAACCGTTAGAGCAAGTCTCATCAGTAGAGCGTCACCAGGCCAAAGCGATCAACTTTGGAATTATCTATGGTCAGGGTGCCTACGGTCTCTCCAAGGAGCTCGACATTGAGATGTCTCGTGCCTCAGAGTTTATTAAAGCCTACTTCGAGCGCTACCCGGGCGTACAGAGCTATATCGATAGTTCGGTAAAATTTACAAAGAGTCATGAGTACGCACAAACGATGTTTGGGCGCAAACGCAAACTCCCCGAAATCAATAGCAGCAACCAGCAGGTCAAAAGGGCTGCTGAGCGGCTTGCCGTCAACACTCCCCTGCAAGGAAGCGCTGCGGACCTTATCAAATTGGCTATGATTGACATAGATAAAATTTTAGAAAAAAGAAAACTCAAGGGTTTTTTAGTGTTACAAATTCATGATGAGCTCATCTTTGAGGCTCCAGATAGTGAGATTTCAGAGCTCATAGAGGTTGCAAAGGAGGCGCTTGAGAATGTTGCCCAATTAAGGGTGCCCTTGGTTGTAGATGTTAATATTGGCAAAAATTGGGGAGAATGTTAAACTTAAAAAAGATAGCCGTCACGGGCGCCATTGGTTCAGGCAAGACGACAGCATGCTCTTACTTTAAAGAGTGCGGCGCTTATGTGATAAGTTCAGACGAAATTGTTCACCATTTACTTAACCCCCAAACAGATTTAGGCAAAGAGCTTGTAGCGCTTTTGGGAAAAGAGGTTGTCGATGGAGAGCATTTTAATCGCGGGCGCATTGCAGACAAGGTCTTTGGCGACCGACTACTTTTAAAAAAGTTAGAAGAGAAGCTGCACCCTGAGGTTTTAAAGGAAATCAATCGTGCATACCAAAGGGCAAAAAGTATTGGTACTTTTGCTCTATTTGTAGCAGAGGTTCCCCTCCTCTTTGAGGCACATTTTGAAGAGGATTTTGACAAAATCATTTTAATAGACTGCCAGGACCAGATGGCATTGCAACGTCTTAAAAAGGCAAAAGGGTTTCACAAAGAAGAATATATGAGGCGATTAAGTCGTTTATCACCCATTGAGCAAAAGAGAGAGAGAGCAGATTTTGTGGTCCAAAACGAGGATTCTCTACAATCTCTGCAGAAAGAATTAAACAATATTTATCAACAATTAACCACAATTTAAAATCAATATGGATCAAGAAAAAGCACCGAGTGTCTCAGAACAATCAACCGAAAAAAAGCGTACGCTTTTAGCACCACCTGACAAAATGGTCGCCGACCAATTACCTCCTAAAGAGGAAAAGCCAACCAAACCGGCAAAAGCTGCACAACCTGCGAAGCCGGCCAAGCCAGCTCAACCGGCACAGCCACCAAAAATCACGATTATTTCTGATCTACAAAGAATGAGCATCAATCAGCTCAATGTGCATGCGCGCGAATATGGGATTAAAAATTTAGCCTCTTTAACCAAGTCGCAAATGGTCTTTGAAATTGTAAAAATCAAATCAGCCCATCCAAATGAGATTCTTTTGGGTGAAGGGGTTTTGGAAGTTTTGCCTGATGGTTTTGGTTTTTTACGCTCTCCGATCTATAACTACATGTCCTCTGCGGAAGATATTTATGTCTCCCCTGCCCAAATTAGACGATTTGATCTCAAAAAAGGGGATTCAATTTTGGGAACGATTCGTTCTCCAAAAGAGAAGGAGAAGTACTTTGCCCTTTTAAAGGTAAATAAGATCAACAATGACTCTCCCGAGAAAGCCAAGGAGCGCGTCTCTTTTGAAAACTTGACGCCCCTCTACCCAGAGCAGCGTCTTGTCATGGAGACGACAAAAGATAAACTTTCGGCTCGCGTGCTCGATTTAGCGGCCCCGATTGGAAAGGGACAGCGTGGCTTGATTGTGGCGCCGCCTCGTTCTGGTAAGACAATTGTTTTACAAAATATTGCCAATTCAATTGCGCACAACCACCCTGAAGTAAAACTGATTGTTTTATTGATTGACGAGCGTCCAGAAGAGGTGACGGATATGACGCGCCTTGTCAAAGGTGAAGTTGTTGCCTCTACCTTTGATGAGCAGCCAGACCGTCACATTCAGGTGGCTGAAATGGTGATCGAAAAAGCGCGCCGTCTTGTCGAATATGGAGAAGATGTTGTCATTTTGCTCGACTCGATCACCCGTTTGGCACGCGCTTACAATACGGTGCAACCGCACTCTGGCAAGATTCTTTCTGGGGGTGTGGATGCCAGTGCCCTCTATAAGCCCAAGCGCTTTTTTGGAGCGGCACGAAACATCGAAAATGGTGGCTCGCTTACCATTTTGGGTACGGCGCTGATTGATACGGGCTCTCGTATGGAAGAGGTGATTTTTGAAGAATTTAAGGGTACGGGCAACATGGAGCTTGTCTTAGACAGGCGCCTTGCTGATAGACGCGTCTACCCTGCAATTGATTTGATTAAGAGCGGCACCCGAAAAGAAGAGCTACTCTACCACCCAACGGAGCTAGAAAAGATCTACTTATTGCGTCAAGCGACAGCAGATTTGGCGCCATTGGATGCGATGAATCTTCTGCTAGGACGTCTCAAAAAAACAGGCAGCAATGCTGAGTTCTTGCTCTCGCTCAAAACATGATCGAGCTAGTTGACTATGATCCAGAGTGGCCAAACCAATTTGCATTGGAAGCGGCTCGTATTAAAAGCGCACTAGGCAAAGCATGCGTAGAGGTGGAGCATATTGGCTCCACCTCTATTCCAAATTTAGTCGCAAAGCCAGAGTTGTATTGAATAATTCAATTTTCGATTGATTTTTGAACCTTTTTCCCCCATTTTGCCGATCTCTCGCTCGCTGTACCACATGTACTATCTTCGCTCGAGATCGCCAAACTGGAGAAAAAATCCCAAAAATTCTTCGCAATCTTTTCTCGCAAAATATTGAGTGTCAATAAATTAACGCGAAGCGCTTTTGGTGGTTTTGTTCTAGTTGTTCGATCTCGAGCGAAGATAGTACATGTGGTACAGCGAGCGAGAGATCGGGCAAATAGGGCAAAGCCTAGCCAAATGATTAGGAAAACTCGAATTATTCAACACAGCCTTGCATTTAGAGACTATTTGCGCACCCATGATGAGGCAAGGGAGAGGTATGCTCAGCTAAAACATGACCTGGTCCAAGATCCAAGCTCACATAAAAAACACTCGGGGATCTTTTCGGGATATAACTGTGGAAAAGACAAATTCATTAAAGAGATCCTAGAAAAAAGTGGCTTTGATGCGATCCACATCAATTTTTGCATGCATGATGCCGAGTGGGCTGCATACCGGCGCATGATTGCCCCCACCCCTGCTGACTTAGAAAATCCTCGCCACTTTCATTTTTGTCTCTACAAAGGGTGCACGATTGCCGCCTGTGCCCACCTGGAGATCATTGAGCCCCAAAAAGCGCATATACACGCCTTGGTGGTCGACCTTCCCTTTCAAAACCAGGGAATTGAAAGAGTATTTACAGATTTCCTTAACAGGTGGCTAACCTTTCTTAAGGCATCTTGACTAAGAAAGGTTAGCATGCTAACCTTTCTTAAAAGGTAGAAGATGAAGCGTAATGTGGGCAGCTATATCACCAAAAAGATTCCAGGAGAATCCTACCGGGCATATATTCCGCCCAAGCTTCCTCCAACTCTTGCTATGGAGGGGCTATATGGACTTCTAGAAAAGGCTATCCTCTCTTTAGCCAAGCTCAATGAGATCAGTCATACCATTGCCAATCCATCACTTTTCATTTATATGTATGTGCGCAAGGAGGCACTGCTCTCCAGTCAAATTGAGGGCACACAGAGCTCCTTTTCAGATCTCATCTTATTTGAGCATGACCAAAAGCCAAATGTTGCATTGGATGATGTAGAAGAGGTCTGCAATTATGTAGCTGCCCTAAACCATGGTCTAAAACGTTTGCAAGATGATGATTTTCCCTTGTGTTTGAGGCTTTTAAAAGAAATTCATGGTGTCTTGTTATCTGGCGGGCGCGGAGCCCATCAATCCCCTGGGGAATTTAGACGCTCTCAAAATTGGATTGGAGGCACGCGCCCCGGCAATGCTCTCTTTGTCCCTCCGCCTGTTGAACAGCTGGCTGGTTGCTTATCCGATTTAGAAAATTTTCTACACGATGACAAGCTACCCGATTTGATCAAAGCAGCCATCGCCCACCTACAATTTGAGACAATCCACCCTTTTTTAGATGGCAATGGAAGGTTGGGACGACTCCTGATTACACTTATGTTGTGCAATAGCAAAATCCTCGATACTCCTATTTTGTACCTAAGCCTCTACTTCAAACAGAATCGCACTCTCTATTACAACCTGCTACAAGAGGTCAGAGAAGAGGGCACGTGGGAGACATGGCTCGAATTTTTTCTAGAGGGCATCATTGTTACCAGTAAACAAGCGACAAAAACTATGCAAACGATTAACAAATTGTTTGCAGAAGATTTGGCAAAAATCAATAGATTAGGACGCGCACGTTTTACTTGCCAGGAGGTTCTCGACTACTTAAAAAAGCTGCCACAGATTTCCGTACCAGGATTAGCTGAGGCGCTACAAATCTCAACGCCTACAGCAAGAAACGCACTAAAACATTTAGTGGATCTATCGATTTTACAGGAGATTACGCATAAGCAACGCAATAAAGTCTATGTGTATAAGCGCTACCTAAATCTATTAGAGGAGGGCACAGAGGCCTTGTGAGGAAACGGAAAGAGAGGGATTCGAACCCTCGGTACCCTTGCGAGTACGCGTCCTTAGCAGGGACGTGCCTTCGGCCACTCAGCCATCTTTCCACGGAGGGCTAGAATAAGCTGGTTTTCCCATTTTAAGCAACTTCTTAGTGACAAAAGAGAGGGAATTTCGTAATCTCTGCAACCTATGAGCGAGACCTTTTCAAAAGTTAAAGTAGCCCCCCATTCTAAAGAGTCCGAGATGATGGTGCTCGGCTGCATGCTTACAAGCATTAATAGCTTAAATGTTGCAGCCGATCTTCTGGATGATTCCGACTTCTACTTCAACGAACATAAACAAGTTTTTAAAATCCTACAAACTGCCTACAAGCAAGACCGCCCCGCAGATGTCCACCTTGTCTGTGAGGAGCTAAAACGAGAGGGTGCCCTCGAGGCCATTGGGGGCCCAAGTTACGTTGCCACACTTGCCCAGTATGCAGGCACCTCAGCCTATACAGAAGAATATGCCGAAATTGTAAAGTCCAAATCACTTTTGCGCCAGATGATCCAAGCGGCGCAAGCGATCGAAAAAGAAGCTCTCGGCGATCCCCAAAATGTCCACACCTCGCTAGATGATGCACAAAAGCTCTTTTTTCAGATCAGTCAATCGGCAAACCCTGATTCTGGCGTCACCATCCGAGACCTGCTTAGTGGCTCCAAAGCCACTAGCCAGCTGCCCTATTTAAAAGAGCTACAAGAGCGACAAGAGGATTTTAATAATAGTGATCCCAACGAAACCAAAATCACAGGAATTCCTACCAATTTTATCGACTTTGATAAAATGGTCAATGGTCTCAACAACTCCAACCTAACCATTATTGCCGGCAGACCCGCCATGGGAAAGACCGCCTTTGCCATTAACATCGCAGCAAACATCTGCTTTGAGCAGGATATGCCCGTTGGCATCTTCTCCTTAGAGATGTCTGCAGAGCAGCTGCTACATAGACTGATTTGTAACCATGCCGAGGTAGAATCCGACAAAATCACACGCGGCACTCTCTCTGGAGCAGAGTTTCAGCGCATCGTCTCCTCGGTCAGCGAAATGCAAAAGTATACGATGATCATTGATGATCAACCAGGCCTCAAAATTACAGATTTAAGAGCACGCGCACGCCGCATGAAAGAGACGCACGGCATCAGATTGTTGGTTGTCGACTACCTGCAACTCATCTCAGGCTCTGGCACCAATCGAGGGATGGAGAGTCGGCAAAATGAGATTTCTGAAATTTCGCGCATGCTCAAAACTCTAGCAAGGGAGCTCGATATCCCCATTATCTGCGCTTCCCAGCTCTCTCGGAAAGTAGAGGATCGCCAGGGACATCGCCCCATGATGAGTGACCTCAGAGAAAGTGGTAGTATTGAGCAAGATAGTGATGTGATCATGTTTTTGCTACGACGTGACTACTACGATCCCAATGACAAACCTGGGCTTGCCGAGCTCATTATTGCCAAAAATCGCCATGGAGCAGTGGGCAGCGTCATGCTGACCTTTGTCAAGGAACTTGCACAATTTAGAAATTATACCCCTGTGCAGGTAGAAGTAGACGATGCTGCTTACACTCTATAAAAAAATAGATTTACACTTTTAATTAATTGAATTAAAAACACGATTTGTTTATACTTTCATTAAAATTAATTTAATGAGATTATTATTATGTCTAGTGCAATTAGTCCTTCTAAAAGACAAAGGGTGGAGAGCAATTTGGGGTCATTTAAAAATTTCCCCCAGGATGCTATTCAGAAAATTTTTTCTTTTCTATCTACTTCAAATATTTTTAAAAGTGCTCGAACCTCTTCAGAATGGAATCGATACATCTCGAGTCCTTTAATATTTTCGATTTTAGCGCAAAGAACAGGCCATTTACCAAAAACAGATATTCCCCGCGATTTAAGCTTAACAAGTCAAAGGCAATTAGAGGTAACCAACTTTATTTTTGCTAGGAATTTTAAAGAAAAAATCACTGACTCAATAGAGAAACAAACTAGGCATGAATCTGACATGACCATGCGAGGTGCTTCGCATGCGCTTTCTCCAAAAGGAGTTGCTCTTTATCTGCATACTGACAGTGACTATCGAGAAGCAATCCGAATGGCAAAACCAACCTCTACCGAATCAATATCAATTATTACCCCTTTGGAAGCTGGAAGGACAATCACATCGTTTGGTTGTTCGCAAAGAAGCGATCGATTTTGGGCTATCACACAATTTGCAAGCACTCATACTATAGTAGTTTTCGATCTTTTTGATGAAAATTATCAAGCCTTCTATCACTTTCCAGAAGCTGATGAAGATAGCTCTCCTCCTATCTGTACACTGTCTTGGGATGAGAAATCAATAATCGTTTATGAGAATTCTCTAAATCGATTAGGCTATATTAATCTTGAAGCAGCAGAATTTGAAATTTCTCAATCAGAGGATCTAGAAGGAATTTACATGATGCAAGAAAATAGCCTAGGACACCTTTTTTCTTTATCTAGTGATCAAACTCTCTATTTGCGCCATAAAGATGAACTTCCTTCCTTTCAGATCGCGGGAGGGGTACAAAATTTTTGTTTAGGGGAAATAGGGGAAAGGAGTCTAATTTTTGCAGCCAGAGCTAATGGGGAGCTTACCGTGATGCCAATGGGTGCATCTGAAACCACATTTCAACTATTTCCGCCTACATGCTCCATTAATTCTATGAACTATACAGATCGCTTTAGCTTATTATTTATCTCTTCAAGGCTCCCCGAAGCTCCGTTGAATATCTCATTTTTTCATGTGGAGCTAGAGCCTTCTTTAAATGTAATTCCCCTTACTTCTGTAGGGTTGCCCCCCCAGATAAGCTCCGCAACCTACCTAAATCAAACCCTTGCGCTTACATCTATAGGATTACCAGGCTTCGCCCCCCCTACTCTTCAACTCATCCCTCTGGAACAAGAGGAACAAAAATCGGAGTAAGAAAACGAATTGCCTTTACATTTTTTAGATAGGCGGGTATATTTTGGGCCTCACTATTTTGGAGTACTATGTCTTCGGTAAAGAAAAAGAGAAAACTTAAAATCTCAAAGCACAAGAGAAAAAAGCGCAGACGTCGCGACCGCCACAAAAATAAATAATTTTTGTAATGTGGAGTCACCCTGTTGTTTATGATGTGATTGTCGTTGGGGCGGGTCATGCGGGTTGCGAGTCTGCGCATGCAGCTGCGCGCATGGGTGCATCTACCCTTCTTATAACAACTAATTTAGATACGATTGCCAAGATGAGCTGCAATCCTGCCATTGGCGGAATTGGCAAGGGGCATATGGTCCGCGAGATCGATGCCTTGGGTGGCGTCATGGGCAAGGTGACTGATTGCACAGCGATTCAGACGCGCATGCTCAATCGCGCCCGTGGGCCTGCTGTTTGGGCGCCTCGTGCGCAAGCAGATAAACTTGCCTATCAAACTCAAATGAAACATCTGCTTGAGCGTTTGGACAATCTAGATTGCTTTCAGGCGCATGTTACAGCTCTTCGAGTGGATGGGGGTAAGGTATTGGGAGTGGAGACCAAGGAGGGGATCTTTTTTGGTGCCAACAGTGTGATCCTTTCGGCTGGTACTTTCATGCGTGGAATGTTGCATATCGGCGAAAAACATTTTGAAGGGGGGCGCGCAGGAGATCGAGCCTCTGTGGGTTTATCTTGCTCTTTAGAGGAGCATGGTTTCAAGCTCAAGCGCCTTAAAACTGGAACACCTTTTCGCCTTAACAAGCGCACGATTGACTTTTCAAAAACAGAAGAGCAACCAAGTGAGCCTGGGGTACGCTTTTCATTTGATGGGGCGCCACAAAACCCTTTGCCTCACATCAGTTGCCATATTACGTATACCTCTAAAGAAACTAAGAAGTTAATAGAAGATAATATCCACCGCTCCCCTCTTTTTCTTGGGAAAATTGAGGGTGTAGGTCCTAGGTATTGCCCATCGATTGAAGATAAGGTGGTCCGTTTTGCTGACAAGGAGCGTCACCAAATCTTTTTAGAGCCTGAAGGGTTACAGACCCAGGAGGTCTATGTCAATGGGATCTCCTCTTCGCTGCCCTTTGATGTACAATTGGAGATGCTCAAAACAATTGATGGCCTAGAAAATGCAAAGGTCACACGCCCTGCCTATGCGATTGAGTATGATTGTGCGATGAGTGGACAACTGCAAGCTACAATGGAGACAAAAGCGGTAGAGGGGCTCTATTTTGCTGGGCAAATCAATGGTACCACAGGTTACGAGGAAGCGGCGGCCCAGGGGTTAATGGCGGCAATCAATGCGGTATTAAAGATTAGAGAGCAACCTGCCTTTATTTTGCAGAGGCAGGAGGCCTACATTGGTGTGATGATTGACGATTTGATTACCAAGGATCACGCGGAGCCCTACCGCATGTTTACGAGCCGTGCGGAGCACAGGCTCTTATTGCGCCAAGACAATGCGGATATGCGTTTAACTGGCTATGGTGCCCAATTTGGGTTAGCAAGGGAGACGCGGGCGCAGGCGGTTGTGCAAAAAGCGCGAGCCATTGAAGAGGAGAGCAAGAGGTTACAGGGGATTTATAAGCAAGAGGGTAGCAAGGGGTATTCGCTTGCAGCGCTTTTGTGTCGTCCTGAAAATAGTTATGATGGGCTTTGTCAAAAGTATCCTGAGGATTTTTCATCGATTGGTGAAGAGGTGAAGGAGCAGGTGGAGTTAAACATCAAGTATGCGGGCTATATCCAGCGTGAGCTACAGGATGTGAAAAAGCTTGCGGGAATTGAGAAGATTGCGATTTGTGAGGGGTTTAATTTTTCAAAGGTTGTGGGTTTGAAGCAAGAGGCTAAGGAGAAGTTGATTCATTTTAGTCCTCAAACGGTGGGGCAGGCGTCGCGCATTGCGGGTGTTTCCTAT
>Ga0180433_10000523_pt1 | contig 65825 bp, 64 predicted proteins | sample SS_ome_8_FD_132980 | JGI IMG/M metagenome (GOLD analysis project Ga0180433, IMG submission 132980) | Hypersaline lake sediment archaeal communities from the Salton Sea, California, USA - SS_1_D_1 metaG | ecosystem: Environmental > Aquatic > Non-marine Saline and Alkaline > Hypersaline >... | reverse complement strand
TATCTAGCCCGTTTCCATCGACGTACATTTTGTTACTCAAAAGCATTGCATATGGTCTATGCTACTTTAACCGTTTTTTTCACTGCTAATTGGGAAGAATATCTTTAGTTAGCAACGCCTTTTTAGATTCTCCGTCTCTTACAAAAAATTGAAAAAAGACAGGGTGGATTATAAGCAGGGTTTGAATAATACTCTACATAAAAAATTTGCTATTCAAGTTACTTATGTGATGTAAAATATTTTTTACTTAATATACTGTAGTGAATTCAAAAATTGGGAATTTGATAAAATCAGCGACGTAGATTTTAAGCAGCGAAGCGATACTGAAGCAGCTCAACTTGAATAAGTTGAGCAATTTAAGTGGCTTAAAAGATACGAATGATTGATGCAACCAAAAACAAATTTTTGAGTTTATTTCGGTATAACTGTATCAACATCCCAGTAGCCCATTGCGCGGCCGGTATTAAGGTCTAACCTCATCGCAGCTTTTAAAACACCGTAAGGCTGCTCTCTAAAAATCTCTACTTTTTCTATATCACTTGCAGACAGCTCATAGTAAGAAGAAGCCGTAAGAGTGGGCTGGGGTTGACTCACATCAATTTGATATTCTCGAATAGCCTTCTTTTTTGCTTGGATGTATTTCCCATGTCCTCGAATTCCAAACCCTGTTTCCATCCCATCTAGAACCAAGTCTTTTCTAATCTCGGTTTCTAAGCCAGCGAAGATTCCCTGATGAAGGAGAGACATAAATGTTAAAACTTTATTAGCATCTTTCATGCTAATAAAAAGTGTTTTAAAAAGATGATCCGCATCTTTGCCGGGTGTTCCATCTAAAACAGTATCCCCTAAAGCCACTTGGAGGAATCCATCTCCATGCCTTTTGAGGTCTTTATTAATCTGAATAAAGAGGCGACCTCTGTCAATTTCGAGAGGTTCTTGCTTAATTACGTAAGGAGCAACATTCTCATCTAAAACTGTTTCTACATCCGAAGGAAACATTCTTCTAGGTTGACTACTTAGAAAAGCTTCTACATCTTCAGGAGACTGAGCTTCGGCTAGAGGAGGAGGTTCAAACTTTCTTTTTGACGCCTCTGCAACTCTTAATGGATCAGATTCTCCGGTCGTATAGAGGTAAGCCTCATACTCAGGTCTGGTTAAAGCTGTTTTCTTTGTTGGAAATGCTGCTTGATCTGAGTGTTTAGGAACTTGAACTTCATGCATCTTCCATCTGCTGAAGTCAATGCTTCCCATCAACTGTTTCTTTTTATGAGACATGTCTCGAAGGAATTGCGACAAAGCAAGACCAGGTTTAAGGCGGCGAGGAATGGCCTCTTTCTTTTTCACAAGAATCGGTGGTCCTAAGAGCTGATAAAGTGTTTCTTCAAACCATTCATCTTTTGGATTCCCAATCATGTAATAGCTTGTTTCGTCTTCATTTTTCGCTTCATTCCCCCCACGATCTAGCTTATCTTTACAAATGTCTTTCATTGAGGTGATTTTATAGCGACCACTTTTTGTCTGTAACTCTGAGAGTCTGAAAATCAGATCTTTTCTCATGAATGAGTAAGCAAGTTCAATAAAGACTTGCCACTCGCGAAGAGGGTAAGCTTCTTCAGCATCTGTGGGGCTGAACCCTTCAAAGTTGATCTGCTCTCGACCATCAAAGAAGTGTGTATGAAGTAATTTGAGAATTTCCTTTAGTTTAGGTAAATAAGCTTCTCGATATTCAGGATTATCCCAGAAAATTTGCGGAAGCATATTCTGCGCATAGAAACCTTTTCCAACATTATCTTGCTGACTGTATGTTTCTATAAACGCATCGATCAAACCGTCAAACGTTGTGATATCGGCATAGGGGGCTTCTCTTTTAAAAAGCGTTCCTTCGACTGATTGAGTTAAAACAAATTCATTATGATGGATTGCTTGAAGTCCTTCAATTACTTCTACACGGTCTCTTTCATTTTCCACACCACCTGGGATCCTTCTTTGGTGGTTGACATATAAGTCCCCTTCCCGTCTTGCGGCTTTTGCAATGAGCAGTTCCTGGTATTCAGGAGCAACAGCTTCTCCACTTCTTGCTGCCACATCATATCCAGTGAGCCAGACAAGAGGACGTGTCAGCATTCCAACACCAATTCCCCAAATGCTTCCTGGTTTGACGGGGCATCCATGACGGAAGTAATCAACTGTCCAAGTTTCATCTCTATCTATATGACGGTAAACATAACGATTACGTAAGTGGGGAGTATTTTTTGTTCCGATAAAATCTTCACATCCTAAGGCACCGCAGAGTTTTTGATACTGAAGTGCAGCATTGGATTTACCAATCTGATCTTTAGGCGCTTTTTTTACATCGGCATTTTTTTCATGAATTTTTCGAACAAAGCTCGTTGCTGTAATAGGATCAAGATCGGGTTGTTGCTTTTGCGCAATGCGACTTTCACCAACAAAGAGATCAGTGATTGCTTTAAGGTGATTATAAATCTCTGGGCGGAAAAGTGTTTCTGAAAGCATCCAAACAGCCCTGCGACAGAAGTCTTGATCTTCCGTCAACTTTTTTTTAGGTTTTAAATGGAATCCTTGATATTCTTGACAGACAATGGCTCGGCGTAGACTTTGGACAAGGGCGTATCTTTGTGAGCTAGGGTCGGTATATTCTTTGCGCGGATCAATTGGGTTCACCATGGCTTCAACAGCTCGGTGAAGATCTTGGAATAGCGTGCTTTGAGAATGCTTTGCTGAAAGCTCTCTTGTTTTAAGAAGGAGATCTCTTGGAGAGATTCCAAACTGTTTCTCTACAATTCTCAAGTACTCTTCTAAAACGACTCGGTACTTTCTCATCTTGGCTGGGTGACCGTTTTCACCGATAAAATGACTCCACGCAACCCATTTAGCTTGACCCACATTTTCCAAAGCCTGCTCTCTTACTCTTTCATCCATTAAGACTAAACTTTGACCTAACTCACGGTTTAGTTGAATTTGAGAATGGTTTAACCTGACTATGGGAGGATGAATTTGAGCGTCCACTTGCTGAGGACCCATAATTGCTCGTGGATGGCTATTTCCTTGAAGAGGTAAGCCTCCACCTGCTCTTGCTTGTCTGATCAAGCCACCAAAAAAAGCGGCTATCTGCGGCTGTGCAAGATCGAGTTGAAAAAGCTGTGGCAAGCCATCTTGGAAAAATGCCACATGCGCCTGCATATGAGAAATATTAGGATGGCCTCCCTCAATCATTCTAACCGGGTGCTGCTTAAACATCCGGAACAGTTGTCTTCTTTTTTCTAAAGTTGATAAATCGAATGCAAATTGAAACTGCTCTTGGTCATCTTGGATATTGATAGCGACCACGTCAGCTTGCAGAGCAACTTCTCGATCGTTTACTGGATCTAAAACTCTAAGTGCCCTGTCATCTTCTATAGGAACAATCTGTCTTTCTGCAAGAGCTAGTGCTTTTTGCTTGCTTCTCGAACAAAGTCCTATTACAGCTAAAAGACTTGTCAAAGCGCTTAAACCTAACAAGGTATAAGAAGCTTGCGAAGATCCCCCTTGTTCCCAATTATCAGTTGGCCGAGGAAAAGATGAAAGGTTCTGCTGAGGAAAGGTCATCTCAGGATAACGGTCTTTGATTAGTGAAAAAGGACGGCTCTTTTCTGCTGACGTCACTAAATAGTCATTTGGAGCTAGGAGCTGGAATGCAACTGGAAATTGAGGAGTTGCAACCTTTGGTGCATATGTGTTTGCAGAGTAAGAGTGCATCCAAGAATCTGCTGCAAAAGGTTGCAACAAAGGCATTTCAAACTGATTGCCTCTGACAGGACGTGGTGGCTGATAAAAGTCTAGACAACGACCAGTAGGACAAAGGTCATCTTCCTGGATTACAGGTTGTGTCACATTTGGTGTTGATAAAGTAAGAGACTGAAGCTCTTGAACTGGTCTGTCTGTTTCCTTGCAAAAACCTTCTTCTCGAATGAATGGATTTGTTGCATTCCCAGGAATCGAAAACTTTTGCTGCTGTAAGAACGGTAATGAAACCTCTTCTGTTTTGTAAGCGCGATCGATGACTTCAATTTCAGAAAGTTTTAGACTTTTCTGCTTGGGCACTGGATGATCAACTACTTGGCTTCCAGGTGGGATAGAAAGGCAGTTGTGATCTGGACACCTATCAACTTTTGGGACACTTGCTTCTTCACCCTTATGAGCATGTTCAATGATTCGAATCTCTGAAAGAGTTAAGCTTCTTGAAGATGCCACTGGATGGTCAACAACTTGACTGCCAGGTGGGATAGAAAGACAATTATGATCTGGGCACCTATCGACTTTTGATAAATTTGACGTAGGTGATCCGGAAAAAAGCGCTCCAATCCCAATAAAGGTCGGAACTACAACAACCATAACAAGAAGCCCTACAGCAATGGCTTGCTGGGTTGTCACTTTTCCAAACAAATAATTCGGAGTTACTCTTTCTTCCCCTTTTTCGAAAAGAGCGTCAACGTCGCAGGTAAGCTCTTCTTCAATCCGATCGGCAAATGTCCGTCGCATCTCTATGGAAAACTCAGATTTAAGCGCTTTGTTATCTGCAAATGCAAGAGAGTAGGCACTTAGGTCTTGCTTGGATAACGCTTTGACCTCTTGTTCTGTTTTTGGGTAAAGAAGAAGAGAAATAGGGCATTTTGACTTGAAAGCTTGCTGCTTGGTAAACTCAAGAGCTTTCCATTTTTCAGGGTGCGCCTGATAATAGTTTCTGAGCCAGGTCAGTTCATATGGTTCCAAAAGTTCTATGTTGGTTGTTTCTGCAACCTCAATCCACTCATTCCTGGCTGGCTGAAAGCCCTGGTCAAAAAATTGCTGAGCCAATTTTGGGTCAATTGCAGTTTCAGAAAGTTGCAAGACTAAATGCACCCAACTGAGCTTCTCTGTAGAGAGAGTATCAATTGACTTAGGAAAGGCTGGAAGTTCACCTTTTCGATATTCTCTATCTTGAGGAAGCAGGTCATGATCCATGAAGAGTTGGTTTATTTCTTGCCGCTGCTCAGTTGTTAAAAAGCTCAGGTCTTCATTTCGAATTGCTACTAGCATTTCTTTTGTCCATCCATCTCCAATACCAGCACATGATCCTAATGGAAGGGAAAGAGTATGTTGGAGAGAAAGAGTAAGTCCTTTTCTTTGATCTGAATGCCCCATGAAAAAAGCTTTAACATGAGTGAGCTGTGAGTTTTGAAGGGAGTTTAGGTCTTTGAGTTCTTTTGGAACCTCCCAGCGGTAACGATCAATAAATTCTGATCCCATTCTGTAGAGACCATAGGCAGCTGTTTTAATCGCTAAGCTCGTGAGCGCTGTTCGTAAAGCCGTTTCAAAGTTTAAACGTAATACAGTATGAACTGCGCAACGACTCATGATATAAGGCAGTGCAACTGTACTAATTGCAAGCCCCATAATAGTTCCAGCAATATGAAGAGCTGTAGAATCCGCTTTTAAAACTTTTTTTGAAGCGTTAATCGATAATGCATGCGTCGCAGATGCTGTTAATGCCCCTAAGGCATACGGATGCATGATGCTCACTTCTCGTGCCATTAAAGAAAAAAATGTGGCAGTAGTGAAGGAGCCTAAATCTAAGAAAGATTCCCAACGTTTATAAAACGATGAACTATCAATAGCAGTCATTTTCTAGCCTTTCTAACCCCTATTTCTCAAAAAAAATGATAAAAACTGAAGGCATTATACAAAGAGTTAGAAAATGAATCTACTTAAGAAATAAATTTAATTTTCAGCCGTTGAACCTATCCAGCATGAAAGAAATCAAATAAAGGCTTTACTAATGGATAGGTTCTTTCAAAAATATGATAACAGTTTCTGCGATTTGATTATGAAAAAGGGCTCGTTCAGAACTACTCTCCCATAACTGAGGTGACAAGGCTTTTTTTCCTTCTTCTGTCACTTGGTTGAGAAAAACAAAGTGGCTAGCATGAGGAAGCTCCAAAGTCTCTAGGTTTGATGCCTCGATCAACTTCGCGTGCTCTTCAGGAGGTAAAACTTTATCTTCTGTCCCATAGATGACAAGGAGGGGTTTTTTAATTTTACTAAGACTACTCTGGGAAAATTCTGAGACGCGAGGAGCTAACAAAACAAACTGAGAAATACGATCATCCTGATAAGACTTCATTGCTTTAGTAAAATCAATGGAGTTGACAAGTTCTGCTTTTTGACCCTCTGAAAAGAGATGCATGACCTCTGGTGACTTCACCTCAGCCCCTGCTAACCATAGACCTGTCATTCCCCCAACAGAAAACCCAACAAATCCCACTTGCTTTGTATCTATCGTATGAGCAAATGGAGAGTCCCCTGTTAAGTAATCAAGTGCTGATGAAATATCTTCAGGCCGATTCCACATTTGAATCATCCCTTGAGGCGATGGGTCTTTCCAAGTATTTCCAAAGTGATCAACGCTTGCAACAAGGTAGCCAGCCATCGCTAGCTTTTCAGCAAGCCAAAGTTGCTCTTTTCTTTCTCCACCATAACCATGTGAGATCAAGATAAGGGGAAGTTTTTTGTCTTTAGGAATCGATGCGTCATAGACAATAGGTGGAAATAGCCACACACCCTCTTCTCTTTGACTGGGTATACCTTCTTTTGTCGGGTACCAAACATCCATCACAAGAGGCCGATCATTTACAAAGGTACAGAGTGTTTTCTGTCCAATATTGATATCTCCAAAAACACCAATAGAGAAGAAAATAAATAGAGAAATAAAAAGTTTAAAAATGGAATGTTTCATGTAAAAATTATATGACTAAAAAGCTATGTTTACTAGAAAAAAAAGATTAATATGTTTGGGTAAGATTAAATGGTATAGCTTGGAGCTGATGATGCGTAAAACACTTATTATCGTTTTTGGAGTGATTGTTGTCTTGGTACTCGTCGGCATTTTCTGCTGGAATATGCTTCCTTCATGGGTCTCTAATAAACTTTCAGAACGAACAAAAGTCTCTGTTTCTATCCAAGATATTCGCTTGGGCTCTTCTTCCATAAAAGTAGACAACATTCGGGTTGGGAACCCTCCAGGTTCTGTTTTAAATACGGCTCTCGAAGTGAAAAAGCTAACAATTGATACTCCTTTTTCTCGTTTTTTTGATGATCGCATCGTCATCAATGAAATGCGATTAGATGACGTTTACTTAGGTCTTGAATTCGAATCACAGCGCAGCTCTAAAGGGAACTGGTCTGAGATCATGCAAAACCTTAAAGAATCAACCGGCAAAGAAAAACAACAAGCCGCTGATAAGGGCAAAACAACAAGTGTCCTGATCAAAAAACTCATTATCACTGATCTTAAAATTGATTTAGCTTATCGAACAGGAGGCAAAGGCGTACGTCGTTTGCGACCAATTGATCGCTTAGAACTTGAAAACATTAGTAGTGAAGGTGGCTTGCCTACGGCGCAAATCATGGATATCGTTATGTCTGAAATGCTACGCAATATTTTCAGTAAAGAAGGTCTTCAAAACATGTTAGAAAATCTCGTTCCTGGAGGTGATAGCGGAGGCTCTCCGATTGATGCTTTAAAAGGGCTTTTTTCCGACCTGATTCTGCTCGATAACAACTGGGATGAAGTTTTCTACGACGAAGCTGAATAAATGAGTGATGCAAAACAAATCTACCTTGTACGTCATGGGGAAACAGAGTGGTCAAAAAATGGTCAGCATACAGGCCTCACTGATATTCCCCTGACGGAAAATGGAATCAAGCAAGCAAAGCTGTTAGGAAAGCGAATTTCTAGTCTGAAATTCGATCATGTCTTTTCCAGTCCTCTCAAGCGCGCCTTTGATACTTGCTGCTTTTGTGGACTTAAAAGTCAGGCACAAATTACAGATGCTTTGCTTGAATGGAACTATGGTGATTATGAAGGAAAAAAATCAGCTGAAATCCACTTATCAAATCCTGAGTGGAACATCTTCAAAAATGGGGCTCCCAACGGAGAGTCAATAGACGATGTTCAAAAAAGAGCAGATGAATTTCTTCAAATGCTCAATCAGCTAGATGGTACAATTGCTTTTTTTTCTAGTGGTCATTTTTCACGTGTTTTTACAGTGAGATTCTTAGGTTTACCGATCATCAAAGGTCGTCATTTTATTCTTTCTACGGCATCCCTTTCAATCTTAAGTTATGAGCACAAACAGCCTGCTCTGAAACTCTGGAATGATATCAGTCATCATTCACATTAATCTTCGATCAGTTGTATTATGATCAGTATACTGTAAAAAATCAACTGAGGGCAGAGAGATGGCTGCAAAAGACCTTAAGCAAGACCTAGATGAGATTCATAAAGATTGGACTCACCTTTTTGAATCAAAAGCAGATCTTAAAAATCCAAAGTTTCTTGGAAAAATTGCTCACGATATTGTCAATTTAAACCAGGATGCAGTAGAGGCCCTTCATGACGAGAAACTGAAGGAAAAAGCCGAACTTGTCCACTTTCTTTTAACTACACCTTGGGGAGCACCTTTTATTGGGGAAGCAACCCTTCTCGATGCAGCTAAGTCTTACAAAGAAGGAGAGAGTGATTCAGCTCTCCTGCATCTTATGACTGGGTTCATGCAGCATGGTTCAGAACAACATACTGCTCTTTTTAACTTTTTTGACGAAATCTCCCAAGATATAGCTTAGTGAAGCTACTTTCTTTTTTCGTTTGAAAATGATCAAACTCCAAGTTTGACAGGCCACCTCGAAAATCGAATTGTTTCGAATATTTTCTGTAGTACTCAAGATTACTCAGAATGCGTTTTTTAACTAGTGCATCTCCTTTCTGAATGACGTGAGTGTGGTGCTGAAGTTGAAAGATTCCCTCTAAATCAGTGAAAGGAAACTCTCCTTGAGCTAAGAGGCGAAGTAAAAAATCGAGATCCTCAAATCCCCAAAATGGAAATGTATTTCCAAATCCATTCACTTTTTTGAATGTCTCTAAGGGCAGCTGAAAAACACCTCCCCAGAAATGCGGATAAACAGCCGATAAGCAATCAGTTTTCTCTTCCAACGAAGGATCAAAAGCCAAAAGCCGCTCTAATCTTCCTTCATGAAATTCCTCCTGATAAGTTTTTTTTCCTCGCGTTTGACCAAAAGGTCGAAAAGGAGCAGAGCAGTATTGATAGTCAATATTTTCGGGAACAAAATCAACGTCATGAAAGCAGATATAGTCAAAATCTTTATTTAAGCACATGATTGCTGCATTACAAAGTGCTCCTTTATTAAAAAGAGCCTCATCAGCTTGCTCAGCAACATAGATCTCATAAGAAGAAACAGTCTTATCTAAGGCAGTTTTAAGAAGTGGAAGAAGCCTTTCAAGATGAATGTTTCGATCTCGAAAAGGAATTATAACTGCTAATCTTTTTTCTCGCGATCTCTTAGGCCTTGGTCGGGGACTTTGATGTTTTAAAATATGGATGGCATGCGCTGAAAGCTCCATCCCTTCCCAAGGGATCTCTTGGATCGACATTATGTGCTTGCAATCTGCTTCAGACGTTGATGCAAAATCTCATTATTCTTAAGAATTGGACTGCATAAGACGAGGACTTCTGCATAACCATCTCTTAAGGCCATGCGCAGACCTTCATAAAGGTTTTTCGCACTTAATTTGAAATAGTCACACATCTGAATCCTTGGAGAGCTATCTTCTTGGCTCATGATAAGACGCTTACTATCATTACTAAGCTGAAGGTAAATTTTCATTTCTTCCCAAGAGGAAAAAAGTCGAACAGCAGGAAGAATCGTTGAGCTCGCTTTAGACTGATGCGCAAGAAGCGCTTGTGGATGCACCTGTACTGTACAGCCTAGGGCTTTTTCAATTTCCCTTTGGCCGATCACTCCAAAACGTAATAAAATAGGTTTATCGGGGTTTTCTAAGGAAAGGACGGTAGATTCTAACCCAAACTCTGTCTCGCCACCATCAACGATCCCTTGGATTTTTCCATTAAAATCTTCGAGAACATGTTTAGCACACGTTGGACTGGGGTTTCCTGATAGATTTGCTGAAGGCATTGCTAAGGGGCAACCAACAAGTTCGATCATTCTTTTCACGGTCATATTTGAAGAGATGCGAACAGCAACGGTGTCTTTCCCTCCAGTAATGATATCAGAAAGATGAGGGTTTTTTTTCAGAACAACTGTTATAGGTCCTGGCAGAAAATGTTTTGCAATCACATTAAATTGAGATGGCAATTCGCGCGTAATAAACTTTAACTGATCCAGATTTGCTACTTGAACCGGAAGAGGTGAAGCAGCTTTTCTGTTTTTAACTGTATACAGACTTTTAAGCGCTGATTCATTCAAGATAGAAGCAGCCAATCCATATGTTGTTTCAGTTGGGATTGCAACAAGAGCCCCTTGTTGCAACAAACGAGCAGCACGCTGTAAAAGCTCTTGAGCTCCAATTAAGTTGCCTTCGATGACTGGACCTAGATATTCGGTATACATCCTAATTCTTTTCCTTCGTTTTTTTTTGATATTGAACTTACCAGACTCCAATATCGTCCCATCTAAAATAATGGATAGGATTATCCTGTTTTTATGAATAAAAAACAATCATTTAATTTATACTAATTATTTTTGATGGATATGAACCTATTCCAGTAAATTTTACATCAATCGTTATCATCTTCAACCATAACTAATAAATTTTTCTCATCAGTCATATCAAGTTGTATTTAAAAATTACTTGTACCAAATAACTCATATGCGAGAGCTTGCAAGAGAATTCTTAAAAAAGTTATAGTCCGATGTTATTGAACCTTTTCCCCAGGTTTTTGTTTCTCTTCTTGACTATGTATCATAAGGTATGAGCCTTGAAAGGAAACAAAAAGCTGTGAAACAATTAGTCAAAAATTTTCTATTGGTGTGACAGACTCATGACTCAATCATTAAAGAAAAATGGTTACTATCTACTGGCCTATGCTATCCTTGTTTTCTCAGGTGGCTTGGTGGGCTTCATATTAAAAAAAAGCACTCCTTCCTTAGTAGCTGGAGGCTTCTTTGGTCTCGCGTTGCTTTGGGCAAGTGTTCTTCATTTTACCTACCGAAAATGGGGAATCTACCTAGCATTTGCCCTCCTTTTTCTACTTGAAGCTTTTTTTAGTTATCGCTTTATTCTGACAGAAGCTTTTTTTCCAGCTGGAATGATGTTGATTCTCACTTCGGGATTTATCATTTTACAAATCTTCACTCTTGTAAAGGGATCTAGAGAAGAAAATGCATCGTGAAACCCTTGTTTTCCCTACGCGGGGAAGACAAATCATCTCTATTACAGATGATGTTGAAGAAGTGATTCAAAGTGCCAAGCTGAAAGCTGGACTTTGCCACCTTTTTCTTTGCCACACGAGCGCTTCTCTTATTCTCTGTGAAAACACAGACCCAGATGTGCAAGCAGACTTAGAAACTTTCTTTCACACATTCATTGTAGACGGGGATCCTCGCTATAGACATGATGCAGAAGGTCCAGATGACATGCCTGCACACATTCGCACTGTTATCACACACTCTGATCTAACGCTCCCTTTTGAAAACGGAAAGCTCCTTTTAGGTACTTGGCAAGGAATTTATCTCTGGGAACATCGAATGAGTGGTCATCACCGGAATGTTGTATTAACATTAATGTCCTGAGTTTTGGATTTTTGTTATAGAGAACCTGAGAGTTTTTCCTCTTAAATTTTTGGCTGTTTTTAAGAAGGGAAGGTCCAAAACTCAGGTTAATGGGGTTCTAAGTGAACGATAACATCTCGTGCAGCTGGAAAGCTTTTTTGAATCTCTAGTCTTACTTGTTGGGTTAACAGATGGGCTTTGATTACTGGCAACTCAGGATCTACTTCAACATCGATACTGATATGTGCATCAGGACCATAAAGCTGAATAAGCAACTTTTCAGTCGCTTCTACTCCCCTCACACGAAGTGCTGCTTCACGCACCAAGTTAAAGTACTTTTCATCTGGAACGCGATCCATTAGCTGCTGAGCATTACGCCTTGCTGCAAAAGCTCCCGAACCAATCATCAGAAGGCTGATTGCTAAAGCTCCCAAATGGTCCAAGAAATGTCTCCAATCAGGGCGCATTGAACCTATAGCCAGTGCTACGGTTGCAAGTAGACTTGTCAAAGCATCTAATCGAAAGTGCAATGCCTCGGATTGAAGCGCTGAACTATTTTCTCTTTTGCCTATTTCAGAAAGGAGACGGTATCCAAGCTCTAATAGCAACATAGCTCCAAGCGGGATCAACCAAATATGAGCTTCAATCGGTGCATGAGTATGAGCTTTTAAGTCTTGAATTGTTGACACTTGTTGAAAAGCCAAACAAACACCCACTACGATTAAAAAAAGAGAGAGTTGAAGGCCCGCGATGGGCTCATAACGGCCATGCCCAAAAGGGTGTTCTTTATCTGGAGGTCGGCTAGCAATTTTAATGAAAAAGAGTAGTGAAATGGAAATAATAATATCGAGAATCGTGGCAATGGCATCGAACAGGATGGTTGCGCTTGAAAAGGTTGCAAATGCAATTAGCTCTGCAGCTACTATGATTAGGCGGATCAGCATTCCCTTTTTGGCTGCTTCTTGTACATGGCGATAACTTGTCTTACGAAGCTCCGCAATGCTATCGAGAAGAGGAGGCTTTATGTCCATCTGTCATTCCCTCATGATACCGACTTGAAACCACCTCCCAGTCAACATTCTGAAGAAACGCTTCAATATAAGCAGCTCGATCCAAGCCGTATTCTGTAATATATGCATGCTCCCAAACATCCATCACTAAAAGAGGTTTTCCCCCAGGAATTAGGTTGATGTTGTGTTCCTCAACCCATACATTGTTTAAATAGCCAGTCTTGGGGTTTTGATAAAGAATCACCCAACCTATCCCTCGGATTAACCCTGTTGCTGCAAAATTCTTTCTCCACTGATCAATACTCCCAAAATCCATGGTAATTTTATGGTAAAGAGAATCTTTTCTATCTAAAAAAGCTGTTTTTCCTAGGTTACCAAAGTAGAGTTCATGAAGCACCATTCCATTAAATTCCCAAATGAAACGTCTTTCTAATGCTCCATATGCAAGAGTCCTATCTTGTCCTCTTTCACGCATTTCTTGCAAAGTCTTTAGAAGTTCAGATGCATTTTTGACATATCCATGATACAGTGTAAAGTGCATTTTGAGTAGATCGTCATCGATGCCTTTTACGCGTCCTAAAAGATGAGAAAAATCTTCTGAGACAAAACTAGTTGAAGCACTTGTATCGGGAAGCATATGCGGATCATAGCTTGGACTTTTTCCATGTAAAGAAATAAGTGTAAAAAAGAGTGGGATCAAAAAGAGTAAACTTTTCTTCATCTTGCAACATCCTCTTGAATTCATTCAAAGATTTACCATAACGCATCTAATCTAAAGATGACAAATCAAATTTGAAGTAACAACATTTATTAATAAATAAATTTTGTTTATTATTTTAAAATAAATTAAAATTCATTTTCTGTTTTTTATAATTAGAAATAAGAATAAAATAGTGTTGTCGGCAGATTTATATAAATCGTAAAAGAAAAATTTTTCTTATGTGTGCATTGCAAGTTGGTCATACCTCTTTTCCTCCCCCAACCGTTAGGTCGTCATCTTTTACACCTAGTGATAACTGCGAGCATTCAAATAATTTATTACTAGCTGATGCTTCGCGCATCTACCAGGAGAGAATCCGAGACCCAAAGAGAATTACCCCTCTAGAAGCTGATGCATTTCCTAAGCTCCCCTCAGTTACTAATATCCTCTCAGTTCCCTCTGATACCTATTATGCAACGAAAACTCTCATCAATTCGATTAAAAACAAAGATGGTGAAGAAGCTCAAGATGCTCTAGCCTCTTTAATCGCCGTGCCTGTAAATATAGGAAGTTCGGTTGGAACCTTACTTGACTATGGCGTGGGGCTCCATTTTCTGCCTCATACCCTATCATTTCTCTTGAAACCCACCTACATTTTTGGGCTTATCCTCTGCGTCATTGAAGAAATTATCGACTCTTTCGGTCTCTCAAGACAAATCTCGTTTAGTCAAAAATTCGACTTTAAATTACTTAAAAACCTTAAAACTCTGACTGAAAATACGAGCGCTGCTGAAGGACAAGAAGCATTTATCTCCATCCTTTCATTCGTAAAGGAAAATCGAACACAAGTACAGGATCTCTATGGGAAAGAGGATGCTAAAGCCCTCTTAGAATTCTTTGATAGCTTAAAGAAAGAAATCGATCAAAGACCTCACTTTAGCAAATTCATCTTTGAGCAGCACCAGCCACAGATCAAAGAGCTTGCCCGCGTAATCCTTGCGAAAAATATTCTTCACCTTCAGGAAGAGTATCTTCAACTCAACCCTGATGAAGTCAATAAGGTCTTAAAACGTGTCGAAAGGAAGTACGGAGACCTTCCCATCGAAAAGCAGCGAGAAAAGCTCTTAAGCAGGCTCGAAAAAGATCTCAACACCAAGAGAAAAACGCTTGCTCGACGTGTACGCCCTTGGATGGTCCATGAAGCTTCTGATACAGCTCCCTCAATTCTGATGGGATTGACCAGCCACCTTGCAGAAAACCGTGACCTAGCAGTGAAAGAAGGGCTTGAACTGATGAATGACATGCGCATTCAAAACGTTAAGAAGAAAATCGTTCATATTATCGGGATTGTCGCACTTGTTATTGCTGCAGCCTCTCTTATTGCGCTTTTAGCCGGAGCCCCTTACGCAGTGCCGTTAGTTCTCGTTTCCATAGCAACAATTGTAGCGACGGGACGTTTTCTGGCTTTTTCTGGCTCATTAGATGTCCGTGGATGGAACTTCTCATGGAAAAATACCTTACCCGACTTCATTAGAAAAAGATTGTGGAATGATCTTCCATTAAGTGATCCTGAGATGCTTAAAAAACGAAAGATTACTCCTCTTACAGAGATTTATGATCCACCCAACTCCTCAGTCCTGTGGTAGCAGGCTTTTAGCCCTGCAACAATCCCAGCACGAACACCTTGACTCTCAAGCTCATTTAAACCTGCTATTGTGGTTCCTCCAGGAGATGTAATACGCATCTTCATTTCAGTTGGAGAGAGATTTCCTTCCTTTAGAAGAGCGACTGACCCCTCAATTGTTTGAAGAACATATTCAAAAGCGATATCAGGTTTGAACCCAAGTGCTACTCCTGCTTCAATCATGGCTTCAATAATGAGGCAAACATAAGCAGGATTTGAACTGGTCAAGACCGTAAAAGCATTCATCAACCTTTCAGGAAGCCAAGAAACTGTCCCTAACCCCTTTAAGATTTCTTCTAGCTTATTCTTTACATCCTTCCCAATATAAGAATCATCTACAATCCCCAGCATACCATGGCCACAAATGAGAGGTAAATTCGGCATCACTCGAAAAACAGTCGCATCATGAAAATGCATCTGCAAAGTTTCAACCGTTTTTCCAGACAAAATACTGATCACAATCTGGTCTTTCTTTAAATGTGGGGCTATTTTTTCTGAAACAACCTTAAGGTCCTTTGGTTTAACAGCTAAAACGACTGCATCGACAAGACTTGCTAATTTCACAAGATCTAATTCAACTTTAGCTCCGGTTTCTTTTGCCAAAGGAGCTGCATTTGACTCTTTATGATCATGCAAGAAAACCTCGTGATGTTGGGAGATAATTCTGGCCATAGCTCCCCCCATAACACCACATCCAATAACTCCAACTTTCATGTCCTTTCCTTGCTACAAAACGGCAGTTTTTTTATATTTCACATCATGTTTCTCTTTATAAAGCCTAAGTTATTTTACGCGACCCCTTTTTTGGCTCGTGTTTCTATCGGATTCGTCCTCGCAGCGGTTTTTTGCTACTTCTTTGTGGACTTTCCTCTAATAGAAGAAATCGCCCCTTACCGGAAGATATTTCGTACACCACTGAAATTAGCCTCTTTCTTGATTTTTCCCCCTTTGTACTTATTTATTGGAGCCGGAGCATTCATCTGGGCACGCTTCCTATGCAAAAATAAGCAATGGACTCTTCCCAGCTTTGAAATGATCACAGCTCAAGCTCTTTCTGTTGCTTTCGTTAGGGTTTTCAAAGTGATTATTGGTAGAGCTCGCCCTGAAAGCTTTCTTTCAAGAGACTTGATTGGCTTTGAATTTTTCAGCTCTAGCCATCACTTCCATTCTCTTCCTTCAGGCCATACGATGGCTGCTTTCACTTTAGCAGCTTCAATTGCTCTTTTATTTCCTCGTTTCCGCTACCTCAGCTTGACTCTTGCTTTTCTTTTTTCCCTTAGCCGTATCTACCTGCTCGATCACTTTCCAAGTGATCTTTTCGCCACAGGGGCAATTGGAATCTTCATTGCTCAAATGGTCCATATTGTGCTACAAAAAATAACTGATAGAAACCATGAGAGACAGTTCAATGGAAAAACCTTTGCCCCCAGAAATTCTTAATGCTCGTCAACCTGAATACCCTGTCCATCCCCTCATATTAAGCCGCTGGTCGCCTCGTTCAATGACAGGCGAGCCAATTTCCGAAGAGGAGCTAATGAGCCTGCTAGAAGCAGCACATTGGGCTCCTTCATCCTATAATGCCCAGCCATGGCGTTTTATTTACGCTTTTCGCGAAACATCCGAATGGGAGAGACTTTTCTCCCTCCTTATCCCTTTCAATCAAGAGTGGGCCTCTAAAGCCGGTGTACTGGTCTTAATCGTTTCTCATAAGATCTTTGAACATAACCAAAAACCTTCCGTTACTCATAGCTTCGACTCCGGTGCTGCTTGGGGTTATCTTGCTCTCCAAGGAAACGCAACAGGTCTTGCCATTCACGCTATGCAAGGTTTTGATTACGATAAAGCTAAAGAAGTCTGCAACATCCCCGACGATTATCAGGTCGAGTGTATGGTGGCTGTTGGAAAACAAGGAAAAAAAGAAGCTTTACCTGAAGAAATGCAAAAAAGAGAAGCCCCTTCCAAACGTAAACCTCTGAGTGAAGTTGTGATGAAAGGGGTTTTTAAGACTTAACAGCAGCTATTTAAACGCTTGGATGCTTTTTCATGACTTTTTCACGTAACTCTATCAGTTCAAGCTCGATTTCGTGTTTCAAATCAAGACCGTGGTGTCCATTTCTCTTTTCGCCTGCTTTCTCTTCACCAACTTTTAATGTCTCTCCAAGTGTTGTGAGAGATTGAGTGATTCCTAGAAAACTCGCTTCTAGCTCACCTCTTTGAGCTGCATTTGGGCCTTTGGCCTTTTTATCTTCTTGAGTCTGCTTTTGGAGACCTACTAAGATCTCAATCAGCTTAATTAGGTTTGGATTTGGAGGTTTTTCTTTTTGGAGTTCTGCTAGAAGCTCGTCTATTTCAGATTGAAATTGATCTGAGAGTTTCCTGTTTGGGGGTTTTTTATTCTGACACCCTTTACCAAACATCAGCTGTAACCACCCCTCTATCTCTTCACTTATTTTCTCAGCTCTTTTACTGATCTCTTGTAAACTTTTTTCAGACTGACTAAGCACTGTCAACTGCTGCAATTCCTCTTGTAATTCCCTGAGCTTTTCCGAAGACTGCCCTCTTGCTTTCAATTCAGCTCTTACTTTTGTTAGCTCTGATGTCAAAGTTTGTAGCTTATCTCCAAACTCTTTAGGTGATAGCTTACCAGTTTTTAAAAGGGCTTGATCCAACTTCAGCATGGATTTAAACTTACCGATAAAGCCTGTCTCTCTAGTTGAGGTCAGCAACGGTTTAATTGGATTTAAAAGCGCATTCCTAACCTTTCTCTGATAGTTATCTGTTTCTTCTGAAAACGTATCAGCACTAGCCGTTTTATTTGCTCCCACTTCAGCTGCTTCATCTCGAAGAGAATTGCTTAAGTCATTGAAATCCTTAAGGTAATCGGCTTCTGTTTGCCCTCCAGCGAACTGTGGTGATTTGTCTAAAAATTTGATAAGACTTGAGAAAGCCGATGATAAGGCTTCTAGCATTGCTGCAATTTCACCAGGGGTGATCTTTCCATTTTTCTCTAATTCCCGATCAGCCTTTTCTATAGCGCGACTGAGCGCCTGCATTGGATTATTATTGGTTTGTTCTGTCTTTGACATTGACTAACTCCTAATCTTTTTTCAGTTAAGCATTTAGATTAGAAGAGTTTAAGACGTGCGATTTTTCTCTGTCTGATCCCTCTTCACATTCCCCTTACCTCTATTTTATCAACTAAAAAATTTAAAATCAATTGGATGCAAAAATTAGGGCGTGACACTCGTCACGCCCCAAAATAATACGCTACTTATATAGTAGTTAATTATTTAGCAGCTTTTCTTCTACGACGCTTACGTCTTTTTACAGGCGCAGCAGTAGCAGTTTTAGTAGCTTTTCTACGCTTTTTGCTTCTAGTAGTCTTCTTAGCAGCTTTACGCTTAGTTGTTTTACGCTTAGCTGTTTTACGCTTTGTAGTCTTGCGCTTAGCTGTTTTGCGCTTTGCAGTCTTGCGTTTTGTTGTTTTACGCTTAGCTGTTTTACGCTTAGTCGTTTTTCTTTTGCGACGAGTTGTTTTTTTAGCAGCAGTTTTTGTAGCTTTTCTTCTACGAGTAGTCTTCTTAGAAGAAGCTGCTTTTTTTCTTCTTCTTTTTTTAGCAGGCATTGACTGTGCTCCTTGTTTGGAATTCCTTTACAATCTTGTGACTTTATAAGCTCTAATTTGACTTGAAGCTTTAAAATCTATCTTTATCCTACAAACTTCAATATACATTTTTTATAATAAAAAATAAAAACTTTTTATCTAATTAATATTAAAAACAAACAAATCAAAATTAAAAAACCCTTTCAGAAGCTATTCTAGACATGTTTTTAAAAAAACAAAAATTTTTCATTTTTTTGAAAAAAACAAAATAAATTTGGAAAAATAAGTAAAAAAAACGGCTAGACTTTTACCAAAAAAAGAATTTTTTAGTAAAAAAATTACTATAACTCAAATTACTTAAAAGAAAAAAGTTAAATAAATTAACAATTTCTTAACAAAATATTCAAGCAATTTACTTTGAATTTCTTATCACCAGAAAAGGTGAATGACGTCGAACTTGAGAACGAGAAAGAGTTTTTTTTCGTTTTGCTTTGAGTTTTTCTAAAAGAGGATTTTTATTCGCAGTTTTTAGAGGTTTCTTCAGTTCTCTTTTGAACATCTCTTCTCTCAATTCTTCTGTGTTTTTCCTAGTAATTCCCGTATAATCACTACGAAAAATAAAAAAAAGCTAAAACTCTAACTGTTCGTGTAACTTTTCCCAAAGCAAGTAATTGTCCTGCATTTTCTTTTCGAGGATATCTCTCTGCTTCAGAATAGCTTGCAACTGATCTTGAGGTGTAATTTCATAAAAATTTGGTTGAGAAAGTTCTAAATTGATCTGTTCAATTTTGGCTTCTATTTGCTGAATCGACTCTTCACATTTTTGAATTTCCCTCTTGAGTCGCGTCTGAATCCGTCTTTCCGCTTTTCTCTCTTCAAAATCATTTTTTTTATCTTTTTTCTTCGAAGGAGCTGAAATTTTTTCAGAAAGATAGTCTCTTTCATGAACTTCGACAAACTCTTCGTACCCTCCTTTAAAATCGAGTGTTTTTCCCTCTTGAAGCTCAATGATCCGATTTGCGACTTCAGAAATGAAATACCGGTTGTGACTGACTAAAATGACTGTTCCCTTATAACTTCTCAGAGCTTCGATTAAGGCATCTGTAGCTTCCATGTCTAGATGGTTTGTCGGTTCATCAAGAATAAGAGTATTGTGTTCCATCAACATGATCGAAGCAAAAACAAGGCGTGCAGATTCTCCCCCGCTCAAGGATTGAACTTTTTTTCGAATTTCTTGATCTGCAAATAGCATGGCACCGAGTGTCTGGCGTAATTTTTCAGCTTGGAAACAGCGTGTCTTAGATTCAAGCCAGTCATATAAAGAGGCTTGGGCATCAAGAATGCGATGAAAATCTTGAGGGAAATAAGCTGTTTTAACATGAGGCCCCCATCTAAAAGCACCAGAGTCTTGATCTCTGCAATTTGTCACAATCTCTAATAATGTTGATTTCCCAATTCCATTTGCTCCAACAATCGCAACTTTTTCTCCTTTTTCAATATCAAAGGAAATTCCTGTTAAGACAGAACGGTCACCGTAGGACTTATAGAGGTCTTTGATAGAGAGAGCTAAACGACCGGAAGGCCGGCAATGAGGAAAATGAAAGTGAGGATACTGGCGTGAAGTAGGGAAAACTTCCCACTTTCTTTCTTCTTCTTCCAGCTTCTTGATCATGCGCAAGCGCGATTGAGCCTGCCTTGCTTTGGAGGATTTTGCACGAAAGCGATCCGCAAAACGCTGCATTTCACCTTTACGCTTCCCAATTGACTGCAGCTCAGACTCTTTTTGAATAATACTCTGTTCTTTTTCTTGCAGAAATTGATCAAAATTCCCTGAATATTGTTTGATCTCTTCATAATCGATGTCGAGAATACTTTGGCAAACCCGGTTTAGAAAATATCGATCATGAGAGCTTAAGAGCAGCGTGCCTGAGAAGTCTTTTAAGTACCCTTCAAGCCACCGAATCGAGAAGATATCTAAATAGTTTGTTGGTTCATCTAACAAAAGAAGATCTGGTTCGGAGAATAGCACTTGAGCTAGCATCACACGAAGCTGGTACCCGCCAGACAATGTACCAAGGTTTTTTTTATGCTGAGGAAGCAAAATACCAAGACCCTCAAGTAAACGAGCAGCACGAGCTTCTGCTTGATAGCCATGCCTTAACCGAAGTTCCTCTTCAATACGGCTCAACTCATCAATCTCTGCAGTTGAAAGATCGCCTTTTGAGAGAAGAGCAGCTTTTTTCTCGAAAGACTCCCAGATCACCCGACTTCCTTTTAAAACGAGGGAAAGAATCTCCTCATCTTGAAATTTGATGTAGTCCTGCTTGAGCACCCCAATTTGAGCCTCTTTAGGAATATTGATCTTCCCACTTGGGGGTTCCACTTCTCCACTTAGTATCTTTAGAAATGTCGTCTTCCCTGCACCATTAGCTCCGACAAGGCCATAGCGGGTTTTCTTACTTAAATGGAGAGAAACATTCTTAAAAAGAACACGATCCCCATATGTCATTTCCAATTCGCTTACACTGAACATGAGACTATCCCATTATTTGAAAATTTTAATTTTTTAAGCAGTTGTTTTGCAGGTTTTTGAATCTCTACTAAGCACATACCTGAAAAGGTAGAGCAAGAAGAGATTTGATAAGATATGAAAAAAGGCTCAAAAAGCATGGTTTTAAAATAGGGTGAAGGTCTTATCAAAAATCTTATAGCTTTTTTCTGCTAGAAAAGGTATCACGGGTTTTTTAATATTAAGCAATTAAGGTGATGAATGGAAGAGGAACATCAACCGATTTTAGTTCTCTATCACAAAATCTCCTGCCCTTTTTGTAAAAAAGTGCGAGACTATCTAGAAGAAATAGGAAAAACGGTCCCTATGAAGGACATTGATGAGGACCCTAAAGCCAAGGAAGAACTTCTCCATCTAGGAGGAAAGGCACAAGTTCCCTGTTTATTTATTGATGGAGCCCCACTATATGAGTCTGGTGACATCATTGATTTCCTAAAAGAAAAGAAAGATTCATTGCCATAGGAGTTTCACTTGATCTCGAGTACAAAACCTAAACGAGTCATTTCCATATTCGTGCTTGCCATGTTAAACGTTTCCATCATGGCTAGCTTGAGAAACCTTCCTCTCGTTGCAGAGCTAGGTTATAGCATGATCTTCTTTTTTGCTTTTGTTGCTATTTTCTTCCTTATCCCTTGTGCTCTCGTCTCTGCTGAACTTGCAACGGGATGGAGTAAGTCAGGAGGTATTTATGTTTGGGTGAGAGAGGCTCTTGGAGATCGTTGGGGCTTTTTTGCAATTTGGATGCAGTGGGTGCATAATGTCACCTGGTACCCAGCCATTCTAGCCTTTGTTGCTGCAACATTAGCCTATATCTTTAACCCTGAGCTTGCAACAAACAAAGTTTTTGTCCAATCCATCGTTCTCATTGTTTTTTGGGGAATGACTTTTATCAACTATTTTGGAATTGAAACATCAAGTCTTGTGAGTACCATTGGTGTGATTATCGGTACGATTGTTCCGGGGCTATTTATTATTGCTATTGCTGTCATATGGGTCACATCTGGGCACCCTGTCCAGATCCCTTTCAAGCCCTCATCTATCATTCCTGACTTCAGCCATATTAGCAATCTGGTCTTTCTAGCTGGCCTTTTCTTAGCCTTTGCTGGTTTAGAGGTTTCTGCTGCCTATGCAGGTGAAGTAAAAAATCCGCAAAAGAATTATCCACGTGCGATTATGATTTCTGCAATCATCGTTTTCTTTCTCTTCATGCTAGGCGCCCTTTCAATCGGAGTCGTGATTCCAAGAGAAAAGATCAGCCTTGTTGCAGGACTTATGGAAGCACTCAAAGTCTATTTGAGTTTTTATCATCTTGAGTGGCTGTTACCGACTTTAGGCGTATTGCTTGTTCTGGGGGCCATTGCAGAAGTTAACTCTTGGATCATGGGGCCTGTCAAAGCTCTCTACACCACATCTGTACATGGCAATCTTCCCCCATTCTTCCAAAATCTCAATAAACATGGTATGCCGACACACTTACTTCTCTTCCAAGCGATTATTGTCACTATCGCTTCCTTCGTCATCAACTTCATGCCAAACGTAAGTACTGCTTATTGGATCCTAACAGCGATTTCTGCTCAAATGTATCTGGTCATGTACATTTTAATGTTCATTTCAGCCATTCGCCTCCGCTACTCTCACCCTCATGTGCCACGCATTTATCGCATCCCTCATCCACACAAAGGAATATGGGTTGTCGCAAGCGTCGGTCTACTTGCCTCTCTCTTTGCCATAGCCATTGGATTCATCCCTCCAGCACAATTAGATACAGGAAGTTTAGTCATTTACGATGGCTTTTTAATCATTGGGCTTGTTGCGATGATGGCCATTCCTCTGATCATCTATCAATTCCGTAAGCCGAGCTGGGTACCAACAAAAAGCCACCTTCACAAGAAGATTACGTAATGCTACAATTCACTGTATGTCGACTCCACTAGCAGAAGAGCTGAGACCTGCTGAATTTGCCGACGTTGTCGGCCAAGATCAGCTAGTTGGTCCAAATGGTCTTTTAAGCAAAATCATCTCAAAAAAACACCCCCTGTCGATCTTACTTTGGGGCCCTCCAGGCTGTGGTAAAACTACAATAGCTAGACTTTATGCAAAAGCCTTCAACCGCACTTTTGTGAGCTTTACAGGAGTCATGAGTGGCGTTGCAGAAATTAAGAAATTCATCCAAGAAAGTGAATCTCGTCCTCTCCTCAATCAACAGCCTATTCTCTTCATTGATGAAATCCACCGTTTCAATAAAGCGCAGCAAGATATCTTTCTACCTCATATCGAAAAAGGAACGATCATTCTCATCGGTGCTACAACAGAAAACCCCTCTTTTACCATCAATAATGCACTTCTTTCTCGACTCCGCGTCCTCACTTTAGAAGCCTTAAGTCCCGAAGCTCTTCAGCAAATCATCACACGCTATGAAAAACAAAACTCTAAGATCTCACTTACAGAAGAAGCCAAAAAAGGTCTGATTCTCATGTCTCATGGCGATGGACGGCATCTTCTTAACACCCTAGAAAATCTCCAAACACTCCAAGAAGGTGAGATTGACTTTGACACTCTATGTTCACTCGTTCAAAAAAGGCCAGCCGCTTATGACCGCCACGATGATCAACATTACAACCTGATTTCAGCATTGCACAAATCAGTAAGAGGATCTGATCCTGACGCTTCTCTGTATTGGCTAGCCCGTATGCTTGAAGGAGGAGAAGACCCTAACTTCCTCGCAAGACGCCTGCTTCGCATGGCTGTTGAAGACATTGGACTTGCTGATCCACAGGCGCTAACTGTAGCACTCAATGCTTGGCAAGTTTATGAACGTTTGGGTTCTCCAGAAGGCGAGCTAGCTCTTGCTGAAGCGACACTTTACCTCGCTCTAGCACCAAAAAGCAATGCAACATACGTTGCCTTCAAAAAAGCTCAAAAATCTGCCGAAAAAACCTCTCACCAAGATCCCCCTAAAACAATTCTCAATGCTCCAACTAAGCTGATGAAAAACCTAGATTACGGAAAGGGTTATGCCTATGATCACGACACAGCCGATGGATTTTCTGGGCAAAATTACTTTCCTGATGGTATGAGCCGCCCATGCTTTTATCAGCCTGTTAAAAGAGGATTTGAAAGAGAGATGGCCAAAAGGATTATCTACTTTCAATCTCTTCGAGATAAACTCTCCTCTTAACCCTAATGAACCTACCTAGCATTAAATATATTTTTTAATTAATAAAAAATAAAAATACACTTGTTTTTATATATTAAACAGTTATAATAATGACAATTTATTAATTATTCAAAATTATAGGTGAAAGTTTGTTTAATTCTAATCCTTTGTCAAGCATTCGAGAATATTCAAACAATTTCTACAGCTATGCTGCAGAGAAAAGTCCCCAAATCTGGAACTCCCTAGATGGCATTGCAAGAAAAGTGGCCATTGAAATTCATTCGTTTATGGGATCCCTTGATAAAAAGTTGGAATTCAGTGATGACTCTACAGGTGAAACTCTTAAGCGTGTATGGTCAATGATGTATACACCACCGTCATCAGAAGAAAGCGAAGTTCAAAAAATTGACAAAACCACTCAAGTGATAAAAAAGCTGGCTTTTAGTCTGCTGATTGCCATTCCTGTTGCTTTTGCAATTAAAGACACGTTGCAAGTTGCTCAATTAGATCTAGCTGATGCTTCATCTGTTTCGCATGCAGTAACCATTTTAGCTAAAAAAATTCTCTATATTGGTGCAATTATGTATGTGGCAAATATATTTCTATCAGTGACTGAAATGTTCGAGCCAAACAAGGAAAAAGAGAGTCCAGAAGAAATGTTATAAACTTTCCGAGAGAGAGAAATAATAAAGATGGCCTACTTGGGTAAGCATTCTTCTTCGTAGGCTTTCTTTTCATCCCAGATAAAGAGTTTTTTAAATTTTTCCCAGAAGTTCCCTCCTAAGATGAAAAAGCTCAAAATAAAGACTAAATCACTCCCAATGAAGATATAAAGTCTCCATACCTCATGATCGGGGAGTAAGTGTGGAGCATAGCCATTCAAATAAAAGGGTGTAAAACTCCCAAAAAAGATCACAATGCCTAAATAGTATCTAAATCGCGAAACTGGCTTGTAGGGCTTTTTTCTCTTAAAAAGCTTAAAAAATTTCTCCTTAATTTGATTTAAGACCGGCTTTCCTAAAAAGACAACAGCGAGAACGATCATGATTTCTGGGCCACCGAACATGAGAAAGCCGGTTAAAAAGGCCATAAGAGCAAGAGGTAACCCCAAAAAAGGAATAAGAAAGCCAATTAATGGGAAAACAAAAGAAAGTATAAAACATGTCATCCCCAGATAGTACTTCCAATTCTTCTCAATCATGCTGTTTACACCTCTTTTATTGAGTGATAAAGAATACAGCCTTTATTTTACAAGTTAGCTATAAAAATTTGCAAAAGAGTGGGTTGAGATTTGGGAATGCTTTTCTTCTTGTGTATGCTGAAATAAATTCCATAATCCTATGAAGGAGATCAACGAAGAAATTCTCCATAGGAGAATCCTTAAGGGATAGCTAGATTATAGCAACCCTATCTCAAAAAAAAACCTCCAGACTTTCCCCGCCCAATAAGCTCGAAAGCCCACCAAACGAAAATCGACCTGGAGGTCAGAAGTTGCAGTTACTCGCTCTAGGAATGAAAAGATAGGGTAGCATTTCCCCGTTCTCTCGCCTCTATAAGAGACATGTTTACCAGAGCTGTCTTGAGTCAATCGTTTCTAGCGATTTTCGAGGAATACTTCCCCTCTCAGACGAACAACCTCTTCGAAAAAAAGCCAAAACTTTTTAAAGATATCCACTGAACCTCCGGTTGTGGCTTTAAGATAGTGTCATCATGAATTGTTCAATCCTTAAGTGGTTCCTGAGGAAAATTTCATTGTTGTCTTCTTTCGAAAGCCCCATTTGGGCTTCCTGCTATCTATTGCCTCGAACTTTCCTCTGTTGAATCCCTTCTCTATTAAACGATTCATGATGACACCATCTAGGAAAACAACGTTCCCCGTTTATTAATATAACATATCTAGACTTATTTTCGTCTGTTTCAATCTCCCAGGAAAGATGCAAAATAATGCAAAAAGAGCACTGATTTCTAATGGGTTATTACCCATTGAAGTTTAAAAAAAAAATCTGTAGATTTTTCCTTCAAAGCCAAAAAACAAAGAGGCTGGAGATGAGCAAAGATGACATTCTGTCTTTATCCCGTAAAAATCAAGAGTTTACAGCAGAAATACGCCACCGATTGCATGAAATCCCTGAACTGCAATGGGAAGAGGAAAAAACACTCGCCTTAATTGAAGAGGAAATTAAGAAAATACAAGCCTCATGTAAGGTCCCTATGGAACTTCATAGGAAAGAAGGTGGGATCTATGTCGATGTTAACTTAGATCCTAATTATAAGCGTCTTCTCTTTCGAGCCGATATTGACGGACTCCCTATTGAGGAGCAAACAGGTCTTCCGTTCAGCTCTAAGCACGAGGGAATGATGCACGCATGTGGTCATGATTGCCACGCCGCCATGCTTCTTGGAACTCTTAAAATCCTTGCTGAAAACACAGTCTCTCCTCTCCATAACCTGCGGCTTGTTTGGCAACGTGCAGAAGAAATCGGGCCGGTACAATCAGGAGGATATCGTCTGGTCGAAGAAAAGGTTCTTAATGGTGTTTCTTTTTGCTATGGCCTTCATATTTCTTCAACAGAAGATCATGGAACATTTATTTCAAGGCCTGGTTACTTTATGTGTCAGGCGGGACAGCTCAAAATTGAAATCGAATGCTCTGGAGGGCATGTGATGCGCCCCGAATTTGGTTCAAATGGAATTGACATTATGACTGACATTCACATGAGCTTACGTGGGTTTGAACTCAGGAAGCTAGGGCCAAATGAAATTATCAGTTTTGTCCCTTCAATTTCAAAAGCTGGAACCGCATGTAACATCCGCCCCGGTCATGCAGAAATGTGGTATGCTGTTCGCAATTTTCTTTCAGAAGAAAGACTTGAAGAGTTTATTGCTGCAATCAGGTATCGCATTGAGCTCATTGTAAAAAGTTATCCCAAAGCGCGCTTAGCGACTTTCACCTATTACCCTGGATATCCGCCTCTGATTAATGATCCAGAAAACTATGCTTTTATTAAATCTCTTGTCAATGATGCTGGGATGAAAACAGACACGGTTCCGTTTCTCTTTTCTGGAGAAGACTTTTCTTATTATTTAGAAAAATGTGTAGGATCTTATTGGTGCCTTGGCGCTAAAAAAGGAGAGCGAACGGACCATCATTCAGCAACTTTTAATCCTGATGAATCTGTTCTTTGGCAAGGAATCGCTTTCTGGCTTTTAATCGCAACTGCAGAGCACTCTGAAGAGCGTCCGCCGATTCATAAAGACCGCATTGAGCTTATGGCTTATGCCTAAAAGGAGATTTGGGCTTTAAATTGTGATTGAAGCTCTTGGCAACCCATTCATAATTTTCCTGAATGGATTCTGTGTCCTCTGACTCTTTAAAGCTGTTAACCTGATGGCGCAACCAAGTGAGTTGATCTTTGAACTCACTCCGCTTTTGAGGATCAGAAATCCCTTCTAACTCCTTCTGCATTTTCTCAATTTCTTCTTCAAGAAACTGTTTCCATGTTTCGACTTCGTCAGGTTTTCTTGCTGCACTCATCTTTTTACATCAATCTGTTTAAGGGTTTGCTTGAGTTCATCCCAAGATGAAAAGATCTTTTTATCTTCACTAGGAGCCGCTTCTTTTTCCCCTTGAGCTTGGAAAAGACCATGCCTAGATAGGGAAACGGGAATCTCTCCTTTTTCATCAATAAAGAGAAGACTTGTTGGGGCATTCCCATGAATCAACATTCCTTCCTTGCCAGCAATGGGAAAAATAACAAAGTGAGGCAAATGATTGGAAATGCCCAAAGCTAAATTGGGTTCATTTGACTGTTGATAAAAACTCATAGTTGGAGAAGATCCACCTCGGATGAACGTTGCCATATTCCCCTCAGCATCTCCTAATCCAACGGCTGCCCCCCCATCTCGCAAAGGAAAAAATGTTCCCACAATTTCTTGTTGTTCATTCTTCATGATCAAAGCAGGGAAAGCGCCACCTTGAAGCTGCAGCCGCACATTTCCTTCTTGGTCGTTCAAGGTTAAAAGGGTATTTTCAGCATCTCCTTGCATAATGATCGAAGGAACGCCATTTTCACCTCTTAATACAATCCGACTAGCTTCAAGTGTATCTCCAGAAGGTGCTTGAAACCAACTCCACCCAAAAATACCCAGTAAACAAATAAGAAGAGCAAAATTTGCGACCATTAAGAATCGGTTGACTTTCAGTGCACGCGCTAACGACATAGCTTCTCCATACTAAATTAATTTAATAAATACTATTTAGTTAATTTATTTTAAACAAAAAGGAGAAAAATTAATAAAAACCAAATAAAATAGAGCTCAAATCTTTTTCTTGCACAGAATGTAAATAGTTGAACAAAGAATGAACGCGAGCGTAAATGAGAGGATCTCCGATCAGACCAAACCACATCCCCCAAACTTTTCCATCTTCAGGAGCGTTGGCTTGTGACGCCATAATCGCAAAAGACATCCAGTCTCCATTTTCAGTCCTGAATAGATAAGTCGCCCCAATCATATCATTCTGAATCTCTTCACAAAGAAGAGGAAGGTCCATGAGGTTTTCCGGATATGACACTTTAGTTTCTTGAAAAACTGCTTGCTGATCTTCAGATCTCTTCATAAGACCATTTTCTGGATAGGCTGCAATTAGAAGCCCTCCCCGTTCCATATACTCTCGGATAATTTCTGGTCTTTTCATAACCGTGTAAAGACGCCTAGAATCTTCTTCCATACTTGCTGCAACCAATCCCGTTGAGATTTCTCCTCGTGTGCAAAGAGGAGTTACCGGAGTGGGGGTATGAATGATCCCGACTAAATGAGTGATTTTTCCTTCGCTTAAATAAAAAGCTAAGGTCCTTTCAAAATCACCTTGCGCCGCAACAAATACAGGTCGAACTTCTGTATCAGGCCCTGATCGAAGCTGCGAGCTGGTATGCTGAAAGGATTGAATAAACTCAGCAACATCTTCTTGAGATGCATAAGTAGCCACTTCTTCTAAAAAAGCCCTGTGAAAAGCTAGGGATGCAGAAGAACAGGTTTGCTGCGCAAAGTGCTCGAGTTTAGCTTTGTCCCAATAAACATCATCGACTGCTACTGACTGATGAAGCAGCGTAGACACAACCAAAAAAGTAAATAGGAAAAAACGATATGAAAACCTGTGAAGGCAGTGTGATAAACCTTGTAAGCGATGCTTCAATAAAAACGGGAAAAGGCTCAAAGCCCCAATGAAGCATGTAAAAGGTAACAGTCTCGTGAAAATCATACGAGAGCCAGCTCTTCAGGATCAACCCAGCGATCATGTGTTTTGATGAGCTCAATTAATCGTCCATCTGCATCTGCAAAGTCAATATTCCGTTCCACGCACTCTTTTCCAACATAGAGATCCACTTTTCCAGCGCGAGAACCGACATAACCAAAATCGGCATCTGCCATTTCACCTGGACCATTTACAATGCATCCCATGATTGCGATCTTTACTCCGGGCAGGTGAGAGGTTTTCGAGCGGATGTGCTTGGTCACTTCTTGCAAATCAAAAAGAGTGCGTCCACAGCCAGGGCAAGCAATGAACTCTGTTTTAGAAGCGCGCATCCGACAGGCTTGCAGAATATTGAAGGATAAAGAGCGGCTTTGTTCAGCAGCCAATCTAGAACGAAGAAGAATCCCTTCTCCAAAGCCATCACCTAGAAGAGCTCCCAACTCTGCAGCAGCATGAATCACAGTATCTTCATCATTTAAATTGTAATTTCCAACAAGAATGACAGGAAGGTCGAGCTTACATTGCTGAATCCATTCAAAAAAATAGCGGCCTTGATGAATGACCGAAGATGTCATCTCAAGTAAAACAAAACGAACAGGAAATTCGAGTAAGCGATTCCAGCTACTTGGATCACCATCTTTAACCCAAGCAACTTGAGTTTCTCCATCAAGCTCACTCAAATCTTTGACAAGAAGCGTTCCTTCTATACCAGATGTACGTGTTAAAACAGTCACATCTTGATCCTTCAGAGGAGCATACTCTTCTAAATAAACGGCATCCACTTTCCCTTCTTTTTTCCCAAGATCTGTAGAAAGGTCATCAAGGTCCAAAATGACCGATCCATCGCGATGTAACGTTTCATCTTGCCGCACATAACGCCTTTGAATCTCGGCAATATTACGCTTTGTCTCAACAAAAGGAGCAATTCCTTTTCCTTGATAACTCTCAGCCAAATGGACCAACCTTTTGCAAGGATCAATTTCTACCCAAGGATCTTCCGTAAGAGAAACACGAATGGTATCCCCAAGTCCATCTAAGAGCAAGGACCCAATTCCAACAGCCGACTTAACGCGACCATCCTCTCCATCACCAGCCTCTGTGACCCCAAGATGTAAAGGATAATCCCAACCAATCTTCATCATTTCACAAACGAGAAGACGATAGGCTTGCATCATCACAAGCGGATTACTCGCCTTCATAGAGAACATGAAATCATGGTAACCAAGCTTCCGACAAACACGTGCAAATTCTAAAGCAGATTCCACCATGCCAAGAGGGGTGTCTCCATAGCGGTTCATAATCCGATCAGAAAGAGATCCGTGATTGGTTCCTATCCGCATGGCTCGCTTCAGCTTGATACATTTTTCAACTAGCGGCCCAAAGGTCTCATCTATCTTTAGAAGTTCTGCTTCATAGGAAGTATCATCATATTCAATTGTCTTAAACGTTGCGCGACGATCGACAAAGTTACCTGGGTTGACCCGCACCTTATCAACAAAGTCGACAACATGCATTGCTGCAGGGGGATAAAAATGAATATCAGCAACGACTGGAATAGTATACCCTTTTTGAATGAGGGTATTTTTGATTCCTTCACAAGCCTCGGCTTCTTTTTTTCCTTGAACCGTTACACGGGCAATTTCACATCCAGCATCTGCAAGCCGCATGATCTGCGTTGCAGTTGCTTCAACATCTCGTGTATCGGAAGTCGTCATCGATTGAATTCGAATGGGATTGTTTCCACCAACTCCGACATTTCCAACTTTAACTTCTCGCGTTTTCCATCGCTTTGTTTGATAAATAGCTTCCGTGTATTGCACAACTAACCCTTGACATTGTCAATCAAAAATTTTACCAAACATTTTAATGCATCTAAAAGTTGGAAGTCAATGGACGTCATCATTCAAGCCTTAATCCCTCTCTTTTCTATTATCCTTCTTGGGTATTTGGTTGGCCGTTTTAAAATTTTGGGTATGAATAGCGCTAAAGTTTTAAATACTTTTGTGATGAAGATCTCTCTACCTATTTTAGTTTTTAGTGCCGTCGCCACAGAGCCACTTCATCGCGTATTAAATGGCCCATTTGTCCTAGCATTTTTACTAGCCCTTTTTATTCCTTACATTATTTCCTTCATTATTGGACGCTTCCATGGTGCTGAATCGATTTCTAAATCTGCATTAAGAGCTCTTGCCTACTCTCTGCCCAATACTGGCTATATGGGAATTCCTTTGATGCATGCCCTTTTCGGAAGTGAAGGTGTGTTAATTGCATCAATCGCAACTTTTCTAACTGTTTCAATCATTCTTCTCACAATTATTTTGTGTGAGTTGGATCGACAAGAATCCTGTGAATTTAAAGTCTTAGTAAAAAAAACAGCTCTTATCTGCATAAAAAACCCCTTGCTGATTGCAACGGCCTTAGGAATCCTCTACTCTTCGCTGCAACTCCCGATGCCAACACCTTTCCATACATTTATAGAGCTCATTGGAAATGTTGCAGGGCCTTGCGCACTTTTTGCTCTAGGTGAATTAATCGTGGGGCAATCTTTAGCAAAGGAGCCGATTGAAGTTAGCCTCATCTCAATCGTCAAACTGATTGTTCAGCCTGCCATTGCTCTCTTTTTCTTATGGAATTTCAATGTTGACCAAACATGGGCAATAGGAGGGTTTTTGCTTAGTGCATTGCCAACGGCTGTGATCTTGGCTGTGCTTATTGATTACTACCAAACCTACTTGCAAAAAGGACTTTCTTCAATTCTAATCACTACGATCTCATCAGTTGGAACATTGCTCATTGTGATTGGAGTGGCTTCGAAGGTTTGGGGATCGATTCATCCTTGATGAGAAACGAACTCAGCTTCAATTTTTGCTGCTAAAATAAAGTCGCTTTCACTCAGACCATTAATTTTATGAGTCCAAACACGCAGTTTGATCATTCCCCATGATAAGAAAATATCCGGATGGTGCCCCTCTTCTTCTGCAACTTTTCCTATCACATTGGTAAAAGCTAACGCATCCTTAAAGTTTTTAAACTTATACTCTCTTTCCAAATGATGCTCTTCAATGATTTTCCATCCAGAGTCCAATTGCATATAAAGAGGTTTAAGCATCTCCCCCTTTAATGGTGTATCCCCCGAAACACAGGGTACACATTTCTTTTCTGTTAAATCACTCATTCGACCGTTTGTAAAAAAGCTTCTGTTTCGCCCCAAGGAAAAGCGACAGGAAATCGCTTGACCAGCTTGAAAGCATCGCCTTTATCATAATCAATTAAAGGATAACTGACACTTAAAATTCGTGTGCCAACCGGAAACGTTTTGAGTTTTTGAATGACCTTGAAAATCTCTTCATCTTCTAAACAGGTCCCATAAAGAAAAATAACTGTTGAATCTGGCCATTTAGTTTTGAACATATCTGCACATTTAAAAGAAACGTTCTTGACATGATGCTGTTTAGCTACATGCTTTGCCAATTTTACAAACTGAGGAATCCGTTCAATTCCAGTGACTTGGCAGTTGAAAAAATGCGCTAAAAAAAATACCCCACGCCCTCTACCACAACCCAGTTCAAGCACATGATCAAGAGGTTTAATACTTGCCTCTTTTGCCATCTCTTCAAAAGTCGAAAGAGGGGTTTCTCCATAGGTATAAAGGTCTTGAGCTTTTTTTTGCTTTAGAAAACGTTTGCTGATCCGGTAAGGACTACGCATGATATATTTTTTTAACAGGGAACGGTCAATCGCACTGAAGTCGGGATCTCGATAATAAAGACTTCTCACATGATGTGCATCTTGCAAGTCATGCCATGCGTAGCGAAAATAGTCGAGTATCCAGCGCATTCTTATTTACCAGTTTACCTGCTGACCTGGATCAATCACGCGAAACATTTTAGGATCGACTCCAGACTTTTTTAATGACCGATAGAGATCGTATGGAGGTTGATGAAGCTTTTCTCCCGACAAACGAAACGTCTTCCAATGCATCCCAATACTCATCTTTGAGCCGACTTCTTGGTGAATCGCCGTTGCTTTATGAGGGCTAATATGAACAGGATCCATAAACCGAGCCGGAATGTACGTTCCAATCGGAATCAAACTCAAGTCCATTTCTCCAAACCGTTTTCCGATGGCTTTAAAATCCTTCCGATTATAGCCCGTATCCCCAACGAAGTAAAGCCTCTTATCCTTACGTCTATATCGCTTAAAATTGACGACATAACCCGCCCAAAGCGTTTTATTCTTATCAAAAAGACTTCGTCCAGAAAAGTGTTGGCTAGGAACAGCTGTGACCTCAAGAGTTAAAGGGGGCTTGCCCTCAACATCAAGAGAGACATTTTCCCACCAAGCAAGCTCGACATAATGCCGAACACCCTGTTTATCCATCCACTTACCCACACCTTTTGGAACTACCCAAAGAGTCGAAGGGTTGCGCTTACTCAGTTTTTGAACCGTTTCACGATCAAGATGGTCGTAATGATCATGACTAATCAAGACAATATCAATCTGGGGCAGGTCTTTAATTGCAATAGGAGGATCATGGCGCCGACGAGGCCCCATAAAAGAAAAAGGAGAGCACCGCTCGCTCCAAATTGGGTCTGTTAGCAAATGAAGGCCATCGACCTGAATCAAAAAGCTACAGTGGTTAATCCAGATAGCTGTCGGGCTTTCTTTTCGCACTCGCTTCTTAGAGTTGGGGTACTTGAAGTTTTTTGGGGCTTCCTTAGGAGGCCGCTTATCATTATAGTAACCTAGCTGCCACAAAAAGACATCATGGAGCCGGCGTCGTGTGTTATCACAATGAGGGTTAACATATCGCGAACCCTTTTTATGAAAAGGACCAAAATTATACTTTTTCATTATAAAATAAGGATCTTGTTTGTTGTGAAAATCCTCCCCTAATCCACTAATTAAAAAAAATAGAATTAAAAATCGAATAAAATTAAAAAGTAATTAAATAATAATGGTTTAAATAATTCCTTTTAGCAGAAAATTCTCACAAGTTCTTAGATCTCATACTCGTAAAATTGCAAAAAACTCTCAAACATCTAAGCAAGAGAGTTATAATAATTAAAAAAATTTTGTTTTAATAAAAAGCTTAATTAATATTAATAAAAAACAAATACAAAGGGTAATAAATGTCAGTATTTTATTCTAGCGGAATGTCTCACAGCAGTTTCACTACTGAATATATGTCAGAGGATGAAAGCGATCAGGAAAATACAAGTCGCTATACAAGTCTTTTTAAAAAGAATGTGAGTCAGGAGAATTCTAGTTTCCATCAACAACCCATACACTTAAGGCACAATCCATATTCTCCTGATAGAAAGGATTATCACAATCATTCCAGAAACAATATGAACATGGGATCAAGCCACAACCAAGCACGTGGAACAAATAGCGTCGGTGGTAAGATCAAATAACCTGAGTTGTAGCTTATTTCTGCATAAACAAGGGCATTTGATCCGTATAGGAACTATCCCCTTCAAACTGAATGGGCCCAGGAAATTGATAGTGATCTTGCAACTTCCATTTATCGCGATGACGCTCAAAATCTTTAAACGCCTTTCCTTGGAGATCTACTAGAGCTTTTTGGATCACAGGTTTTTCTTTGCCCTTGCGCATTTCCATATTCATCAGACTCGTTATGGGCAGAGCGCAAACACCCCACTCAGCTGCGGGCTTTGTCAACCCTGTCACACAGCTCATGTATCCGGACAATCCTTCTCGAACAAGCAGCGCTGAAACCATCCCTAAGCTATAGCAATAGGTTGCATCAAAATTGGAAGGAAATCCTGAACGCCCTTCATAACCAAAAAAGTGGTGCACAGCATTAAACTTCCCTTCAAAATTCCGCTTTTTTAGCTCAGCTTTAACAACATGGCTGAGCAGCATTTCAGTTTGAATATGAGAAACTTGAACGTTTCCATGGGGGTCACGATCAAGAAGAAGTTGGTTTTGAATCTCCTTGGGAAGGTAATCAAAGGTTTTCTTAGAATCAGCAGAAAGCTTCTCCGCAGAACCTCCTTCTTTAGCCAAAAGGGTATTCAATTCTTGTATCAATACCTTCATTTCAGGAATGAACTCAATCAACCCTTCAGGAATGAGAACAACTCCGTAATTTTTTCCTTCTTTTCCTCGTCTCTCAATGATGCTGATGAGGTCCTCAGCAATTTCTTGCAGAGTTTGATTCTTGGCTTCAACTTCTTCGCCGATCAGGGTGATGTTGGGTTGTGTTTGCAGAGCACATTCGAGAGCAATATGAGAGGCGGAACGCCCCATGAGCTTGATAAAGTGGGTATACTTCTTTGCTGAAAGAGCATCTCTAGCAATGTTACCAATCATCTCTGAATACGTTTTACATGCAGTATCAAAGCCAAAAGAAATGGCAACATGTTCATTTCGAAGATCACCATCAATTGTTTTAGGAACACCTACGACACGTGTTTTACATCCCTTCTCAATGAAGTACTCTGCTAGCAAAGCTGCATTTGTGTTAGAGTCATCACCACCAATGACCACAAGCCCATCTAATTTGAGAGATAAAGCCACTTCTAGCGCTTTAGTAAACTGCTCATTCGTTTCAATTTTCGTGCGACCCGAGCCAATTAGATCAAATCCTCCCTGATTGCAATAGTTTGCAAGCTCGTCTTCAGATAAATCTTTGTATTTCCCATCAATAATTCCCGCAGGCCCTCCTAAAAAACCGAAAAGGTGACTTTCAGGGTGAAACTGCTTGATTGCATCAAAAAGACCTGCAATCACATTATGGCCACCAGCTGCCTGCCCACCTGATAAAACAACACCGATATTCAAAGGTTTCGATTCAGTACTTCCCTTTGTAGGTTGCATAATGGGACGTCCGTATAAATGAGGAAAACGCTTTTTGATTTCAGCTTGATCTCCTTTTGACTCTGTCGCCCCTTTCTCTGAAAATGTAACAGCATTTAAATCAGTTAAAACTTGGGGAATTGTTGGGACATAAGCAAGACGCTTTTTCTGCAAAGGGGTCATATCAACATTGGGGTAAAGTTATCGGGATAAGAGAAAGGAGGTGGCGCTCACGAATTCGCTCTTTTTCAACGGATGTGGCAAGCCCTCCCTCACTTGTTTCTTTGTATTTGCTTTTCATATCAAGGCCAATCTCATACATCGTTCGAATCGCTTCATCTAGGGTAATGCTATGCGATCCATCTCCAAGCAAACTCAATTTGGCAGCATTGATAGCTTTAATCGCTCCCATTGTGTTCCGCTCGATGCAGGGAATTTGCACAAGTCCTGCAACAGGATCGCAAGCAAGTCCTAGATGATGCTCAATACCAATTTCAGCAGCATTTTCAACCTGCTCTGGAGTGCCCCCCTGAATTGCCGTAAGCCCTGCTGCTGCAAGTGCACAAGCAACTCCAACCTCACCCTGGCACCCTACTTCTGCTCCAGATATCGAAGCGTTTTTCTTAAAGAGTTGGCAAATGCCACCTGCTGTTAGTAAGAAACGGATGACATTTTCTTCGCTATAGAATGATGTAAAGTTCTGCACATAGTGAAGAACCGCTGGAATGATGCCCGCCGCTCCATTTGTCGGAGCTGTGACGATTCTTCCATAAGAAGCATTTTCTTCGTTGACTGCAATGGCAAACAGACTCGTCCAGTCCATAAAATGCGTCGGGTCGTTTGTCGACTCTTGATGTCTCTCTAAAAGGTCTCGATACATTTGAGGTGCGCGTCGTCTAACATTGAGCCCGCCTGGCAAAAACCCCTCTCTTTCGCATCCTCTTTTAACTGCCCCCTGCATGATATGCCACCGCTGTAGAAGTCCCGTGCGAATCTCATCTTCACTGCGAAAGACTTTTTCATTCTCAAAAACTATCTCATCAATCGTTTTTCCAGTCAGTTGACACAGCTCAAGGAGCTCTTTTCCAGTTGAGTAATGAAAAGGAACAGGGCTCTGTTTTTCTTCTTTATTGATATCTTCATGAGCAACGACAAAGCCTCCTCCAATTGAATAGAAAATGGCTTCATGACATTTTTCCCCTTTTCGGTTGATTGCGGTCAAACGCATGGCATTCGAATGGAAAGGCAAAGTCTTCCCTTTACAAAAGATAAGGTCTTTTTTGGGATTAAAAGAAGTAACGGCCTTGCCAAGAAGGCGTAGAGATTCTAAGCGGTTGATCCGCTCTAAAATTTCCTCCACTCGGTTAGGATCCACTTGTTCTGGTGCATACCCTTCGAGTCCCATTAAAACCGCACGATCAGTTCCATGCCCTTCTCCTGTCAGCGCTAGAGAACCAAATAACTCCACACGAACAGTTTTAAGTTCATAAATGATTCCTTTTTGATCTAATGCCAAAACAAAATTGCGTGCTGCTCGCATCGGCCCAACTGAATGAGAACTTGAAGGACCAATTCCTATTGAAAAGAAATCGAAGATGCTAACAACCACGAGTAAACCTCATATATTTCCCCTCATTATGTCAGAAAAGTTGATTTCCCTCAGTAGAAAAGATAAATAGAAAGTATGTGGTTAATTCTCATATTCCTCTTGTTTCCCCTATTTGCTTTTTCAAACAACGGATCTCCAACCTCTTATTCTTTTTTAAAACACCGAGAGCATCAAGGGGTGGGATATGAAACAGGCTACACCTCCGTCGATGTGATGGCAAACCCAATTGACTTTTCTCATTTTTACCCCTTTCTCAATGTCCGTGGACATGTATTTAATGATAGTCGTTTTGCTTCCAATCTAGGCTTGATTGGGCGTTACCTTTCAAATCATAAAAATTGGGTGTTTGGGGTTAACATCTTTTACGATTACAGGAGTGCAAAAATATTTTCTGGACAACAGCTTGGAGGCGGCGCTGAACTTTTTTTTAGTGATCTCGCGTTTCGCTTCAATGGCTACCTTCCTGTTGGAGTCGTGAAGAAAAAAGATGAGACTCACCTTCAAGTCGCTTTAGCTAATTTAAAAGGCGAAGTTGAAAAAACGCTTATCGAGTTAAAACCTTTTATTCTGAAAGGTGCCGTTGGAGTCTATTATCTAACAGGCCGATCATTTAACAATAAAACATTTGGGAAAGCTTGGGGAAGCCAATTGCGACTCACTGCACTTATTTACGAGTGGATAGAGGCTGGCATTGAAACCACCTACGACCACATTTTTAACTTCACATTTCAAGGTTATCTTGCTTTGAAAATCCCTATTGGAAGCACACGCCTACGTCTTCCAGAAAAATCTTTTCTTCTAAACCTATTTCAGCCTATACGAAGGAATGAAATCATCCCAATGCAAAAGGAGCGCCGATGATTCGTGGGTCTATTTACATGGTCATTACTTTTTTCTTTGTGGCTCTCTTTGGCCTTTTTTTAAAGGTTGGTCAGATTGGAACAACAGCACTTTGGATGACTTTTATGGCTTATCTGTCTGCTTTTGTATTTGCTGCAATTGGAGTTTGCAAAGACGGCATCACTTTTCTTAAAACGAAACGTTTTCCTATTCTTTTTCTTCGGGCATTCTTTGGAACAGTCGCAACACTGCTTTATGTTATCGCTCTTAACTACATCCCACTCATTAACGCTACGCTACTGTTCAACACGACGCCCCTATTTGTTCCCATTTTCTGTCTCCTAATTTTAAAGGTAAAAATTTCGTGGAAGGTTTGGATTGCTATTCTTGTTGGTTTTATCGGAATCCTTTTCATCATTCGTCCCAACCTCTCTTCTTTTGGCCGTCCGGGAGACTTACTCGGTCTAGGCTCGGGAATTTTCCTAGCACTCGCTTTTACCATGGTCAAAGTTCTCACGACAACCGAACCTATCAAACGGATTAACTTTTACTTTTTTAGTATTGGCACCCTTCTCACGATCCCATTTCTTTTCTTTTCTGAACCTCTACCAAGTTTATCCAATTGGGGATGGGCAGTGATGACAGGTCTCTTTTTCATCCTCTGCCAAATCTTTCTCATTAAAGCTTACCAATGTGCAGAGCCTCATGAAGTCGGCGTCTTTCAGTACTCATCTGTTGTTTTTGCTGGCTTTTTTGACTGGATCATTTGGAATAAAGTCCCTTCTTTACTGACGTTTATTGGAATCGTTCTTGTGATTATTGGAGGAGCCCTAGCTATTTGGCTCGCTCCTTCTAAAAAGAGCTAGTGCTTCCTCTTCTCAACAAATATCAGGTCTTCTTTGGGATAGAGTACAACCATCAAAATGGTCCCGATGCAAATCAATAGAAACCCAATAAATGTTCCTACCTGTGGGACCTTGCCCCAAATTAAATAATCTCCAAGCGCGGAAAAGATAAAAATCCCATAGATAAATGGGCTTAAAAAACGTGCCGGTGCATATTTTGATGAGAGAGTAAAAAGGGTTTGAAATGCAGCAGCAGCAACCCCCACAAAAAGGGCCATCCAGATGCTATAGGCAGTAAACATTTCGGTTTTGAACTCTTGAGTAAAAAGGAGGATCAAGCCAGAAACCACAACCCCAAAAGAGAAGTAATAGGCCATAATGGTATCAGCTCTTTCCGTATGATGCAAAACACGAATCGAAACGGTTGCAATCGATCCTAAAATGGCTCCCAAAAGAGGAATAAAGGCTGCAGGATTAAAAAGCCCTGCGCCAGGTCTTAGCACAAATAATATTCCTAAAAAGGACAGCCCCAGCCCCCACCATAGGCGATGAATCAAAGCTACACGGAGCCACACTCGAGCCACTATTGGAATGAAAACTGGAAACGTAAAGAAAAGAAGAGTTGCTGGTCCAATCGGCATTAAAAAAAGCCCATAGTAAAGACAATAAATTGCACCAACTCCTGCAACAGAGCGAACTAAATGATATTTCCAGGCCTTTGTTTTATAAAGTATTCGAAATCCCTTTCCTTTCGATGCAAAAAGAACCCATCCATAAAGCATGAATAAGTTGATGAAGCAGCGCACAAATACCAAGACATTTGTACTGAAGTAAGGGGAAGCTAGTTTAACAAAAATTGCCTGAATGGCACAAAAGAGATCAGATAGGATGATCAGCCCGACTGCAATCTTAAAATTACTCTTTGGTCTTTCTAAATGTTGAATCATCAGCTTGTGTTTTTCACTCCTTTTCCTCTATTATAAACCTATAATTCATCAGGACAGAAATGGCAAAGAAATTCATTTTTATCACAGGCGGCGTGGTTTCATCACTTGGAAAAGGACTGATGTCAGCATCGATTGGCATGCTGCTTGAAAGTCATGGCATGAAAGTGGCTATGCTCAAATTCGACCCCTACCTCAATGTTGATCCAGGGACAATGAACCCGTTTCAACACGGTGAAGTTTACGTCACAGATGACGGTGCTGAAACCGACCTTGACTTAGGCCACTATTACCGTTTCACTCACTCACCTTTATCTAAAGTGTCGAATGCCACTTCAGGACAGATTTACGATACGATCATTACCAAAGAGCGACGCGGTGACTATCTAGGGAACACCGTTCAAGTCATTCCGCACGTGACTGATGAAATCAAAGCAGCAATCAACAGGTGTGCTGATCAAGAAAAAGGAATTGATGTCACACTTGTCGAAATTGGTGGAACGGTTGGTGATATTGAGTCACAACCTTTCATGGAAGCTATTCGGCAGTTTCGGTTAGAGCACCCAAAAGACTGTATCAATATTCACCTCTCTTATGTTCCCTATTTAAAAGCTGCTGGCGAAGTGAAAACAAAGCCCACTCAACACTCTGTACAAGCACTGCGTAGTATCGGTATTTTTCCCGATCTGATTCTCTGTCGCTCTGAAAATCCTCTAGAAAACTCCGTAAAAGAAAAAATTTCTCTCTTTTGTAGTGTTCCCAAGGATTGTGTACTTGAGCTTGTTGATGTCAAACATTCTATCTACGAGCTTCCCTTGCACCTGATTGATCAAAACCTCGACAAGCAACTTTGCTCCCTTTTAGGTCTTTCATGTAAGCGCTTGGAGATCTCTAGTTGGAAAAAGCTCGTTGAAAAAATTAAACACCCCAAGCAAACCCTAACCGTTGGACTTGTTGGAAAGTACATCACTCATCAAGATGCTTACAAGTCGGTTTGTGAAGCACTCCACCATGCTGCCACTGCCTATGATACTAAATTAGAAGTTCGTGGCATTGAGTCCGACCAGCTTGAAAAAGAAACTGCAGTTGATGGTTGCGATGGATACCTTGTTCCTGGAGGATTCGGTGAACGAGGCTTCGAAGGTAAACTAGAAATTGCCCGACTTTGTCGCGAAAGGAAAATTCCTTATTTTGGCATTTGCTTGGGAATGCAAGTCCTCGTCGTTGAATTTGCCCGCTCTGTTCTTAAACTCAAAAAAGCTAACTCCACTGAAATGGACCCAGATACGACAGATCCCATCATCTCTCTTCTGTCCGAACAAGAGCAAATTAAAAATCTTGGTGGAACTATGCGCCTTGGTGCGTATCCCTGCCAACTCCAGTCTTCATCAAAAGCTCATGCAGCTTATGCAAAGTCAAAGGTATCAGAAAGGCACCGTCACCGCCATGAGTTTAATAATGCATACAAAAAAGCCTGCGAACAACAAGGGCTTCTCATCACCGGAACTTATCCAAAAGAAAACCTTTGTGAAATCGTCGAAGTCAAGGATCATCCTTGGATGCTTGGCGTTCAGTTTCATCCCGAATTTCAATCGAAACTCACTCATCCCCATCCCCTCTTTGTTGCTTTTATAAAGGCCATATTAAAGGAGAAAAAGGGTGGGTAGAATCCTCAGCATTGACTACGGAAAAAAACGGATTGGGCTCGCCCTTTCAGATCCTATGAAGATGATTGCCTCACCACTGAAAACCCTTCAGGCAGGCAAAAATGAACAAGAAACTGTCGACCTTCTTTTGAAAGAAATCACCTCTCACAATCCTGAAATAATTTTAATTGGCCTTCCACTGCACCTCTCAAATGAAGAAAGCGAAACCTCTCTTCTTGTCCGTCAACTTAAAGCCGCCCTTGAAGAAAAAATCACCATTCCAATCATCCTTTGGGACGAACGGCTCACCTCAAAACAAGTCGAACGCGTCATGATGGAAGGCAACGTCAAACGAAAAAAACGAGCCCAGCATGTAGATACACTCAGTGCTACATTAATCTTACAAAGCTACCTGGATACACTATGACTGCTCTCTACGATAAACTTAAAAATATTCAAGTTGATAATCCCCTTTGTCACTACACAAAAGAGCGCTGTGAACGTTTAGAACCTCTCATCGATAAGATCAATTCTCTTAAGGCTGAGAAAAACGCTCTCATCCTAGCCCATTCTTACGTCCACCCTGATATTATCTACGGTGTTGCAGATCATGTTGGAGACTCCTATGGACTCGCTCAAAAGGCCAAAGCCACCGATGCACAAATGATTGTCTTTCCAGCTGTCCGCTTCATGGCTGAAACAGCAAAAATCTTAAATCCGGAAAAACAGGTTATCGACCCTAATCCTAATGGAGGATGCTCACTCGCTGATAGTATTTCCTATGAGCAGGCCCTAAAACTCAGAGAAAAATACCCTGACTATACCTTTGTCTGTTACATCAATACGACAGCAGCTGTCAAAGCTGCTTGTGATGTTTGCGTCACTTCCTCCAATGTCTATACCATCATTGAAAACCTCCCAACCGATAAAATCTTTTTCCTCCCTGATAAACTCATGGGAGAAAACATCCTCAACCACCTCAGAGAAAACCAAATTGACAAAGATGTTATTGTCTATGATGGCACCTGCTATGTACATGAAGAGTTTTCCTGTGATGAAATCAACCTACTCAAATCACAGCATCCTGATCTTGAAGTTCTCGCTCACCCCGAATGCACTCAAGAGGTCATCGGCGCTGCTGATGTTACAGGTTCAACCAGCCAAATTCTAAACTATGTTAAAACCCATAAAGATGAAGATCACCCTTTTCTCATCTTAACAGAATGTGGCATCACGTCTCGATTGCAAGTTGAACACCCCGAACTCCGTCTTGTGGGCTCCTGCATGATGTGCAAATACATGAAATCAAATAATCTTAGCTATATGCTTCAGGCTATGGAATCTCCAACACAAGAACAAATCATCTCCATTGATCCAACGATTCAAAAGGACGCATTATCTTGTGTAAATAAAATGTTCCAGTATTCATAAGAACCTTCAATAAACATTGTTATCTTAATCCTTCTTGAAATGCATTAGTTTTGTTCAAGTTTCGAGCAATAATGTAAAACTTTTATTTGACTATATTACGTAGGATTGATAGCTTAACCTAGCGTCTGAAATCTTAAAGTTTAATAGGGAGAAAAAATGAAGAAGTTAATTGTGCCTTGTTTGCTGTGTTTATGCAGTTTTATAGGTAAGCTCATTGCCATTTGTCCTCAGGATATTCATGTTAGCTTTTTGCTAGCCAGCTAAGGCCGCGAAATAGAAGCTCGAGAAATCCTCAACAATTCTTACTCAGTCAACACAGCTGAAATAGAGTTTATTTCTGAGCAGTTTGTGAATTGGGTTGCTAAACATCCAAGTCAGATGACTAATACCTTCAATGAGTCAGCATATTATGTTGTAAACAAAAAGAAAGACTTAGCTAAAAAAGTAATCACTAATCACTTTTCTTTCGAAAATCCTGAAGTCTCTGAGTTTGCTTTGTGATTTGTAGATTGGGGAATAGGGTTAATAGAACTGAATGAGATTCTGAGTAACAAGGAAAGATCGCGATGAAAAACCTAGCTAATGTTATTCTAGTATTAGTGTTTTTAAGTACACCTGTGTTTGCTGATGATAAAAAGGAAAATGAACAATCTGAACCACCTCATAGTACTGGAGAAATTGCATGGCATGTTGGGATAGGTGTAGCTTCTGCTGCAGCTGGAGGAGTTGCAGCGGCTGGGGGTAATATACCTGGTGCAGTTGTAGGAGTGGCGAATGGAGCTAAAAACTTTATGGATGCAGCAAAAAAGCATAATGAAAATATTCAATATGAACGTGATAGAGAGAATGACATAAATGATCGAGAAGAAAAAGAAAATGACCGAGATTCTTGGGATCGCGATTATTAAAATCTATAGCTATAAAGAGATGGGTTTATGATTAGTAAAATTATTTTCTTTTGTGTCATCATTTATTTCTTCTATCAAATTGTTTTAGTTTTTAAAGAGCGTTCGACTAATAAAAAGGTTACTGGGTTAGCCATTGGAATAACAATATTGCTTCTTGCTTTTACAAGCTGGCCTATCTATTTAAATGTTCATCTTACTTTTAGTATTTTAACACTTGCCTATGCGATAGGAATGTTTTTTGAATGTTCTAGAGAAAAAAAAGGGTTCTATTTTCTTACAGGGGTCATTTTAATAGTGATCTCTGGATTACAGTTTATTGAATACCTTGGCTACTCAACAAGTTAAAAATTGATCCAATTAAAATTTTTAATCGATTGTTTGATTGTATTGAATTTGTTATAATATTATTCTAATACAATTGATTAAGAGTTTAAATGCTAGAAGTTCAAAAAGTTAATCCGCTTGTTACTTTACTTCAAAAAATTTTTTCACAGCTTTGGAATGCAGGGTTGTTTGAAAATATAGACTCCTTACGTGATGAGCCTCTTAGTAAACTAACTCAAAAACGGAGTAGCAAGGTCTCTGAGCAGCTGCAAAACTTACGTCTCCAGCTCATGCAAAACCCTAATCATCGCCACTTGCAATTTAAAACTTCAGATGACGTTCTTCTCGACAGCATGCTTTTCAATGAGGGAAAGGAAAAAGTGATCCTTTTTGTACCTGGGATTGGCTCTTTTTATGAAAAAATTGGTGACGACGCTAGTGTGATCTCTCGTTTTTATACCTTCTTTTCAACTTACTTTCCCAACCACTCGATTTTTGTTTTCAATAACCGAGGAATTGGACAAAGCTCTGGCTCTTTTGACTTGAAAAATCTTCCGATTGATACCATTAGTGCTTATCATTACTTGATGGATACTTATGGTTATGACCTTGATTCAATTCTTCTCTATACGCATTCCCTAGGTGGTTTACATGCAACTATTGGAGCAGGTTTCATTCAAGAAAAATTCCCAGAGTCTTCTATTTCTGCCGTGAACGATCGGTCTCTTGGGGAATTAGGAACTTTTACAAAAGCGTTTCTCAAAGACTCGACTTTTGGTGAAATGACAGCAGGAATCGTCGATAAGCTGGGAATTAACCTTTCCGCTAAAGCTGCATGGGAAAGTTTAAAAGGACAAAAAATTGTCATTGTATCCGAACATGACCGGACCATTCCTTATGAAAAAGCCTCCTTTTGCAAACATGTTGAGTGTGGTACTGTCATTCACATGGATGGTTCTGAAACAGACCTAGATCATCATACTCGTAGTTTTACTCCGGATGAAGCAAAGTTAATTGCAGCAACAATCCTTTCTTGATCCAAAAAAATATTTCGCTTAGGTTTAGGGAAACAAGGATTTTTTTGCATGAACGCATCCACCCATCCCTTTGAAGAGCCTGGACAAACATCACGCACTCTAGACCCCTGTATTCTCGTCATCTTTGGAGCTACAGGAGACTTAACAGCCAAAAAGTTAATGCCGGCTATTTATAACTTAAAAAGAGAAGGCCAGCTCCCAACAAATTTTGTTTGCTGCGGCTTTGCAAGAAGGGAAAAGACGCATGATGTTTTCCGAAAAGAAATGAAAGAAGCTGTCAATAAACACTCTCGTGTAAAGCCGATTGAAGAAACAGTTTGGAACAACTTCCAAAACCAGCTTTTTTATCACCAATCTGGATTCGATGACGAAGAAGGTTATGATCAGTTTGCAACTTTTTTGAAAGAGCTAGATAGCCAGTTTGGAACAAAAGGCAATCGCATTTACTACCTATCAACACAACCTAGCTATTTCACGACCATCATCGAAAAACTTAAAAAACACCAACTTCTGTATGAAAAAGACGAAAAAAATGAGAGTTGGTCTCGTGTCATCATCGAAAAACCTTTTGGGCATGATTATCACTCAGCACTCGCCTTGCAAAATGAACTGATGCAACATCTTTCCGAATCACAACTTTACCGGATTGATCACTACTTAGGAAAAGAAACAGTTCAAAACCTCTTAGTCTTTCGCTTTGCTAACTCCATCTTTGAAAATTTGTGGAATCACCGCTATATTGACCATGTACAGTTTACTGTTGCTGAAGATATTGGAATTGGTACACGCGGAAACTTTTATGAGGAACAGGGGCTTGTCCGAGACATCATGCAAAACCATATGATGCAACTGCTCTCACTAATTGCCATGGAGCCTCCTGTTAACCTTTCTCCTGGTGCTGTTCATGATGAAAAAGTCAAAGTTCTTGAAGCCGTTCGTCCCTATAAGAATGAGGACTTTGAAAAATGGGCGATTCGCGGCCAATATGACAAGGGTTATGTGCAAGGAGAAGAAGCAAAAGCTTACCGAGATGAAGACAATGTCGCTAAAGACTCAAATGTTGAGACCTATGCTGCTGTCAAACTTTATATTGATAATTGGCGCTGGGATGGTGTCCCTTTTTATTTGAGAGGAGCAAAAAGACTCCCAAAACGAGCAACAGAAATTGCCATCACCTTTAAAAATCCCCCTGGGGTCCTTTTTAAGGAACATGGTCAGGAGCATGAGTCAAACGTTCTAGCCATCCGGATTCAACCAAATGAAGGAATTGCTTTAAAGATCAACTGCAAGGTCCCTGGGCCAAGCAGTCCTATCCAACCTGTTAAAATGGACTTTCGCTATGGAGCTTTTTTTGGGCTGACTCCTCCAGATGCCTATGAACGGTTGATTTGTGACTGCATTGCAGGTGACAGCACCCTTTTTGCTCGGCAAGATGAAGTATTTCACTCTTGGCAATTTTTCACCCCTATCCTCGAATATTGGGCGAATAATAAGCCAAAAGACTTCCCAAACTACCCTTGTGGCAGCTGGGGCCCAAAATCTGCTGAAGAAATGATCTCAAAAGATGGGCGTAAATGGCGGCTGATTTAAACTCCGATTAATGGTATAACGTACAATTATGGTTGAAACAATCCACCCTGGACAGATCGAATCGGAACTAGACCGCATCTGGGAGTCCTATCAAGGGACTAACAAGATGCGCGCATGCCTGTTTAACCTCATCGTTTATTCAAAAAAGTGCCAGCGCATTGAATATCTCAACAAAGTCGCTCAAAATGTGATTGAAAAATTCCCATCACGGATCATTTTCATTACCTATGATGAAGCCTGTTCAGATCACAATTTAAGAACTGCTGTCTCCGTTCTGACTGCAGATGAAGGTGAAAACGAAATCGCTTGTGACATGATTGAAATTGACGTGTGCAGCAAAGACCATCCACGAGTCCCCTTTGTGATCCTTCCGCACATTCTACCTGACCTTCCAGTATATCTTGTCTATGCCGATGACCCAACTCAAGAGAACCCGATTGCAAAAAAGCTTGAACACTTTGCTAGCCGTATCATTTTTGATTCTGAATCAGCAACTGACCTCCCTGCTTTCACTGAGGCTGTCCTCACACACCATGCACGGACAAAAGCTGATGTTGCCGACCTCAACTGGGCTCGCATGGAAGGCTGGCGCCAACTCTTTGCCAACGTCTTCAAGTCTCACGATGAACTTGAAAACTTACGTCATGCAACTGATATCCATATTCACTTTAACTCTCAGGAATCAGACGCTCTTTGCCATACAAATGTTCAGTCAATTTATCTACAAACTTGGCTTGCTTCTCAGCTCGGATGGAAACCCACTAACATTTCAAAAGAAAAAGATCTTCTCTATTTCAGTTATGAAACAGAACACCTGCCTGTTCGTGTTTATCTCCACCCTTCTAAAATGGAAAACGTACAAGCTGGGCGCGTTCTTTCTGTTGAAATTCAAACAGATCGCGAATTCCACTATCACTTAAAACGTAACCCCCAGTGTCCAAATTACGTGATTATCGAGAAATCAAGCCCCGATCTGTGCTCTTTGCCAAGTCACTTTGTATTTGATAAAGATGTTTCTGGACAATCTTTGGTCAAAGAAATCTGTCATAAAGGAACGAGCCAGCACTATACAAACATGCTCAAAATGCTTTCTGAAATTAAAAACGGGTCCTTATGTCAATAAATAAGAACATGCACTTTTTCTCTTGGGATGAACGCCGTGATATTGCCCATCCCGGTAATCAAAAGGAAACCCTCGCATTTAGCATTGAACATTTCATGAATTGTGCAAAAGAAGCTCTCAAAACGCATGGCCACTTTGCTGTTGCCCTTTCTGGAGGATCTACCCCAAAAGCTATTTTTCAAGCCCTTTCAAAAGCGCCCTACTCTACTGAAATTGACTGGACAAAAGTTCTCCTTTTTTGGGGAGATGAGCGAAGTGTTGTTCCAACAGACCCAGATAGTAACTTTAGAATGGCAATTGAAGCAGGCTTTAAGAATCTTGGCATTCCAGCAGAACACATGTTTCGCATGGAAGCAGAAGATAATATCGAAGAAAACGCCCGCAACTATGAGATGAAAATCAAACAAACGCTTGGTGCACGCCCTTTTGATCTCATCATGCTAGGGATGGGTGAAGATGGTCACACCGCTTCTCTTTTCCCAGGAACAAAAGCATTGGATGAAAATGAGCGTTGGGTCGTAGCCAATCATGTCCCTCAGAAAGATACATGGCGCATGACTATGACCTACCCTATCATTAATAAAGCTAGAAACATTGTCATTTATGTTCTGGGTAAAAGCAAACGAGAAATGGTTCAAAAAGTTTTTCTCGAAAAGCAGGCACCCCCCTTTCCCGTTTCTCTTATCGGTACTCCATCCAACAAAGCTCTTTGGATCCTTGATACCGATGCTTGCGGCGATTTACACAAAGCTAAACCAAAATAAAAAAGCCACGATCATTTCAAAAAATGACTTTAGTGACTTTCTACCCATTTTTTGGTATACTCTTTTCCTATGAAAATTCTAGGTATTGAAACCTCTTGCGATGAAACAGCTGTTGCTGTTGTCGAAGATGGGCAAAAGATTTTATTCCATGTAATCGCATCTCAAGCAGAAGAGCATGCACGCTATGGGGGTGTTTTCCCAGAAATGGCTTCACGCCAGCATATTGATCGGATTCTTCCCCTTGTTGAACAAGCGATAGAAGAAGTGGGTGACGTGGACCTCATTGCTGTAGCAAACGGTCCTGGACTGATGGGCTCTCTTCTGATGGGAACAACAGCAGCGCAAACACTTGCTTATAGCTGGAATCTACCTCTAGTTGGAGTCAATCATGTCGATGCTCACCTCTACGCTGCAATGATGGGAGAAAAAGCGCAACTTCTCTTCCCTGCGCTGGGTGTCGTTGTATCAGGTGGTCATACCTTTTTAGCCAAAATTACCTCTGTTGGAGAGTACAGCTTAATTGGAACGACTGTAGATGATGCTGTTGGGGAGGCTTTTGATAAGGTTGCCACTTTGATGGGATTGCCCTATCCAGGAGGACCTCATATTGAAAAACTCGCAAAGACAGGAGACCCTAATCTCTACCCATTCAAACCTGGTGTTGTGAAAGGACGCCCCTTTGACTTCTCTTATAGCGGTCTCAAAACCAATGTCCTCTATACAATTAAAGGAAAAAATGGACTTAAGTCTTCACCTGACTCCATTCCCGAGTCTGAAAAAAAGCATATCGCAGCTGGTTTTCAACATGCAGCTCTCTCAGATGTGGTTGAAAAAAGTTTTAAAGCTGCGCAAACCTTCTCCTGCAAGGCCATTTATTTAGGAGGAGGAGTAACCAATAGCCAGGCTCTCAAAGATTTATTTCACGCAAAAAACTTCTCTATTCCTCTCTTTTGGCCCCCAGCAAATCTTTCCTTAGATAACGCTGCAATGATCGCTGGGCTTGCTTTTCACCTCTATCAACAAGGAACCTCCGATAGTCCCTTAAACATAAAAGTTTTCCCCAAAATAGATTTAAAATCTGCTCTATGCTAGAATCCCCCAAAAAATTAAGGAACTAAAGATGGCTAAAAAAGGCGCACGCGAAAAAATTCGTTTAAAAAGTACTGAAAGCTCTGAAGTTTATTGGACTTTCAAAAACAAACGCAACACACCAGATCGCATAGAACTCAAGAAGTACGATAAGAAACTACGCAAGCATGTGACTTTTAAAGAAGCAAAATAAGCTTCGCATACAAGGACTGTACATGCTTTTTGAGTTTTCAGTTGCTAAGAAGTACCTTGTCCCCAAAAAAAAGCAGCTTTCAATGTCTTTGATCGCCTTGATGTCTGTTGGGGTCATTTCTCTTGTCGTTTGGCTTATCCTTGTTTTTCTCTCTGTTACAGATGGCATCGAAAAAAATTGGCTGAAGAAACTCACTTCTTTTAACGCTCCTATTCAAATCACCCCCACAGACGCCTATTACCAATCCTACTACTATCAAGTCGATAGTATCAGTGGAGACTCTGATTTTAGCTACAAAAGCATCGGAGAAAAAGCAGCTGCGACCCTGACCGATCCTTACAGTCCTGATGAAGATCTCGCCTTGCCTCCCTATTGGCCAGAAAAAGAAGTCGATGTAGACGGTTCGACAAAAGATTTTGTAAAGCTTGCTTTTGCTTCCATTCAAAAGACGAAACTTGGACTCATTGCTCAAGATTATGAAGTCAGTGGAGCTCTCCTTAAACTGCGTATGATTCGCTCACAAGGCCCTTCTTTTGCTCCACAAGAGAGCCACACCCAAAGTTACTTAACACAAGCCTCCTACATCAACTCTTTTTCGGGAAAAAACCCTCACCTTCACAAGTTAATTGACCCTCCCCGAATAGAAGACATCAATCACCTATTTTACCTAGCTGAACTCTCTCCAGATGGAGCTTCAGCAGATCAACCAGACCGTGTTGTCAAAGGTTCAGTGAGTGAATTTCATGAACGGCTTGCAAGTCTTTTAGAAAATACAACAATCAAGCGGGTGAAAAGTTCTGGACAAAAAGCTTCTTATCTCGCCTCTCTGCTCCCAGAAAACAAGTCATTTGAAGTTTTAGCTTACCAAAAACAAGGGCGCATCTCCTATTTAGTCTTTAGTGAAAAAGAACGGAAAGAATCTCGCTACTTTGAAAAAGGCACTTTAAAAAGAATAAACGATAAACTTGTCTATACATCTGCTGAGGGAAAAACAACTGAGCTAGGTCTTGCTATTCCTCTTTTTTCAGAAACCCCTCTTTCCATGGAAGCTCGGCTAAAAAAGCCCAATTTGTCACAAGTTATGGCCTTACGTGACCTAAAACTAGATGTCTGTTTCATCCTTCAAGGCCACACTCTTTCCGGAACCATTCCTTGGGAAACCATCGAATTGGAAGATGCTGATGCTCGAACCTCTTTTGAAAAAATACCCGACCAGCCACCTCCATGGACTTATGAAGTCAACGGCTTTGCTGTCCTTCCTAAAGGACATCGAGCTGCTGCAGCGGTTTTACTGCCTAAAAATTTTCAAACGAATGGGGTTAAAGTTGGTGATACGGGTTATTTTTCCTATAATGCTTCGACAACAAGCGCCATTCAAGAGCAGCGATTACCCGTTCAAATTGCTGGGTTTTATGACCCTGGTGTCATGGCAATTGGTGCTCGGATGATCTTAACAGAGCCCGCTGTCGTTCATACGATTAACACTTCTTCTCAAACCTACTCTTTCGATCAAAACATGATGAATGGGATTCAAGTTTGGTATAGTGACCTGAGTCAGACGAGTGAAATCCAAACAGAGCTCACGGAAGCTTTCAAGCAAGAAGGGATTCTTCCCTATTGGAAAATCACTCCTTACTATGAGTACGATTTTGCCAGAGACCTTCTTCAACAATTCCAAAGCGACAAATACCTTTTCACTCTCATAGGGATTATTGTCCTAATTGTCGCATGTAGTAACATCATTTCTCTACTTGTGATCTTGGTCAATGATAAGAAAAAAGAAATCGCCATTTTAAGCGCAATGGGAGCCTCCAAAAAAAGCATTGCTTGGATCTTTACTCTCTGTGGAGGGATCATGGGATGCTTAAGCACAATGATTGGAACAGCTGCGGCTCTTTTAACCATTCACAATATCGATTCAGTGGTTCACTTCTTAAGCCTTTTACAAGGTCATGAGGCTTTTAATGCTGTGTTTTACGGAAAGTCGCTACCCGATGAACTAAGCGAACGCGCTTTGATGTTTATCCTCATAGCAACGCCAATCATTTCACTTTTAGCAGGCCTTGTTCCCGCTCTTAAAGCCTGCAAGGTCCATCCGTCTAAAATTTTGAGGTCCGAATGATCCTTAAAGCACATAAACTCTCTAAATCCTACAAACAGCCTGAAAAAGCAGAAATTTTAAGAGATATCACTTTTTCCTTAGAAGAAGGAGAGAGTCTTGCCATTGTTGGTCCTTCAGGCGTTGGTAAAAGTACTTTATTGCACATTTTAGGAACTTTGGAAGAACCTTCATCTGGCTCTTTAGAAATTCTAGGGCATGATGCTTTGTCTGGTGACCGGTCAATGTTGCGCAACAAGCACATAGGATTCGTTTTTCAAAATTTTAATCTCTTAGAAGAATCTCCTGTTTTGGAAAATGTGCTGATGCCCGCTAAAGTCGGTCGCCAAGCGACAGGCAAAGGAAGTAAAGCCCTTGCACACGCAGAAGGCTTGCTTGAACGCGTCGGGCTTGAAGGTCATCAAAATCAGCTTGCCAAGCATCTTTCAGGGGGCGAAAAACAACGCGTAGCAATTGCTCGAGCCTTTTGCAATCACCCACAGCTCATTCTAGCAGATGAACCTTCTGGTAACCTAGATGAAGGTAACTCAAACCTCATTCATGAGCTCTTGATTGGATCTTCTCATGATTATGGAAAATCCCTCATTGTTGTCACTCACAACTCAGCTCTTGCAGAACTGTGTGATAGGAAGTTTCTCCTATCAGATGGCTGCTTGACTTCCATCTAGAACCAAGGTACTCTAGGTGCATGGAAATTCTAGTTATTGGCGTCGGATACGTTGGCCTAGTCACAGGTACTTGTTTTGCAGAAATGGGACACCATGTCACTTGCTTGGATATTGATGAGCACAAGATCAATAATCTCAAAAACAATGTGATCCCTTTCTATGAGCCCGGGCTAGAAGAACTTGTGCGTCGAAATCAAGAAGCCCAGCGACTTTCATTTACAATAGACTATGCACTAGGGCTCAAAAAAGCCGAAGTTTGCTTTATTGCCGTTGGAACACCTCCCAATGATGATGGATCTGCCAACCTTGGTTTCATTGAATCGGTTGCTTCTTCTATTGGAGACCACCTTTCCCACTACACCGTGATTGTAAACAAATCTACAGTACCGATCGGAAGCGCCCGTCATATCCAGAAAATCATTCGCAAAAAGCTTAAAAAGCGCCAGGTCGATATCCCTTTTGACATTGCATCAAACCCTGAATTCCTCAAAGAAGGGTCAGCTATTAGCGATTCGATGAAACCAGATCGAATCATTATTGGCTCAGATAGCGAAAAAGCCGTAGCGCTTCTTAAAGAGCTCTACTCTTCATTCACACTAAACCATGACCGCATTTTAATCATGGACCTCCCATCAGCTGAGATGACAAAATATGCATCAAACGCCATGTTAGCCACTCGAATTTCCTTTATGAATGAACTGGCAGGACTCTGTGAAAAAATGGGAGCAAACATCAACGATGTGCGCCATGGTATGAGTGCTGATACGCGTATTGGTTATCATTTTCTTTATGCCGGCGCAGGATATGGAGGATCGTGCTTTCCTAAAGACATCCGTGCTCTTGCTGCCATGGCAAAAGAGCAAGACCAAGACCCCCTCATTTTAAAAGCCGTTCATGAAACCAACGAGAGGCAAAAAAATGTCCTCAGCCAAAAGGTTTCAGATCACTTTGAAAAAAAAGGTGGCGTAAGCGGTAAAACCATTGCTATTTGGGGACTGTCTTTTAAACCGAATACCGATGACATCCGTGAAGCTCCATCTTTGAAATTGATTGATTCTCTTTTAAAAAAAGGCGCAAACCTGCGCTTATTTGACCCATTAGCTATTCCCAAAGCTAAACAGGTCTTAGAAAAAGAGAAAAATGTCCAGTTTTGTCTCAGTGAATATCATGCCGCTGAACGAGCTGATGCCATTGTCTTAGTCACCGAATGGAAACAATTTAGATTTGTCAATTTAAAAACAGTTTTGTCTAAAATGAATGGCAATGCTTTTTTCGATGGCCGCAACCAATATAAGGCAAGAGAAATGGCTGTAAAAGGATTCCGATACTATGGAATTGGAGTTCCTCAGCTGCCAGTAGATCTCTTGCAAGAGCTCAAAACAATGGGAAATAAAAAGGCTCGTAGATATGAAGACCCAAGATTTGATTACTCCTCACCTGGATTTGATTGAGCTTAGACTCCATGAAATCATTCCTGCAATTGACGCCCCCCACTCACTCCTTTTTGAAGCCGCTCGCTACTCTCTTCTGCTGCCAGCCAAACGCTTTCGCCCTCTTCTTCTTTTAGCCGTACTTGACGACTTTGACTGCCCCCTCGAATGGGGTATTGATCCTGCCTGCGCTCTTGAAATGGTTCATACCTACTCTCTCATTCATGATGACCTTCCTTGCATGGATGACGACGAGCTTAGACGTGGTAAGCCCACCCTCCATAAAGTTTACGATGAAGCGCAAGCAATCCTCACAGGTGATTATTTACTCACCTATGCTTTTGAGGTGCTTGCAAATGCTCCTCACCTCTCAGCTGAAAAAAAACTCAGCCTAACTCGTCTCCTCTCAAGTCGTGCAGGCGGTGATGGCATGATTGGTGGTCAAGTGATCGACATTCTTTATGAAGGGAAATCGATTGATTCTGAAACCCTCAAACTCATGTTTTCTAAAAAAACAGCGGCTCTACTTGCCGTGTCTTTAGAATTTGGTGCCGTGATCGCAAACCTCAATACCGAAGACCAAAAACACCTCCAAAAAGCCGGTATTGCTCTCGGAGTTGGGTACCAATATATCGATGACCTTTTAGACGCTACAGGAGATGAAAAAGACCTTGGAAAACCCGTGGGTTCCGATGTCTATAATGAAAAAGCCTCTTCTCTCACTCTCTACTCAGAGCAAGAGACTCGAGATAAAGCTCATGCCTGCTTTAGCGAAGCCCTAGCTGAGCTCGCCCTTCTATCTCGGCCTGCCCCTCAGATTCTCGCTCTGTTCAAAAAATGTTTTCACAGAACTAAGTAATCACCCACCTTTTTATTACACTTTAATTATTTAACATTAAGAAAGTTACATATTTTAAATAAAATTGAAGCAAAACTTTAATTATGTTATAATATTATTGATCTAATAAGAAAAAGAAGAGGGAATTATGTCTTTATTAGAATCGCCACGCTCCCAGCAGCCTGGCCCACCAAGCTTATCAACTTTATAGCAGCACAAGCTGTAATGGATAATCCACAACAATCGCTAAAAAGCTATAAGGATAGCTCTTTAAATACATACCCGATCAAAGTCAGTCATATGACTCAAACTGATATTGGGCGTCTAAAAGTCGCCATAGCTCGACTAGATCTCCCAGGAAACGTCTTTATTTATACCACAGGTAGCGATGGAAAGTTTGAAAAAGCAAACCGAAAGGAATCGCCTGCAGAACTGATTATACTCTGTGATTCTCACTCAAAAAAGCTGGTTGAAGCACGGGTCAACAAATTAGTTAAAAGTAATTTGATCCCAATGGACAATCGCATTGAATGGATAGACCCATCGAAAAATTCTCTTCGGAAATGTACAATCACTGATACGGTAGCTCCTTCGCGGTTTCTCCATAATCTACCACTCAGCGGATCAGAAGAACAGCTAGATGAACTCACTCTGCATTTTGTAGACGAAATTCAGAAAATGCCCCAGGCAGAACGGAGAAGATTTCGCAATAAGTTTGTTGTCGAACATACTCAGCAAATGAAAAAAGCCATTTCAGGAAAAGAAACCCATGAAGTTGATTTAGCCCAAGGAGTTCTCTCGTATTCGGGAATGGGAAGAAAAGCCGCAAAATATTCACTATTACGCCCCATTCAGTATACATTGGATTTAGCACTAGTCGATGCAATAAGAACAAAGCAACGCCCACAAAAAGAGTACGTGACAATCCTCAGAAATATGCCTAGACAAGTTCCTGATCAAATTGATTATATGTATAAACTTGGGCTCTTGCCAAATCTCTCTAAAACAGATGTTGGAGATTTAAAGCAGGCCTACACGTTGGGACTGTTTTACTTTCAAACAGCTCAACACCTTGTTTCGAGTATGGAGGGTAGTCCCGTCCAATTCCCTATTCCTGACAAGGAAGAATTGGCAAAAGCTTATGCAGATACCGTTCGTATTTTAGAAAAAATGTAACCAAACAAGTCAGGACTTCATCAAATAAATCCTATAAACTTTAATTTAGATGAGGTCCTATTTTTTTCTTGAATGTTGACTGTCGGATTTTTTAACTCATGCTAAAAATATAGTTTGAGTTAAAATAAAACTCATCGGAATCCACCAAGAAAGGTTATGGCTAGCTACTGTAAAGTAGTATCTAGTAATCCCTCTCTCTCAGCGCACGCTAGAGCAAGCTCAGGTGCTTCTTACGCCTCATTCTCAACTAGCTTGGCTAAGGGAGGGCTATCCAGCATACAGCAAGCTCTGTACGATCTCGACCTGCCAGAATCATTATCTGTCTTTACAGCGGGCAGTGCAAGCAAATTTGAAATCCCCTTTCCGGAATTAGAACCCATATCACTTGTTTTCGTCTGTGATGGTTCGACGAGAAAGGCAACTCAAAAAAAAATTCATCATTTAGCTTCTAGCCACTTTCCAGCAGCGAGTCTCCATGTTGAGTGGAAAGATCCGAATTCAGATCCTCTTAGTCGCTCTCACCGGGTTCAGACTGCTTTTCCTTCACATTTTCTCCATCGCCAGCGGCTTTTTGGATGCTCTAAAAACCAAGATCGCTTGCTCTTTCAGTTTGTAAGGGAAATTCAAGAAATGCCTGGAAAAGAAAGGCAAAAATTCCGAAAAAGCTTTGTGAAGAATCATCTGAAGCAACTAGCTGCTACCATAGAAGGAAAAGACATTAGAGGCGTCGATCTAAAAAAAGGCATGATGTTCTATGACAGTAAAAAACGCCAAGCAACCAAATACTCGCTTTTACTACCTATCCAATATGTGCTTGATTTAAGGATCATCGATGCAATCAGAGTTCTTAGCCACTGGCCTAAGGATTACGTTTCTTTTCTAAAATTTATGCCAAACAAAATTTCAGAGCTCATCGACTATATGTTTGCAGAAAGGCTTCTGCCTGAGCTCGATAAGCAGGATATTCAAGATCTAAAGCAAGCTTATGAATTTGGTCTCTTTTATAACCAAATAGGTCAAGAATTTTATGCTATTAGCAAAGGAAAGAAAACAGCATTTCCAATCACTGATGATAGGCGGCTACAGCAAGCTTATGCTAATGCGCAGCGCATTTTAAGTAAAATTGATTCCAGTCAATATTGCAGAAGCAATAGGTCACCTAAGTTATACTGAATATAAGCCTGTTCACTTGCTGGTGTTCCATCCTCTCCCGCATGTGACACCCATAGATCTAAAGTCGATGGTCGGAAAATTGCATTATGGAGATTCGTCTCGTTTGTCGCTGGACACTTGATGATCTCTTGCAGATGTTCCACATCAATTTTCCCATAAAGATCTCTGATTCGCTCTGCTACAACCGGGTACCGCTCAGGATAGCCAAATCCTCTTAAAACAACGCAGTGCTCAGGTTGACGATTAAAGAGGGCGATAAGATTTCCTTTTTCATCATGAATCCGATACTGATAATCAGACTGAACAGCAGAATAAGAGGCCATGAAAAACTTATCGTCTACTCCATTCTCACCATAGTTTTGAGGCAAACCATGAGGAGCCATTAAAGAATATGAAGAACCAGGTTCTATGAAGTGAAGTTGGCTAGCAGTTGCATAGACACCTACAGCTTTTTCTTGGTTCCCGTCAGAAAGAACATAGTAATACTCACAGGTACGTGGAGATGTCTCTAAAAAGGTCTTAGCTTCTTCTAAAGAAGCTGCATTCTCAAGAACTTCCCGGATCATAAAAGCCATAGGAATTCCATTCCATTGACCATAGCCATCGCCTCCAATCTCTCCCATCGCGATCTTTTTCTCATTCATCCCCGTAACACTACCAATAAATCCAGCATAGCCAACAGAAACAAATGCATGCTTGTCCTCAGGTTTGACAACCATGAGAAGTGCACTTCTTTGGAGACCGAGAGCGGCTCGGTAATCGAGAACTCGCACATGATAAAGTGCCCCATCAAAAGTCGCTTCATTTTGAGCAGTCAAGCCTATGCAATGAAACATTTCGGGAAATAAATTGAGCATCAAAATCTTTTCAAAAGGGACGTCTGCTCCATAAGCCACCCCTCGCATCTCTTCCAAATAGTGTGAAGGAATGTAGTTGAGAAGTGTCGATAGGTGAGCATGAAAAGCTTTCACCCGAGGACTCTGCTCTAATGCGGAAGAATCAATGAATCCAGAGACATTTTGTTGAATTTTTTCTTTAAGAAGCGTTCCATGCTGGACTCCCCGTTCATAAGGCTTCCCTTCAAGCCTTAAGATCATTCCTTGAGGGCTTTCTTCAAGGGTTCCTTTTCCAATTCTATAAATCAATTCATCAGAGTGAAGAATCGAAAATGAAAGTAGAGCAAAAGCAAGCAAAAGAAAACGTTTCATGACAAGACCTTATTAATTTTTATCCCAATTCTAGCTGATTTCTCTCTATTTTTAAAACCTGGATTTTTAATAAAAAATCTGACAGAGTAGCGTTGAAACAACCGTTAACTCTGATAGATGAACAGCTCTTCAGTCTCAACACCTTCAAAAAGCTTATCCAGTCTCAAGATAAAACGGGTTTTTGACTTTCTCTTTTCCCTTATATTTGTTCTTGTTTTATCTCCTGTTTACCTCATGATCGCGCTGCTTATTAAGCTCGACTCGAAAGGCCCTATCTTCTACGTCACAAAACGACTTGGAAAAGATAAGAAACACATCAAAATTTATAAATTTCGAACGATGTACATGGATGCAGAGAAGCGGCTCCAAGATATCCTCGAAAATAATTCAGAGATGAGAAAAGAATGGGAGGTATTTCAAAAACTCCGAAATGATCCCCGCTGTACTCCTATTGGAAAATTCTTAAGGAGAACTTCCTTGGACGAACTCCCTCAATTTTTCAATGTCCTTGAAGGAGCTCTTAGCGTGGTTGGTCCCCGCCCCCACTTTATTTTTGAATTAGAAGAAAATGATAATAGTCCTCTTCAAAAACACGCAGAAAAAATTCTCTCTGTTAAACCTGGAATTACAGGACTCTGGCAAACCTCAGGAAGAAATCACCTTTCCTATGATGAACGGGTCCAACTTGACTGCCAGTATGTCGAAAAACAAGCCTTTTTCTTTGATCTTATGTTAATCGTAAAAACCATTCCCAGTGTTCTTTTTTCTAAAGGAGCTTTCTAGTGGCTGCAATCCTTGTCACGGGAGGGGCCGGATACATTGGAAGCCACACCTGTAAAGCGCTAGCGCAAGCAGGGTTTCTCCCAATCGCCTATGATGACCTTTCAACAGGGTTTGCATGGTCAGTTAAATGGGGACCTCTCATCAAGGGAAGTATTGAAGATCAAGCTCTCCTTGAAAAAGTCTGCTTAGAAAAAAAACCTCTTGCTGTCTTGCATTTTGCCGCTTTAACAGATGCGCGAAAATGTCATGAACACCCTCTTCTCTATTACCGGAAGAATGTGAGTAACACTCTCCTTTTACTCGAAACCGTCAAAAAGTTTCAGATTCCCCATTTCATTTTCTCTAGTACTTGTGCTGTCTACGGGATTCACGACCAAATCCCTATTGAAGAGGACCACCCCAAAAACCCAGTCAATGTTTATGGTGAAACCAAATTGATTGGCGAAAAAATGGTTGAGTCTCTAGCTTCAGAAACTAACGCTCATATAGCTATTTTACGTTACTTCAATGCTGCTGGAGCTGATCCAGATGGAGACCTTGGGGAAAGCCATGCGCCAGCTACTCACCTAATTCCGATTTTGATCGAAACCGCACTAAAAAAGCGAGAAAGCTTTACTTTGTATGGTAATGAGCATCAAACAGACGATGGAACCCCAATTAGAGACTACATTCATGTGTCCGACCTAGCCGAGGCTCATGTCCTAGCGTTAAAACATATCATCCAAAAGAAACAAAACCTCAAGCTGAATTTAGGGACGGGTCAAGGCTACTCTGTTAGAGAGGTTCTTTCCGCTTTTCAATCTCAATTCAATCTCCAGCTTCCTGTTACTATAGGTCCAAGAAACCCCGCAGATCCACCTCATTTATTTGCAAAAAGTGATCAAGCTCAAAGAGTTTTAAACTGGAAACCCCGCTATTCTGATCTCTCAACAATCCTTGAAACAACTTGGAGATGGCAAACGCGATGAAAAAGTATCCTCTTTGGCCTTTCTTTTTAATCAGCCTCTTCTTCACTTTCTACTCCGGAGCCCTTCTTCCGACCTATACGTTTCTTTCTTTTGCTCCTTTTTTAGCAATCGCATTTAATCGCTACACTCTTCCTAGGTCTCTTTGGCTCGCCGCAAGTTGTGGACTTATCATGGACCTATTGAGTAGTCTGACTCCTTTTGGGTTTCACGCTTTGATTTATGTTATTGTAACGTTCTGCCTTTATCGCTTTCGCCTTTTCTTTGTCGAAAAAGCTTTGGGTCTTAGTAGTTTTACGGTTATTTTTTCTCTCCTATCAACTTTACTAGAAAGGAGTTTCCTCAATCTATTTGAAATTTCTCTGCCTCTAACTTGGAAAGGAATCGTCTCAGATTTTCTCATTATGCCTCTTTTAGATGGTTTTTATGCTTTTTTATGGTTTTCTTGTCCCCTAATGCTGTATCATTTACTGCGTCGACAATGGTTTCGCTTTCTTTTTTTCAGAAAAGAAACTAAAAAGAAAAGAGAAGAGCCGGTAGGATAGTTTTCTTTATGGATCAACAGCTGGATTTGCCCAATCTTCTACGTTCTCGCCTCACAATGGTGGCGACTATGGCCGCCTTAAAAGCTGGCGAGCTCTTGAAAAAAGGGTTTGGGACTGAGACAGACTTCAAAACAAAAGAAGGACGCCATAATCTCGTTACAGAATGGGATAATAAGGCTGAGCACACCATTATTGATTTCATCAAAACCCACTTTCCCCAGCATGGATTTCTTGCAGAAGAAAGTGGCGAGTCTGGAATCGTCAAAGAAGGCATTCAATGGATTATTGACCCACTTGATGGAACTGTCAACTTTGTTCATAGCATCCCAATGTTTTCTGTGAGCATTGCTGCCTCTGTACAAAATGAGCTTCTTTGTGGTGTTGTCTATAACCCAATGGTTGAAGAGCTTTTTATTGCTGAAAAGGATAACGGAGCTTATCTGAATGGAACTCGCCTTCATGTGACAGAAACTGCTGTCTTAGACAGTGCTATTTGTGCAACGGGCTTTCCCTATAATGTCCATGAAAACCCTCTTTGTTGTTTAGATCACTTTAATACCTTCGCTAAAATGGGGATCCCCTTAAGAAGGATTGGATCAGCTGCTCTTGATCTTGCTTATGTAGCTGCTGGAAGATTTGATGGCTTCTGGGAAGTCTCTCTCCGCCCTTGGGACTACGCAGCTGGTAGACTCCTCATAGAAGAAGCAGGTGGAACTGTCACCAACTTTCAAGGCGAACCTTATAAAAAATTCGATGAAGGACCCATTGTCGCGACAAACGGAATTTTGCATGATCAAATTCTGAAAAATATTAAAGCGACTATGGAGAAATCAAGTAAAGAATGAAACTGATTGATGGCAACCGAATCGCTAAAGAGATTCGAGAAGAGCTAAAAAAAGAAGTCTCTCTTCTTACAGGAAGAAAGCCTGGTCTAGCATTCATTTTAATTGGAGAAGATCCTGCTTCTCAAGCCTACGTCCGAATGAAAAAGAAGGGATGCTTGGAAACAGGGATCCATTCTGAAACATTGGAACTTTCAGCCTCCATCTCTGAAGATAAACTCCTTTCCCAAATTACAAAACTCAATCAAGCAGATCACATTGATGGAATTCTTATTCAGCAACCTCTACCAGAACACATTTCTGAATCAAAAATTGTTCAGGCTGTTCTACCTGAAAAAGACGTTGATGGGTTTCATCCGGTAAACATTGGAAAGCTCCTTCTTGGAGAAGAAGGAGGATTTGCAGCCTGTACCCCACTGGGCGTGATAAAACTACTGGAAAAATGTGAAATCGACCCGACTGGAAAGCATGTTGTGATTGTTGGCCGAAGCAATATTGTTGGAAAACCCCTTGCTGCCTTGCTTGTACAAAAAAAACCTTACGCAAATGCAACTGTCACGATTGCCCATAGCCGCACCCACAATTTAGCTGAGATTTGCAAACAAGCAGACATTTTAGTTGCTGCAATGGGAAAAGCTCGCTTTATTCAACCCGAGATGGTCAAAGAAGGCGCTACTGTGATTGATGTGGGGATTAATCGCGCAGAAAACAAACTCATTGGAGATGTGGATTTCGAAGCTGTTAAGGACCGGTGTTCTGCGATTACACCCGTTCCTGGAGGCGTTGGACCGATGACCATTGCCATGCTCCTATCAAACACCCTGTTAAGCTATAAGCAAAGATGTACATAGTTTTACTTGTCTTACTTTTATTTTTTCCTGGATGTAAACGTCAAACGACTGTGACGCACTTCCAAGGAAATATGCATACCCATCCCTATCATATCCAAATTGGACAAGCCCTTTCCCAAAGTGAAAAAGATGATGTCACACTTCTACTCCATCAAGTGTTTGAAACAATCGACACTTACTATAACCATTGGAACCCCCATTCAGAATTAGCACAAATTAATCAGCTCTTCGTTGGAGAAACATTCACTATCTCCCCTCAGCTACTTGATCTAATCCAAGAAGCTGAGAGCTTAACAAAGCTCACTGAAGGACGCTTTAACCCCACATTTGGATCGCTGATTTCAGTTTGGAAAAAGGCCCTGAAAAATAAAGCCCTCCCTCCCTCGGTCACATCAGTCCCAATTGGGTGGACAGCGTTTTCTTTTGAACAAGGCATAGCCAAACGCCTCATTGAAGGTGCAGAAATAGATCTAGACGGTTTAATCAAGGGATTTGCAATTGATCTCATCATTGAAAAACTCCGTGAAAAAGGGTATTGTAGCCTTTATGTAGAGTGGGGAGGAGACATGCGCACAGTTGGTAATCACCCTTCTGGAAGAAGCTGGATGGTCGCACTCCCTATTTTTGAGAACAATCTGATCCCGTTAGAAATGGCCCTTGCAACAAGTGGAACTGATCAGCAATCATGCGAAATTGAAGGAAAGCGTTACTCCCATATTGTCATTCCAGAGACAAAAGAAGCGCTCCCTACTTTAGAAACCGTGTCCGTTAAAGCTCCTTCTTGTCTTTTAGCTGATGCTCTTGCTACAGCTCTGATGACCTTTCCTACTGCAAAAGCTGCAATAAACTATTTAGACAAGCATCAAGACCTATTTAAAGAGTGCACCGTTTGGATCAATAGCCATCAAGGAGAAGTGCAAAAATGGGAACCTACCAAACAGTAATTTTTGACATGGGAAATGTCCTGATTTCCTTTAGCCATGAAAAGATGTTGAAGCAAGTTGCGCAAGCTTCTCATTTGTCTCTTGAAACAATCCAGGACCTTTTTCTCAAGCAAGGACTCGGCCTGAAGCTCGAGAAAGGAGAAATCTCGAGTCAAGACATCTATAAAGCTCTATCTAAGCTCTCCTCTCAACCATTTCAATACGACGAGCTCATCCATGCAGGATGTGATATCTTTACCTCCAGACCTGAAATGGTCGAAACGGTCAAGCAACTCAAAAGACAAGGACTGCGCCTTCTTCTTCTCTCAAACACCAATGAATCTCATTTTAACTACATTCTGAAAAACTATGACTTTCTTCCTCTTTTTGATCATTGGGTTCTCTCTTTCAAACTCCACAGAGTTAAACCCGAAAAAGATATTTATGAAGCCGTTTTATCTGAAGCCAGGACGCCACCTGAGAACTGCTTTTATGTTGATGACATTCCTGAGTATGTTGCAGCAGCAAGTGAATTGGGAATCCAGGGACATGTCTACCAGACGTTCCCACAATTTGTAAAAGCTCTTAAAAACCATAACATTCTTTTTTAAAATATAAATAAAACTATTTTTAAAAAATGTTTTTTTTATTTTATTGAAAAAAAACAACAAGGACTTATAATTCCTCACTAAAAGACAAAAAATGGAGGTTTTTATGTCTAACCAAGTATCGCTCGTTGAATGTGCCCGCCCAAGCTTAAAGTTAGCTGCATTTAGCCTTGCTGCTGGCACGGCAGTTCATATGCTGTTTTCAGCAGAGAGTCTTGCCAAATGCGCAGAAAAAGCTTTTTCAACTTACACTAATAGCCCAGAAATTAATCTCGTCGCGACTTTTTTCATGGGGAACATTATCGTTCATAAAACGCATCTTTGCGATGGCATGAATGAAACAGGTAAAAGAGTTGCCGTTCTCTTTATTTCGGCTTGTATGGACGCCCTCTTTTTCCCAAGTGGAATCACATTCTCTGAATACGCAATAAAAGGACTTGCGACTTTTATTATAGGAACATTCATCTGCTTAGATTTCTATGCAAAACCAAGCATTGATCCAGAAAGAGTTGAATCAATTGACGTTCGCAGCATTGATGAGCAAGCTGATTGCTGCCGCGTTATGTAAGAGAAATAGGATTCATTTTAGTTCCAAGTTTATATAAATGACAGCTGCATCAATTTTTCTAGCAAAAAAATGCCTTGAGAGTAGAATATTTCGCCTAATCAAAAAAGGAGAATGATTTCATGAGTCAAGTTCACGTCAACCCCTCAAGTCATATAACAAGCAGTGATTTGTTTTTGCCATATAGTAAGTTAGCTGTTTTTGGGGTAGCAGTAATAGTCACAGAAGTTTTTGCTGCTAAATTTTTGGCATTGCTAATCAAAAATATTTTCAGTAAAATTTCTTCTTTAAAACTGCAAAAAGGAGAAAAGATATGCATTGCCCAAAATGTCACTGTAAAGAGAATACTAAAAGTGGTTT